>Ga0208794_1000279_pt1 | contig 38166 bp, 40 predicted proteins | sample 32_taG_FD_184106 | JGI IMG/M metagenome (GOLD analysis project Ga0208794, IMG submission 184106) | Marine viral communities from the Gulf of Mexico - 32_GoM_OMZ_CsCl metaG (SPAdes) (version 2) | ecosystem: Environmental > Aquatic > Marine > Oceanic | place: Atlantic Ocean: Gulf of Mexico... | reverse complement strand
GAATATCAAAGAAAACAACGGGAAAGAGATAAAGAAAAGCGTTTATTATTGCTTGAATTAGAACGCTTATAAGTTGTATTTTATAACTTCAACGAAGCCTACATATAGATATTATTAATAACCGAAGGGGGTATTACTCTATGGTTTCGTTGTATAAAAAAAAGGGAAATCATGGTAACAAGAAAGCTTATTGAGCTTGAAGCAAAAAGAGATGCGTATGAATATGCTAGGCAAATCGTTGATGCAGTGTTGAATCAAGAAATGCATAAAATAGCAAATTTAATTAAGCAGGAGAAGGACAAAATATCTAAAAGGTACGAATCTCCTGAGCAAAAAAAATCAATTGAGGCAGAAAAAGCTTAGAAAAGAGCAATTAGGGCTTGATTATGGTACAGCTAACAATCGGCTTAAAAAGATGTTACTGTACCATTTAGCTCAAAAATTAGATATGCACTGGTGCTTTAGATGTGGTGCAGAGATAGATACTCTCCGTCAATTTTCAGTTGACCATAAAATCCCCTGGCTACATGATGAAAAAGCAAAAGAATTATTTTGGGATTTAGATAACATAGCATTCTCTCATTTATCTTGTAATTCAAGAGATAGTAGAGGAAGCCAAAATCAGAAAGAAAAAAAATGCCCAGCGTTAAATCATTATAATAGAGGATGTCGTTGCGGACCTTGCTGTAAGCTCAAATCCGACAGAGACAAGAACTATTACATTAAAAGAAAACTTAAAAATACCAATAACAATATTTAAAGAATGTGAGCGTACTGCTTATAGCTGGGCTTTAGATAAATTCAAACAAATAGATTATTATAGGTGGTTAAACAAAGCCACTGGTATGGAAATAGACCTTAAAACATTAATTATTATGATGTGGCAAGGTGGTATGATTGATAAAGAAACAGGAAAGTTGAAGGAGAAGTATGACAACTAAAGATTTTGAATCTGTACTCAAAGATACAATCTTACCTAAGATTATGAAAATGAGAGATTCAGGTCAAAAAGAGTATGCACAGGATGAACAAGATATCTTTGCAAACTTTAAGAGAGAAGGAAAGCTTTTAGAGATACCTAAAGAGAAGGTTTTACTAACGTTTTTCTTAAAGCATATTGACGGAATAGTGTCTCACCATAATGGTTACACAAGCCAAAGAGAACCTATAGAAGGAAGATATGCGGATGCTATTGTTTATTTAATGTTGCTTTGGGCTATGGAGGAAGAATGAGAGATAAGTCTCATAGACAAAAACCCTCTGATTTTCATGTACCTTGTGAAACGCCTAACTGCAAAAACTACTACAACGCTATGTATAAGAATGCGACAGGATTATGCAGGCCTTGTGAAGGGAGAGTAAAACGTGAAAGAATCAAAAAGAAGAGAGATAAAGAAGGGTGATACTGTGCTTGTGAATTACGACGGAAAAGAAATCCAAAGTAAAGTTACATGGGTAGGTAAGTATCAAAAAATAGGTGGTTATCAGCTATTTGAGTTCGATGGTGGATTTAAATGGACAAGAGTATCTGACATAGTCAGAGTAATTAAGAGGGCTAAATAATGGATATATTTGACCCACCAGAACCGCCTTGGGAGAATGTTTGTAAGCATGGCACCTACACTATGAGTTATTGTGAAGAGTGTGATGATGATGAGGCAACTCATGCAGACATTATAATTAAAGAGAGGAAAGAAGAAAGTGACTAACTTACTTGAGTTAAAGAATAAAATGCTCGAAGCTAAACAGACTAAAGAAGAATTAATTAAACTTATGGATGAGCGTATCAATTTCTATGAAAATATGATATTTTTCGAGCAAAAAGCCTTAGATGAGAAGAACCGTAAGGAGGGAAATGCCTCGTAAAGACGCATGGGATAATAAGGGTGGTGGAGACATCGCCCTTAAATTCTCAAAAGATTTAAAATTCGGACAGGAAAATGAGGCTAAAATAGCAGAGATATTTGAAGGCTCAGAACTTGAAGTAAAAACAGAACGTGATATGTGGGCTAACACAGGCAACATAGCTATTGAAGTTGCTAGAGGCTCTGCTAAGAACCCTACAGGGCTAACATTATCTAAAAGTGATAATTGGATTCAAGCATTAAGCTTTAAAGACGAGATTGTAGGATTCCTTGGCTTTCCTACTAAAAAACTTCTTTCTTTCGTTAGATGGCTTTATAAGACGAAAAAAGTTAGACTCGTGCCAATGGGTGATGGGCTTAAAACATTTGGTGTACTTATTCCCCTCGACAAGCTTTTTAATTGGTATGTACTTTTTTTAGATTCTGAAAAATGATGCTATCTTAATCCTTTACCCGGCAATCCTGGAAGACCACCAACTGCAAATGTCTCTTTAGGGTAATGACCATATTGCATTTCTTTAAATAATGATTTATTCTCTTCCATAATATGGTCTATAACTGCTCTTCTATCTGCAGGTTTATTTTTAAAAACCTTTGAAAGGGCATCAGCTACTTCGAAATCTTTAGAATCAAGTCCTAGCTTAAAATTCTTACTAAACATATTATTTAGCTCAGGTGTATTTGCTCTTCCATATAAAATTCTTTCTAGTTTGTGCCCAATTTCAGGAGCACCACCAGGCATTTCTGATTCTTTTGCTAAGTGCATTGCCATATCATCTATTCTTTTTATTATATGCTTAGGTAATTTTTGTACTTGTTTACCTATCCATGCTAAATGCATTAAACTCATTTTCTATTCCTTTATGTTACTCATTGTTCATCTCCCTTAATCTATCTACCATTGGAACCCCCGGTATTAATGCCCAGTAGTTTTTAATAAGGTTTTCTATAAATTCAGTTGGGTAAAGCATTTTTAACTGCTTGTATTGCTCTAGCTCCTCAACTATATTATTAGGTAGACCTTTTTTTCTTGCAACCCTGACGGCATTAACCCTAGCTAATGTTTCGTTAGGACTAGCTATATTATCTATAATCTCTTGCTTCACCGGAGAATCAAATTTCTTTATATTTTCCTTTAAATATTGTTTGAAATTATTAAATGGATGTAAGCCCCATTTTTGCCATACCCCGGGAATCTTGGGCATCAGTTTTGTTCCATACTTATCATGGGCAAATTTTAATCCAGCGTTTTGAATGGTGTGAGTAGCTTCATGTACTGGAGTAAAGTAATCATCCCACTTCTTAATATATTCTTGTTTATTTAACTTTTTCTTTGTCTTTTTTGAAGCATTAACTACCCCTGATAGCGATTGACTTATTCTACGTTCATCACCACTCCATGCATAGCCACTAACATCACCCTTAGATACCATTGCATTTTTAGAAAGCTTGTCTAAATCGTCGTTTATAGCTTTTCTCCATTGAATATATCCCTTTTCACTATACCCAGCATAAGGTTGGTATTTTTTAGAGAAGACTCCAGTTTCCTGACCTCTAATTGTATTTAAAAACCTCATATATGCATCTTCTGACGTAAGTTCTTTTCTAGCTTCTTCTATTGCAGAATCAGTCATTTTAGATGCTTTGGAAGACATAGGAATCTCAATACTATCCCCAATAAACCCTTCCGAACGTTTGTGAAAATATTTACTTTCTTTTATCTTATTTAGGGCTTGTTGTTTTATCTTACTAGAAGCATTGTCTGATTTTAGAATAGATACTAAGCTTTTTTCTATATTAGGGGCTGTACTAGGATATTTTTGTGCTAATTTAAAAGCAGTTTTTAGTACTTTATCTACTAGCATTAGTCTGTCATACCCTCATAAAAAGCTTTTACAATTTCATCCCAAGCTTCTTTTACAGGATTAGCAATTTTCTTAACATCTTCACTTTTTGGAGCTACATCTATGCCGGGGAAGGAGACATCTTTACCTTGCGAACGTAAGTAATTAGGGTCATTATATTGAACAATTTGCTTATGTGACATACCTGTGTGTTTTTGCAATGCGTCCCTTGTTTTAAAATAGGCATCTATTGGAGAGGTATCACTAGCCCCTTCAAAACCTTCTCGTTCTAGAGTCCTAGCTTTATATATATTCTTCCTCATACCTTCAGTTATACCAAACTTTTTATTAACCTTATCCCATATCAGAGAAGATTTCTTACTGCTCATTTCATACCCCATCATATCCTCTACAGGGCCTATTTGATAAAGCTTAGCCAATTCTTTATTAGATAAATTTTTTAAAAAACTTCTACTAACTGCTATTTCATTTTTGCTTGGCTTTGAGAATCCTTCACTTATAGCGTCTTCATAAGCATGAAACTCCGCAATGTCATCTTTAACTTTAGATTTATAGCTAGGGTTAAGACTCATCTTTTTAGCTTGTTCAAATATTTTCCGTGACCGAGAGATTTTTTTTCGCCTAATAACTTCTTTAGTAACATCATTCATTTTTTCAATAACATGTTTATTTTTCCTAAGAATAGCTGAGCCTTTACGCTTATTCTTATCTAAAGCAACTAAACTATTCATATAATCACCCTGAAGCTTAGCTTCCTTACCCATGCCTACAATACTTCTAAAGAACTCCCTGCGGGACATATCCCCAGCTTTATGAGCTTGTACAAGCTTACTTAGGACAGGAACCCTGCCTGTCCTTATTACTACTCCAAGAAGACCTTGGAAATATTTTAAAATTCCTGGTATCATTATTTCCACCCCCTAGGATATGGATGTTCTGCTTCATCTTCTTTTAATACTTTTGGTAACTTCATAAAAGGAAAACCTGTAAGTTTATCTACTGCTGACATAGGGTTATCTATTACGTTATGAGGAGCGAATGGTGCCACATCTTTAACTATTCTACCAAATGGAAACATTGTATAAATTTGGTAATCTAAAATACGACTCCAATCATCTTCAACCCAAGCAGTAAAAGCAGAAAGTGGCAACCTAGCTATCGGAGGAGTGACTAGCTGTAAGGGTGCCACATGTTTCGGCCATGCACCAAAGAAAGCTTTGTCTCGCTCTCTTTCATCACCAAACATCCAATCTGCAGTATCTTGTAACCAGTTATAAGGAGCTGGTAAACCTAAATCGAAAAATGAATACATAAATACATTACCAAGAGCCATCATCATGAGGTCAGTTTGCATCATCCTTTTAAATCTTTGGAACTCTGGAGTCCCCTGTCTGAATCCACGTAAAGCAGCTTCCTCTATTACATCTCTTCTGAACCTTAATGAGTTCCAAGACCATAACTGAAAACGAGTCATTACTTTACCAAGAGCTGTTCTAGCAAACGCAGGTCTATAAGGAGCAGAATACATAAACTGAGTAGCCCTTACACCTTTCTTTGCCATCTCAATTAAGAAAGGATGGTCCATGTTTTCAATGTTACCGCCAAACCTTTTCCAAGCCTGTACATAATGAGCCATAAAAGCATCTCTACGAAGTATTCTTTCTGAAGACCTCATAAACCAACCAGCTTTATTGAACATAGAGTCAGTGATTTTATGCTTAGTAGCTAATTCTTTTAATCTTGAATCTTTTAAGCTAGGGTTAACCTTAATCTCATCCATAGCTTCGTCAAAGAATTTCTTAAAGTTACCTTTTTTAGCGTCAGAACCTAATGCATATTCGTATTCCATTAGCTCAGGGATTACACCATGAGAAGTTACCCATTTTTCTAACTCTGCTTTGGAGTTCCACTCATTACCTAGCCTGTCTTTACCCGGGTTTATATTAGCTTTAAGCCATCCAATATCACGACCTGTACGCCAATTAGTAAGCCCTGTAGATTGTATAGTATGCATTTGTCCACCAAATATATTGGTAAACATACTTTTAGGATGAGCGAGTAATGCGGCCATTTCATACTTAGCTTCTAAATTAGACCAGTGCCTAACAGTTTGTAAGTCAATCCCCTGTAAATCTTCAGGTAATTTCTCATCCTTTTTTATAATGCCAAGCTTTCTTCCAATCTTATTTAATCTATCTCTAACGTTATCATCAGCCCACTTAGCATACAATGTCCCTTTTAAATTCATCTCTTTAGAACTTAGAACATGTTCTGGTATAGTAGAAGGATAGCCCATTGAATCTTGTGCATATAGTTTAAAGTAATTAGACCAAGCGTCTGTTAGTTTATCTCCCCACTTCTTTCTATAACGAGCATCAAACTCATTAATCTGTTGTCTAGACATTATTTGATTTAGTTGTCTGTAGTAAGTACCAACTACATTCTTTAAGTAAGCATCGTAGACTTCTTTGTCTAAAGAGTACCCCTCAATATGAGAGCTTCTGTGGAACATATTTCCACTCTGTAGTGTTTTGTTATACCATTCATAGCCCTCACCTCTTTTCTTTTGAGCCATTTCAGACATAGCTGTATCATATAGATTCCAATCTATTATATCAGCATCAATCCACTCACCTGTAAGCATTCTACTTTTTAATTGTAAGTTTTGTATCTTCCTACTTTTCTCTTCTTTGGTTAAAGACGTGTCTTCAGAAATCTTTTTAGCACCAGCAACTAAAGCTTTATTAGCCTTAGCTCTATCAAACATCATGTGAGGCCAATAAGCTTCAGCAGGTAAGAACTTAGTATTCTCTATTTTATAAGATTCAAGCCTTTTAATAAGCTCCATATCTTTTATTTTACTCTTTTTTGCTGTTTGAACCATTAAAGAGTAAGCAACCCTTCTAAGGCCGTCCATACCATAATACATAGGATTAGCTTTTTTATTTACGTCTATAGCTTCTCCTCTACCAGCAGAAAGGTTTTTGTTTACATCAGCAACAAACCTATCTATATCTATTATAGGCATAGCATTTGGTTCACCTTCTTGCCCACTATGCCATCCTACTATATATTTAGATAAAGTCTTTTCCCAGCCACCATCTTTACCTCTTATAAGTTCTTGAAGGTCTATAGCTTTTTGGGTATATATCTTATCAATAGCATCTATAACTTCCTGGCCTGTCATTCGTTTGGTGGTAGTTTTTCCTGATTTATCAGGTATTCTAACGTTGTAAACCTTATTTATATAATCTTCTTTTGAATAGAGCTTTCGAGTATCTTCTAATGTTTTTGCATAAGTTTTCTTATGCTGTTCAGCCTCTTCTTTAGATAAAAATCCTTTATAAACTTGGGCGTCTAAATGCTTAGCTAATCTAACTTCTCTATTAGCAATAGCTAGTTGATGTAATGGAACTTGGTCTTCTATTTGCTCTAAGAATAACAGTTCTTTCTTTAACTTATCAGATTCCATTTCATATATTTGAGTACTGTACTCACCTGTTACACCAATCTTTTCCTGTAACATAGTAAGAACATGAGTAGGCTTAGCAATTTTACCTTCAGTTAAAGTACCATCGCGCATCATAAATTGACCTTTTTCTTTCAAAAGCTCAAAGTTATGTTTCATTAGCTCTTCGTTTACTGCTCTAGGGAATAAATAATGGTAAATCTTTTTTATCATTGGAGCATCAGGACCAGCCTTACCCCATCTACCATAACGCAATCCTTCAAAATACCTATTTAAAGTTTTGTAATCCTGAAGATTCATTGCATTTAAATCTTTATTTAAAATGCCCCTGGTAATTAAATTTATTTGGTTACCAATGCTATCATGATAATAATTTAAATGGTCAAGAAGTTCAGTCATCACTTTTTGCTCTTCTTTAGGTAACTTACCTTTCATTATGATACCTTTTAAACCACTCATAACAGGAGGCTCTTGAACAACTAGTCCTTCTTCATTCTTACCTTCAGTGCTTTCTTTAGCTTCTTTCTCAACCCTATCAACCGTCTCTTTCTTTTCTACTGTTCTAAAGTTACTAAAAAGCTTAGAGTACTCCTGAATAAACTCTTTTACAGACGCATCAGATACTTCTTTACTCATTAGTCCAACTTTACCTGTACGAGTACCAAGCGCTTCTCTTTGTAAGATGTCTAAAGCCTGGGACTCTGCATCTGACTTGTTAGGAATTTGCTGTAGTTTTTCAATAGCCTCGATATTACCCTTATTCCAAGAACTAAGTAATGAATGTTCTAAGAATTTAATCTCAGCATTGTTTAGTTTATATTCTGTTTTAAACTTTCTTATAAATCTATCAATCTTACCTTGGTCTAAAGCTGCACTTTTCTGACTTGTATCTGCAGAACGTACTTGCTTTGCAATCTCGTCACTTAACTGCTCATACATTGTCGATTTGCCATCTTCTATAACTTCAGAGTTATCAGTATTTCTTCTTTTGTACAACTGCAACCAAGACATTCTCTTTATACCATTAGCAAATTGTGCTATTAGCTTTGCTCTGTCTAAATCTACATTTTTAGAATACTTATCAAGTAATATAAAAGAAGCCATATCAGTAGCATCATTAACCATAAAGTCTTCTGCTTGTGTTACTAGCTTCTCAAGATATTTCAATCTTTCAGTAGGAGTTAATTCTTTAACAGTTCTTTCATTTAAAAGCTTCCATCGACCATCTTCTTTGCCCCATACCTTTTGATTCTTCTTCTTACTTAAAGCACTATTGTTTTCTACAAGGTTAGCCCAATCAGCATCATTTAAATTAGCTAAGAACTCTCTTTTATGTGGCAACCATAATTGACGCCAATAAACAAAGTCCAATGTATTATCTAAACTTTTACCATCTGGACTTAATGGATTCTTCTTTACAGAGAAACTATATCTTTCTAGTATTTCTTGAAGTTTAGGGTTCTTGTTAATCTTAGAGTATTGGTCATATAAAGCTTCAAACTTTTTAACATCAACACGTTTAAATATATTATCAGACCAATTTATAGGGTCAAGTAGTTGGGCTAATTTTGGAAGCATAGTATTTGTAAGACTTTCACCATTACCGTCTTTAAAGGCCTCAAATCCTTTACCCATGGCTTTTATCTCTTCAATGTAATATCTACGCCCTGCACCCCAATTACGGCCGTAATACGCAGAGTTTATATCTTTCATCATTCTAAATGGAGACATTTTAGAAGTCATCCAAGAAGTATCGCCATCTAGGTACTTAACAATACTATCAACACCTTTCAAGTGACGATTATTAACGACAGCCTCCACATTAAAAGCTGCTTTAAACATCTCTGATAAGAAAGCCCCTCTATTTAAACCTAGCTCATCTAGCGGGTCAGAGCCTAACGCAACGGTAGCTCTACCCATTTCCCTTAATAATTCAGAGCTTTCTAAGTCTGTTCTTGGCTTAATAATAACATCCATCTCTTGTCTACCAATGCTAACTTTATACTCAAATCCGTCTTTCATTATTTCAGGAGAGCCAAGCATGGCAGCACGTGTTGCATTTATTACAGACCTGTTAACAACTGCGGGTCCTAACATTTGACGACCTTTTGAAGCATTTTGTGATATTTGAGGTCTCCAATAAGGAGAGTAGTACCAAGCTTTAGAGCGTAACATATCCTGCAAAGCTTTATCATTCTTCATTCCACCAGCTTCTTTTAAAGTCAATACTTCTCTATATGTTTTTCCTCTATTGTCTCCATGCCTAATAACAGCGTCTTTATTGTCTGATATAAACGGAATCCAGTTCTTAGGGTTTTCTTTCCTATTGTGAAACTCTAACGCAGATATTATCTCTTTTCCATCTTTTCTTTTGTAAGAAACAAACTCTTCTTTCTGCTTGTCATATATATCCATCCAAGACTGCTTCATACCATAGCCTTCACCATTAGCTCTTCTTCCGCCAAAGAACATAAAAGCTTTATCACCATCAAGGTCAGCACCACCTAGTGCTCTCATTATTCTAGGATGAATTAAAACACCATGTCCCTTTCTCCCAGTAAAACCACCGAATATTAGCTTATGAGCACCTGACATAGAATCCATAGGAACACGAACCCCTAAGGCATTTAAAGTTTCTATAGCTTCTGTTAATTTATCTCCTGTAAAATGAGGATGGTCTCCCTGTGTCATCTTCCAGAAATCATATAAATTTACCTTACCGCCTTTTACTAAGTCAGTTTTAATAGTGAAATCTTTAAAAGTATCATCTAAGAAGAAGTATCTATCAGCTGTATTTGATTCCTTAAAGAAAGCTTTAGCATGCTCTTTATTAAAGTCACCTTTACCTTCTTTTAAATAAGCCTCAAGATGAGCATCTACGGGTCTCATTCTAGCAGACAAGCTATTATCTATCTTTGGTTTAGCTATTCTATTTACAATATAATTACGAACAGCTTGCATTCTAAAGTCTCTAACAAACTTATGGTAAAGTATAGGGGAGCTTAAAGATGGATTCTTCTCTGCTATTTCAGAGGTAATAGAAAGCATTCTGTCCATAAAGGAGTTAAACTCTCTTATGTCTGTAGAGTATTTTTCTTTCTGAGCTTTAGTTATCTCACCTTCTGCTAATCCTTCTTCTAATAGCTCATTATTTATCTTTAAGATATGCTTGTAAATAGCATGGTTTAGCGCTTCATAGTTAGTCTTAGTCATAGCCCTAACTATTTCTTGCATACCAAGTCCGTCGATGTTTTTAATAACCTCTGCTAAATTCTCTTTAGTAGGTAGAGATTCGTACTTTTCTAGTATCTCATTAGCTTCTTTATTACCACGGTAAGCACCACCCATTATTTCATCTAAGAAATTATCAATCTCTTTTTGAACTTCGGCTGGTTTCTCTTTTGCCCCAGCTCTTTCAGTTGAGAATATATAAGCACTAAGGTTGGTTAATAGCTGTTTAGGAATCCTTTGATTATCCATCATGTGACCAGTGTTTTTCTCTGAAAAGCTACCTTTTACATGCTCAGGTTTTATATCTGAATAAGAGTTAGTTGGGTCAAATCTTCCATTATACTTTAGTTCTCCATTAGACCAAGTAATTTTTGTAGGAACTCTTGAGCCTTTCTGTTTTACTGCTGAATCATATACAATAAAGTGAAGCCCTTTTTTCTTCATAGAAGCTGTTTGTTCAGCCCCAGCGGCATGGAACATATACTTACCTAAGAAAGCACCATTCTTAGCATTAGGAGCTACTATAAATGATTTGTTTTGTCCTGACTCAGGCATACCCCAATCAGCGTTCATAGCATCTACTAAATCATCTCTAATGATAATAGCACCATCAGTAATCTCTGTATAGTCTTTTAATTTGCTATTTAAATTAACAATAACATCAGCATCATCTGTTATTACATACTTATAGTGACCATTGTCTAAGTCTTTAACTCTGCTTTCAATAAACTTGTTATCACCTGCCCAACCCGTAGCTGTCCATATCTGCTGTCTTTTGTTAAATGCTATTGGTCCAGATATGTAGCCTTTCTTAGTCATTCTCTTAAAGTCAGCTATATTGTATCCGTCTCTACCAGCAGTCATGCCATTGATACCCATATCATAAAGAACGTTAGATACAAACATTTCTTTATAAACATCTTTTAATGGTTTACCAAAATCAGTTCCTTCGTAAGCCTTTTCAAATATTTCAATATCTTTACTATGAGCTATTCTATCTTTAGGACTAAAGCTTTTAACGACATCATCGTAAAACTTATTCATATTAAAGTCAGGAGCTATATTAGTTTCTTTAGTTACAAATGGATGTATTTTCATAAAGTAAGCTCTTTCAGCATCACCTCTACCACCAAAGTAATAAAGATTCTTACCGTAGAGCTGTTTAGAAATTTCTTTCATGTGTGCACCAAAACTAGCATCAGCGTACTCATTGGCCTCTTTTTCGCTCATATTCTTACTATACTTACCTTCGTAGTAAAAATCATCTCTAAATCTAAAAAGGTCAACCTCTTTCACACCTTCTCCTCTATTAATACTGACTGTGTCTAGTATCATTAAAGGGTTAAGTTTCTTCTCACCTGTAGCTTCTTCGTATTTTAAATGGAATATAGTCTTAGGCTGTCTTATTCCTTTTCTATTTCCACCTGCAGTTACTGGGTTGTAGTGGTCTAATTCTGTAACTTGGTTAGTAGCCGCATCGTAAACTAGAAACTGAGTGGGCTCATTGTGTATTCTTTCGGTAAAATATTGACGCATATATGCTTTATCATCAGCAGATAGCACGGCCTTATCATTCTCTTTTTGAAACCAGTCAAGAAATTCTTCGGATTTATTTTCTTTCGTTTCTTTAGTAAGCTCTTTAATTTTTTCCCAAGAAGTTTCAGCTATTTTTGTTTTAGCTTGTAATCTTTCATAAGGTGTTTTATGAATATCTTTGTTGTCTAAAAAGTCTCTTAAAGTACGTTCAACGTAATTAACAGCTCTTAAACCTATAGGTTCTACATTAACAGCTGTACCTACATCACTATCTTCAGCACCCCTATTATCTTCTAAGTGTGACTGGTCTTCTTCTTTAATCTTCTCTTCTTTTAATTTTTCTGGCTTAACTAAAGGTTCGCCTTCTTTTGTAAACCCAGCTTCTTTAAATCCTTCTGGGTATTCTATCTTCTCTTTAGGGAACTCTTCGCCTCTTTTCATAAAGTCTTGGACAATCATTCCAGCCATTCTAAGCTGATGTTCAGGAGTAGAGGCTATATCAATAGCTCTTTGGTCTACCATTTTCTGCACTTCAGGAGATAAGTCTTTATAACCCTCTATCTTAGAAGGCTCAGGTACAGGCTTGTCCATCTCGCCTTTTTCAAACATCTTAGCAATGAACTTCCTAGTAAGCTTTGCTCTTGCAGGAGATTCATTATAACCAAAATATGCACCTAATACATATTCGTAGACTTGTTCGGGTGTTGTAGCTCCAGCCTCAGTAGCAGGAAGTCCTTGATATAAAGAACCTGCTAAACCTTGTAACATTTTATCACCTTGAGGATTTCCCGTATTAATGAAATTCCCCATAATCCTAAAAGCAGCTCCTGCTTCTAGCCCACCAATAAAAGACTCCATCATAACATCAACACCATCTTGCCAAGTACTTATAGAAGAGGCAACACCTAAATGAAAAGCACCATGTAAAACATCTCTAACTGTATCATCATAAGCAAACTTGCCAATACCTTGAGTAATGTCACCTCTTTTACCTAGGACTTTTCTAGTGACACTTTTGACAATAGGAGAAGCTACCATATCTGTAGCTACATCAGCAGCTAACATAGGCACAGAGGCTTTATTGAATTTACTAGCTTTTAAGCCTTTAGCCGTATTTAAAATAGCTTTTGACTTAGTAGCTTTACCAATGATATTTAAAGGCTTAGAAACAGGAAGAACACCAGCAAATCCTGCAAGGTGTCCAAGGTTTCGCATAATGCGTTCATACTCATTAGGGGTTTCGCTACCAACTTTTATGGTAGTCATCCCTGAGAAGAAACCTTCAGCAGCTTGTTTAATACCTCTAGCTAATGAAAATTCATATTCTTCAGGGTCACGTGCGAACATGATACCATAATGTTCAGCATGCTTTTCTATTTCATCGGTTACATCTGGTTTGAATATATAAGGATTCTTTGCGTAAGTTTGTACGAACCCTTGTATTTGTTGTGGGGTATACCTAGGTTGGAATTGCTCGTCCATTTAGGCCTATTTCTTTACAAGTTTATTATACTCTTTCAGTAAATCATATACTTCAGTTATAGCAAAACCTGCATCAGCAAATAGCATTAAACCTTGAATCCATGGCATAGCACCAACTCCAGTAGCTGCGGCTGCTCCATGACGCATTCCTGTTTTTGCAACAAACTTAGCCATTCTTCTAGGAAACGTTTTTTTCATATAAGCTAAGAAGCCACCAGTAACTGCTGTTTGAGTAAGTGCAGCGCCAACATCGCCAGCTTTTTCACTACCTGTTAATTCTTCAGTTATTGCTCTAACAGCGTCTGTACCATACATAGCTGCAGCGTCTATTCCTACTTGCTTTAAGAAACCTGGGGAGAACCGTGCTTTGTTCTTTTTAATATATTCCATCATCTCTTTTTTAGCTCTAGTAGAACCACCAGTAGAAGCTTTAGCATTTACAATATTTTTATTATAGTTTTCCCAAGCCTCTTTCAATACCTTATCTTTAGGCTTTACTTTTAATTTAGGGTCTAAGTTTTCTAAAGCTTTCTTTTTAAACTCTTTAAAATCATCAATCTCTGCAGGTATATTGTCAGGTCTAAACCCATACTTTTCATTAAATAAAGATATTTGTTTATTTTTCTTAGCTTTTAACCTTTGTAATTCTTCCATATAAGCTTTAGAACTTCTAGGACCACTTTGAAATGTATCTACTCCTAAGGCCCCTAGACCAGCAATACCAAGACCTATAGGTGTTAAAGCACCCCCTGGAAGAGCAGAACTTGCATCTATACCTCTAGCTCCTAAATTAGCTTTAGAATAGTTATAGCCAGTTCCTTCTTGAGATATTGGGTTCGTAGGGTCTTTTAAAGCAATATCAGACATCATTTCATCAAATTCGGAAGAGCTAATACCTAATTCCTCTGCTTGTTTTCTCCATCGTTCAGATATATTCTTATCTACATCCTCAAACCAGCCTTTATTCCTTTCGCCAACAAGATATTCTTTACCCCAAGCTTCTCCTAATTTAGCTCTTTTATCAGCTTTTAATTTCTCTTTATATTGCTGTAATGCTTGTCTTGCTGTAAATACATCCCCATATTTCCCTGCGCCTGCTTGATATTCAGACAGTAGTCTTTGCATAGCAACATCATCAAAAGGGTCTTGTGCGTATCCAACAAAATCTAAATTACCTGAATCACCTATTTGTTTTGCTTGTTCATATATACTATGTACTTTATTTTGCCATTTTTGAGTGTAAAGGTTGGCATCTTCCATCTGCTCTTGTTTAGCTCTATCTTCTACTAACCACTCTTGTTGCTTTTGCTGAAAAGCCAATTGAGCATCATACCTAGCTTCAGCGTCACTTTTGTTTTTGGCTTGATTGTATAGGTTGGGGTTTGCATAACCACCGGCACCTTTAGGTTGTATTGCCATATCTAAAATCCTTTAAATCGGTTGTAATCCCAACCTTGAAACTTCCAAGGCTTTTTAGCAGCACCAAGTAATCCTGAACCAGCTTCTTCTACAGGTTTTTGAGCCTCTTCTGGTGCTAATATAGGGTTAGCCACATTAATACCTGTAGCATCTGTTACTAGTTCATTATCAGGATATTGTAAGCCTCTAAAGTGAGTATCCATTTGTGCCCCATACCTGCCATCTACATCTAATTGTGTAAGATTAGGATTATTTTTATTCCAACTCTCTTGATAAAGTTTTAACTTTTCATTATAAGGTAACGGACTACCACCTTCTTGCCAATCCCCTTTAAATTGCTTGTTTAAATCTGCAAAATTTTCTGTTGAAAAATCCATAGTAGCTTCTACTGGCTCTTCTACATCCATAGAGATATTATAAGCAGGGGTTACGTTATTATCTTGCACCCCAGAAGTTTGCACAGTACTTGGATTTAAATAACTTGAAGCGTTCCCTAATAAACTATCCCAACCCATTACGCCCCCTGTATTTCTCTAAGTTTTGCTAATGTTTTAGGACCAAATCGACCATCAGGGGTTAAACCTGTTGCTTTTTGGAAAGCCATAACTGACTCTGGGTTACTAACATCAATAGTTCTAGCTAGTTGTCTAGGGTCTGTAGCTACTGCAAGAGGACTTTTATTAACATTAGTATCTACTGCTGGTGTTACAGGTTCTCCAGTAAAATCTCCTCCACCTGCTTTACCCTTAAAAGTTTTAGGGCTTGTAAATGGGTCTACTACAGCTCTTAATAGATTTGGAACATTTAGAAACTTTCTATCTTTATCAAAAGCACTACCAAGGCCTCCCCAAACTTTTTCACCCTCATCAAGACCAATATTCCAATAGTCTATAACATTGCCCTCTTTATCAAAATAAGCATCTCCAAGAGTGTTGTCATGAGCTTTATAAAAAACTTTCCCAGAATCAGGTAAATCAGGGTGTGAAAACAGCTCACCGCTTTCCTTTGCTCTTTGAAAAGATTCGTCTAAATACTGTTGACCTAATTTAGCGTCTGGATTATCAGGATTAAAAGAGTACACACCTTGCTCATCAATATTATATATATCACTCCCTTTATCTAAATTAAACAAGCCTCTATAAAGAGGCCCTCTAATCCTATCGCTCCAATTTGTTTCTTCTTGTGGGGCTCTAACATTTTTATGACCTGATTCCACTTCATAGCCAACAGGTCTTCTTATTTTAGTTGCAATTGCTCCACCTACTTTACCAAGTCCTTCTCTAAATAGCTTACCAGGGTACCATCCTCCACTTCCACCCCTTCTTCCTGAAAGTTCTTGTAAATTTTCTAAATTATATGCCATATTACTCCTATGCGTTTAGCCATTGGTCTAAACCAAAGCTCATTAAGTTTTGACCCATTCCAGAACTCCATTGGTTTTGCATATCTGTATTAGCAGTCATAAGATTACCATAAGAATCACCTTGTTGCTGACCTATACCTGTAAGACCTTGAGCAGCACTAGTTAATAAATTTGAACCCATACCTACATTACCCGAATAGGCTTTATTAAAAGCATCCAGCCCTGCCTGAGTAAATCCTACGCCAGATGCATTATTTTGAGCATTTACCATACCAGGTAGTCCGCCAAACCTAATTGCGTTAGATGTATTCATTCTGTTATTCTGAGCAAGCCTATCAGCAGTCATATTTGAAAACTGATTCTGTAAACGTTGGTTAAATTCGCTATTTACATCATAAAATTGATTTGCTTGATTTTGCATACCTTGAAAGGCATTTATCCCTGGTTGCATATACTTATTATAATTGCTCATAATACCTTGAACATCATAACCTTTCGGCTTAGACATAAAAGCACCAGTTAAAAGAGGTAATGCTGTCTTACCAAGAAATGCCATAGTTGCTGGGTCCATCTAATACTCCAATTTTGAGGTTTTCATCGCTTGTAATATAGAATAGCTATTCACTATCAACCAACTTGTAAGTTACTCCATCAGGCTCACTCCAGCCATGCTCAGTACGTATTTGGTAAGTCATATTACCATCCGCCTTCTTAACTACCCTAGAATCCCCTGTCTTGCCTTTTATAATAGATGAAGCGCTATCTCCTATAGAATTTACAGCATCTATTAACTCATTTAAATCATCATACAGTTTATTTAATACTTTAGATATATTTGGGTCTGCAACTACAGGTGCTCTTTTCTTACTTAACACTTTTCCTCCTAAATATTACTCCAATACTATCAACAGGGGCTGTCTGATTTCTTAACCTTACTTGTATTTTTTTAGCTTTCTTACTTGACAAAGTTTGCTTAGATAAAGGGCTACTATCAATATTGCATAAAGGTTCAGAATTGTACATAGGATTGTTATATGACCCCGTACCAGCATCTGTAACAGCATCAACATGTGCCATTAAACCTGGCAATACATCTAATCCACTCCATACACTACCTGTCTCTGGAATACTTAATGTAACTTCGGTCCCTGTAAGAGCAGTAAACTCATTAGCTTCAATAGTGACCTCATTAACTTCAAACTTAACCCAATTATTTTGCTTATCTAATAACCATACATTTGGATTATCTGTAGTACCTAAAGAAACAGGAGAAGATGAAGCGTTGAAGGCATCAACTCTTTTAGGAAACACCGACGAGGATATATCTAAATTAAATGGATTACCATTGAGAGCTGTATATCCACCATACATTATATGTATTGATGTTGGGGTTGTAAAAGTCCCCGAATTATTAGAGCATAGCAAAGGAGTATAAGTGGTAGTTGATGATTTCAATCTATAAGAGTCTTTTATCTTTACCATGTTAATAAGCGCATTCGTGTTCCCATATACAGTTAAGGTATCTGATTCAGAAGCAGTTTCACTTATTTCCTGGTTCATTCCATCGAAAATTTTAATTCTACTAAATATTTTTTCCTGAGTATCTGTTCCTATAGTAGTAAATTTTGAGAACCAATCCCATAATCTTTTTGTAGTAGCACCTAAGTATTCCTTTAAATTATTCGCAGCATCTACTATATATAAAGAATTAGTCGAAGAGGTTATTATATCAGTATGGTTAGGAGAGTCCCAGTAATCCCATCTACGCTTATCTATATTATATGCCCAAACAACCCCTGTATAGACATCACTGCCATTGATATAATCCTTATTGTATCCACAAACAATAAAAGAGTGAGTTTTTGGCTCATAAGCTGTCTTTATTCTGAAAATAGAGTTACCTTCTATTGCCTCTAAAGAGTTTTTTATAAAATCTTTAAATCCAATTTCCCAATCGTTTAAGTTAAATGTTTCTATATCTTTACTTACCTTTATAGGTTGAATACCATCATGAAGATATGCACCATTTTCATTCACAAAAAACAACCCATACTCAGATGAAATAACACAGTCTTGGCTAATCGTTCCGATTCCATCAAAAATATCTTCTATGTAAAACCCATTAGCGTTAATAGTTATTATTGAAGATGTTGTAAATGCATAAAGTTTTCCTCTGAATCCTATGATAGCCACAGGTTTCTCTGGTAAAAGTAAGTTGTCGTGAACCCAGTTAAATTGAGAAAAGTTTCCAGGCTTAGACTTGAATATATAGTTTTCAGCAGGCTCCTTAGTCTCGGGTATATAAGCCCCAATAACATATAGCTCACCATTTAATTCAACTGATTCTGTGTAGTTAACTATGCTTCTTTTTAATGTCTGAGGAATGCCTGTGCGAGCCTCATAAGTAGCTCCTAGCGAAGTGGTTCCTCCTTCATCTGTAATCTCTATTAAGTATTTATCTTTATCCGAATCTATAATAACAGGAGCAATTGCTAAAGAATACTGTGAAAGAAATCTATAAACAGCTCCATCTTTTTTGTAAACACAGAGATGAGTAGCTCTTTTTGGGACCATGTCAAGATTTAGCAATATCTGTAATGTCGTCGCCCCATCCGTATTGTAATTCTGATTATTATTTGATGCAGTACCACCTGTAATAGGAAAATCAAACGTAGTCAAAGGAGATTCTTGGTATCCGTCATAGATAAAAGAAAGTTTGAAAGTAGCTGAATTATTAGTAGTATCATTAGAATCAATAGTGCTTCCTGTAAAATCACTACCAGAGTTACCAAAATCAACCAATGTACTAGTAGCAGAGCTACTTAAAGAGAATGAATACCTTTGGCCACCACCATTATCTTCTTGATAAAAGCATCTATTACTACTATAGTCATTTGCACCACCTGCGTGTTTATTCCAGACTCCAGTTCCTATATCGACTGCAGTGCCATTACTATCTACTAAAACAAAGTCTGCACTAGAAGCCTCAGTCCTTATTTTTGGTATTCTATACTCATTAGAATAATTATTAGCATCTGTAACGCTACTGCTATTTAAAAACTCAGAATCTAATATAGAGGGTATCTTAGCTTTCCCATAGTTAGTTGAATCTAAAGTCCAATTCCACTCAGTAAAGTCAAAATATATTTGATGATTCCTTTCACTACTTGTATCACTTATACTGTAAGTTTTAATTCTAACAGGAGAGTTCACATTAGAATCATCCATTAGAATTATTTTGTCTAAATCTCCTGTCTGAACTTTGCCATAGTCAGAAGTTCTCATTCCAGTATAAAAAGTGTTAGAATCTATTCTAAATAAAGCTCTTTGTTTTTCCCTCCTAACGCCAGAAGATTTAGTAGTAAAATAATGACTATCACTAATATCATATACAGGGTTAAATGGTAATTTAGAGCCAGCTGTACTACCAAAATAACTAGCGGAAGATATATTATCAGGGTCCCAATTTTTTCCAATAAGATAAGAGCCATCTGTGGTATGTCCAGCCCCCGTAGCATACAAATAACGACCAATATCTGCACTGCTACTACCTCCTAAATAGGCTGTTTTATTATTTGAGTCAAAACCATCTACTACGCTTGAAGGAGTTATTCTATCTATAATTGACATAGTATATCGAGCATCTCCTTGCATTTCAATAACACAACCGACATTATGAAAATCACTGTTTACATCCATAGGGTACAAACTCCCTGGGCATATACTTAATTTACAATCTTTTTGACTAATTTTAAACTTAGCAGGAGAATGTATATAATCATTTGCAGTATCCGTAAAAGCAGTAGCCTCAACAGCAGCTCCACTTGTAATATATTCAGTACCTTTAAATGTATCACTTTGGATAAATTCAGTCCAACTTCCAGATTCAGTCGCGACATCTCTAATACTTGTTATTAAATTACATTGAAACATTCCATCTAAGGGGATTGACCTGTCTTTAAATACCAATGAAGTGGGTGCACCTGATGTATTATAACTATCTGACATCCATAAAAACGCAGGATTTTTGTCATTTGAACTTCCAAAGCTAATCTCATTACTCTCATAGCTTATCATTACCCATAGTCTATAATCAGTCCCATCATGAGTTTCAATAATATCAGATACCCAAGGAGAAAGTTCTTCTAAATTATTATCAGGGTTATGAGCTTCTGACGCTTGAGTACTATCATCATTAGCTGTAGTATCTCCTCCTTGGAAATAAGATGTTGTAACAGCAGTTATATCAGAAGCTGTAACAGGGGTTCCATCAACGTCAGCAGTATCTATATAATAAAAATTACCTAAACTTTCAGAATAGTTTGCAACATTAGTCCATAAAAACAATTTAGACTTGTCATGGCTTATAGATACAGAGGTTATATTATTCAACGCAACTACAGAAGTATTAGCAGCTGTAACAGAATCAGTATCATAGTCAATAGTAAACAAAGTTAAGTCAGAAGGATTAGACCTTCTCCAACCAATGTATTTTTTAGGAACAAGAGCGTTATTTACTGTAGCGTTTTCACTAACAAGAAGAATATCTAAATTATTTATATCACCTATTGCAGATAACCCCGGATAAGAAAGCTCTGAGAACTCTCCTAAGAAATCATTATCTACATATCTAGGTGGAGTTAAGCTATCAAACCCTATATAAGCGGCTCCTCCTCTTTTAGCAAAACTTGCTTTAGTAGCCTCAGTAGTAATGACTTCAGACTCTATAATGTCAGATTTCTCAATCTTAATATCTTTAATTCTCATTCCATAAGAGCTACCTATAGTATCTGCGTTGTCCTGTATGGATTCCGTACTTGAAAAGTATATTCTCAAATAGTAATTTGAATTTGTTGCAGCAGGCACTGTAGCTTCAATAGTTTTAGAACGCCACCCACCAGAAGTTACACTAATAGTATCTCCTATTGTAGAATCCTCACCAGATTCAAGGATTATATATTTACCCCAATACAAATATGCATATCCATCAACTTTATATTTAAAGTTTATTTTTAGCTTCTCACCTGCGGTCCACTGCTCTTGAGCATTGTAAAATTCTATATATTTTTTACTAGCGGTTGCACTATCAACCGTAAAACTTATGTAATTATTGTTTATATCAAAGCCAGTACTATTAACGAAAGCTATATTTCCACCAGAAGCTGTAATAGAGTCTGGAGAGCCAGGGTTAATAGGATTAGGAAGAATTGAGGTAAAAGAAGCATCTTCATTAAATACAGAATCATTACTTTCAAATATAAATCCATCAGGAGAAGCATCTTCTTTTGAGCTAATATCACTTACCCTCTTTAACTGCTTTGAGTTGTAATCAAAATATACCAATTCATCGTCTATGATTGTAGAGCTAGAACTAGAAATGCCTTCTATCTTTTGCTTATCTTCTTTAATAGCATCTAAAGTTCCTTCTGCAGAAGTAGGGTCGATATTCTTAGAGAATACCGCAGCATTTTCAGGAACGTCAGTAGTCGATGGAGAACTTATTATTCCATGCTGAAAGTTTTTTATTTCGTGAAGTTCTTTAGGCATTATCCACCTTGGTATATATTTTTAAAATAAGATGTTGAATCATCAAAAGCGTCACTGCCCATATTTAATAAACCTTGACGCATGCCTCCTCTTCCTTCTTCAGATACTAAGTTGTAATTATCAACTATATCCATATACCTATTAACTCTATCTTCGTAAGGCATATTTTTAGGTTGATTCATAAGCCAACTAGCATCATCAGAACCAATCATCTTTAAAGCATTAGCTTTGTTTAGTTGGTCCCATCCTAAGCCTAAATCATCTTCAACAAAGCTTACAAACCTATTATCTCCCTTTAAATTGTTTATTCCACTTAAAGCTTGGGATATTGGATTGTCAGGTATAAGATTACTAAGCCACTTCATTATTCTTTTTTACTCATCGCCCTTTTCTTCAATAGCTTCTTTTAAAGCTTCTTCCATTGCTTCGTATAAACCTTCCATAAGCTCTTTCTCAGTATCTTCTGATATAAGTGGAATGTTTACTTTTTTATTTAGAGATGCGATAATCTTAGCTTTAGTCTCATCGTTAAAAATCATCTCCATTGCTAGCTTTTTTAATACTGCCACTAATTTACTCATTTGCTTTCCTTTAGCTTTTTAATATCTTCTTCTATCTTTTTAAAACGTATTTCATTCTCTTGAAATAGGTCTGTTAATTTATCAATAACAGGATACTTCTTCCCAATAGTTTCATCTATGCCCTTTAGCACAATGTCAAGAACTTTTTTCTTAAAACCTAAACTAGTCATCTAAACTCCATAATAGCCATATCCACAGACCTACAAAGACTGTGGTAAATAATACAAAAATAATCCAATTAACCATGCAGTAAGGGCAAGATTCGAACTTGCACAAGCATCTCTCTCAAAATGCTCACTACCTAAACAGGGTAGCGTGTCTGCCTAATTCCACCACCTTACTTCTGTGCTCTTATTGTTTTCTTTATATCTACTTATAAGCTTTTGTACTACTTTATCTGCTAAATAAATAGTAATAAACATTACAATAAAGGGCATACTAAATATTAAAACTTCTTTCAATCTTGCTTCTTATTATCATGCTTGAACCAAAAATCAGTAACCTTACCAAAGGAAGCTAGAAACGTACCAATAATAATATTAAGCAAATCTCTAAAGCTTCCTTCTAATCTTAAAGTAGGGTGAAACAATAGCCATATAATCCAAAAAAAACATCCGAACATTAGCAGGGAAATACAGAACTGCATCCAATCAGGAAGTCCATCTCCTCCGTTGATAATATCAAGCTTTGATTCTTCTTTAGTCACTACAGAACGCCTTCAAGCTCTAATGCTCTAGCCATTCTATTAACTCCTACACCTGCTCCAAATCTTGGAAAGAAATCTAGGTTTAAGTAATCATCAAGTTCTTTTAACACTCTATCTTCGGTGAACTGCTTGTATAATAAATTAGCATACTGACCATCTGATATAGATAAGAAATTCTCATACATCTCATTAGCATCACAACTTCTTTCAGCAGAACCAATAGTTTCTTGTCCATGCAAGATAACGTCTACTTTATTGTAAAGATTCTTATCTTTGTCGTTTTGCTTCATATTCCAAAAAGGATGAGAACGTTGAGGAAAGTACTTTAAGAAAACAGCATTGCCATAATCTTTATGCATTCTTTCTTCATGCTCTGCTTCTAAATGTTGAACTCCATACTCTTCGCACATACTATCATAAGTTCTATGCGTTGAGCTTTGAAAACCTAAGAACTCTAATAGCTCTTCTTCCATAGCAATTAAGTCACTCATATCTCCTTTACTCTCAAATTCGAACATTGGGAAGATTTTCTGATGACGACCTTGGATTGGATTAGGTTCGTTTCTATAGCTAGTAGAGATACAAAAAACCCCTTCTACATCGGGGTTCTTAAGCATTTCATATTCAAGCCACATTTGTCCTGTTTGTGGGAGAGGATAATTAATCCCGTCAAATACAAACTGACTTATTGTTTTAGGGTCCTCACAAGCAGCTAATATACTTAATCTACTTTGTGTTGGCACCTCAATAAAGTTCTTAGCATGTTTAAAGAACTTCTTCATCTTATCTACTGTTTTATGATATTCAAATGTTTCGTACACTTTTCTCTTATATTCCTATTTTTTCTAACTCTTCGTTCATTACCTCATAGAAGGATTCATTCCCTCTCTCTTTCATCTTTTGCACCGTATCTTTATAACTCATTATCATTGTTTGAGAAGACACAGCAAAGCCTATTATCTGAGCTTTGTAGCTCTGTATAGTTTCAATGATACCCTCGAAGTCAATATTAGCTCCTATTATCTCATTAAAAGTATTAAGAGTATTAACGGTATCAGGATTAGCGAGGAGACTATCAATATAGAAAAGCATAGCGATAATGCTTCCACCATTAAAAGCAAATCCTCCTGCTTGTATCCCTTTCGCCTTACGTAGTTTTGCATTGAGTCGTTCAGCTTTCGCCAGTTCTGCAGCACTGCGAGGTCTATCTTCAACCACAGGCTCTTGTACTTCTTCTTCAACCTTTTCTTCAGGTCTTCTGGAAAACATTCCTTCAGGAACATCTGACTTCTTTTTAGTATCAAAATTCTTTTTTCTTGTAAAGCTGATACCACCGTCTTTATTGAGTCCAGACAATTCATTTACTCTGGCCCTTATTCAACTTTATAAAAGATAATAAAGTATCCAAAGAGCTCTCAATTGCGTTAACATCTTCTTGTATTTCTCTTTGGTTGGATATAAGTTTCTCAACTATACTATATACTTTGTTATTATGCTCTAGTATGGCAGTCTGCATTTCGGCTATTTCTCGTAACATATCACGGAATTGATTGTCAAGGCGATGAATATACTGGGTAGCAAGCCAACGAGCAACAATGCCAATACCAATAAGGAAAGTAACAACAAGAAATGTTGGCAAGCCCTCTTCGCTAATAAGAAAAAGTAAGTCATCCATTATTAAATTCTAAGTCTTGAAAAGTTGTTATAAATGTATTTGATGCTTCAACAGCATTTTCAATAGCATTCTTAGCTGGAACCCCTAGCTCTAATTGTTTTAAAATAACCTCAGTGTAAATTCCCTTTGCTTCGTCTATCGTATCAGAAGGTTCTATTGTGATTATTCTGTCATCCATAACTACTCCTATGCTTCTATTGATTTTAAGTTTGAAAAATGCTCAGGAATGGCGTAAACATCTCGCGCATCCTCTATCATTTTTGAGATATGTTCAAAGTCAAACTTAAGACTTTTAAACCCACATTTCAAACAAGACCATAGTATAGGGTCTGGATATATATCAAGTATCTCTAATGGAACTACAAACTTAGATGAGCAATTATAGCAAGTATCAGGCTTCTCATGTGAACGAGTAAAGTCTGCTACATTTATCTTAAGCAATAACTCCTTAGGTGAATAAATTCTGTCTTTATAGGCAAAGATGCCTATTTGAACAACCTTGGAACCTTCTGGGAATATATGAGGAAGTATCATTCAGCTTTCTTACGCTCATACTCCAGCTTTTTTATCTTAAAAGTATATATTCCTATAGCAATACCAAGAAACGAGCCTAGAACGGCTAATACGGGGCTTAAAATATCAAGCCATGCTACTACAGGTGTAAAAGAAGAACCTGCGCCTATTATAGGGTGTTCTCTTAAAGTATTTTCTAGAGTATCTAACACTATTCTTCATCCTTCATAAGTTCAAAGTGAGGGAAGTCATCAAACTTGTTATCTTGAACGTGGAAATCTCGATTCCAATCTCCACCCCAGCGTAATTTAATACCTTTCATAGTAGCTATGCCAAGTACTAATCCAGCAAAAAGAGTTTGACGCTCTCTATCATCCCAATCGACAGGATAAGGAGTGACATCAACAGCCCTGCTTGGATAAGCATTATGACGGCCATTTGGGTATTTAACCTTTGACTTACCTTCGTCAAAGTAACGATTCTGTTCTTCTTCGCCACGATGACCTTGGAGCACTGAACAATCAACGTGCTTAATAACTTCATTAAATATCTCCTGCAATTTAGGATGTGCTGTTTCTAATCTTTTTATTGATGATTTACCGAATTTTGGCATCATAGCTCCTTTATATTAATTAATCTGTATACTCACCACTTACAGTCACACTGAAATATATATCAGTATTATCTGTAGTAGAATCTTTTTTTAACATTACAAAAATAGCATCATTTTCTGAAAAAGTATTGGAAGATGATATATCTGTATTTTCTACAAATTGCCTCGTTGAAACAGGTGTTATAGTTCCCGTAACTCCTATTTGAGTTAGTGATAAATTAGTTCCACCACTTGTTGGTGTGCCTTTAAACACATAAAACTTTAAAGGGTCCGCTGCTCCTGTGTCAGTAGCATAACCATGAACACTGATTTTTGTTACTTTACCATCATAAGGAGCAATAAGCATAGAAGCGTAAGAATCATATACAGTTATAGATGATATTGAAGAGTCTGTATTACCCCAATGCTCTCCATTAGGCCTGTATTGGAAATAGTAGATAGAGTCACTATTTATATTTGACCTATAACCGCCTGTTTGAATTGACCATCTATTTACCGGAGCTGTTTCTTGGAATGTACCATCGCTAAATCCAAGTCTTTGAACACTCCCTAGCCTTGAGCTATTAAAGTTTATATTTTGGCTAGATGAAATTACTAACTCGCTACCATCTCCTTTAATATATTCATCAGCATCACCAAGAGTAATCTTGCCATCATCTGGCATTGTAAGATTACCTGCTATTGTAGTAACTGAACTAGTACCACTTCCTATATTAACATCTAATTCGTCATTAACATCACCATCTAATATTTCAAGGCCTGTAACAATTCCTCCGTCGTGAGAAGCGACCCTAAGCAATAACTTTCCACCTTCACTTCCAGATGTAGGGTCTGCTATTTTACCCACTATATCAGCGTAGTTTTGTCCATTATCATCAGAATCATACCCTGAAAAAAGAATAGAGCCAATCCCGTCGTCTGCAGCCTCAGCATCATTATGTTTACAGTCAAACTTAAGAATAGGATTAGAACTATATCCTAAAGCCTCTCCTTTTAAAGTAAGTTGTGGCTCTGCAATTCCAGCAGAGTCGGTGATATTTACATTACCACCTTGGATATTTAGATTTATATCTCCACTTGAAGTTATTTCTAAATCAGTACCATCCCCACTAATGTACTCTCCAGCATCACCAAAAACAACTTTTCCGTCATCAGGTAAAGTTATATCACCCGTCATAGTACCACCTGATAAAGGCAGTGCAGATGATATATCAGCACTAGTTAAATCATAAGCAGTGCCTGAATCATCTTTAAAATAAGGTTTATCGCTTTTAACATAAAAAGCACCGTATCCTGAAGTAGGAGTGATTGAATCGTAATTTGTAGATAAATCGGGGAGTATTAAAGGAACATCTGTACCAATAGAAAGACCTGAATCTTGAGCCTTTAATTTAGGTATTGCTGTTCCGGATTTCTTAAAATCAATAGTAGCACCTGAAGCTATTTTTAAAGCAGAAGAGCCTGAAGAAGCTCCAGTGTTTATTGAGTCAGGAGTAATATCCCCTAACGCAATTTCCATTATCTTTACATTATGATTAACTTCAGCTGTATTATTAGCTACTTGGAATGCATCTGAAAACTTAACTCCATCAGACCCATAAAACCCTATAGAGTCAAATGGGTCCAATACTTGAGTTCTGGAAAATTGAAAAGCATTTCCACTTAAAGAAGCATCGTATGCAACATTAGCAGAATTATTATCACTGTCTAAGGCATTAGAAGTTTTTCTAAGTACAAATGTATCACTGTCAAGAACCTCAACATACCACATTCCGCAATATGCTCCATGAGCTGAGAATGTACTAATTGTTGTGATATAATCGCCAGTAGAAAGATTATGTGAAGTTGCAGTAAAAACAGCATCTAAGTGATTATTATTAGTTTCAGAACCACCTCTAGCAGCTACGTTTGTTATACTATCTTGGTCTGCATTTGTAGGTGATATAGTAGTTAAACCTATAACATCATCAACTACATCTCCTCCTCTTGTTGAAGTTTGGCTTTGCCTAGACCAGAAGAGGTTTCCCCTATTTTGCTTTAAAACTAAGTCTTCATTTGAAAAAAAAGCACTAACTTCAGCTAAGTCATGGGCATTTATATTAGCATCAACACCAGTTACATGTGTACCATCTCCAAGCTGATTTGATGCTAGAACCTTTTTCCAATCGCCCATTACTACCCTTTAGCACGTTTTTTATTCGCCATCTTTTGAACTTGTGATTCTTTCGGTGTTTCAGCTTCATCCATAGCAACTTTACCTAATTTTTGTATTAATACAGCTACGGTCATAACTTCTGGTCCTTTAAAATCAGCTCTTTCAACTATAGAAAGTATTGTCTGAGCTTCTTCTCTTGATATTGTATTATCTATTCCTTCTCTCATTTGTATTTTATCCCTTTTCCTTGATGTATTATTAACTCATGGATATTTTTAATTTTAGCCATGGTTCTTAGTCCCTGTTCCGCCTCAGCTCCTACTATAGGAGCTTTTTGAAACATATTAATAAGGAATGACGTATCTGTTATATTAAATACGGCATCTTTCCTTCTCATTTCTAATTCTTTTTCGTCCATTCATTTCCTTCTTATGAATATAAGTATAAGTTTCCATCAGAAGCCATTTCCATTACATACTCTCCATTTCCACTTGCAGGTGTGCTAGCTTTTAGTGTAGCTGCAGTTTGTAATCCAGTAGCAGTACTGTGTGCAAAGTGGTAACCTCTAGCTTTTATAGGCTTATAATGAGTAAAGTTACCATTGTCATTTACAGTTATAGTTGTACCTGATTGCTCACTTAAACCTGTAAATGATATATAATTTGTACTACTAAGTATTTTAGAACCGTCTGTACCATTATTAGCATCTTGGTCTGCAGTACCGAAAACTATACCAGAGTTAGTTCCAGTAGCCCAATCAGTTCCATCAGCAGCATTTAACGATATATAATCATCTATTGCAGAAAAATTAGAAGTATTTGTTACGGTTAATCCGTTAGCGAAATGAACAGGAGCATTAAATTGAAATTCATATCCAGCCCCTCTACTATCTCCAGAAGCAGGTTTTTTAGCAAAACCATTAGATACAGCACCTTTTGTTATATTATCAGTAGTAATTGCATTCCCTAAAGCATCTGTTGGCCAACTAACTAAATCAAGCGTTACAACATCATTCGCCCCATCAGCTATAGTAACGCTTCCATCAACATCATACATAGCCCAATTGCCTTGGTCTGTAGCTAAGTAGTAATCATCGCCATCTGTGAATGTATAGCTTGCCCCACTATTATTAGTCACTTTTAGATAAATAGTAGATGTAGAGCTAGTAATGGTATCGCTTTTTAATACACCACTAGCATCTGAATACTGCTTATCTAACCCAGCTAATTTTTCAGTAGTAGCCTGAGACCCCACAAACATATTATCACCCATAGAGAATGAAGTATCTTTAGATTTTGAATTTCCTTGTTGAAATGGGCCAACAACCTCTAAAAGAGGTCCAGAATAGCCTGAATCTGATGAGTTCTTATCACCGACCACTAAAGGAGAGAAAAATGTTGATTCTTCTCCAGTAGGACCACTTGAATCAATAGAAAGCTCTCTAGCAAAAACAACACCATCAACCTGCATACCATCTTGTATTAATAGGTTAGGCATTACAGCTTCCGTTGTTTCTGATTGAACAAGACCAGTAGTGTCTAGAATAAAACCTTCACCATTTGCTCCGGTTCTCCACTTAGACATAAGTCCACCTTGAGCTCTTGAGTAAGACGCTGAAGTATTACTTCCGGGTGTAATTGCAGAACTAGTTCCGACAAAATCACCAATAGTCATAAAAGTGTTAGCCTGGCCATCATCATTTTGATACTCCACTAAAGTCCAAAGAGGATTGTTACCATTTCCTACAGCTAAACCTGCAACCTGAGTATTATTTAAACCTTGTGTAGCAGAATTACCACTATAAGATACATATCTATTACCCTGACCTAAGTTCCATATAAAGTTATTACTCGTAGTTCTAAGAGATTCTGAACTAGCGGCAGATTGGTTTTGTCCACCTACAAGTCCATTCATCGTACCTAAATTTGGATTAGATTCTTGCAAAGTAGTAGTTGCAGCGCCACCAATTGCAAAGTATGTACCAGTACTGCCTTTTAGATGTATACTAGGCCTTGCTTGAATGTTAGTGTTTGAGCCAGCAGAAGCCCAATCTAAAGTCATTGGACCCCAAAACTTAGATTCACATTTTGTATCAGACTCGTTATTTCCAACTTCTAAAGATAAATGGCTTCCACCAGTATTATTTACCCTTAAACCTTTAGTGCCTTGAAGTTCTACAGCGTTATTAAAATAAGTTCCAGAGTCAAAATAATTACTAACAGCACCACCACTAGTAGCAGATTGAACTATACCTCCTTCGTCTAAATCTATTCCTGTAGCTATAGTTGTAGCCACACCAGCTAGTGTTTTTTGTACGTTTTTTAAATTACCGCTATTATAAAGCCTATTATTCTTTGCATAAACATGACCATCAACTATATCTAGAGTACCAACCTCAAATCGCCCAGTAACTACAGTATCTTGCGTATCATTAATATTACCAGCAATTAATAAAGAACCATGTCCTACGCCTGAAGTGGAACTACCAACTGCAAGTAATGTTTCTTCATTTCCTCCTTGTTGAAAGCTCCATAAAGCAGTTTCTCTCCCTAATCCGCCAGTAACTTCAGGAATAAAAGAAAGATAACTATCGCCCAATTCATTAGCTGTAGTTGTACTTATGGGTATTGTACCTCCAGTATTAGTAACTATAGTACTACTAGCAGTACCAACCAGGGTACCAACGCCACCTCCTCCGGCTATATCTGCAGAGTCTAGCCATACTGGTACGCCATCATGAGCAAAGCTCAATATAGGATATCCTGACATGACAGAGTTACCTGAAAGTGCTGAATCAAAAGTGCCTGAAACAGTCCCTAATGCGTATGCATTGCCAGAAAGCTGTCCATTAGTAACAGTGGCTGCAGGTATAATAAAATTAGTTATATCTTGAGCAGTTAATCCTGTTGTAGGGTTAAAATTTCCAGTAGCAGAGGAATCAATAGAGTTTATGCTTTCGCCTTGACTCATATTAGCGCTCCATGTATGAAGCTCTGTGCTGCCTATATGGGTATTTCCAGCGTTACTTGTTAATACTTTTTTCCAACTTGCCATAATATTCTCCTATATAGCGTTCTTTTTAATTGTTGCGATTGCACCTAGGTCTGTTATACACGTTTCAAGTGTTGAATATTGAGGTTGACCCGATGTATATTCATTCTTTTTAGTTCTAAGATACTCTAAAGCTATTTCTGTTATTAAAGCTTCTTCAAATTTATCTGCTTTAGCTACTCCATTATCAGAAGATGTTTCTGCAAAGTTATAAACAAACCCATTATATATTAGATGAGGTTTTGAAATAACATTAGAAGAACCATCTGTAGTTACCTTATGGTCACAAGCGTTAACTAATGAATGGTTATCTGCGCAGAAAATTTTAAATAAGTCGTCTGGCCAAACATCTAAGCCATTCCCGTACTTTGTCATTGATGGAGTTAATGCAGTTTTGGTATAGTCAGTAGTCTCTGTCATAGCTGCTATAACAGTAGCTACTGCAGTTCTAAAATCTCTCACTTTATATAACTTATTTTCAGTAAAAGGGAGAGCAATCAGTTCAGATTTAGTAGCCTGAATTACATCATAAGCAATTTTTAAAGCGTCATTTTCAATTAATTTATGAGGCTTTTTATGCTTTCCACCTCTTTTATCAATATGTGTTTGAAGCAAACTAGTTTTAGCAAGAAAATAATTTCTAGACTCAGCATTTGTTAAAGCAACGTCTGAAGAATTATAACCTTTTATTCTTATAAGTTTCCCATCGGAATCTTCAAGATTAACTACATCTTTAAAATTGGTAGCAGTTCCTACTGTATGTGTAGATAATGCACTCCAAGTAGAATTAGACCTGTCGTATGTTTCAAGCTTTACTTTGTCAGTAGCTGAAAAACCTGTAGAGTCCCACTCAACATACGCAAAGTTACCAGTAACTGTACGAGTTGAAAACCCTGATTTCGTACCTACATCTGATGCAGGTGGTGTTATTAATGAACTTACGTACGCCATTAAGACCTCATATATAAAACATCATTATGCCAACCAATAGCTCTTGTACCAGAATCTGGCAAGCTAGACATATTATCCATACTTAAATAGCCTAGTGAATTTAAGCTAAAATTCATTTCATCACTTTTAATAGTAAAAAAATCACGTTCTTTACTTAAAGTAGGAATATTAAACTCAGTTGTACCATCTTGGGTAATTGTGAACATAGATTCGTATTGAGTGCTTCCTAATGTAAATTCTGATTTTTTATTTACATAGCTTAAAGACATCTCATTCTTGTCACCAAAATGCAATAAAGTATCACTAGGGATACCATCAATAGCTAGATACTGAAGTGGTTGGTCATTAGTAAAATTATAAACCTGAGTATCTACTAACCCCTCTGTTGAAAAAGTTGATGTATTTGTTAAATCGTTAACAAACGCCATTAAAACTCCTGAGGCAGTGCAACTGTTGATGAATATCTATGTGTTCTTGCATATTTCTTAGCCATTTTAGTGCACTTAATATACTCAGTTTCAAAATACTGAGCCAAGTCAATATTTAAGTTTCTAGGGTCTTTATAACCTAAAGAAATTACTTTATTTACAATTCCTTCGTGAAACTGAGAAGGTATATGTGAAGACTCGTCTATTTTTGCAGAAAAGTGAGGAGCTAAAGCAGTACAGAACAATCTTATTTCTTTATTTGACTCACTAACTGATTTCCATTTACTAGTTAAAGAGTCTTTCTCAAGAATCCCAATTCTATCTCTCTCTATTATATATCCATATTCTTTTGTTGAAGCCATTAAGTTATATCCGTATCTTCTATTTGACCTATTATACGTGGTATTTGCTTATTGTCTAAATCTACTCTTCGTATTTTAATAGGTGTACTTCCTATCATATAAAACCTTTGGTCTGCTATTGTCGCGTCTTTTAAAGAAGTATCATAAACTTCTGTTTCTTGGCAAAATTGGTCACTAGCCCTATTTAAAAGCTTTCTAACTTCTTTTTCTCTTAAATGAGGATGATGCTGTTGGACTAATTCTATCATTTCACGCTGTGTCATTAAGTACTCCTAGATATTTCAACAAAACCCTCGTTATATAAACCTTTTATATACTGTAACTGTCCTAAAGCCCAATTGTAATCACTAGTTAATTGACTTAACCTTGCATTTGCATTTGCAAATTGTGTTTGTGCTCCCGATAAAGCTAAACTTGCTAATTCAGTATCTTCATCTTCCATCATAGTTTTAAAATCGAAATTATCAGTAGTTCCCCAAGCTGTAATATATTTATCTGCTTCATCAAGATTAGTTTCAATCTCAGTCTTTATTCTTGCTCTAATATCTGTAAGTTTAGAAAACATTACATTTGCAGCAGTAAATAGCACTGGCAATCTATACATAGTTGATGGGAAATTACTTATTGTTCCATTATCATTATTTACAGTGCCTTTAACTATAGTATCTGCACTAGCTCCTGTCTGGTATATATTAATTTGAGGAGTTCTTATATCTCCGCCACCTTCCCAATTTGGTTCTACAATATCTTCATAAAAATAGTCTATTATAAAATCTGAAGTTGTAGCACTTAATACTTGATAAGGATAAACAGTCCCAGTATCCCAACTTGCAAAATCAGAAGGCCAATCTCCTGAAGCACCAGTAGCTACAAGATAAACCCATTCTCCATTACTAAAAGGATGATTTGCTGATTGAATCTTGACTAAGTCAACACCATTAATAGTAGCAGAGGTTAGCTCTCCTACAGGCTGAGCAGTCGTAGAACCAGGAGAAGGTAAAACATGTAATTGTGAATTTCTAATATAATAGACAGGACTTGTTGCAGTAGCTTCATAAATACTGTTAGAATCAATAGCTTTATGTGCTAAATTAACAGGAATCTTCTCGCAAGGGTAAATACCCCTTGTAACGTTATAAACTTTGTCTGATGTTAAATTTAACCCAGACTCAGGAACAGATTGAGTAGAACTAAACATATTTAACTTCTCAGGCATCATTTTTTCTACGCGAGCAATTACATCAGTAATTCCATCATCAAACCACTGTGCAATATTATTATCCGCCATAGTTAGACTATTATCGCCTGTATAGTATCCTATTTGCTTTGTAAAACTTGCCATTTATTCCTTTTAAGTTGAGGTAGGGGCAGAGAAAGAGAAGGAAAACCCCGCCCCTATAAATCCTCAGTTATTTAACTAACTACTAGCCTTCTGTAACAGCAGTATTACCATTAAACTTAACAATAGCATGAGTTTCAGGTAATTGAACCTGTAATCCAGCCTCTGTTAAAATTTGGTCTACTCTTGCATCTTGGCCTGGTGTCTGAACATTAGTCTCAATATATGTATCACGAGAAATGCCATTACCAACTAATGGTCTATACTTAACATTATCCATATCAACCATTACCATCATATCAGCATAAGGACCTCTAAATAAAGGTTCTTGAACTAATGTGAATCCACCAAAAACAGTATCAACTTGCATAACTTTATGCCCGAATTTACCATCTTTATAGTTTACATCGACATGGAATGGGTTGCTAATAGAATCCCCTACTAAACCACCAGTACCTATCTTATTAAAATAGCTAATCACACTTCTTGATGCAAGGCATAGTTTGTTACCACTATTTCCTGCTTCTGGAGCATAAAAGTCCTCCATGATTTCCAAGAAAGTGTTATAAGTAGATTTAGCACTAGCAGTACCAGTTGTATCCCAAGCATAGTTATAAACTTTACCATACTTTTCAGTATAAGGTACAATACCCCAAGTACGCCTAACATCAGTTCCAGCAGTTGATTGAGCTCCACCCATACCAAAAAGCATAGCTTTCTCAATATCCATTTTGTGTTCCATCAACTTTTCTTTCCAAACACGTTGCCATTCGTTAGCGATACCTCTGTAACGAGTTGCTTGTGCTGAGCCAGACATAACTGGTGAAGCAGTTTTGAATATTTGACAGTGACCTTCACGTGCATAAAGCTCATCTGCCCAGCCTTCTGGAAAACTAGTACCCTCAGCAAATGCTGAACCAATAACTTCTGCTGGTGCATTAGCAGCAATAGCTAATTGAGCATCAGTATTAGATACATCAAGTTCTGTTCCGTTAAAAGACAGAGGAGATATAACTACAGCAGCTCCATTTACTGTTTTAACTTTTGCAACTAAGGTACCTAATACAGCGGCATCATCTGTTCCTGAACCGTCAGCATCATGAGTTGCTTGTATAGCTATGATTTGGTCTACCAATAAAAATCCAGGTTGCGCGGCTTCAGAATCTAGCTTGTTTCCGTATTTATCATAGTTACATTTAGCGTCCAAAGTAATATCAGAAATAGCACTTGTAGCTACAACATCAGCTGCGTCTACGCCAGTGCCTTCATGAAAATTACGTCTTTGCCATTGATGACGCTGTTCCATGAATTTGAAAGTTGTGTCATCTGTTGATTGCTTTGCTACCTTTGAAAGGTATACAAACCAAGGTGTTTGTTCAGGAGCAAGAGATGCTACTCTGTCTCCAAAATTATACAGGCGTCTTGTGGAATCTATCGAAGATAGACCTACACTAGAAGCATTTCCGCCTGGTGTTGTACTAAAAAAGTCAGTTGTTGCCATTGTTTAAACCTCCAAGTTTAAAAATAATTTGTTTTATTATGGTCGTTAATCATGGCTTGCATCATTTGGTCTTCAATACTACCTTGTTGTCCCTCACCCGAACCTGATACTACTCCCATAGGGGATGGAACTTGTTGTGCATTTTGTGTCTGTTGAAAAGCAGGGGATGGCCCGTTATTGGGTACTTGTCCTTGTCCTGTCTCTAACTGAAACAATTTCCACAAATTGTCCATTGTAACTGATTTAGGGTCACTATAACGTTGCACAAATTCATGAGCTTGTTCTGGAGTAGCACCATACTGACCTTGTACATGTTGTACAGCTTGAGTCTGTTGTTGTTGCCACTGTTGTTCGGCAGCTTGTCGTTTTAGCACTTCTTGCCGTTCTTTTTCCATTGCTTCAATACGCTCATTCGTCTTTGCAGCGGTATATTGAGAATGAAGATAGTTATATTCATCCATATTATCTCGCCATTGCTCGACCTGATTTAAATATTGCGCTGACACCCCATTAGGGTCGGCCATCGCATCTTCCCTGCTAAACCCTGCAGGAGGGGCTGGTTTTCGAGGAGGTTCTGGGAACTTTTCTTCTTCCTGTTGTACTGGAGCTTGCGGTTGAATTGATTGTTGCATCTGTTGTTGCATCATCTCAATCTGCTTCTGTTGCGAGTCTATCAGATTCTGCCTCTTGTCAGCTTCTGATTGCCAATACTGATAACGTCTTTCGTCGTTACTCACAGGTTGTTGAGTTTGAGGGGTATCCACATTCTGTGAAGGCTGTCCTTCTTGTGGAGCCTGAGCTTGTTCTACGGTTTCTACCGGTGTCCCTTCGCCCATATTCTGGAATATTTCTTCAAACGAAGAAGGCCCAGTCGCCTGTTCCGGCTGTTGGGGTGTTTCTTGCGATTGCTGTTGTTCTACTTCCATTATTTCTTATCCTTTTTCTTTGATGAGTCCTTCTTAGGAGTGTCATCTTTCATTTTTTCACGGATTTCACGCTTAACTTCATCCTTAACCATATCTAAAAGGTCGTTAAGCCTATGCTCGAACAAGGTTGAGGCTGCAGAAGATTTATTCCCAAGTTTATCCAATTTGCCTTTGAATTTCTCGGTTTCAACCTTCTTCCGAAGATTAACTGCCTCTCTATCACGAGATTGTAAGTCTCCTGAAAGGTTCTTTATCTGCTCTTGAGCTGATTCCAATTGTTGCTGCAATTGGGTAATCATATCAGTACGCTGTAAAACACCTTCCATATCGAAGACTTCTGTCTTTTTCAAGACTTCGTTTCTGTCGATTATGCCATTTTTATAAGCATCCATGTAGAGCTCTAACTCTGCATATCTGTTTGTAGGCATGGTTGAACCAGAAACGGCTACAACATCATATTTACCGACGGTTATATCATTGAATATAGAAATTTCACCCGTCTTGTCGTCTACTAATTTCTTATTAACAGTGTATTCCGTCAAAGAATTATTTGGTTGCACTATTCTAAATACCTTCTCAACTTGATATAATTGCTGCATAAGTGGTATTACTACGCGTGCTAAGCGTGTTAAGGCTGCTTCTATGTCCATCTGCTTAGACTTCATCTTCCTTTGTCCAAACTCATCTATAGAGATAGTAGCTTTATATGTCTGCGGAGCTGCAGCTGAATTACCCATCATAAGCTCATATAGTCCTAATTCGTGGTCTATATCGGCTTTAGCATCGGCTTCATTTTTATACAACTCATTCGGTAAGGGCGATGGTTGTACATGGACAGGTTGACCTTCAGCAAAATCAATTGGTATGGCAACTCCGGGTTGTGCCCACTTCTCTTCGAACTCTTTCATATCAACTGAACCTTCAGGAATAAGAATCTTCGCATTAGTCGAAGTAGTTGCGTGAGCTATTATCAAACTTCTTGTTTTATTGATATATTCTTGTAAACCTTTTACCATTCTAACGTCAGACATAGGAAATGGAGTACGTGTATGTAAATTACAAATAGGTACTATAGGGTAATGCTCTGTAGGCAATATTCTTGAATAAAGCTTTTTGTCGCCCATTATAACGCACTGCTTTACTCTCTCAACTTGTACTTCAACAACCTGTATCATACCATACTCGATTAAATCGCTATATGTAATAGGAAGTACAGTCTGTCCTTGTTGCTGTAACTGAGCAGCTACTCTTTCATCAACAATAGGTTGGTCTTTATAAAACCATGCTGGTTGCTGTATGTACTGTTCATACTCTTCTGGCTCAAACAAATGTTCTTTTCCAGAAAAAGTTTCAAATGTTCTAAATTTTGTAACTAAAACTTTATAATATCTCTCATATCCTCTAACATACTCATTATTTTCATTAGTAAGTACATCTTCAGGGAAAGTAACCTCTCCATTGTCGACACGGCTAGTGCCGGGCATATCAGTATAATTTGAACTACCTGCATTCTTAATAGCAGATTTATACCTTGGATATAGCTGTTGAGCTTGTTCTTTAGTGAAAAGCCTAGAAATAATAATGTTTT
>Ga0208794_1000277_pt1 | contig 39007 bp, 38 predicted proteins | sample 32_taG_FD_184106 | JGI IMG/M metagenome (GOLD analysis project Ga0208794, IMG submission 184106) | Marine viral communities from the Gulf of Mexico - 32_GoM_OMZ_CsCl metaG (SPAdes) (version 2) | ecosystem: Environmental > Aquatic > Marine > Oceanic | place: Atlantic Ocean: Gulf of Mexico... | reverse complement strand
GGCGGCGGATGGGCCGGGCGCACCCGCTTTGGGGCGACGGATCGCTGATGGCGGCGGCGCTGCGGCACCCGGCCCGGCCGCTGTCGCCCTCGCTCGGGCCGGAGGCACGCGCGGCGTTGCGGCAACTGCTCGATGCCCTTGACGCGGCTTCGGGGCTTTGATCTTGGCGCGCAGGCCCTATCTTGGGCAGACGAGGACGCGGGATCAGGAGGCCATGGCGATGGCGACACCACAGGCGCAACTGGCCGAAATCGACCCGGTCTGGAGCCGAATTCGCGGCGAGGCAGAGGACGCGATCGCGGCCGAGCCGCTGATGGGCGGGCTGGTACATTCCAGCGTGCTGCACCACCAGAGCTTTGCCTGCGCGCTGGCCTATCGGCTGTCGCTCAAGCTTGCCTCCGACGAAATGCCCGCGCAGATCTTGCGCGAGATCATCGACGGCGCCTATGCCGCCGAGCCGGAGCTGGTGGTTTCGGCCCGCGCCGACCTGGTCGCCACCTATGAGCGCGACCCGGCCTGCCATCGCTTCCTGCAGCCGCTGCTGTATTTCAAGGGCTATCAGGCGATCCAGTCCTACCGGCTCGGCCATTGGCTGTGGCAGGAAAACCGCCGCGACCTCGCCTATTTCGTGCAGATGCGGGTCTCCGAGACCTTCGGCGTCGACATCCACCCGGCGGCCCGGATCGGCCGCGGCGTGATGATCGACCACGCCCATTCGGTGGTGATCGGCGAGACGGCGGTGGTCGGCGACAACGTGTCGATGCTGCATTCGGTGACGCTCGGCGGCACCGGCAAGGAAGAGCAGGACCGCCATCCCAAGATCGGCAACGGCGTGCTGATCGGTGCCGGTGCCAAGGTGCTCGGCAACATCCGGATCGGCGACTGCTCGCGGATCGCGGCCGGGTCGGTGGTGCTGATCGACATCCCGGCCTGCAAGACCGTGGCAGGCGTGCCCGCGCGGATTGTCGGCGAGGCGGGCTGCGCCCAGCCCTCGGTGTCGATGGACCAGACCTTCAAGGGCGAGTAGCCCCGCGCCAGGGCGCGGGGCCGGGGAGACGAAGATGTCGAAGATCCTGTGCGCCGCGCTGCTATTGTCCGCCTCCGGGGCCATGGCCGAGGGGGTGCTCCCCGGCGACGATCACCCCCGCCGCGCCGCGCGCGGTGCCTTCGATACCGAGGGGGTGATCGCCTGCGCGATGAATCCGGGCGAGGCGCTGGGCGAATGCGGGTTCGGCCTCGCGCTGGGGTCGGATGGCGACGCCACGCTGGTCGCGACCTTTGCCAATGGCTTTCGCCGCACGCTCAGCTTCGATGGCGGGCGCTTCGTGCGGGGCGATGCGACGATGTCGGGCACCGGCTCCGACATCGACTGGCGGATCGAGGACGGGCTGCATCTGATCCGCGTCGACGACCAGCGCTACGAGGTGCCGACGGCGACGCTGCCGGGACCGGAGGCCACGCCGCCCGAGTGATTTCGGACACTTGGGGCTATTTGTGGGGCCGGAGCAGGCGGCGCAGCAGGATCTCGACGACCATCCCGGCCAGCGACAGGGCCGCGAACCAAGCAAACCACGACCATTCGGTCGCCTCGGCGAGTCGGAAGGCGACCATCAGGGCGATCACCGAGATTCCGCCTCGCAGAACTGCGATGCCCCACGCCTTCATGATATTCGACCCCGTGTGATGCGGCTTCGGGACGGATCGCCCGAGGCGATGCTGCTGAACGCGAGGGGTGCGTGCAAGCGTCATGTGCGACGACTTGCGATAGAGAAGGGGCCGCACCTTCGTTCGAAGGCGCGGCCCCTTGGCCCTGCAGGAGGGATCCGGCCTGATCAGGCCAGCATCACCATCGGGTTTTCCAGCGCGTCGGCGATCTGCTTGAGCAGCTCGGCACCCAGCGCGCCGTCGATCACCCGGTGATCGACCGAGAGCGTCACCGACATCACCGTCGCCACCTCGATCTCGCCCGCGTCGTTGACCACCGGCTTCTTCACGCCGGCGCCGACCGCGAGGATCGCGCCATGCGGCGGGTTGATGACGGCGTCGAAGTTGTCGATGCCGAACATGCCGAGGTTGGAGATCGCGAAGCTGCCGCCCTGGTATTCATGCGGCGCGAGCTTCTTGTCGCGGGCCCGCTTGGCGAGGTCCTTCATCTGCACCGAGAGCGACGACAGCGAGCGGCTTTCGGCGTCGCGCAGCACCGGGGTGAAGAGGCCACCCTCGATCGCCACGGCGACGGCGACATCCGACGGCTTGAGCTTGAGCACCCGGTCGCCGGCCCAGACCGCGTTGGCATCCGGCACCGCCTGCAGCGCCAGGGCCGAGGCCTTGATGATGAAGTCGTTGACCGAGAGCTTCACGCCGCGCCCTTCGAGCTGCTTGTTCAGCTGGCTGCGGAATTTCAGCAGCGCGTCGAGCTTGATGTCGCGGCGCAGGTAGAAGTGCGGGATGGTCTGCTTGGCCTCGGTGAGACGCGCCGCGATGGTGCGGCGCATGCCGTCAAGCTTGACCTCCTCGAACTCGCGATCCGCATACATCTTGCGGATCTGCTCGGCCTGCGCGCCGGGGGCGGCGGGCGCGGCCACCGGGGCCTTGTCGGCCTGGGCGGCGGGGGCCTTGGCGGTCTCGGCCGCGGCGGGCTTCTGGCCCGGCTTGGCGCTTTCGACGTCGGCCTTGACGATGCGGCCGTTCGGGCCCGAGCCCTTGATCTGGCTCAGGTCGAGGCCCTTGTCGGCCGCGATGCGCCGCGCCAGCGGCGAGGCGAAGACCCGGTCGCCATCGCCCGAGCGGGCGGCAGGCGCGGCGTCGTCGCCCTTGCCCTGCTGCGCGGCGGCGCCGTCATCGCCATAGCCCTTGGCCGGCGCGGTGGCCTGCTCGGGGTGCGGCGCGGCGTGGCTGTCGGCGTCGCGATCCTTCGCGCCGCCGGTCTCGCCGATGTCATCGGCGCTTTCGCCTTCCTCGAGCAGCACGGCGATCGGGGTGTTGACCTTCACCCCCTCGGTGCCCTCGGCGATCAGGATCCGGCCCACGACGCCTTCGTCGACGGCCTCGAACTCCATCGTCGCCTTGTCGGTCTCGATCTCGGCCAGCAGGTCGCCGGAGGAGACGGTGTCGCCCTCCTTGACCAGCCATTTCGCCAGCGTGCCCTCTTCCATGGTGGGCGACAGCGCGGGCATCAGGATTTCGGTCGGCATGTCTCGCGCTCCGTTACTTGTAGGTCACTTTGCGCACCGCCTCGACGACCTCGTCGGTCGTGACCAGCGCGTGCTTCTCGAGATTGGCGGCATAGGGCATCGGCACGTCCTTGCCGGTGCAGTTGATGACCGGCGCGTCGAGATGGTCGAACGCCTCCTGCATCAGCACCGAGGAGATGTAGCCGCCGACCGAACCCTGCGGCCAACCCTCTTCGACGGTGACGCAGCGGTTGGTCTTCTTGACGCTCTCGATGATCGCGTCGGTGTCCATCGGGCGGATGGTCCGCAGGTCGATCACCTCGGCCTCGATGCCATCGGCGGCGAGCTTCTCGGCCGCCTCGAGGGCGTAGGTCATGCCGATGCCGAAGGAGACGATGGTCACGTCGGTGCCTTCGCGGGCGATGCGCGCCTTGCCGAGCGGGATGGTGAAGTCATCCAGCACCGGCACCTCGAAGGAGCGGCCGTAGAGGATCTCGTTCTCGAGGAAGATCACCGGGTTGGGGTCGCGGATCGCGGATTTCATCAGGCCCTTCGCGTCGGCGGCGGTGTAGGGCATGACGACCTTGAGGCCGGGGATCTGCATGTACCAGGCGGCGTAGTCCTGGGAGTGCTGGGCACCGACCCGGGCGGCGGCGCCGTTGGGGCCGCGGAACACCATCGGCGCACCCATCTGGCCGCCCGACATGTAGAGCGTCTTGGCCGCCGAGTTGATGATGTGGTCGATCGCCTGCATGGCGAAGTTGAAGGTCATGAACTCGACGATCGGGCGCAGACCGCCGAAAGCCGCGCCGACCGCGATGCCGGCGAAGCCGTGCTCGGTGATCGGCGTGTCGACCACGCGCTTGGGGCCGAACTCGTCCAGCAGGCCCTGGGAGATCTTGTAGGCGCCCTGGTACTCGCCGACCTCTTCGCCCATCAGGAAGACGTTGTCGGCGCGGCGCATCTCCTCGGCCATGGCATCGCGCAGCGCTTCGCGGACCGTGGTGGTCTTGGTCTCGGTGCCCTCGGGCCAGTCCGGGGTGCGCGGCGGCTTGGGCGCGGCGGCGGCGGGCGACGAGGCGGCGGGGACGTCGGCGGGCAGGGTGTCCTTGGCCTTGGTCTCTTCCTTGACCTCGGTCTTGGCCTCGCTGCCGGCGTTCGATCCGGCGCTCTCGGCGGCGGAGGCGTCCTCGCCCTCCTCGAGCAGCACGGCGATCGGGGTGTTGACCTTCACGCCCTCGGTGCCCTCGGCGATCAGGATCTTGCCGACGGTGCCTTCGTCGACGGCCTCGAACTCCATCGTCGCCTTGTCGGTCTCGATCTCGGCCAGGATGTCGCCGGAGGAGACGGTGTCACCCTCCTTCACGAGCCACTTGGCGAGCGTGCCTTCCTCCATGGTCGGCGAGAGGGCGGGCATCAGAATTTCGGTCGCCATGGATCAGGCCTCCTGCGGGGCTTCGTCAGCATAGATGTCGGTCCAGAGCTCCTCGAGCGCGGGCTCGGGGCTCTCCTTGGAGAACTCGGCGGAGTCGTTGACGATCTCCTTGATCTCCTTGTCGATCGCCTTGAGATCTTCCTCGGTCGCGTGGTTGCCGGTCAGCAGCAGCTTGCGGACCTGCTCGATCGGGTCGCGCTCGTCGCGCATCTTCTGCACCTCCTCGCGGCTCCGGTACTTCGCCGGGTCCGACATGGAGTGGCCGCGATAGCGGTAGGTCTTGATCTCGAGGATGTAGGGGCCCTTGCCTTCGCGGCAGTGCGCGACGGCGCGCTCGCCGGCTTCCTTGACCGCCAGCACGTCCATGCCGTCGACCTCTTCGCCCTTGATGCCGTAGGCGGCGCCGCGCTCCCACAGGGAGGGGCTCTTGGTCGAACGCTGGACGCTGGTGCCCATCGCGTACTGGTTGTTCTCGATCACGAAGACGACCGGCAGCTCCCACAGCTGGGCCATGTTGTAGGTCTCGTAGACCTGGCCCTGGTTGGCCGCGCCGTCGCCGAAATAGGTGAAGGTGACGCGCTTGTTGTCGAGATACTTGTCGGCGAAGGCGAGGCCGGCGCCGATCGGCACCTGCGCGCCGACGATGCCGTGGCCACCGTAGAAGTGCTTCTCCTTCGAGAACATGTGCATGCTCCCGCCCTTGCCCTTCGAGTAGCCACCCTCGCGGCCGGTCAGCTCGGCCATCACGCCCTTGGGGTCCATGCCGCAGGCCAGCATGTGGCCGTGGTCACGGTAGGAGGTGATCCGCTTGTCGCCTTCCTCGGCCGCGGCCTCGAGCCCGACCACCACGGCCTCCTGGCCGATGTAGAGGTGGCAGAAGCCGCCGATCAGGCCCATGCCGTAGAGCTGGCCGGCCTTTTCCTCGAAACGCCGGATCAGCAGCATCTCGCGGTAGTAGTGCTTCAGCTCATCGGCGGGGATGTTGGAGCCCTTGGGGGCAGGATTGGTACCCTTGGCGGGCGCCGCGTCGGAGGTCTTCCGGGTCGCCATGGCGTCTCCCTTCGCGCTGTGACGGATAGTTTAGCCTTGAACTATCCCTTACAGAACTTGCGCGGGATGCAACAGGGCAATTCGCGCAACCCGGAAATGCGCGACGCCGCGCGGATCGGATCCGGCGCGGCGCAACAAAACAAGGCGATGGAGGCTTCCGCCGGGTCAGCGGATGACGATCTCGTCGGCGCGGATCATGCCGAGCACCTCGCGGGCGCGGGCGTCGAGCAGGTCGAGATCGAGGTAACGGTCGGACAGGCGGCGGGTGAGATTCTCCATCCGCGCGACTTCCTCGCGCAGGCTGGCAAGCTCCTTCTCCAGGCCCCGTGCCTCGGATTCGACCTCTGCCCGACGGAACACGCCGTAATCGCCCTGAACGGCGGCAAAGGTGAAATAGAGCCCGATCAGCAGCGAGCCGATCAGGTAGAGGGCGGGGCCCAGAGAAGGGGTGCGCTTCAACATCACTCGTGCCTCGTGCGCCGCCTCTTTGCCGGACGGCTGCCATCAGCCTGCCATGAAAAAGGCGGCGGAAACATCGCGTTCCGCCGCCTCGGCCCGAATTCGCCTAGTGCTGTGACCCTATTGCCTCTTTCGACAGGCCGATCGGGTCAGGCGCGACGAAACCTGGTCGTCAGGCCTTGCCCAGATAGATGTCCTGCAGCTTGCCCAGCAGTTCGAGCGCCTCGGCGCGCGGCCGCTGGAACGAGTTGCGGCCGATGATCGAGCCGTTGCCGCCGCCGTCGCGGATCGCGCGGGCGTCGTCATAGACCGAATCCGTGCCCTTCTTGGCACCGCCCGAGAACACCATCAGGCGACGGCCGGCGAAGGCCGACTGCACGCAGTGGCGCACGCGCGCCGCCTGGGTCGAGATGTCGATGCCCTCGGCCTCGTAGACCTTCTTGGCCTCGGGCAGCGACAGGTGGTCGGTCGACAGCTTGATCTTGATGACATGGGAGCCGATCAGCGCCGCGATCTGGGCGGCATAGGCAGCGATGTCGATCGCGGTCTCGCCGTCCTTGTCGAGCGCCTCGCCGCGCGGGTAGGACCAGATCACGGTGGCCACGCCCTTGGCGGCGGCCTCCTTGCGCATCTCGACGATCTCCTCGAACATCTCGAGCGCGCAGTCCGAACCCGGGTAGATCGTGAAGCCGATCGCCGAGCAGCCGAGCCGCAGCGCGTCGTCGACGCTGGCGGTGACGGCCTGGTTCTTGCCGGCGGTGCCCGACATCAGCGAGTTGGCGCTGTTGCATTTCAGGATGGTCGGGATCTGGCCCGCGAAGCTGTCGGCGCCGGCCTCGATCATGCCCAGCGGCGCGGCATAGGCGTTCAGCCCGGCATCGATGGCCAGCTTGTAGTGGTAATGCGGGTCGTAGCCTTCGGGGTTGGGCGCGAAGCTGCGGGCGGGGCCGTGCTCGAAGCCCTGGTCGACCGGCAGGATGATCATCTTGCCGGTACCGCCCAGCTTGCCCGCCATCAGCATCCGGGCGAGATTGGCCTTCACGCCGGGGGTCTCGCCCTCGTAATTGCGAAGGATGTCGCGGACGATTTCGGTGGTCTGCATGGGGCGCCTTTCGGTTTGCATCTGCAGCGAACGTTAAGGCGCTCCCCGGTGGCTCACAATGCTGTTAGCGCCACCGGGGGGCAGTGTTAGCGCAACCAAAACCCCGTGATCTCAGGGGTTTGGGGATTCACGACCGGCCGTAGGCCCGGCCGGCGATCCGGGCGCTCAGCCCGCGCGGCAGAACCCGCCCGGCGAAGGCCGCGATCCGGGTCATGCCGCCGGGCACGACGGTCTGCCGACCGGCCAGCATCGCTTCCCAGCCGGCCTGCGCGACGTCGCGGGCGCGGGCCGGGCGGACCGGTCCGGCCGGGCCGTCGGGATGCATGCCCGCGGTCTCGAAGAAGTTGGTCTCGACCGGGCCGGGGCAGAGCGCGGTCACGGTGACCTCGCTCTCCTCGGCGCGCAGCTCGCTCGAGACCGCGTCCGACAGCGACAGCAGATAGGCCTTGGTGGCGTGGTAGACCGCCATGCCGGGGCCGGGGATGAAGGCCGCGACCGAGGAGACGTTCATGATGTGGCCGGTGTTCTCGCGGCGCATATGCGCCACCGCCGCCTGCATCAGGATCGTCGCCGCCGAGACGTTGACCGCGACCAGCCGCTCGACTTCCTCGGTGCCGCCATCGCCGAAGCGGCGGTGCAGCCCGAGCCCGGCATTGTTGATCAGGATCTCGATCCGGCGGCCCTCGGAGGCCTCGCGCCAGAGACGCTCGGCGCCGCCCGGACGGGCGAGATCGGCGGGGATCACCACGACCTCGACGCGCTCGCGCAGCTCGGCGGCCAGCGCCTCGAGCTTGTCCTCGGAGCGGGCCGAGAGGATCAGCCGGCGGCCGCCGCGGGCGGCGATGCGGGCGAACTCGACGCCGAGGCCCGAGGAGGCCCCGGTGATCAGCGTCCAGCCGCGGCTTTGCGGGACCAGGTCGGTGCGTGCCAGCCCGCTCATGCGCCCAGCGCCTTCACGCCCGGCAGCACCTTGCCTTCCATCCATTCCAAGAACGCCCCTCCTGCGGTGGACACATAGGAAAAATCATCCGCGACGCCGGCCGCGTTCAGCGCCGCCACGGTGTCGCCGCCGCCGGCGACGGAGATCAGCTTGCCGGCGCGGGTCAGCTCGGCGGCCTTGCGCGCCGCGGCCACGGTGCCGCGATCGAAGGGCGCGATCTCGAAGGCGCCGAGCGGGCCGTTCCAGACCAGCGTCTTGGCCTGCTCCAGCGCCATCTCGACATGGGCGACGCTGTCGGGGCCGGCATCGAGGATCATCGCGTCGGACGGGGTATCCTCGGCCTTGACCACCTCGTTCTCGGCGCCGGCCTTGAACTCGCGCGCCACGACGACGTCGCGCGGCAGCAGGATGGTGCAGCCCTTCTCGGCGGCCTTGGCGGCGATCTCCTTGGCGGTGCCGGTCAGGTCGTGCTCGCACAGCGACTTGCCGACATCGAGGCCCTGCGCCGCGAGGAAGGTGTTGGCCATGCCGCCGCCGATCACCAGCGTGTCGACCTTCTCGACGAGGTTCGACAGCAGGTCGAGCTTAGTCGAGACCTTGGCGCCGCCGACCACGGCGACCACCGGCCGCTCGGGATTGCCGAGCGCCTTTTCGAGCGCCGAGAGCTCCTCGGCCATCAGCCGGCCCGCCGCGGCGGGCAGCAGCCGGGCCAGCGCCTCGGTCGAGGCATGGGCGCGGTGGGCGGCGGAGAAGGCGTCGTTGACGTAGACATCGCCCAGATGCGCCAGCTTCTCGGCGAAGTCGGGGTCGTTCTTTTCCTCGCCCGCGTGGAAGCGGGTGTTCTCGAGCAGCAGCACCTCGCCATCGGCGAGCGCGTCGACCGCCGCCTGCGCGGAATCGCCGATGCAATCCTCGGCGAAGGCCACCTTGCGGCCGAGCTTCTCTTCGAGCGCGGGCAGGATCTGGCGCAGCGACATCTCCGGCACGACCCGGCCCTTGGGGCGGTCGAAATGCGCCAGCAGGATCACCTTGCCGCCCTTGTCGGCGATGTCGGCGACGGTGGGGCGGATCCGCTCGATCCGGGTGGCGTCGGTGACGCGGCCATTCTCGACGGGGACGTTCACATCCACCCGCACCAGCACCCGCTTGCCCGCGAGGTCCATCTCGTCGATCGTCTTCCAGCCCATGCGCCGTCCTTTCCGTTTCGTGTTGGCGAATAGGTAGCGCCGGGGGCGGTGGCTCTCAAGCCATTGGCTTGCGCGCGCGAGGGGCTTATGTCGGGGACAAAGCAGCAGGAGGACCGGCAATGGCCGAGATCAAGGACCCCGAGAACACCATCATCATCGAGCTGAAGGACGGCCCGGTGGTGATCGAGCTTCTGCCCGACGTGGCGCCGAAGCATGCCGAGCGCATGAAGGAGCTGGCCCGCGCCGGCGCCTATGACAACGTGGCCTTCCACCGCGTGATCGACGGCTTCATGGCGCAGACCGGCGATGTCGAGCACGCCAACATGGAAAAGGACTACAACCCGCGCCGCGCCGGCACCGGCGGCTCGGACAAGCCGGACCTCCCGGCCGAGTTCTCCAAGCTGCCGCATGACCGCGGCACGCTGGGTGCGGCGCGCTCGGCCAACCCGAACTCCGCCAACTCGCAGTTCTTCATCAACTTCAAGGACAACCACTTCCTCAACGGCCAGTACACCGTCTATGGCCGGGTGATCGAGGGGATGGAGCATGTCGACAAGATCGCCAAGGGCGAGCCGCCGGCGAATCCCGACCGGATGATCAGCGTCAAGGTGGCGGCCGATGCGTAAGCTCGCCGTTCTGCTGGCGCTCGCCGCCAGCCCCGCCGCCGCCACCGGCCTCGAGATCGACGTCGCGGGCCAGGCCAATGGCACGATCAAGATCGACCTGCTCGAGGACGTGGCCCCCGGCCATGTCGAGCAGATCACCGCGCTGGCCGAGGAGGGCGCCTATGACGGCGTCGTCTTCCACCGGGTGATCGACGGCTTCATGGCGCAGACCGGCGATGTCGAGTTCGGCCGCGAGGGCGGCGACATGTCGATGGCCGGCATGGGCGGCTCGGAGCGTGACGATCTCAAGCAGGAATTCTCGGACATCCCGTTCGAGCGCGGCACGGTCGGCATGGCCCGCAGCCAGGATCCGAACTCGGCCAACAGCCAGTTCTTCATCATGTTCGGGCCGGGCGACTTCCTCAACGGCCAGTACACTGTGGTCGGCCAGGTCACCGAGGGTCTCGAGGTGCTCGACGCGATCAAGCGCGGCGAGGGGCCGAACGGCGCCGTGATCGGCGCGCCGGACGTGATGCGCGAGGTCCGCGTCACCGAGTGACGCGACCGCTTCGTGACACGGCATCAGGGGGCGCTTCGGCGCCCCCTTTTGTCATTCATCGAGCTTGGGAAGCGGGAAGCGGATCTCGATCCGGGTGCCATCCGGGCCGCTCTCGCGGTGGATCGCGCCCTCGATCCGGGCGACCGAGGCGTCGATGATCTGCCGGCCGAGGCCGGTGGGACGGGCCGGGTCGGTCACCATCCGGGCGCTGCCGGCGCCGTCATCGACGATCTCCAGCATGCCGTGATCGCCAAGTGCGGTAAGCCGCACGGTCACCGAGCCCGGCCGGTCGCCGGGGAAGGCATGCTTGACCGCGTTGGTCACCGCCTCGTTGAGCGCCAGCGCCAGCGCGGCGGCCACCTCGGAGGGCACCTGCATCGCCTCGAAGTTGCGGATGATGCGCAGCTGCGGCGGCAGGGTCCGCTCCAGGTGCCGGATGATGTCGGGCAGGAAGTGATGCAGGGTGATCTCGTTGCGGGCCGAGACCTTGTGCAGTTCGGCATGCAGCATGGAGATCGCCGAAAGCCGGTCGATCGTCTCCGAGAGCGCCTCGCGGGTTTCCTCGCTCTGGGCCTGGGCGCGCTGGATGCGGACCAGCCCGGTGACCATCTGGAGCGAGTTCTTGACCCGGTGGTCGACCTCGGCGGCCAGCGTCTCCTGCACGACCAGCGCGCGGCGCAGTTCCATCCGGCGCGTCACCTGCCGCGCAAGGATGACCAGCAGGCGCTTGGTCTCCTCGGAAAGCTTGCGCGGCTCCCGGTCGAGCACGCAGAGCGCGCCGATCGGCACCTCGCGGCCCAGCTTGAGGATCGCGCCGCCGTAATAGCGGATCGCGTCCGGCCCGGTGACCAGCGGGTTCTCGGAGGTGCGCGGGTCGCGGGTGGTGTCCTCGATCTCGAAGAAATCCGGCCCGGTCAGCCCGTGCGAGCAGATGGACTCGTCCATCGTGTAGTCGCGCTGCCCGGTGCCGAAGGCGGATTTCGCCCATTGCCGGTTGGTGTCGACCAAGGTGACCAGCGAGATCGGCGCGCCGGTGATCTCCGCCGCGTAAGCGGTGATCTCGTCGAAATCGACCTCATCCTCGCTATCCATGATGCCAAGCGAGCGGATCGCCTCGGCGCGGCGTTCGGCAGTCAGATCTGGAACGTCACGCATTGGCATATACTCTGCTTGGTCCCGGTCGGCTGGGACGGAAACGGAAACGAAACGGGGCATTATTAAGACTTACTAGGTGCCGCAGAAGGTCCTGTCGACCCTATCACCTTCTCCGGGTGGGTCGACGTAACGTTTTGCAAGGTCCGGGTCGGGATCGAACGGCCGGGTCACCACGCCGAGCATCTCCTCGAACGGGGCGAGATCGCCGGTCAGGGCGGCGGTGATCGCGGCCTCGATGCGGTGCAGGCGCGGGATCACCTGCGGATTGGCCCGGGCGGCGATTTCGGGATCGGGGTCACGCGCGCGCCACGCCGCGATCCATTCGGCGTCAGAGGTCGCGCGCTCGGGCGCGTCATCGGCCAAGGCGCGGAAGCTGTTGGTGAAATCGCGCTCCTCGCGGGTCATGGCGGTGAGCAGCCCCTCGATCAGCGCGCGGTCCTCGGGCTGCGGGTCGGCGAGGCCGAGCTTGGCCCCGAAGCGGCGCAACCAGGCGGCCTGGTAGAGATCGGCGAAGCGGTTGATGATCGCGGTGAAGTCGTCGACGGCCTTCTGCTGGTCGGGCATCAGGGGCACCAGCGAGGTCGCGAATTGCGCGATGTTCCACAGCGCGACCTGCGGCTGATTGCCATAGGCGTAGCGGCCATGCGCGTCGATCGAGGAAAAGACCCGCGCCGGGTGGTAGACATCCATCATCGCGCAGGGGCCGTAATCGATGGTCTCGCCCGCGACCGCGCAGTTGTCGGTGTTCATCACCCCGTGGATGAAGCCGAGGCTCATCCATTGCGCGATCAGCTCGGCCTGCCGCGCGACCATCTGCGCCAGCAATTCGGACACCGATCCGGCCGAGGGGAAGTGCCGGGCCATGGTATGCTCGGCCAGCGCGCGCAGGCCCTCGGTGTCGCTGCGGGCGGCCAGCACCTGGAAGGTGCCGACGCGGATATGGCTTTGCGCCACGCGGGTCAGGATCGCGCCGGGAAGGGCGGTCTCGCGGATCACTTCCTCGCCGGTGGTGACGGCGGCGAGCGCGCGGGTGGTCGGCACGCCAAGCGCGTGCATCGCCTCGCTCATCAGGTATTCGCGGATCACCGGCCCGACCCAGGCGCGCCCGTCGCCCATGCGGCTGTAGGGCGTCTGGCCCGAGCCCTTGAGCGCGATGTCGCGGCGGATGCCGTCGGGGCCCACCACCTCGCCAAGGAGGATCTGCCGCCCGTCGCCGAGCTGCGGGTTCCAGCTGCCGAACTGGTGGCCGGCATAGAGCTGGGCGATGGGGGTGGCGCCCTCCGGCACGGCGTTGCCGGCGAAGACGCGCAGCCCCTCATCGGTGCGCAGCGCGTCGGGGTCGAGCCCCATCTCGCGGGCCAGACCGTCATTGAGGGCAATCCAGCCGGGATCGGCGACCGGCACCGGGGCCTGTCGGGTGAAGAGCCGCTCCGGCAGCCGGGAATAGGAATTGTCGAACGAGATCGCGATAGTCATAGATGGCATCTATGCCGTCGCGGCGCCGGGCCAAGATGCTCGGCCCGGCAAATCGCCTTCTCTTTGGGCCCGTGTCGGGACGGGCACGGGTTTCGCGCCGTCCCGGGCCCGTGGCGCCCGCTCAGAGCCGGCCGATCCGCTCGGTCAGCAGGTCGAAGAAGCCGGCCCGGTCGACATCGCCGATGAAGAGCGCGTTGGGCGCGCGGTCGGTCACGCCCCACCAGTCGGCCACGGTCATGCCCAGCGTCAGCTCGGAGCCGGTCTCGATCTCGACATTGATCTCGCGCCCCGAGAAGAGATCGGGGCGTAGCAGCCAGGCGATCACGCAGGGATCGTGCAGCGGCGCGCCCTCGGAGCCGTATTTCTCGGTGTCGAAGCGCTCGAAGAAATCGGTCCAGCTTGCAACCACCTCGCCGATCCGGCCCATGCCGCGCATCGTCGCGATCCAGTCGCGCGAGGTCAGCGCCTTGTGGGTGGCGTCGAGCGGCAGCACGGTGATCGGGCGACCGCAGGCGAAGACCTCCTTGGCGGCCTCCGGATCGACATAGATGTTGAACTCGGCCGCGGGGGTGATGTTGCCGCCCTCGAAGAAGCCGCCGCCCATCAGCACGATGCGCTCGACCTTCTCGACGATATCGGGGGCGCGGCGGAAGGCGGTGGCGATGTTGGTCAGCGGCCCGAGCGGGCAGAGCGTGACCGTGCCGGGCGCCTCGCGGCGCAGCGTCTCGATGATGAAGTCGACGCCGTGCTGTTCCTGCAGCGGCAGGGTGGGGTCTGGCAGGGTGATGCCGTCGAGCCCGGTCTTGCCATGCACGTGCTCGGCGGTGACGAGCGGGCGGGCTAGCGGCCGGTCGCAGCCGGCGAAGACCGGCGTGTCGCGGCCCGCGAGCTCCACCACCTGCCGCGCGTTGCGCTGGGTGAGGTCGAGCGGTACGTTGCCGGCCACGGCGGTGAGGCCCAGAACCTCCAGCTCGGGCGAGGCCAGCGCCAGCAGGATGGCGACGGCGTCGTCCTGGCCGGGATCGGTGTCGATGATGATCTTTCGCGCGCCCATGCGGTCCTCCTGTAAGATCCGCAGAAAGGCAGGAACGCCGCGCCGAGGCAAGCCCCGCGCGGCGTCAGGTCAGACCCGCGCCTCGGGGCCGCGCGACAGCGCCGCCACGCCGGTGCGCGCCAGCTCGGTCAGGCCGAGGGGGCGCATCAGGTCGGCGAAGGCGTCGATCTTCTCCGGGGTGCCGGTGATCTCGAAGACGAAGCTCTCGAGCGTCGAGTCGACCACGTTGGCGCGGAAGATGTCCGCCAGACGCAGCGCCTCGACCCGCGCGTCGCCCTCGCCGCGCACCTTGAACAGCGCCAGCTCGCGCTCCACGGTCGGGCCCTCGACGGTGAGGTCGTGGACCTCGTGCACCGGCACGATGCGGCCGAGCTGCGCCTTGATCTGCTCGATCACCTGCGGCGTGCCGGAGGTGACCAGCGTGATCCGCGAGCGGTGGCCGGTGTGGTCGATCTCGGCCACGGTCAGGCTTTCGATGTTGTAGCCGCGGCCCGAGAACAGGCCGATGACCCGGGCGAGCACGCCCGGCTCGTTGTCGACGATCACCGCGAGGGTGTGGCGTTCCTCGACGTCGGAATAGACCGAGCGGAGGTTGTAGGCGGAGTGGCTGGTCGAGCCGGCCTTGATGTTCAGCATGGGGTCGTCCTTTCCCCGGGCCGGGGCCCGGGACGTTTCGAATTGTCCTGCGCAGCCCCCGAGGGGGCCGCGGTCACACCAGCACCGCGCCGCCGGCCTCGATGGCATGCGCGGTCGAGACCTCGCCCATCAGCATCTCGTTATGGGCCTTGCCCGACGGGATCATCGGGAAGCAGTTCTCGTGCTTCTCGACGAGGCAGTCGAAGATGACCGGGCCGTCATAGTCGAGCATCTCCATGATCGCGTCGTCGAGATCGGCGGGGTCCGAGCACTGGATGCCCTTGGCGCCGAAGGCCTCGGCGAGCTTGACGAAATCGGGCAGCGCCTCGGACCAGCTCTGCGAGTAGCGCTCGCCATGCAGCAGCTCCTGCCACTGGCGCACCATGCCGAGCCGCTCGTTGTTGAGGATGAACTGCTTGACCGGCAGGCGGTACTGCACCGCGGTGCCCATCTCCTGCATGTTCATCAGCCACGACGCCTCGCCCGCGACGTTGATCACGAGCGCGTCGGGATGCGCCATCTGCACGCCGATCGAGGCCGGGAAGCCGTAGCCCATGGTGCCGAGGCCGCCGGAGGTCATCCAGCGGTTCGGGTCCTCGAAGCCGAGATACTGCGCGGCCCACATCTGGTGCTGGCCGACCTCGGTGGTGACGTAGCGGTCGCGGCCCTTGGTCAGCGCCTCGAGCCGCTGCAGCGCGTATTGCGGCTTGATGATCTTGTCGGAGTTGCGGAAGGCGAGGCAGTCCTTGGCGCGCCATTCGGCGATCTGCGCCTGCCATTGCGCCAGCCCCTCGCGGTCGGTCTTGCGGCCATTGGCGGACCAGGCGTCGAGCAGGTCCTTGAGCACATGCGCGACGTCGCCGATGATCGGGATGTCGGTGCGGATCACCTTGTTGAGCGAGGAGGGGTCGATGTCGATATGGGCGCGCACCGAATTCGGCGAGAAGGCGTCGATCCGGCCGGTGATCCGGTCGTCGAAGCGGGCGCCGACGCAGATCAGCAGGTCGCAGCCATGCATCGCCATGTTGGCCTCATAGAGGCCGTGCATGCCGAGCATGCCCAGCCACTGCTCGCCCGAGGCCGGATAGGCGCCGAGGCCCATCAGCGTCGAGGTGATCGGGAAGCCGGTGGCGGAGACCAGCTCGCGCAGTAGCTTGCTGGCCTCGGGGCCGGAGTTGATTACCCCGCCGCCGGTGTAGAAGACCGGGCGCTTGGCGGTTTCCATGGCACGGGCCAGCGCCTCGATGCCGGCCGGGTCGCCCTTGACCGCGGGGGCGTAGCGGGTCGAGCGGGTTTCCTTGCCGCCATATTCGCCGGTGGCGAACTGCACATCCTTGGGGATGTCGACCAGCACCGGGCCGGGGCGGCCCGAGGTGGCGACGTGGAACGCCTCGTGCAGCGTCGAGCCGAGCCGGTCGGTCTCCTTCACCAGCCAGTTGTGTTTGGTGCAGGGGCGGGTGATGCCGACGGTGTCGGCCTCCTGGAAGGCGTCCGAGCCGATCATGAAGGTCGGCACCTGGCCCGAGAGCACGACGATCGGGATCGAGTCGAGCAGCGCGTCGGTCAGGCCGGTGACGGCGTTGGTGGCGCCGGGGCCGGAGGTGACCAGCGCGACGCCCGGCTTGCCGGTGGAGCGGGCATAGCCCTCGGCCGCGTGGATGGCGCCCTGTTCGTGGCGCACCAGCACGTGGCGGATTTCGTTCTGCTGGAACAGCTCGTCATAGATCGGCAGCACCGCGCCGCCCGGATAGCCGAACACCGTGTCGACGCCCTGATCCCTGAGCGCCTGCACGACCATCTTCGCGCCCGTCATTTGCCCTGTCATCGTGCCGCTTCCCTGTCTGCTGCCCTGTCAGTGGATACGAAAAAGCCCCCGGTGATCCGGGGGCGCATGGTCGACCGTCATGGTCCTGCCGTTACCGGCCCACGCGCCCAACCTCACCAAGTACGAGAAGGAGATCCATGTTCTCCGGTCCTTTCCGTTCCGCCCGCGCAGATATGCACGGGCGGGCGGGAGCGTCAACCGCAAACGGCGGAGAAAATGTCGTGGACCCGCGCGTCAGGGTAACTTTCTTATGGCAAGGGGGTGCGTGGCGGTCGAAGCGCAAAGCCTATTGCGCCACCGAATTGCCCGACTCGGCCTTTGCGTCCTCCATCAGCGGGTCGTTCTTGGCATCCTCCGGTTGCGGGTCATGCTTGGCCTGACGCTCCATCTCGCTGTCGAACTCGGCCCCCATCAGCACGATGAAGGAGGAGAGCCACAGCCACATCAGCAGCACGATCACGCCGCCCAGCGCGCCGAAGGTCTCGTTGTAGCCGCCAAAATTGCGGACGTAGAAGGCGAAGCCGATCGAGCCCACCAGCCACAAAAGGCAGGCCAGCCCGGCGCCCGGCGTGATCCAGCGCCATTTCTTGTCACCCCGGTCGGGGCCGTAGCGGTAGAGGATCGCCAGACCCAGCGCGACCAGGATCAGCAGCACGGGCCAGCGCACGAGGTTGATGATCCACTCGGTGGTCGCGCCCCAGGGCAGCACGCCGAGCACCGCCGGCAGCAGCGCCGCGACCGCGATGATCAGCAGGAAGCCCACGATCATGCCGAGCGTCAGCGCCAGCTTGACGAGGTTGAACCTGACCAGCCCGCGGGTCTCCTCGGCCTCGAAGGCGACGTTGAGCCCTTCCATCAGCGACTGCACCCCTTTGGAGGCGGAGTAGATCGCCACCAGGATGCCGAACAGCGCGGCGAGGCCGAGCCCGCCCTCCTCGGAGCCGGCGACCTCCTTGGCCTGGCTCAGCACGATCTCGGCGGCCTGCTGCGGCAGGAAGCCCGACAGCGCCTGCAGCTGGTCGACCACGGTGGAGGGTTCGAAGAACAGCCCGGCGATCGCCATGGCGGCGACGATGCCGGGGAAGATCGCCAGCAGGCCGTAGAAGGCGCAGCCGGCGGCGATCAGGCTGACATGGTCGTCGCCGATCTCGGAATAGACCCGTTTCAGCGTGGCGAACCAGCCGGGCTTGTTGATGTCGCCCGGATGGGCGTCGGGGTTCTTGGCATGCGCCATCTGGGCCTCCTTACTTGTCTGTCGTGACGACAACGTGACAGCACGCGGCCCGTTCCCGCGGGTTCCCGCCGATCGGCGATGAGACAAAACTCTTACAGAACCGTCGCATGGGTTTCATCTGCCGCGCCTAGCAGGGCGGCGTGAGCCCCGACGGGGCTTTGATGACAAGGGACACGCCATGAAGCGCTTCAACATCAACAAGATCAGCTGGGACGAGCTGGACGAGCTGCGCCGCCCGACGCCCGAGACCACCGATTTCGACCGTGTGGTGCAGGCCGCGGTGTCGCGGCGCGGGTTCCTGACCGGCCTGGTGGCCTTCGGCTCCGGCGCGGCGGTGATGGGTGCCGGGGCGGTCCGCGCCTCCGGCGAGCTGAAGCAGGGCGCGGCGCGCTTCGCCTTCACACCGATCGCGGCGCAAACCGATTTCACCGTGCATGTGCCCGAGGGCTATGAGTGGAAGGTGCTGGCGAGCTGGGGCGATCCGCTGTTCTCCGACGCGCCGGCCTTCGACCCGGCCAACGGCACCACCCCCGAGGGGCAGGCGCGGGCCTTCGGCGAGAACACCGACGGCATGGAGCTGTTCGACATCGACGGCCACGAGGTGATCGCGGTCAACCACGAATACGCCAATCTCGACATCAACCTGCCGCAGAACGACGAGGGCGCGCCGCTGTCGGTGACCGATGTGCGCAAGATCCAGGACGCGCAGGGCGTCGCGGTGTTCGAGGTGAAGGAGGGCGAGAACGGCTGGGAGGTCGTGATCGACAGCCCCTTCAACCGCCGGATCACCCACAACACGCCGATGCGGATCGCGGGCCCCGCCGCCGGTCACGCGCTGCTGCGGACCGAGGCCGACCCGTCCGGCACCGAGAGCCTCGGCACCTTCAACAATTGCGGCGCGGGCCGCACGCCCTGGGGCACCTACCTGACCTGCGAAGAGAACTTCAACGGCTACTTCGGCTCGACCGATGAAGCGTTCGAGCGCCCCGAGGGCTTCGCGCGCTACGGCATCGAGCTGGAGTCGGGCTACGACTACGAGAAGTTCGACCCGCGCTTCGACATCTCGAAGAATCCCAACGAGCCGCACCGCGCCGGCTACGTGGTCGAGATCGACCCCTCGGACCCCGCCTCGACGCCGGTGAAGCGCACCGCGCTGGGCCGGTTCAAGCACGAGAACGCCGAGGTGACGCTGGCCGCAGATGGCCGCGTGGTGGTCTATCTGGGCGATGACGAGCGCGGCGAGTTCCTCTACCGCTATGTCTCGGACGACGTCTACGTGGAGGGGGGCGATACCTCGGGGCTGCTCGATGCGGGCCAGCTCTATGTCGCCAAGTTCCACGAGGACGGCACCGGCGAGTGGCTGGCGCTGACGCCGGAGGCCACCGGCATGGATCGCGCGATGATCCACATCCACACCCGGCAGGCGGGCTCGGCGGTGGGCGCCACGACCATGGACCGCCCGGAATGGGTCGCGGTGAACCCGACCCGGGTCGAGGCCTATTGCGCGCTCACCAACAACAAGAACCGCGCGGTGAAGGCCAATGCCGGCGGCGACGAGACCCCGGCCGCCGGTCCCAACCCGCGGGCCGAGAACAATTACGGCCAGATCGTCCGCTGGCGCCCCGAGAACGAGGATCATGCCGCCGACCGCTTCGATTGGGATCTCTATGTGATGGCGGGCAATCCGGAGGTGCATGCGGACGCCTATGCCGGTTCGGCGAACGTCACGGCCGGCAACATGTTCAACTCGCCCGACGGGATGAAATTCGACAGCCGCGGCATGCTGTGGATCCAGACCGATGGCGACGACAGCAACGAGGGCGAGTTTGCCGGCATGGGCAACAACCAGATGCTGGTGGGCGATCCGGCCTCGGGCGAGATCGCGCGCTTCATGACCGGGCCCAAGGGCTCGGAGGTCACCGGCGCGACCTTCTCGACCGACCGCCGGACGCTGTTCGTGGGCATCCAGCATCCCGAGAACTTCCCCGACCCCGAGGCGCTGCCGCGCAGCTCGATCGTGGCGATCCGCCGCGCCGACGGCGCCGAGATCGGCTGATCCGGAGAGGGGCCTCGGCCCCGCGGGCGGCCCGGAGCGATCCGGGCCGCCCCTTCGCGCTCTCGCCGCCGGGTCGCGGCGGCCTAGCTGGTCGGGCAAAGGAGATCCTCCATGCTCGACCTGTGGTACAAGAACGCCGTCATCTACTGTCTCGACGTCGAGACCTTCATGGACGCCAATGGCGACGGAGTGGGGGATTTCAGCGGCCTGACCGACCGGCTCGACCATATCGAGGGGCTGGGGGCGACGGCGATCTGGCTCAACCCGTTCTACCCGACGCCGAACCGCGACAACGGCTACGACATCACCGATTTCTACGGCATCGATCCCCGGCTCGGGAATGCGGGCGATTTCGTGAGCTTTGCCCGCGCCGCCTCGGATCGCGGGCTCAAGCTGATCATCGACCTCGTGGTCAACCATTGCTCGGTCGACCATCCCTGGTTCCAGAGCGCCCGCTCGGACCCCGACAGCCCCTATCGCGACTGGTTCGTCTGGTCGAAGGAGAAGCCCGCCGACATCACCGAGGGGATCATCTTTCCCGGCGTGCAGGAGGCGGTCTGGACCTATGACGAGAAGGCGGGCGCGTGGTACATGCACCGCTTCTATGCGCATCAGGCGGATTTCAACATCGCCAACCCTGCGGTGCGGGCCGAGATCCTGAAGATCATGGGCTATTGGCTGGAGCTGGGGGTCTGGGGCTTCCGGATCGACGCGGTGCCCTTCCTGATCGAGTACAAGGGCCTCGACGAGGAGCCGGATCGCGACCCGATGCTGCTCTTGTCGGAAATGCGCGATTTCCTGAGCTGGCGGCGCGCGGGCGCGATCATGCTGGCCGAGGCCAATATCGAGCGCGAGAAGGCGCCGGAGTATTTCGGCGGCCGCGAGTTCGGCGCCGACGAGCGGATGCACCTGATCCTCGACTTCCCGCTGAACCAGGCGATGTGGCTGGGCTTCGCGCGCGGCGCGGCGACGCCGGTGATCGCGGCGCTGGGCAGCCGTCCCGAGGGCGCGCCGCTGCAGGCGCAATGGGCGACCTTCCTGCGCAATCACGACGAGCTGTCACTCGACAAGCTGTCGGACAGCGAGCGGCAGGAGGTGTTCGACGCCTTCGGCCCCGACCCGGACATGCAGCTCTATGATCGCGGGCTGCGCCGCCGGCTCGCGCCGATGCTGGACGATACCGACCGGCTGGCGCTGGCGCAGTCGCTTTTGTTCGCGCTGCCGGGCACGCCGGTCATGTGGTACGGCGACGAGATCGGGCAGGGCGAGGATCTGTCGCAGAACGAGCGCGACGCGGTGCGCAGCCCGATGCAATGGGCCGACGAGCATCGCGGCGGCTTCTCGCGCGGGACCGGCGACTTGCTGCGCCCGGTGGTCGAGGACGGCCCGTGGGGGTTCCACGAGACCAATGTCGCGGCCCAGCGTGGTCGGCCGGGCAGCCTGCTCACCCGCGTGCAGCAGCTGGTGCGCTGCCGCCGCGCCTGCCCGGAGATCGGATGGGGCGACACCGAGGTGGTCGAGGAGCTGCCGGAGCAGGTGCTGGGGCTGGTGTCGGCGTGGCGCGGCACGCGGGTGCTGACGCTGCACAATTTTTCGGCCGAGCCGGTGCGTTGCGCGCCGAAGATCGCGGATGTGCATCACCTCGTCGCACTGCTGGGCGGGCCGGACGAGGCCGCGCCCGGTCAGCTCGATCCCGGCGGCGAGATCGAGCTGCAGGGCTACGGCTATCGCTGGTACCGGATCGACGGCGAGCGCGCCTGAACGGGGCGCGGGCAGACCCACCCCGGCGGGGTCCGCGACCGCGCGCTCAGCGGGCCCGGACGGGCCGGGTTTCGGGGAGGGTGATCCGGGCCACCTGCTCGGAGATCGGCGCGACCGAGAGCGGGTGGGTCTCGGCGCGGTAGTCCTCCTTGTCGCCCATCGGCTGCCACTGGCCGCCGCGATAGAGTTCGATCGCCGAGAAGCGCGACTTGTAGTCCATCTTGGGGCTGCCGGGGACCCAGTAGCCGAGATAGACGTAAGGCAGGCCCATCTCCTGCGCGATCCGCACATGGTCGAGGATCACATGGGTGCCGAGCGAGCGGCGGTCCTCGGCGGGGTCGAAGAAGGAATAGACCATCGACAGCCCGTCATCGAGGATGTCGGTCAGGCAGACCGCCCGCAGCCCGTGGCGCGCATCATGCGCTGCCGACGGGTCGCTGTATTCGACCAGCCGGGTGCGGACCGGCGTCTCCTCGACCATCGCGGCGAACTCGAACATGTCCATGTCGGCCATGCCGCCGGTGGCGTGGCGGCTGTCGAGATAATCGCGAAAAAGCGCGTATTGCTCCTCGGTGGCCCAGGGCGAGGTGGCGCGCCGTGCGAGGTCGCGGTTGCGCCGCAGCACCCGCGACTGGCTGCGCGAGGGGGTGAAGCGAGCGACGTCGATCCGGGCCGAGAGGCAGGCGGTGCATTCGGCGCAGGAGGGGCGGTAGAGCACGTTCTGGCTGCGCCGGAAGCCCTGCTTGGACAGCGAGTCGTTGAGCTTCTCGGCCTGTTCGCCCTGCAGCGCCGTGAACAGCTTCCGTTCCATCCGCTCCGCGAGATACGGGCAGGGCTGCGGGGCCGTCACGTAGAATTGCGGCGCAAAGGGCAGTGTATGGCGCATCGGCAGGGCTCTGTCGGCAGCTACCGGCCAAAGCTAGCGCCGCGTCCGCGTCCTGCCAAGTCCCGGAGGGGACATGGCAGGCATTCGGGACGCGACGCTGCGTTCAGCGCCGGCGGCGCAGGGCGGTGGTGGCGAGCACGCTGTCGGTCAGGCCCTGACCGTGCGGGGTCAGCAGCATCATCGCCATCGAGACCAGCTGCAGCGGGAAGATCATGATCGAAACCGCGTAGCCGGCCGTGTGCAGAAAGGCCTGGGTGGGATCGAGCGGCCCATCGCTGCCGTCACGCAGCTCGATCGCCATCAGCCGCATGCCCCATGTCGCCGAGCCGCTCGCGATGGTCCACCAGCGGTACAGGAAGCCCACGACCATCATCATCATCGGGAAGAAGAACAGCCCGACGAAGGCGGTGAGCGGGACCAGCAGCGCACAGATCACCGCGATCAGGGTCACGTCGACGAGCCAGGCGATGCCGCGCTTGAGCGCGACGCCCTCGTAGCAGTCGGGGCTCGTCTCGGGGTCGGGCAGGCCACGCAGCCGCGCGGCGAAGGTCGGTGAGGCGGTCATGGCACGATCCTCTCATGCGGGCAGGGAGGGGGCAAGCGGCCCCCCATGGGGGGCCGCCGCGTCGGGATCAGGCGGCGTCCTTGTCGCCGTTCTCGTCATCATTGCCGGCCTCGCGGGCCTTGGCGGCACGGTCGTCCATGAACTGGTCGAACTCGGCCTTGTCCTTGGCGTCGCGCAGCCGCTCGAGGAAGCTCTCGAAGGCGCGCTGCTCGTCTTCGAGCCGGCGCAGGGTCTCGGCCTTGTAGGCGTCGAAGGCCGTGTTGCCCGAGGAGCGCATGGCGGTGAAGGGCGAGACGCGGGCCCGATGACTGCGGCAGGATTTGGCGAACATGCGTTTGCTCCAGATCATGTAGGCGAGAATGGCAAGGCCGAGGGGCCAGAAGGCGATGAAGCCGAGCACCATGGCGGCGATCCAGGCGGGCTTGCCGCGGGCGTCGAGCCAGCTCTCGGCGCGGACGAGCCAGTCCTTGAACCCGGACCGTCCGACGTGGCGTGACAGGGGCATGTCGGTCGTGGACATCGAGGAACTCCTTCGTGGAAGGGGCCCGCTGCCGGGCCGGTTGGGGATGTGAATGTCTTTCACATTACGGCAGATGGGCGTGGCATGGCGGCGCTTCAAGGGGTGATGTGAAGGGTTTTCACATTTTTCGCGCCAAAGCCCCCTCCGGCGACCGTTGACGCTCCCCGCGCCGCGCGCCACCTTCGCGCCATGACAGACCTCGCCTCGCGCCTGAGCCGCGCCCCGCGCCCCTTTGATTCCGACATGGCCGCCGAGGCGCGCGCGGCCTGCGGCTGGGCCGACCCGGCCGTGGCCGAGCTGATCGCCGGCACCGCCGGCTGCAGCCCCTTCCTCGCCGGGCTGATCGGCCGCGAGGGCGACTGGCTGGAGGCGGCCTGCGCCGATCCCGAAGCCGCGGTCGCCGCGGAGCTGGCGGCGATGAAGGGCAAGGACGCCGCGACGCTGGGCCCGCAGCTGCGCCGCGCCAAGCGCCGGGTGGCGCTGATCGCGGCGTTGGCCGATCTCGGCGGCGCCTGGCCGCTCGAGGAGGTAACGGGGAGCCTGACCCGGCTCGCCGACGCGGCGCTGCAGGCCGGGCTCGAGGCGCTGCTGGCGCCCGAGATCGCGCGGGGCAAGCTACCGGGGATGGGCGAGGACGACATCGAGAGCGGCGCCGGCATGGCGCTCTTCGCGATGGGCAAGATGGGCGCCTTCGAGCTGAACTACTCCTCGGATATCGACCTGATCTGCCTTTACGACGAGACCCGCTACGAGGGCACCGACCAGCACGAGGCGCGCAGCGTGCTGGTGCGGGTGACCCGCAAGCTCGCCGGGCTGATCGGCGACATCACCGGCGAGGGCTACGTGTTCCGCACCGACCTGCGGCTGCGGCCCGACGCGGCGGTGACGCCGGTCTGCCTGTCGATGGGCGCGGCCGAGCAGTATTACGAGAGCGTCGGCCGGACTTGGGAGCGGGCGGCCTGGATCAAGGCCCGGCCCTGCGCCGGCGACCTCTCCGCCGGGGCGGATTTCGTCGAGACGCTGCGCCCCTTCGTCTGGCGGCGGCATCTCGATTTCCACGCGATCCGCGATGCGCATGACATGCGGCTCAAGATCCGCGACCACAAGGGTCTGGGCGGCGCGCTCAGCCTGCCGGGCCACGACATGAAGCTCGGTCGGGGCGGCATCCGCGAGATCGAGTTCTTCACCCAGACCCGGCAGCTGATCTCCGGCGGCCGCGACCCCTCGCTCAGGGTGCGCGGCACGGTCGAAGGGCTGGAGCGGCTGGCGCAGGCGGGCTGGATCGAGGCGGAGACGGCCGAGGCGCTGACCCATCACTACCGCGCGCATCGCGAGATCGAGCACCGGGTGCAGATGATCGGCGACCAGCAGACCCACATGCTGCCCTCCAACGAGGAGGGCTTCGCGCGGCTCGCCGCCTTCATGGATCGCGACCTCGCGGAGCTGAAGGACGAGCTGACCGAGCGGCTGGAAACCGTGCACGCGCTCACCGAGGATTTCTTCGCCCCCGGCCATGCCGCCGCCGAGACCCCGGATTTCGGCCAGGAGGTGACGGCGCGCTGGCCCGGCTACCCGGCGCTGCGCTCCGGCCGCGCGGTCGAGATATTCGACCGGTTGCGGCCCGAGATCCTGAAATCGCTCTCGGAGGCGGCGCGGCCCGAGGAGGCGCTGGCCCAGTTTGACGCGTTTCTCGCCGGGCTCCCGGCAGGGGTGCAGCTGTTCTCGCTGTTCGAGGCCAACCCGCAGCTGACCCGGCTCATCATCGACATCTGCGCCACCGCGCCGGGGCTGGCGCAGTATCTGTCGCGCAACGCCGGCGTGCTCGACGCGGTGATCGGCGGCGGTTTCTTCGAGGACTGGCCCGGCACGGATGCGCTGCGCGCCGATCTGGCGGCGCGGCTGGCGCGCCAGCCCGATCACGAGGCGCGGCTCGGGGCGGCGCGGATCTGGGCCAAGGAGCTGCATTTCCGGATCGGGGTGCACCACCTGCGCGGGCTGATCGACGCGGCCCGGGCCGGCACCGAATATGCCGAGCTGGCCGAGGCGGCGGTCGCCGCGCTGGTGCCGGCGGTGATCGACGAGATGGCCCGCCGTCACGGCCCGCCGCCGGGGCGCGGCCTGTCGGTGCTCGGCATGGGCTCGCTCGGGGCCGGGCGGTTGGGGTCGTCCTCGGATCTCGACCTGATCGTGATCTACGACGCCGCCGGGGTCGAGGCCTCCGACGGGCCGCGCCCGCTCGCCGCGCGAGCCTGGTACGCGCGCTTCACCCAGTCGCTGATCACCGCGCTCAGCGCGCCGATGCCGGATGGCAAGCTCTACGAGGTCGACATGCGGCTGCGCCCTTCGGGGCGGCAGGGGCCGGTGGCGACCGCGCTGCCCGCCTTCCGCGCCTATCAGCGCGACGAGGCCTGGACCTGGGAGCATCTGGCGCTGACCCGGGCGCGGGTGGTGGCGGGCGAGCCGGGGCTCGGCGACGAGATCGAGGAATTCCGGCGCGCGCTGATCACCGAGAAGTCGACCGGGGAGATGGTCCTCGCCGATCTGGCCTCGATGCGCGCCCGGCTGGCCGAGGCCCGGCCCGGCGGTGCCGGCTGGGAGACCCGCGACGGGCCGGGACGGCTGCAGGATGTGGAGCTGTTCGCCCAGAGCCTCGCGCTGCGCGCCGGGTCTTCCGAGCGCGCGGTTTCGGCACAGATCGCGGCCGGGCGCGAGGCCGGGCTGATCGATGAGGAGGAGGCGGCGGTGCTGAGCGAGACCGCCGACCTGCTGCGTCGGGTGCAATGCGTGGCGCGGCTGCTGACCGGGGGCGAGCCGCTGCCGGAGGCGCCGGCCGAGGGCGGCGTCCGGCTGCTGCTGCGCGAAAGCGGCTGCGACAGCCTCGACGACCTGCGCCGCGCCCTTGACGCCGCCGCGCGCCGCGCCGAGGAGGTGATCGACCGGGCGCTGGCCGGACACCGAGCGGGAGAGGCGAAATGAGCGACGGGATCGACCCCAAGGGGCTGGTGCGCGAGGCCTACCGGATCGAGGGGATCACCGAAGCGGAATGCCGGTCGATCTTTCTTGACTGGGCGCTGTCGCTGCCCGAGGGGCAGGAGAGCGGCATGGCGATCCGGCGTCTGCTGGAGCGCCACGCCACGGCTCCCGAGGGGCACCCGATGACGCGGGTGCTGACCGAGGGGCTCGACGTGTCGCCCGAGCCGCGCAGGCGCGGCGGGCGAGCGGGCCGCACGGCGGGCTGACCGCCGCGCGACGGGGTTCAGCGCGCCAGCTGGGCCGCTTCGGCGGCGAGACGGGTGATCCCGGCCCAGTCGCCCGAATTGACCATCTCCTTGGGCGCGACCCAGCTGCCGCCGACGCACAGCGTGTTGGACAGCGCGAGGTATTCGGGCGCGTTCTTGAGGCTGACGCCGCCGGTCGGGCAGAACTTCACCTGCGGGATCGGCGCGCCGATCGCCTTGAGCGCGGGCACGCCGCCATTGACCTCGGCCGGGAAGAACTTCTGCACGCTGTAGCCGCGATCGAGCAGGCGCAGAACCTCGGAAGCGGTGGCGGCGGCGGGCAGCAGCGGCAGGTCGTTGGCCTCGCAGGCGTCGAGGATGCGGTCGGTCGCGCCGGGGCAGACGCCGAAGGTCGCGCCCGCCTCCTTGGCGGCCTCGACATCCTTGGGCGACAGCAGCGTACCGGCGCCGACGACGCCACCCTCGACCGAGGCCATCTCGCGGATCACGTCGAGCGCGGAAGGGGTGCGCAGCGTCACCTCGAGCGCGGGCAGGCCGCCCTCGACCAGCGCGCGGGCCAGATCCGCGGCCTTCGAGGCGTCATCGACCACCAGCACCGGGATGACCGGGGCGAGGGCGCAGACCTTGGCGGTGAGTTCGGAGGCGTGTTCGGGGGTCATGTCGCGATCCTGTCGTCTTTGAGTTGAAAGTTAGAAAATTTTGTCGCCGTTAACGTGCAGTTAACCAATCCCCGTCAAGCTGTAAGAGCTGGAGGAGGAAGGCAATGGCGAACGGCGGTTCGAGGGTCCTTGCGGGCGCCATTGTTCTGGCCGGGTGTGGCGGCGGCGGAGATGAGGCGAGCCCGCCGCCGCCCGCTTTCGACCGCTCCGACTTCGGCGCGCTCTCGGCGCTGCCGCCCGCGACCGACCTGCCGATGCGCGGCGGTGCCCGATACGCGGGCGGCTTCGTCGCCGACATCCGACATGCCGACGTGACGCCCTCCGGCCGGATCGAAGGGGAGCTGACGCTCGATCTCGACTTTGCGGACCACAGCGTGACCCTGCCGATCGAGGGGCGGCTGGAGCGGATTTCCGGAGAATTCCTGGGCCAGGCGGTGGCCATCGACACGCTGCCCCTGGTGCCCGGCGCGGGGCAGCTCGCGCTGACGCGCGAGGGCGCGGCGATGCGCGGCGAGGTCACGGCGGGCTTCGGCGACGATCTCGCCTTGGCGGGCGAACGCCGCCGTCTCGACATCGACATCGAAAGCCCGCTGCGCGGACCCGGCGGCCGGGCCCTCGCAGGGCCGGTGTCGGGCACGATCCTGACCGCGCCCTTCACCGACCAGCCGCATGTCCTGACGGGTCAGTTTCATGCGACGTCCGACTGATCAGACCACCACGGCCGCGCCATAGGCGGCGCCGCCGACCTGCTGGCGGAAGGTCTCGAACAGCTCGCGGCCGACGCCGTTGCCATTGCCGGCGAGATCGGCCGGGGCCGGCTCGCGGCCATCGAGGCTTGCCAGCACCTCGAGCGTGCCCGCGGGCGCGTCGAGCCGGACCATGTCGCCGTCGCGGATCAGCGCGATCGCGCCGCCATCGGCGGCCTCCGGCGTCACGTGGATCGCCGCCGGCACCTTGCCGGAGGCGCCCGACATCCGGCCATCGGTGACCAGCGCCACCTTGAGGCCGCGATCCTGAAGCACCGCGAGGGTGGGGGTCAGGTTGTGCAGCTCGGGCATGCCGTTCGATTTCGGGCCTTGGTAGCGGACCACGACGATCGTGTCCTCCTTGAACTCGTCGTTGCGGAACGCCGTCTTGACCGATTCCTGGTCGTGGAAGACCCGCGCCTTGGCTTCGATCACGTGACGCTCGGGCGCCACGGCGGAGGTCTTGATCACGGCGCGGCCGATATTGCCGGTGAGCTGGCGCAGGCCGCCGGTCTTCTGGAACGGGTTGGTGGCCGGGCGCAGGATCTTGTCGTTGAGCGTCTCGCGGGTGCCGGGGGCATAGGCGACGCGGCCATCCTGCAGCTTCGGCTCCTGGGTGTAGAGCTCGAGCCCTTCGCCCGCGACGGTGCGGGTGTCGGGGTGCAGCAGGCCGGCGTTCAACAGCTCGCCGATCATGTAGCCGAGGCCGCCGGCCGCGTGGAAATGGTTCACGTCGGCGAGGCCGTTGGGATAGACCTTGGCCATCAGCGGGGTGATCGCCGACAGCTCCGCGAAATCCTCGAGATCGAGGATCACGCCCGCCGCCTTGGCCATCGCGGGCAGGTGCAGCACGAGGTTGGTCGAGCCGCCGGTGGCCATCAGGCCGACGATGCCGTTGACGAAGGCCCGCTCGTCGAGGACGTCCGAGACCGGCGTGAACTCGTTGCCGAGCGCCGAGATCTGCGCCGCGCGCTCGGTGCCCGCGACGGTGAGCGCGTCGCGCAGCGGCGTGTTCGGGTTGACGAAGCTGGCGCCCGGCAGGTGCAGCCCCATGAACTCCATCAGCATCTGGTTCGAGTTGGCGGTGCCGTAGAAGGTGCAGGTGCCCGGCCCGTGATAGGAGGCCATCTCGGCCTTCATCAGCGCGTCCCGGCCAACCTCGCCGGAGGCGAATTGCTGGCGCACGCGGGCCTTTTCGTCGTTGGGCAGGCCGGAAGTCATCGGGCCCGCGGGCAGGAACACCGCCGGGATATAGCCGAAGGTGGCGGCGGCCATCACGAGGCCGGGGACGATCTTGTCGCAGACGCCCAGATAGACCGAGCTGTCGAACACGTTGTGCGACATGCCCACCGCCGCCGCGAGCGCGATCACGTCGCGCGAGAACAGCGACAGCTCCATCCCGGTCTGGCCCTGGGTGACGCCGTCGCACATCGCCGGCACGCCGCCCGCGACCTGCGCCGTGGCGCCGGCCTTGCGCGCCGCCTCGCGGATCAGCGCCGGGTAGGTCTCGAAGGGCTGATGCGCCGAGAGCATGTCGTTATAGGCGGTGATGATGCCAATGTTCGGCACCCGCGCCTCGGCCAGCGCGTCCTTGTCGGGACCGGTGGCGGCATAGGCATGGGCCTGGTTGCCGCAGGTCAGATGGGCGCGGCGCGGGCCTTCGGCGGCCGCGGCGGCCATCCGGTCGAGATAGGTGCGGCGCGACCCCTCGCTGCGGGCGCGGATCCGGTCGGTGACGGCTTCGAGCGTGCGGTTGAGGGCCATCTTCGGCTGCTCCTGTCGATAATCGGGTTGCCGCGCGCTTAGCACGGATCGTTAGCGCTAACAACCTGTCCCGGGGGTCTGGTCCGACGGGATCGGCGGCGCTTGGGAGAAAACCCGCGCCTGCCGGGCCCGGTTTCGTGCGGAGCGGCTTTTCGTGGCCCGGCGGGCGGGGTAGGAGGGCGCATGACACCGTTCCCGCACCTCCCGCCCTATCCGACCGTCCGGCTGCTGCCCAAGGCCGATGCCCGCGCGATCCGCCATGGATTTCCCTGGGTCTTCGCCAACGAGATGGTCCTCGACCGCCGCACCAAGAAGCTGGCCCCCGGCAGCCTCGCCATCCTCGAGGATGCCGAGCGGCGGCCGATGGCGGTGGTCACGGTCAACCCCGAGTCCAAGATCGCCGCGCGGGTGCTCGACCGCGACCCCGAGGCGGTGATCGACGGCGACTGGATCGCCGAGAAGCTGATCCGCGCGCTGCGCCACCGCGAGGCGCTGTTCGACGCGCCGTTCTACCGGCTGGTCCATGCCGAGGCCGACGGGCTTCCGGGCGTGGTGATCGATCGCTTCGGCGACATCGCGGTGCTGCAGCCCAACGCCGCCTGGGCCGATGCCGGGGCCGAGACCATCGCCGACGCGCTTCTGGCCGCGACCGGCATCCGCCGGGTGGTGCTCAACGGCTCTGGGCGCGCGCGCGGGCTCGAGGGCCTGGGCGAAGAGCTGCGGATGCTGCGCGGCGACGCCCCCGAGGCGCCGGTCGAGGTGCCGATGAATGGTGCCGTCTACATGGCCGACCTGATGGGCGGCCAGAAGACAGGGCTGTTCTATGACCAGCGCCCGAACCACGCCTTCGCGGCCGGTCTGGCCAAGGATGCGCGGGTGCTCGACGTCTTCTCCCATGTCGGTGGCTTCGGCCTCGCGGCGCTGGCGCAGGGCGCGGCTTCGGCGCTGGCCGTGGACGGCTCGGCCCCGGCGCTCGATCTGGCGCGCAAGGGGGCCGAGGCCTCCGGCGTCGCCGACCGGTTCGAAACCCGCCAGGGCGACGCCTTCGACACGCTGGCCGCGCTCGACAAGGAGGGCCGCCGTTTCGAGGTGGTGGTCTGCGACCCGCCCGCCTTCGCACCGTCGAAATCGGCGCTGGAGCCGGGGCTGCGGGCCTATGAACGGATCGCCCGGCTGGCCGCGCCGCTGGTCGAGGAGGGCGGCTATCTCGTGCTCTGCTCCTGCAGCCACGCCGCCGACCTGTCGAAGTTCCGCGCCGCCTCGGCGCGCGGCATCGGCAAGGCGGGCCGCAAGGGCGCCATCTGCTACACCGGCTTTGCCGGGGCCGATCACCCGGTGCTGCCGCAGCTGGCCGAGGGCGGCTATCTCAAGGCGCTCGTGTTCCGGCTGTGAGAGTCCTGCTCGACGCCTGCGTTCTCTATCCCACGGTGATGCGCGAACTGCTCTTGGGCTGCGCGTCGCAGGGGCTGTTCGATCCGCGCTGGAGCGCGCGGATCTCGGAGGAGTGGGCGCGGGCGGCGGCGCGGCTCGGGCCCGAGGGCGAGGCGATCGCACGAGGCGAAATCGCAGTGCTGGCGTCGCGGTTTCCGCGCGCCGAGGTGGCACCGAACCCGGATCTGGAGCGGCGGCTCTGGCTGCCCGATCCGGGCGACATCCACGTTCTGGCCAGCGCGGTGGCGGGCCATTGCGACGTGATCGTGACCATGAACGCCAAGGATTTCCCGCGCGACATCCTCGCCGAAGAGGGGCTGTCGCGCGCCGATCCGGACAATTTCCTGCTCGGCCTGTTCGAGGCCAGCCCCGGCCCGGTGGGCGAGGTAGTGGCGGCGGTGGTGGCCGAGGCCACGCGCCTGTCGGGCGAGGCCTGGACGCCGCGCGCGCTGCTGAGGAAGGCCCGGCTCAACCGGTTCGGCAAGGCGGTGGAAGCGGCGGCCTAGGCGCCCAGCCACTTCTTTTCGTTGGCGGCGATCGCTTCGATCCGCGCGGCGGTCTTGGGATGGCTCATCAGCCAGGCCGGGGTCGCGCCATGCGCGCCGGCCATGGAGTCGAGCTTGGAGAGCAGCGATTTCTGCGGCCCCGTGCCGAAGCCCGCCTTGATCATCAGCGCCGAGGCGTAGGCGTCGGCCTCGTATTCGTCGGAGCGGCTGATCCCGGCGGCGACCAGCCGGGTCAGCCCGGCGGCGATCATGCCGCCGATCCCGGGGATCAGCCGTGACAGCACCGCAGCAAGGGCGGTACGCAGCGCGTTCTGGGCGGAGAAATCCACCATCCGCCGGCGCGAATGGCCGAGCGCCACGTGGCCCAGTTCATGCGCGACGACGCTGGCGATCTCCTCGGCGGTGACGGCGCCGGCGGCGAATTTCTCGAGAAAGCCTCGGGTGAGGAAGATCCGCCCATCCGGCGCGGCGAGGCCGTTGACGGGCGCGATCTCGTAGACGTGAACCTTGATGCGGGGCAGGTCGAGCGCCCGCGCCAGCCGCTCGCAGACCGCGCGCAGCCTCGGCTCCGCCAGCTCCGTCGAACGCGCGTCGAGTTCGCGCCGCGTCCGCCAGACCGAGACCTGGTAGACCGCGAATCCGTAAAGCAGCGCGAGGAGCAGCGGTGAGAGCTTCAGCATTATGGCAATATGGTGGCCGTCGAGCAGTGCGACAAGCACCGTTTCTGGTATGTCACATGCGTTCCTTCCGCCACAGGTTGCGTCAAGTGTGATTAACCTGAAGGGAACCGAATCCCGGCTAATGTTATTGTCCAACTGTCAGGGGGGTTGTCCAACTGAACGAGGCAACCATGAATTTCGAGCAACACGACCAGCAAGTCCGCGACGCGTCCCTCAAAAGGGCGTTTCCGGTCGAACGCGACACGCCCGAGCAGCTGCGCCAGTTGCTGGAGCAATTGTCGAGCCGAACCCGGCCCCGCGAAGGCGGCGAGGCCGAACGAACGCGCTGAGCCCCGGGCCCACGCGGTACAGGACGCGCGGGTATAGAGGTATCGGGATCACGTCCCGAAACACGTCCCGAAAGATGTCGCGAAGGATCTAGGCCGCGAGACGGCTCAGCAGCAGAAGCAGGAACAATCCCACCACCGCGAGCGCGATGCCATGCGCGGCGCCCCACTGCGCCATGTCGGCGACCTTGCCGCCACGACGCCGGGCCCGCCAGGCGCCCCAGATGCCGCCGATCAGCAGACCAGTCAGGGGAAGGATCATCGGGGTCACTCCGCTTGCCGCGGCCCTGCCGGCCGCCCCGGCCCCCTAGCGCGACAGCGGTCCCGCTGTCCAGAACCGGACCGCCCGGATCGCCGCGGCGCGGCGTCGCGGGCGCAGCGACGCCCCGTCATTCGCACCCTGCGGGAGAATCGTGATAGGATCACATCAATCCCCGGGCGCAGGCCCGAGGGGCCCAAAACGCTTGTTTTCAAAGCTGACGCGTCAGTTGCCGCTACGACACGGCAGTGCAGAAACAGGGGTGACAGGAGGTGACGCAGGGAGTAGGAGGGCGGCATAAAAAGGGCAGGCCGGCCGCGGGGTGGATCTGGGGACCCGGCACAGGCCCTTCAACGGGAGCACACATGAAAGCCGAGTCCTTCCTTTCCGACGACTACCGGCCCGCCGAAGACGAGCCGTTCATGAACGAGCGTCAGCTCGAATATTTCCGTCGCAAGCTGTTGCATTGGAAAGCCGAGTTGCTCTCCGACAGCCGCGACACGATCGAGGGGATGAAGGACGCAACGCGCAACATTCCCGACATCGCCGATCGTGCCAGCGAAGAGACCGACCGAGCGCTGGAACTGCGCACGCGCGATCGCCAGCGCAAGCTGGTGTCCAAGATCGACGCCGCGCTGCGGCGCATCGACGAGGGCGAGTACGGCTATTGCGAGATCACTGGGGAGCCGATCTCGCTGCGCCGCCTCGATGCACGTCCGATCGCCACGATGAGCCTCGAGGCGCAGGAGCGTCACGAACGCCGCGAGCGCGTGCACCGCGACGACTGACCTTCGATGCCCGCGACGCCATTGCGTATTGCCGTCGCGGGTGCCGGCATCGGCGGCCTGAGCGCCGCCCTCTGCCTGGCCCGGGCCGGGCACCATGTCTCGATCTTTGAACGCGCGCCCGCACTGCGCGAGATCGGGGCCGGAATCCAGATCACCCCCAATGGCGCCGCCGTGCTCGAACGGCTGGACCTCGGAGCCGCGCTCGACGCCGCCGCGATCCGGGCGCGCGCGGTTGTGCCGACCGACGGGCATGACGGTCGTGCCATTGCGCGCTTCGCGCTCGACCGGGGGCGCTTTCCCTATCGTTTCCTGCATCGCGCCGATCTCGTGGCGCTGCTGGCCCGCGCCGCGACCGAGGCCGGGGCCGCTCTCCGGACCGATCACATGGTCACCGGGGCCGATCCGGTCGTCGGGCGGCTTTCATTCGCCGAAAGGGCCGATGTCGAGGCGGATCTCGTCGTCGCGGCGGATGGGCTGCGCTCGGTGCTGCGCCATGCGGTCACCGAGGCGGCGGCGTCGTTCACCGGGCAGGTCGCCTGGCGTGCGGTGATCGAGGATGTCGCGGCGCCGCCCGAGGCAAGGATCTGGATGCTGCCGGGGCGGCATGTCGTGACCTACCTGCTGCCCGGCGGGCGGCTCAACCTCGTGGCGGTGCGCGAACAGGCCGATTGGGCGCCAGAGGGCTGGGACCATGAGGACGACCCGGATATCCTTCGCGCGGCCTTCACCGATGCGGCCCCCGAACTCGCGGAGTTGCTGGCGCGGGTCACGCGGGTGCGCCGTTGGGGCCTGTTCCGTCACCCGGTGCCGGAGCGCTGGCACGCGGATCGGCTTGTGCTTCTGGGAGACGCCGCGCATCTGACGCTGCCGTTCCTGGCGCAGGGGGCGAACCTCGCCATCGAGGATGGATGGGCGCTCGCCCGCGCGCTTGAGGGAGACGGCGATCTCGACAGCAAGCTGCGGCGCTATGCCGAACTCCGTGGGCCACGGGTGCGGCGCGCCATCGCGGCGGCGCAGGCCAATGCGCGCAATTATCACCTGTCGGGCGTGGCGCGCCGGGTCGCCCATGCCGGCCTCGGCGCCATCGGGCGGGTCGCGCCGGCGCGGTTCACCGCGCGGATGGCTTGGCTGCATGATCACGACATCACAAGCGAATGGCCCGCCACCTGAAAGGTGACGGGCCGGGCTCTCCTGGAGTAGAGAGGCGGTCGCGCGATCAGTTGGAGACGCGCAGTTCGCGGGTCGCGGTCACCTGGCCGTCGGCGTCGTAGAGAACGGCGAAGACGTTGTCGCGATAGGGGCGGTGCGTCAGCTGCACGCGGACGTCGGATTCCAGCCCGGGACGGACGTCTTCGCTGCCGAGCAGCACGCCGGTGGCGATGCTGGAGCCGTCGAGGATCTCGACCCAGCCGCCGGTTTCGCTGACGACGCGATCGAGATCGACATGGCCGGCGTTCTCGACGCTGAACTGGGCGCCGAGGTTGTCGGCGGAGGCGATCGCCGGGAGGGTGGCGGTCAGGGCGGTCGCGAGGGCGGCGGCGATGGTCAGGTTTTTCATGTCTCTTGCCTTTCGGTGGTCCCCGGGGAGGAGGGGACGGGTGGGCGCCGGGGAGGGCGGCGCGGGTTGCAGAACTGGATATCGGGGAGATCGCGGCGAATGGCCAACACGGCCTTGTCGCGGAATGTCGCAGAGGGGGAAGCTGTTACACGCGGCTACAAAACCATGAGCGGAATGGGGAAATTTGGTCCCTTTCCACCGGTCGATCTGGCTGCATGCCCCATCGGCGTCGTGTCTCCTTCATCCAATGCTGCAGTTCACATAGGCGTCGTAATTGGTGAACTGAACAGTTCAGTATGTGCCGTTTTGCAGAGCGCCTTGTGCGGCGGATCTGCCGTCGGGGCAGGCGGGTGATGTGGCTTGCAGGCCCATGCGAAAACGGGCGCGGCACCCTTCGGCGCCGCGCCCGTTTTCAGAGATCGCTCTTGGCTCAGGCGTCGAGATCGATCCAGACCGGCACGTGGTCGGACGGCTTCTCGCGACCGCGCACCTCGCGTTCGATCCAGGCGTCGTTGAGCAGATCGGCGGCCTGGGGGGCGAGCAGCAGGTGGTCGATGCGGATGCCGTTGTTCCGCTCCCACGAGCTGGCCTGATAGTCCCAGAAGGAGTAGTGGCCCGGCCCGCGCACCCGGGCGCGGAACGCGTCGGTGAAGCCCAACGTCTCGATCCGGCGGAAGGCGGCGCGGGTTTCGGGCCGGAACAGCGCGTCCTCGATCCAGGCCTCGGGCCGGGCGGCGTCCTCGGGCTGCGGGATCACGTTCCAGTCGCCCGCGAGCAGCGCCGGCGCCTCGAGCTCCAGCAGCGCCTGCGCCCGCACCCGCAGCCGCTCCATCCAGGCCAGCTTGTAGTCGTATTTCGGGCCGGGGGCGGGGTTGCCGTTCGGCAGGTAGAGGCAGCCCACCCGCACCGGCCGGGTCTCGCCGATCACGGTCGCCTCGATATAGCGGGCCTGCTCGTCGCTGTCGTCGCCGGGCAGGCCGCGCGTCACGTCCTCGAGCGGCAGGCGCGACAAGATGGCGACGCCGTTGAAGCCCTTCTGGCCATGGGTCTCGACCGTGTAGCCCATGTCCTCGAAATGCTCGCGCGGGAAGCCTTCGTCGACCGACTTGATCTCCTGCAGCAGCGCCACGTCGGGGCGGCTTTCGGCCAGCCAGTCCGACAGGGCGCCGATCCGTGCCTTCACGCCGTTGATGTTGAAGGTGGCGAGTTTCATGCGGGCCTCCTTGGCGCGGGTGTGCCGCAGGCTTGTAGCAGCCTGCGGCGGACCCACAAGCCTAGCGGGTGCACAGCTTGCGCGGGCCGGAATAGGGCTGGAAGGTACAGTCCGAGGCGCGGAAGGAGCGATAGGCGCGCGAACAGGCGCGCACGTCGCATTGCGGCTGGGCCGCAGCGTTGTTGCGCAGCCGGTTGGCATTGGTGCTGACCACCTCGGTGCCGCGGCGCACCCGGACCGGTGTCTGGCTCTCTGCCGAGGGTGCCCGCGCGGCGCCGGCACCGCCGGCCGCGAGCACGACCTCGCGCCAGATCTCGGCCGGAAGGCTGCCGCCGGTGACCGCGTCCATCGGCGAGTTGTCGTCATTGCCGATCCAGACGCCCACCACCAGCTTGTCGGTGAAGCCGATGAACCAGGCGTCGCGGCTGTTCTGGCTTGTGCCGGTCTTGCCGGCGGCGAAGCCCGGGATCTGCGCCCGCTTGCCGGTGCCGTCGGTGACCACGGCCCGCAGCATCGACAGCATCGGCTCGCGGGTGCGGTTCAGCTCGACCGCGTTGGGGTCGGCGCCCGAGACCGACAGCGCCACGCCGGTCTCGCCGAGCTTGAGGCTGGCGATGCCGGTGGCCTTGATCGGCGCGCGGCCCGCGAGGATCGCTGCATAGGCCTCGGTCATGTCCAGCAGCGACACCTCGGAGGTGCCGAGCGCGAGGCTGGGGGTCTGGGTCAGCTTGCCCTCGATGCCGAGCTGGCGCGCCACCTCGATCACCTGATCGATCCCGACCTCCTGCGCGAGCCGCACCGTGGCGGCGTTGAGCGAGCGCGCGAAGGCCTCGCGCAGCGTCACCACACCGGCATACTGGCCGTTGAAATTCTCGGGCTTGTAGCCGTTGATGTCGATCGGCTCGTCGGGCAGGCGGGTGTCGGGGTCGGCGCCCATCACCAGCGCAGCGAGGAAGACCGGCAGCTTGAAGGTCGAGCCGGGCTGCCGCAGCGCGTCGGTGGCGCGGTTGAACTGGCTCTCGCCGTAATCGACGCCGCCGACCATGGCGCGCACGCGGCCGTCGGGGGTCATGGCGACGATGGCGCCCTGGCTCGCACCAGCCTGCGCGCCGGGACCGGCGAGCGCGTCGCGCAGGATCTTCTCGGCCTTGGCCTGCAGCTCCATGTCGAGCGTCGCGGTGACGGTGAGCGGGCCGTCGACGGCGCCGGACAGCTCCTGCGCCTCCCCCAGCACCCAGTCGGCGAAGTAGCTGCCCGCGCGGGCGGGCGGCGGCGAGGGCTCGAGCGCGGCCATCTCGCCGCGCGCGGCCTCGAAGGCGGCTTCGTCGATGCGGCCGAGATCGCGCATCACCGACAGCACCACCAGCCCGCGCTCACGGGCGCGCTCCAGATTGGCCTCGGGGTTGATCACCGACGGCGCCCGGATCGTGGCGGCGAGGATCGCGCTCTCGGCGAGACTCAGTTCCTGCACCGGCTTGTCGAAATAGAGCTGGGCGGCGGCGGGCATGCCCCATGCGCCGGAGCCGAGATAGGTGGAGTTCAGGTAGAGCTCCATGATCCGGTCCTTGCCGAGCTGACGCTCGAGGCCCAGCGCGAGGACCATCTCCTGCAGCTTGCGTTTGTAGGTCCGGTCGGGGTCGAGATAGAGCACCTTCACGAGCTGCTGGGTGATGGTCGAGCCGCCCTCGACCACGCCGCCGGAAGAGAAGTTGCGCCACATCGCGCGGCCGATGCCTTCGATGTCGACGCCGGGGTGATCCCAGAAGCGCCGGTCCTCGATCGCCGAGACCGCCTGGGCCAGATGGTCGGGCATCTCGTCGAGCGGGACGTAGCCTGCGCGGTAGGCGCCACGGGTGAACAGCGTGTCGCCCGCCTCGTCCTGCACGGTGAGCGTCGGCTCTTCGAGCGGCGGCAGCATGTCTGCGAGCGGCAGGTCGCGCACCGCCCAGATGAGGATGCCGCCGATCATCACGGCGCCGAGCAGCACGAGGAAGGCCAGTCCGAACACGGTGCGCCAGATCCAGCGCGTGGCGCGGACCGTGGCGGCCGGGCGCAGCTTGCGCTCTTCGAGCCGAGCCCGGCGGCGGGCGGAGGCGTCGCGCCAACCCTGCGCCGCGCGGGCGGTCAGCGAGGGGCGCGGGGCGCCGGCCTCGGTCGGGG
>Ga0208794_1000276_pt1 | contig 39206 bp, 40 predicted proteins | sample 32_taG_FD_184106 | JGI IMG/M metagenome (GOLD analysis project Ga0208794, IMG submission 184106) | Marine viral communities from the Gulf of Mexico - 32_GoM_OMZ_CsCl metaG (SPAdes) (version 2) | ecosystem: Environmental > Aquatic > Marine > Oceanic | place: Atlantic Ocean: Gulf of Mexico... | reverse complement strand
ATCTTCAATGCGATGCTTCTTCTCAATCATCTCAACTTCGGTTGGGGCGCCGACCTTGATAATCGCAACACCACTCGCAAGTCTAGTAATCCTTTCTTGCATTCGTTGGCAATCCTGCATATTATCATTCGTCTTGATTTGTCCTTTGAGGTCTTCAATCGTCTCATCAACTTTCTGCCAGTCAGCGTTGCCTCCAACAAAAGTTGTGCTGTACTTTAAGACATCAACTTTCTTGCACTGTCCAAAGTCAACCAACTTAACATCAGACAACTTCTTGCCAGACTCGCGACTAACAAAGGTTCCTCCAAGAGAAATAGCCAAGTCGTTCAGGATCTCTCTTCGTTCTGTTCCATAACGTGGTGCTTTGACGGCTGCGACCTTCATTGACCCTCGGACAGTATTCATAATCAGAGCAGCCAATGCTTGATCTTCTACAGTCTCGGCTACAATAATCAAAGGCTTGCTTTCTCTGGCGACTAGCTCAAGAATTGGAAGAATGTCGGGAACCTTATCAATCTTGTGATCGGTAACCAAAACATAGGGATCATCATATTCAACGGATCCCCGACGTTGATTTGTGATAAACGCATTTGCGAAAAAGCCGGAATCAAAATGAAAACCTTCAGTCACATCTAAAGTTGTTTCAAATGATTTGCCGTCTTCTACGCTAACCGACCCATCGTGACCAGCCTGCTCAACTGCCATTGAGATAAGCTTTCCAATGGACCGATCATTATTCGCAGAAATTGTAGCAATATGCTCAATATCTTCTTGAGATTCAATAGGGCGTGAGAGACTCTCTAGGCGCCCTACAATCGCTTCTAGACCCTTATCCATACCTCGCTTCAATTCTATCGGAGAAACGCCCGCAGAGACGTATTTCTGCGCACTATTGAGGATGGCTCGCGTAAGGATTGTTGAAGTTGTTGTACCATCGCCAGCAACGTTAGCAGTCTGTGATGCGACTTGCTTAATTAGTTGCGCTCCTGCGTTCTCAAAAGGATCTTCAAAGTCAACAAACTTTGCGACTGTAACTCCATCCTTCGTGATAATTGGATTGCCTCCCTTCTTGTGAAGGAGAACATTTCTTCCTTTTGGTCCTAATGTTGAACCAACAACATCTGCTAACTTATTTACCCCATCCAAAATTTGGGTCTGTAACTTCTTCCCGCTCTGAAATTGCTTTGACGTCTTTTCTTGTGTCATCTAAACCTCGTTCTATGTGTAAGACTTTTGTATCAAGTACAGCCGACTCTATTTTAAGTTCTCTGTAGACTGCGTTGATATGATTGTGTAATGCTTCGAACTTACCTTGAATAAATATTCCCGCAATTACCCCTATCAATATAAGCGCGACTACTATGATTGTCAAGGGTAAAATTTGCATTTTTAAATTATTCTTCGTAGCCTAGCCTCTGGGCCTGTGGGTTAAATTGGGGTGGTTTTCTAAAAGTTGATGGTGCTCCTTGCGAGTCAGCAACTTCTGCTGTCTTTTTGCCAATGCTGTCGGCATTTTTAATTGCTGTATTTGCTTTGGAATCATCTTGGAGACCACCTGCGAAGTATCCACTTACATTCTGCGTAAGGCTCTGCAAGTCTCTGAAGATCTCAAAGATTGATTTATTGATTGTCTCGCGAGCCTGCTCAACCATATTGATGACCTTATCGGTACCGATCTCAATTGATCCAATGTAAACAGAGCTTTGCCCTGATGGGAACAGTTCTCCCGGTGTTGGCTGCGCTAAAGCTTCAATGCTCTCAACCATTTTCTGTGTTAGATTAAAGTGACCAGTATTAACATAGCCGTATGAAACCAAGAGACATCTCTTCTTTAGTTCGGGACTAGCTGCTTCATAGAAAGCTCTTGATGCCTCCAGTCTTTGTTTGTCGTCATCGCCCCAGAAGTAGATCTCGCTCATTGTCCTCTGTCTTTCAATCTCTCTTTCTGTCCTGGCAAACTTTTGTCTTACGATTTGGTTTGCGCGGAGAGTAGCCTTGAATAAAGCGGTTTCCTTAGTAGCTACCGGACCTATGTCCGGATTAATCAAGAATTGTCTTACTATGTTCGTTAACGGCGTGACATATAACTTATTGCGATCGGCAGCCTTGGCGCCGGGCTTTCTGTTGACCAGCTCGTCGTTGTTGGCGTAATCTATAGTTTGTAGATAATTTCTAACATTGAATTTTTGAGGATCAACTTCGGCGCTAATTGCTTCTTGGTTTGCCTCTAAAGTCTGCGTAAGGGCTTCAACAAAAGCACTTTCCATTTGCTCTGGTGAAGGTTCGGCTAGTTTTTTATCAGGCAAGCCTTCTGTGTTTCTTCCCTCTGAGTCCAAGAAAGGCTTTGGAAGCAGAATGTTGTTTCTTGACTTGAGACTGGAACGAGAAATAATATTAAAGATGTTGTCCAAGTTAAAGTTAAACCTGTAAAAATCTAATGTGCCGCTCTGATCAAAGTCTTTTCCTGTTAGTTTCTTTGTGACAGAAACATACTGCATCTTCTCCTGCCTGACAATATCATTTGCGAGGTCTGTGAAGGAACCGCCGACTTCAAGCTGGCCTTCCTTATAAAGCTTAAGAGAGATTGGAGTACCATCAGCAGTTGTTAAGTCCGCGATTGTCTGACTATTAGTCGGAACCTGCTTACCGTCCAAAAGGACGGCCAAGAAAGATTCAAATGAGAAACCTGCGGACGCAGCATTGAAGTGCGTAATGATTGTAGTCAATGTTTTAAAGAAGGTAAGGATAGCTAAAGTCTCAGCAATTATTTGAGATTGATTTTTTCTACCTCCGCTATTCATCAAACTAGCCGGGTTTGCGTAGAAATCAGAAAGCGTCTTAACCTTCTCTTGCAAGTCGTCGCCTTGGATATTTTTCAAGAATTGCTGCAGCTGCTGTCTAGCTTCAGACGGAATATCTCCTTGATCAGTTGTATTGACCGTAGACCAGCCAATCTCTGATACAGGCACAGAAGGCACTAGCGACAATGAACCTAGATCTCTTTCTAGCATTAATTGAGATTCTGTTAGTGGAACGAATTCTCTCATTCTTCTTTCAAGTTCTGCTAATAGATCAAAAGGCTTCTCTTTGTTTTCTTTAATTGTTTTTAGCGCACCCTCAATTGATGCTTCATCCATTGTAAATCCCATAACTATAACTAGCTCTCCATTTTTTTAATGTTTTCAATGATTTCATCAAGTTTCAAGCCGGCTGTATCAATCTTATTCCTTGTTAGGTTGTAATGATTGATTACGCCTTCAAACTTGTTTTTGACGGCCGGGTTGTACACGCCTGTGCACAAACTTCCGTCTTCATTCTTTGGATAATCCAAAGGAATGTTGTATTCCTTACATAAGAAATTAATCAGAACAGAGTAAGCTTGTAGCTGCTCTGGATAATATCCTAAATGTTCTCTTAACTTGCGACCGTGTACAACACTGTCGTTTAATATAGGTCTTGGTGGCAAACCTTTCTTTCTATATGTGCTAGCATACTTTGGATAATAAGCATTAGAAATATCAATACCAATTGAATTGTTGTTGGCTCCTTTTGCGTGCCACGCAATATTATTTGTATCAACTAGCTGGACAATTGTTCCATCGTTATCAATGACAAAGTGTGTTGATATATTTCTTTTCTCCAAAACTCTCTTACAAGAATCTGCGGAAGTACAAACATCCCAGTGCGTAACAATCACGTGAGGTTTTCTTACTCTTCTGGAAGTTCTGTAACATTTGGAAGGTAGGAAATCCTTTTTTACGGCATGCCAAGCAATGGGCTTGAGTTTGCCATTAATCATTAAGTTGCTTAAACCCTTAAGAGATTCTTGTCTGGCTTCATTTCTTAGACACAAGCGTCGGTATGTATTTGTACCGACAAGACCATCGGGCTTTAGATCGTGATCCATTTGAAATTGAATGATAGCGTCAATCAACTCATTGTTGAATTCATCACATTCAAGCCAAGATGGAACCCAGCCCAACCTCTTTGAAGATCTTTTATTGTATCTAATCTTAAACCAGTTCATATTATAATATCTGCCAAGCCTAAGTCAACAGCTTCTTGTGCTGATAAATAGACATTACTCTTTTTCTTAATTAGGTTTCTTATATACCTTTCTGTCATGTTGGTTTCTTCCGCTAACGCCTCAATATACATCTTTTGTGTCATTTTGGCTTCGTCAAATTCATTTTCAATATCAGCTAAGTGACCTTGCTGGCCAGAGATTACGCCGTGAATCATAACCCTGCAATACTTACCAATTCGACGTTCGCCCTTGGTGCCAGCTGCCAGCAAGAGAGTTCCTGCTGACATGACCTTGCCAATGCCTATTGTTCTAATTGGCACAACATCTCTTATCTGCCTCATAACATCATAGACACCAAACATTTCGACTGCGGATCCGCCATAAGAAGATACAAAGAAATCAAATGGCTCAGCTACTTCAATTAATTCAGAGTTTGGATCATCGGGATCCGAAGGATGCAACGTGAAAGCTGAATTCTGCAAAAGCAACATTGAATATAAAGTTTCCGAACATCTCTCTTCATTGATATCGCCGTAAATACCTGTGACTCGAAGTTTAGGTGGCTCGGGCTGGCTTGGTCGACCTAAGTTTAAAAGAAAGGATAGATCTTCTAATGCGGCATCTGGACTATCCTCGATATTTTCTTCCGGAGCAACATCCTCTTCTTCCTTTTTCTTTTTAGTTTTAGTCTTTTTTGTACTATCTTTCTTTGTGGCCATTGCTTGGTACTCCTTGTTTATTTAGCAACTTCATTGCTGAATCCCAATCCTTGAAATTCAATAGTCCTTTAAGTTCTTTCGGACAAAAAGTTAGTATTGTATTAATAAATACTTGTCGCCAAAACTTTTGAAAATTTTGGTCTAATTGTTTTTGGCTTTCTAGTTCTTGTTCGTTATTTTTCAATTTTTGCGCTTCATATCTCAATTGGCAAATAGACTGATAGCTTTCGTCCGTGGCTCGGGATAACTGCAGGCATGCAATAATTGTTTCAATGTAGAGAACCTTAGCATTATTCAGGCTGAGTACTTGGCTTGATATCTTATACAGAAAAGCCCCTGCTACAAACCAGCAAAAATTAACAAACATTGACTCGTTTTCCATTATTCCTCCAATAAAAAAAGGCAAGGAAATTCCTTGCCTTTTGGATTATTAAATTAATATTTAATTATTTTTTATTTTCTTTCAAAAGGCGAGCAGCGACGCGACTCGTAATTTTGTTAACCATCTCTGACATAAGATCTTCCTCTTCGTCGGAAGGGGCAGGTGCCATATCATCATCGGCGGCGTCTGGCTCTAGGCTAGGCATCTCTTCGTCACCCATATCCATTTCACCAGGCTCACCAGGCTCACCAGGCATCTCTTCGTCATCCACAGGCATCTCTTCGCCGGGCTCTACTGCTGCATCTTCAACACTAACCTGGACTCCAGTCTTGTCTTCAATGACATCCATAAGCGCAGTAACCAAGTCTTTGACGTCGACCTCCTCTTCGGAGAGGACTTCCTCTGTCACAGTTTCTTCTACTGCCTCTTCTGTCACAGTCTCATCCATAGCTTCATCACCATATGCTCCCTCTTCTAAAGAGGCATTATTCTCGATGAAGCTTTCGGTAAGAGTTTCAATATTAGCAAATTTCATAAATTTACGAATTTCTGATTCGGTCAAAAGGTTTTTATTCTTCATTTAAAAATCTCCAGGTATGTGAAAGAAATAAATATTATTCAAAAATAAATAGTCCTAAAACTTCTAAAAGCTCTTTTTATTTAATCATTTAGCTGTTCTAGTTTTTTCTTTTGTAATCTTGTAATGGCTCGGGACTCTATCTGCTTAACGCGAACAAAACTAATTCCTAATCTTTCTGCTGTCTCGCGCAAAGTTAAGGGGGCGCCATTATTTTTTTCAATAGCTTCCAAAATACAATTTAGATCTTTTGGATATTTAATCCATTTTCTACAATCTTCTTTTTGGCATGGTGTCTTGCTTTGTCTAACTTTTGTAATACATTTCATAGTTCTGGAAACTCCTCTGCGATAATATCAAAAATATCTTCTATCTCATTATTGTTTAAAGCAAATTTATTTTCTGTCTCTTCGCCCATTAAAATGTTCTTCTTAATGTGATTTCTTTTGGTGGCACCTTGAGATTGATGTTTGGCTTTATAACCATCTAGATACTTTAGCAAGTTCTCATCTTTTTCAAGATATCCTGTTATTATGGCGCGAAAGAAATGAGACTGGGTAAAGCCGTCATACTGTAACCTCACGCGAAGATCAGCTTGACGCTTTGGAGATTCCCAAAACATCATCTTCTTTCTGTCGTTTGGATCAGGCAGATTAGGATCTTTCGGCATTAGTTCCTCCTCAAGATATGGGTGAAACTTTCTGACTGACCTGCTGTTGTCTGTCTGACAAAAGTTGCTTTGGATTGAAGTTCTCGCAGGCTGCGTACACCTGTGTAAGAAAAGCCACTGCGAATACCACCAGCAAGATTTTTGAGGACATCTTTAGCACTGCCCCCAAACGGAACGGTAGTTGATATTCCTTCAGGAGTTGACGTTTTGCCTCGCCAGTTATTTTGCGCATCAGCGGACGCCATTCCTCTGTAGACTTTGTATTTTTTCCCTGAGTTGTTTTGGTATACTTCACCCGGTGTTTCCTCCGTACCCGCTAGCAAAGACCCTACCATAACAAAGTCAGCTCCAGCAGCCAATGACTTAACTATATCGCCGGAAGTCTTAATGCCTCCGTCAGCAATAATTTTCACATCATAACTGCTTTTTGCACAATCAATAACACTAGCTAAGGTAGGCACACCGTGACCAGAGATTAGACGTGTAGAGCAAATAGAACCGCCTCCGATGCCGACACGAATTGAATCTGCTCCCCAGGAAGCCAAGGCATCAAAGCCTTCTAGTGTGGCTACATTGCCAGCCATAATATGGATCTCATCACCAAAGCGATCCTTAAGTGTTTTGAGGCACCTTTCCATCATAATGTGATGACCGTGAGCAACATCAACACACAATACCTTGATTCCTACAGAACGTAAAGCTAGGGCGCGCTCTTCAAAATCACCGGTCATTCCGATTGCTGCTCCAACATTCGCATCGTCGTTCTCAAAGCAGGCTAGCGCTGCGTGGGCAACTTGGTCTTCAATTGAGTTGTATCTGTGTATTAGACCCAAGCCACCAAACTCGTGCATTGTCAAAGCCATCTTTTCTTCAGTAACCGTGTCCATAGGACTTGAAATCACTGGCAAGTCTAATCTTATATTATCGTCTAGGTTGCTGCCTATATCTATCTGGCTTCTGCTCTCTATCTCGCTGTACTTCGGTACGAGCAAAACATCATCATATGAAACTGTCTCTTTCACTTTTTCTCCTATTTTGAGTGTTTATCTGCGACACAGTATGCCGCGAATGCTTCTGGTTTAATCTTACAATCAAACCCGCTACCTTTAGCATAGCCGATTAACATATCGGCAAATTTGCTTGTTTTTGATTCCTTGTTCGAGTTACTTACATCTAGATGTAATTCTATTTTAACTGTTGGACAATACTCTAGTAACTTTAGACCCATATCAATGGAGTTCTGAACCTCGGCTGTAATTCTCTGTAAAAGTGTTTTAAATTCTTTTGCATCCTGCTTGGTTCTTCTCACAAAGTATCTGTTACTTTGCTCTGTATCTCCGAGTAGACATATGGCTGTACACAATATGCAATGCTCCTTTTGTAGCATGCTGTCTGATCCAATATATACAGTACCCTCGCCTAATGAGTGCTTTGTTATGATTTCTAATATCTCGTCAAATGAGATTCTGTCTCCACTGCCCGTAAACCATTCTTTCATTGTCTGTAACCCGGTGTCTCTACGTCCATAATCACTAGCGCGCCAGTGTTATGATAACTCTCAAATCTCCAATAAAGTCCATTTTTCTGCAGAATCTGCACTACAAGATCGTGCATATACTTTGATTGTCCTGTTATAACTTTGAAAGGCACATCAAGAGGTAGACGATGATTAATGAACTTCATTAGTTTTTCTTCTACTTTGCTGTGCCTTATATCGTGTAAATCAAGCGTTGTCATCCAAGGTCTCCAAATATCTCTGCAAATACCAGATTGCTTTCTCAATATCTTCTTTTGGATTTCCCTTGTGCTTGTGTCGACCAATGTACTTAACAGCATTTCCACAGTGGAAATCTAGCTTCCAGTCTTCAATAATATCAATTACTTCTAATTTTCCCGTGTTATAATGTGCGGGATGATCAACTAAGTTAACTTCTCGTTTTGCTAGTCCACGCAGACCTCTTTCGTCCGCATCAGCTAGCCCCATCATTTGACGCCACTCCTCTTTGTTAATCTTCATTAGAAGCCGCCCCCGATGACATCATTTAGCGGATTCTGTACCTTTAGACTGGTTTCAAATTTTCCATCTTTGTGATTATCTGTACTTCCCAGCGCACCGTCACCTCGCTCACTAATTGTTAATCCTTGCCCGTGATATAAGCTAAGTGGATTCGTCTTCTGTGGTCTAAAGTGTACAACTGGCACCAAGACTAGTTGGGCGATCTTATCGCCAGTACTAATAGTTTGCTGTTCAGAGCCAATATTATGAAGGTCAATGAACACTTCGCCCTCATAACCAGAGTCAATAACGTGTGCTCCGACAACTAAAGAACGCTTGGCTCCCATACTAGATCTGTTACAGACTTGTAACATATAGCCGTGTGGAATTCCAAACTTTAGCCCCGTGGGGATCATTTTGTTTTGTCCTGGCTCTAGTGTTACTTTTTCCTTTAGGTTAGCGTAAATATCCAACCCGGCATCAGAGGGGTTGCTCCTCGTAGGCTGCTTAACTCCAAATTCTGTTGTTGCGTACTCAATTATCATTTTGTCTCCTTGTGAATTCTTCAATGATGTCTTGTGCTTTTGTCCAGCATTCAGGACAGTACAAATTAACTTTCTTTTCTTTTCTCCGAACTACAACGTTCCATTTTTGAACTTGTTCTCTATCTTTTTTATCAAAAGGCTTGTCACAAGTCATACAAGAATCGCCAAGTTTATCAAACATAAACATCTTTTCTTTTATTTCTTTCTCGGCTCTTTTCTTTTTGGCTCGTTGTATTTTTCTTTTTGCTCCACTCATAATATCAAACTCCTGTTCGTTTGTCAACCCAATAATATTAAAGGACTCTTATTTAATCTCAAACTAAATCCCCAATCTTCGCTGTACTGTAGTTTAGCACCGTAGGGACGATTGAGATGTAATATATCTCTACTTGAATCAACTCCCCAGACTCTAATAGTATTCACCGTTGAAGTATTGTCAATAACTTTTAAAATCCAGTAAGGTTTTCCATTCTTTGTCTTCTTCGCAATCTTCTCTCGCGGAATAAACCAGGCTGCTTGAAGCTCGGGATCCCAATCGCCTAGCGCTGGAACTTCATATCTTTGAATAGCAGAGCGAACATCTCTTGATAGGACAATATCAAAGGGAAAAATTCCGGTCAGGTTTGAAATGTTTTCAATCTTTTCCTCGCGAGAGAACTCGCCCTCATCATACCACTCTTGGATATTCTCCAGCATCTTCTTTTTATTCTTCGGGCGATTCTGGATACAAGACATCCAAAAATGTTTCATCCCTGTAAAAGACTCATCCACTATATCATCTAGGGCACCTGAACGACACAATACATCTAGTGCCTTCTTGTTCAGTTTGGAATAGACCACACCCTCTTTGAAGAGGAGATCTTCAGCGTTCTTAAATGGACGATTATCAATAATCTGCTTGATTGCGGCATCACCCAGGCCCTTGATAGAACTTAGGGGCTGAATGAGAGTCTGTCCATCTTCGCTGATTTCCCAGTGCGTACCAGCTGACGTATTAACGTCAATATCAGTTACATCAAAACCATACTGCTTTGCCAATGAGATCGCAACTTCTTTGCGAGACTCTGGCTCTTTGTCTAAGAAAGCTGCCACCCAGCACTCTGGATAGTAGTTGAGAAGCCATGCACACTGATATGACAGAACCGAATATGAAACTGCGTGTGACTTGTTGAAACCATAGCCAGAGAAGTATTCAAAGTTTCTCCAAAGCTGTTTCGCTGTTGTCAAGTCAACATTCTTTTCTACACAGCCATCAAGGAACTTCTTTTCCAGCTTTGCTTTCTCCTTCGCAACTGAACCTGTGCCCTTCTTTGTAAGAAGCTTGCGAAGCTTGTTGCCTTCGTCTAGGCTGAAGTCTTTGCCAAGCTTGTGTGCCAGCAAAGCAATTTGTTCCTGGAAAATCAGGAAACCAGCTGTCTCTTCAGTAACATCCTTTACAAGGTCATTCACATACTCAACCTCGGAAGGATTTTGCTTTGCTTTCGTGTAAGACCGGTCAACACCTGCGCTCAATGGACCAGGGCGGTAAATTGAAGTAATAGCAGAAATATCAATAATACTGTTTGGTTTCGCGGACTTACAGAATCTTTGCGCACCTTCATTTGTAAATTGGAACACTCCAACAAACTTGCCATCGTGAAAGATGTTCTTATAGACTTGTTTATCATCTAGATCAATTTTGTCAGGGTGTAAGTAAGTGTTGTAATATTCTTTAACGTCTTGGTAAGTTGGATTCTCAATACCTTTGTGACGTCGCAGGATGTGCCCAACACAAGACTCAATCATAGCCAACGTTGACAAACCCAGCAGATCAAACTTGATGAACCCAAGTGGCTCTAGATGGCGCACGTTCTGCCCTTCAGACCAAGGTGTTTGGATTACACCACCACGATTGATAAGTGGCATATGCTTGTCTAGATCCTCTCCAATCACAACACCACCTGCGTGACGACTCACAGAGCGCACCTGTCCATACAAAGCCTCAATGTGAGTTTTAATGTGTGGATATTTGAACAAGAAATCCTGTAGTGAATCAGAGTAAAGCATAAGCTCTTCAAAATCCGGAATGTAAAGACCAGCTTTGATTCCTTTTGCTGCTTTTGCTTTTGGAGTTGCCTCTTTGACCATACGACCGGTTACAACGTTCACCTCTGCGAAAGGCACCTCATAAAATTTTGAAATGTCTTTAATCAAAGACTTAAGCTGTAGTGTATTGTAGTTTGAAATCGGCACAACATTGGTCTCGCCCCACTCTTCAGCCAAGATCTCTTTGAGACCAAACGCATCACTGACGTCATAGTCAATATCTGGATAGTCAGTCGCATCAGAGCGTAAGAAACGACTAAACAGAAGACCATACTTGATAGGATCAATTTGCGTAATTCCCAAGACATAAGCTACAAGAGAACCAGCTGCTGATCCACGTCCCGGACCTGAAAGCATATTATCGTTTGCTTTGTCAGAAATTGCTTTCATTGTTAGGAAGTATTTGGAGAAGCCTCGGTCAACAATAACATTCAGTTCGTGACGAAGACGTTCTGTGTATTCTTCGTCGTTTTCAAGACTCATCTCGCGAAGACCAGCAATTGCTGTCTTAAGGAGTGCCTCGTCAGCTGTGGCACCTTCCGGTACAACAAAGTTAGGTAGACGAACAGTATCATCCGGCATAAAGTCTTCAATGCGCTCGTTTGCGATGTAGTGTGTTTTTACGATTGAATCATAAATCACATCATCGTCATAGACCTCCTGGCATTCTTCGGAATACTTTTTGTAGTCTTCCCACATCTGATCGCCATTCTTTGGATAGAGATCCATCCCAAGCTCATCAGCATCAATCGGCAACTCTGAAGTAAGCCAGTCTGGTTTTTTAGGACGATTGAGATATCCTAGGCGCTTATAAAGCTCACGGTCCCTCATTGCCGCGGGATTAGGGTAGTGGCTGTCTGCAGTTGAAATAAGCTCCAGTCCAGTCTCTTCGTGAAGCTGGATTATGTACTGATTTAGCTCGTGTTGCTCTGGTACATTATTCCACTGAAGCTCTCCATACCAGCGATCACCCAAGATATTTTGCATACGCCGAGTAGTCTCGCGCATTGCCTCTAGTACAGCATCAGGTCCGTTATCACGATTAGCCCAAAAATTACCAGCGTAAACGCCGCCCAAACAAGCAGACGAAGCGATAATCCCTTCATTGTATTTCTCCAGTAAATCATAATCAACGCGAGGGTAACGATAGAAGTTGTCGCCTTGATGTGTCTCAGATACAATCTTAAAGATATTGTTTAAGCCTGTTTGGTTCTGCGCCAACAAAACCAAGTGACGGCGCTCTTTAATAATGTCGCTTTTCTGCTTTGAAGCACCCTCGTCTTCTGTAACCATTCTGCCATCGTCTTTCTCAAGTTTCTTAGCAGACTTCTTGTCTGTCTTTGCTTCTTCGTAAGCTTCCTTCCAATCTGCGATAGAAGGCACAAAATAAGCCTCAACGCCAAAAATTGGCTTGAACTCTTTGCCCTCTGCCTTCATCTTCTTGGCGTGAAGCACTTGATAAGAAGTGCCGTTCATATTGCCGTGATCCGTGAGCGCTAGTGCGTCACAGCCATTCTCGTATGCAAAATCCATATGATCTTGCGGGTAACCAAATCCATCAAACGGAGAGCCTACAACGCTATGCGCGTGAAGCCCTACGAATGGAATCTTGCTTTTTGTTCGTTCCATTTTTATACTCCTCTATCCTTTCTACCATCTTATTATAATAACCATCATCGATTTCACAACCAATAAAATTTCTTTTTGTGTTTAACGCAGCGACAGCTGTGGTACCAGAACCCAAAAAGCAATCCAATACTGTATCATTTTCATTGCTGTGTTTCTCGATTAATTCCTCGAACAACTTTAGGCTTTTTTGTGTAGGATGAAACCTATCTTTACCATGGTAGATGGGATATCTATATATGCCGTTATCGTATTCGCTATGAAATGTTGGCTTTGACTTCTTAACGCCTGTTAGGGCAATTTCACGAGAATTAGTCAAATAATTAATCTTGCTATTGATCGGCACGGGATTGGTCTTGACCCACTCGATATATCGAATCTGCTTAAACTTCGAAGCTTCCATCATATTCTTGAGAGGGGTGATCTTCCATAAATCATAAAACATAATCATTGTGCCAGAAGGTCTGAGAATCCTATACATTTCTTGGATATAGGGAAGAAGATTTAGCTCATTCTTATCCCATTCACCAAAATCCAGACTAATCCCAAACCTTCTTAAGGTTCTCTCTGATTGGGGGGATCCATCAGGCTTTGTCAAGCTATCGATAAACCCAGACGGCTTAGATATCTCATAGGGAGGATCCGTCAAAATAAGATCAATTGAATCGTTTGGAATTTCCTGCAGGAACTCATATGCGTCTTGCTGTTTTAATTCTATCTTGTTCATTATGCCGCTACCTCCTGTTTAAAATGATGCATACTCTTTTTGGAAATTTTAATATCTTTATAATATTGATCCTCTTTAAACATAAGATAAAGCTTTTTATTTTCCGGGTCATTCCAAATTAAACATTCTTTATTTTGAAAGTGATTTCCGGGCCATTCTTGAGACTTACCATCGACGATATTATCTAATTTTGATCTATAATAAATTTTTCTTTCTATATTATTCTCATTCCACTGATCAAAATTATAGGTACCAATGCTGCCACTGCACTCAATAAATTTATTAGCAAGTTCGGGACTGTGTTCATCCCTTATCAATCGTTCCATAAACCTTGGTTTCTTTTTGCAGTTCTCTACTGCGTTAGATACTTTAAAATCTTGAACCTCGCTGTAATTAACTGAATACGCCTTCTTGAGATAAGTTTTTTTACTTGTATTTGATTTTGCAGAGTTAGGTATCTGATCATATTTATAGTCTCCATTGTACCAGCGCATGTATCTTTCTATGCTAGATACATCAGTATATATTTCTTTATCTGGCGGCTTGTGATAGCCACATAAACGACCTGCTAGGCTTTGTACAATGTTGTCATCCTGTTGTGTGCCTTTCTGTTTTTTCTTTTCGCGAGCCTTACTACAATCTTCAAAAACTCCACCAATATAAGGTTTACGGGTAAAAGTGTGGCCTTGCTTGAAATAACTATGGATAAAGATAAACGTTGGCTTTTTTGGCTTTTTATCAAAAAACGGCTCTTGGTCCGCTCCTACAAAACTTTTTTGAAAGTCACTGCTTTTTTGATTAATTTCTAAATAAATAAAATCAGCGTCTTCAAGTGCTTTGTGGCTAAAATCAGCTTGATCTTTTGGAATTGCGTATCCTTTTTTCCCCTTATTTAAAAGACTATTGATAATCTCGTCTACTGTAACTTTATTTTTTCCACGATTATTCAGTCTGGCTAAATTATACTGATTCCCTTTTTCCAGAAAACCAGAAAATATCTCTATAAATTCATCATAGTTTTCCCTAATAACAAAATTATCTTTTATATCATGATCGCTGAAGTCAGTATAATCACAAGACGTCTGCAAAACAACACGCTTAATTTCTTTATTTTCAATACAAAGATCAAAAGGCGTGGCGCTAACAAAAACAATATGAATTGGAAATGGCCATTGATCGGGTGATTTGGATAAGTCGAAGCCTTGCGCTAAAAATACTTGATTCAATATACTATTTTTTGCTGATCCGTAGTGATGCTCATCGATTATAACCACACAACCCGGCTCAAGTATAAAACAGTCATGACCTCGCAAATCTTCGAGATACTCAGGAGGATTTCTTTTATAAAGCTCAGCACCCTTTAAGGAGGCCTTGAGGGTCTTTTTCATCGAGCCACGATAAGCGTGAAACGTAAGGCCTGCTTTCTCAAGTCTATTTGTGGTTTGCTCGTTTAAAGCTTTATCTGCTGGACTCGAAATTACGATAATACTGCGAGGATCATCTAGGTAGAGCATATGCGCGACTGTTTCCATCGTTGAAGTTTTACCAGATTGCGGGAGCGCGTCGAGACTCAGCATCGAGCCTTTCTCTTTGTTTTCTTTAATATAAGAAAACGCCTCTTCTGCTGCATTAATGGTCTCTCTAGGATAATCGCCTTTTTTTTCAATTTCTTTAACTATCTTTTTATATTTTTTATCTAACATATGTTCCTCTTTAATATTCAGGGGTAAACGGCGCTTTGTTCCTGCAAGATACTTTTAGCCCCTGGTGATGTACTAGACGGTATCTCCTCTCGTTGAACGGTGCCACAGAAACTTTCATAGTCTTGGGGTTGAAATGTGCGTAACTGCCGGCAATCTGCTGTGCTGCTTTTGTAACCCAATTATTGCCCTCGCCTTGAAATGCTTGATCAATTAATCTGCCCATAGCCCAATATACAAAATTGTCTCGAATTTTAGAATTATTATAATTCTCTTTTGTGAAAGCTTTTGATGCTTTTTTAGATTCTCGATAATAAACCGGGAAGCGCTCACGGAACTCTTCCCAGGAAGTATTCCCTAGCTCGGCGCTTAAGTGCTCTTTGCTTTTAAATTTATAGCCGGGGAGACCTAAATGCTTATGTGCTGAAATTCTGCCCTCTTTAGTAGACATTGTGGCTAACCTGTACAAAGCGCCAGTATATTTATTATTATCTTTATTTTCATTTAGAAAATGTTTTATTGGCTCTTGGTTCATGGAGGTTGTTGCTCCTTTATCTAATTTTACAGCAAGACCTTCTCCATCAATGAATACATCATAAATTTTAGCATTGCTGGTATCCGGAAAAGAAATAATCGCTGTTGGCTTATCGGCAGTCAACAACAAAGGTACTAAAATCTCTCCTCCATCCGCAAAAAGAACTTTGCGATTTTTATTTTTATTAATTTTTAAAAAGTCTTTATGTTCATCGTAAATAAAGTTGCCATTAAGGGCTTCTTTAAATATTTGACTAGTACGCGGACTAAGCTTGTTCCAAGGAATCTTATCTAATAGTTCAGCGCGAGTGCCGGAAAATCCGTCTAATCCAAGTGCAGTTGGCGTAAGTGATTTCTGTTTAAGTACAGTCCTATCTTCAATAAGCATCATAATAACCTCTTTTAGTAACACTTGAGTATACTATAGGAACGTTTTTAGTCTAGTAAAGGGATAGATATTAGATTTCATATAAAGTATACGAAGCAGTTAGTTCTTCAAATGCTTCTATATCTTTTATAGTCTTTAATAAGATAAAGTCACCAATATGAATAACTTCACAATTGGGGTTTTGCGAAGAATTAAAAAAGCCTCCCAGTGGCGTTCTTATATATCCATCCTCAAAGCGTTCATCTCTTATATGAGTGATGCCAAGCACAATATCAGAAAATAAATCTTTCTCTGTGAAGAGCCCCAAGCCGTGGATTGTAGATTTTTTAATTGTCAGAAAAGAGGGAAGAGGCTTATACATCACATAATGCTCATGTATCTTTCACCGCGATCGCACAAGAATGTAATAATTGCTCCAGCACCTTTGTGTGTCTTGGCAATCTGCTCTGCTGCTAATACATTTGCGCCGGCACTTATGCCCACCAGCAAGCCATTTGATGAAAGTTCTTTGGCCTTGGCGATCGCATCTTCAGTTTTGATAAAGATAACTTCTTCAATAAATTCAGGATCTACCAGATAATCACCACCGTCTCCAATGCCCTGTATACCGTGATTTAAGGCATCTTCAGCCGGCTTGACCTGTATGATCCTAATGTCTTTGTTAATTCGTTTAAGAGCCCTTCCCACGCCCATTATGGTGCCACCAGTTCCTGCGCCACAAATTAAGACGTCTGGCTCCAGTTTACGGTCAATAAACACTTGTCTTATTATTTCTTTCGCAGTTGTGGTTTCGTGGCATTCAACATTAAGAGGGTTCTCAAATTGGTTTAGAGACCACCAATTATCATTCTCTTGGACAAGCTTATTCCTTAGTTCAATTGCGCCTGGAAAATCATTGTGTCCAACTTCAATTATTTCTGCCCCGTAGAGACGCATAAGCTGTTTGCGTTCTTCAGACATATTGGAGGGCATTATAATCTTAACTTTATAGTTCTTTATAGAACCCAGCATAGCGAGAGCAATACCAGTATTCCCGCTCGTTGCTTCAACCAAAATAGTGTTTTCATTAATTAAGCCTTTCCTTTCAGCATTATCGAGTATATATAGTACGATCCGATCCTTAATGCTTCCCGACAAGTTAAAAGTTTCTAACTTCGCGAAAATATTAGATTTTAGTTCAACAATTGGAGTATTTCCAATTAAATCATGAATATTCATTTTTCCTCTTTAGTCATCTACGCCAACAGGATTAATCTCACTAGCATTCAATACACTTCTTGGTATTGGATACTGAGTTTTTCCTTCCGAAGATATATAGTCCGTATATAAATCCCAAGTATCAATTCTGTGATATTTTTTAATATCGATGTAAGTTACATTATCTGTGTCCAATGTATCAAATATCTGATCTAATGTAAAAAATCTATAGGAATATCTTTCATTTAATGGTAGTCGTTCTCTTTTTTCGTTTTTGAACAAGCCAGTTGATTTCTCTTTTACCTCGCCTATCAATTGTTTTAGATCCGACTGGTTAAATGTAAATCCCAAATATTCCCCATCAATAATAGTCTTATTTTCGTATCTGTAAAGTACTTTTTTGTCTTGTCGCTTGGAAAACTCGTTGCGATGCTCCCTGGGGATCCAATGGTGATATACTCCATAAGGAAAAGAAACATAGAATCTATCTGGCGCCAGCCATTTGCTTATGACTTTGCTGGTCTTATCTGCTACTTTTGCCCCGTACAAGATAGACCAACCATAGCAGTCTCGTTTGTTTTTGTCTCTGGGGTGAATTGGAACGTACTGAATTGGTATTAGTTTCTTTTTCTCTCCCTTCTCTCTGTCAAAGTGGCGATAAACCCATACAGGATCATTTACATAATCACCCAAGCGATGCCTTATGAGCGGCTGCATATCATCATCGCAAATAACCCATATAGTTTCACATCCTGCGTAAGCACATTCTAGTACAGAACGCTCAATCGCAAGGTAATCTTTTGCGATCGGCATCAAACAATCGTGCCAAGGTAAATTGAAATCTAATTTTGGACCTGCAACAGGTATTATTCCAGCGAGATGGAAGCCGTGACTCATTTTAATTCTCTAGTATCTAACCTATAATTATCTTTGGTTTTCACAATTTCTTCTTTAATTTTAAAGACTTGTCTCTCTAAGAAATCCATTTTGATTGGATAACGATAGGTCTTGGTGTGTTTGGTGCCAAGTATGCCTGCTTTTGTCATAACGTCAATTGTTTTTAGACGTGCCATCGTAGAACTAAAATCTACGTGATTTAGTTCTTCCGTTGTTAAAAATGATTCGGAAACACAATCTTTATATTTTGGTAAAGTTATTTTCGCTTGAAAATATATCTTATTCACAAATTTATCATCCGTCTCTAGTAGCCAATGTTCATGTTTCGTGCCCGATGTGACCTTGAACCAATCGCAAACTCTATAATTCAAAACAGATATCTTGTCGAAAGGAAAGTTTTCTATGTTTTCATCATCAAAAAACATAAGTTTATCATATAACACATTATATTTTCTATTATGGCAAACAACCTGCAAGGATTCTTCCTTCACTCTCAACAAAGAGATCTTGTCTGCAAAAGGATTTAGGCCGTCAAAAGACAAGCTAGAAGCTGTTGTTTGCCATCTCTCGTGCTCAAAGTCACCATTCTCTAATTTTCTTAAGCTAAAAAATGATGGCTCATTGTTGAATAAGATTATAGAGTTAGTTTTTCTAGCATATTCCAGAGCTGAAAGTGAAGTTCCAATTACAACTGTTTCCGACCTTAAATCAACAGCCATTGGCCCTTTTAATCTTAATATTTCTATGCCATCTCTTAAGGAGACGAAGATGCTTTGGTGACTCATTGCAGCGGCCGCCAGGTTTCTTGTAGCGAATACCAGTTACCCAAGCAGCGACCCAGAGCCTGTACTCATTCTTGTATCTACACTGTCTCTTTACTTTAGGCAATTGCTTGGCAATGTGATAAAGCCAGACTCTAGCTGACTGGACCGGATCGTTACGATCTAGATTGTAAGCCTTCTCGTAAAAAGGCCACATCTGAAGAAGTCCAACTGCCATCGGCTTTTTCTTGCTTTTGCTAAACTTTCTATCACCCAAAGCAGTTGGGTTATACTTGCTCTCTTGACAAGCAGCTGCTAATATCATACCTCTGAATTCAGCCGGCACATTAAACTCTTTTTCAACCTCAATTAGCTTTTCAAGCAGCGCTACGTCTACATCTTCGGGATGTACGCCAGCACAATTATGAATTGCCTCCTGTAAGACTTCATCATATGTTGGGGTCTCTAAATCGTAAGTTTCTATATAAATTTCCGGCGGTACCGTCATTAGCATTGCTATCATTAAATAAGTCATTTGTTTTTGTTCTCTCTGTAAGCATTCACCGCAGTGGGCCACAAATCTGTAGTTAATTCAAGTAATGCTTCTGCTACTCGTTGTATCTCCCATTGAGCCCCTTCGTGAATTCGTAGATCTATAAACTTAAGTAGGTTGCTAAGATTACAAGTACCGTAATATTCGGTATATAAATTTTGAGGAAGGACACCTCTTGCTTGTTCTCTACAAATACCGCGATCGACTAAAGTGTTATACAATAGCAAAGATTTTTGATGATGCTCTTTAACAGCTGCAGCTGCTGGTTTAACCGGAGTATCGCCATATAGATTAGGATTGATCAATTCATCATTACTAGCTTGTCTATTGCTTTTATGCTGAGTCCTAAACTCTTTTGGCTCATAGAACCGCATATCTACGGAAGTGTATCTACGACTAATTTCATTGTAGGACCAAGTACGGTGGCGATGGTGTTGGCTACGAATAAACAAAGGCACCACAAACCTAAATGTAGCAACGTTGTGCTCAAAGGTTGATGTGTGTTTGTGCTTGACCAAGTACTTAATAAGTTTTTCATCTTTGTCATCAAGTTCTTCCTTTTCTTTTCCAAAAGAAACGCGCGCAGAGTTAACAATCGTCAGGTCTGTGCCCATATGATCAATTAACTCTACTGCGCCAATTCCATCATTGTAAATATCAATGCGTTTCATTTAAACCTCACAAATAGTTTCTAACAGAACAGAACAAACTTTATAGGGATCACAGTTTGCATTTGGTCTTCTATCTTCCAGATATCCATACCCATCAATGGCTACCGATCTTGGTATTCTAATTGAAGCTGTTCTATCTGCAACGCCCCACTTAAATTCTTTGTAGCTGCAAGTCTCATGATCGCCGGTTAGACGCAATTCTATTCCGTCACCATAGCACTCCAGATGTTTTTCAACATTCATAGCCATTTTATCACACGCACTCTTTATGTGGTTGATTCCATCTGGGGCAGTCCTCATTTGCTCGGTGGAGAAATTTGCATGACAGCCTGCGCCATTCCAGTCACCAAGCATAGGTTTTGGATCAAAAGTAACTGTTAGATTTTGTCTCTCGGCTATTTTCAACAATAGCCATCTAGAAACCCAAAGCTGGTCACTAACTGCAATCGCGTCAATATCTGGGCCACCGATTTGATATTCCCACTGTCCTGGCATTACTTCAGCATTAGTGCCGCTAATGTCTAGGCCGGCTTTTAAACATGCATCTAAGTGATCATCTGAAACTTTTCTTCCAAATGCTCGATCTCCTCCTGCTGAACAATAATATATTCCCTGAGGAGCAGGATAGCCATCTTTAGGGAAGCCCAGTGGGCGCCCTTGATCAATTATAGTGTATTCTTGTTCTAGGCCGAAGGCGGGCTTAGAATTGGCAGTCTGTGCAGCCAATGAAACAAGATGATCTCGTGCATTCGTTTCATGCGGCGAATTATCAGAATTCAAAACCTCACACAAAACTATGAACGATCGGGCACCATTGTCATCATCAAGAGGATTAGTCGTTACATATACCGGCTTTAAAATGCAATCTGAATCATCGCCAACAGCTTGATTAGTGGAAGATCCATCAAATCCCCACATTGGAAGATCTGCTGGACTATTTTCAGTTAACATTTCATTAAGTGTTTCATCTGAAACCCTGGCAACTTTAATTTTCGAACGCAAGCCCCAGGGCTTTGCCCCATCAATCCAAACATACTCTAGTTTAAGTAAATTTTCTTTTTTATTGTTATTCATTTAAGATCCCCAATACATAATTCTCTAAAAGAATAAAATACTCCTTTCCACCAATAGTAATATTTTCTACCATATTAGTAGTGTAAGCGACTTTCTCTCCAGGAAAAACATTTAAGTTACAATCTGCTGATTTTCCAATCACTCGTGCGACGCTAAATGGATTTTTAGACTTATACTCATCAGGCAGAAGAATTCCTGTTTGCTCTATTTGGTCTTCTTCAATTGGATCAATCAGTAGATGTCTGTTACAAGGTTTAAAATTCATCTTTACCTCTAGCTAATCTGCTTTTGTAGCTTTTCAAAGATATCGGAGAAATCTTCAATGTTCTCGCCCTTCTTGAGCATTCGGTAAGCACGAAGACCTTGGCTAATCTCTTGCTTTGTAAGCCAGCCATTCTCAATGTAATTCTTCTTAAGATCTCGCTTATGCTCCTTGTATGGCTCCATCTCAAGCTCAACTGCTTGGAAAGCCTTAAAGTACTCAATCAAATAATCGTTAGTTTTGTTCTCATCAGACATAATAACCTCCTTAATGTCTTGTGTATATAATATGAACCAAATTTATAAAGTCAAGAATTATTTTACCTCACAGGCTCCGCCGGCACAAGCTAGCTCACCCTTAAGGTCTGTATTATCCTCGTATTCAATAACTTCAGTTAAATCAACCTCTTCCAAGGTATCGTATAGAACTTGGTATTTTTCTTTTGAACATTCTTCAAATGGTGCTTGAACATAGTTGTGGTCATTAAAAGGCAAGACAGACAATCCATTATAAAACTCTCTGTTTTCCCACATCCAGTCACCAACATCAACCCACTCGTCATTTCTTATTGAAATTGTTGCTGAAATGTTATGTGTGTTTTGACCTCGCCTTGTTCCCGGCTGAACCCAGTTCTCAGTAACGTGCTTGACCCTCTTAAGGAGCTGTAGTGCGCTTTCCTTGCGAGTAATTGCCCCTTCAGGGGCTTTTTGCGGTACGGTGATAACAGCAGTGTCGTGTGGTCTAAAATACTCGTCTTCAATCAATTCTGGGTGGTGTATAAGCAAGTGAGTGTAAATTGACTCGTTTTTGCCTACCCTAATCCTTCTCAAGTAGTAATCACCGTGCCAGGGATGAATACCACTAGATGTGCCTAGAGTCAAAGATGTGGTACCAGCTGGTTTTACAGTTGTACAGCGGGCTGCCGACTTGATTCCAATAATTTTAGCAATTCTTGCGTTCTCTCGCTTGACTGCATTTGCTGCCCTCTTCATATCCAACTCGGCAACCTTACCAGAAGCAATACCAGTCATTGAAACACCGATTAGAGCCTCTTTTTCAGTTTGTTTTTGCCAAATGTCGCGAAGATAGTGGAAATCTGTGTATCCAGCCTGTAGTGTGCCGATTAAACTAGCAGCCTTGACCCGATCGTCGTACTCTTTCTGTGTTTCTAGGTCCGAAGTGTTAACCTCGGTCAAGTTACAGAACTGATAGGGACGTAAAGCAATCTCGCAGCAAGGATTTGTGCCCCAGTCCTTGTCATTGGAGAAATAGAAGCCGGGCTCACCTGATTGAGACGCCTTAACACGATCCCAAAGGTTCATAAAGTACTCTTTAGTGATCCTGTGACGTAGAAGCACTACTGAATTGTTTGCTCTTCCTCGTTGAGGGTCTGTTTCCCACCAGTTTCCTGCTTTTGCGGCGAGCATTTCTTCGTCGTCTGCCGAAAACAATGATATAAGAGCAGCCCTACGGATCCCCCCGGCAAGAACAGCATCAGCAATATGACAAATGATGTCGTGAACTTCAATAGGACGTAATTTATCGCCATTCTCCTTCTCAGACAATAATCCTTCAATCTTTACGAGACACTCTCGCAAAGGCTGTGGACCGGGGGCTTTGCCTCCACTAGTAACTAGTGATGCGCCTTTTGGACGGATATCAGAAAAGTCAAATCTTAGTGGGGTACCGCCGTGAAAGTAAGTTTTTAGCAGTGCCTTTACAGCATCTGCCCAGCCTTCAATTGAATCTCCAATCAAATATCGCTTTTTTCGTTTCTGTAGCGGCTTTTGAATCTCAGGAAGTTTTTCAACGTGGTGCTTTTGAACACTAAATCCAACACCAGTTCCCCCAAGTAAGAGAAACATTGTCTCGCTAAAAGATAGCTCATGATCAATGGGAAGGTAAGCACAATTGTAAATGCGATTAGGAGCGACTTCAATTGGCTTGCCGCCGAATTGCATGGAACGCATTGATGGTAATACTTTTTTGTCATAGACATACTGATAAGCATTTTCAATTTCTTCACTCAATTGAGGATACTTTTTCAAATGCATATTTTTATTGCGTGTAACTAGTTCTTCCCAAGTTTCACGACGATTTTCTTCTTTTAGGAAGCGCGCATACTTCATATAAACTGTGATATCTGATAAAATTTTTGATGAAATCTCCATTAACTTGTTGCTCCTTGTTTCCTGTATTGTTTATATTTATCTCTAAGCTTCTGATTTAAATCTCCAGGATTATCTGCCGGAATAACGTTACCAATCTCGGCCTTGTCAATAACTTGTAGCTTCACACAAGATGTGTCCATATGCATTGAAAAGATAAGACCATCCGGCCCATTACGATTCTTGGCAACGAACATTCGTGCTTGATTAGAGTTCTTATCTTTAATGGTTCTAGAGATAGAACAAATAAAATCTGCGACAAAACATTTGTTAAAAGCTTCCGAAATTGACTCCATTGTTACTACTTCAGCATTCAATCCTGATCTATTTGTTTGAGATGCTGTCCAAATTGGGCAATGCTGCTCTTGGGCAATCGCTCTCAAGTCTTCGTAAATAGATTCCAACTCGTTCCTTTTCTCCTTATAAGTTTTAGCAGGACGAAGCAAATCGGCGTAATCTACTATAATCATATCGATTTTTCGATTTTGTTTTTTTAATTTTTCTAGATGTTTTCTTATTGTATTAGGTGATGCGGTCTTTGTTGGGTATTCTTTAATGATCAGAGAACCTTCAATATCTGTAATGTTTTCAAACACTTCATCTTTGCGCTCAAAAAGCTGCGATAAAGGAATGCTTGTTGTACAGCTGTCGTATCTTTGCCCTGTAACAGCCTCTGATAGCTCTAGAGTATAGTGTACGACATTCTTACCATTCTTCACGGCAGTAGCCCCTAAATGAGCCAAAGCCATTGATTTACCGGCTCCTGTGGGGGCAATAACAACACCTAGCTCGCCTGTTCCAATACCCTTCTTGGTGATGCTATCAATCTTATCCCAGCCGGTAGACACAGGATTGCGAGCCTTGATTTCATAACGAGACTCAAAGTCTTTTAGAAAATCGTGACCAAAGTTATTGTCCATTCCAAGTTTAAGAGCCTCGTCAATTACTTGTTTTACTTCGTCAAAAGAAGAACTACGAATAAGCTCAACTGATTGTACAAGAGCGCCTTTTAGTTTTTGCTTTTTACAGAAGTCCAAGCTTGTATCCTTAATATACTCTTGGTCCTGAACATCTCTTGCCTCACAGCGCGCATAGTAATCGCGAATCTGCTTTTGTAGCGCTGGTGAATAATGCTCTAACTCTGTACGAAGAATTGAAGTAAATACACTTGTTGAGGGATGTACACCGTACTGTTTCCTGTAATCAAACACTCGTTCAATAAAGGCACGCAAATACTTTAGCTCAAAGAAGTTAATATCCAACACTTCTTCAATCTGATCGCAAAAAGGACGATCTTCAAAGATTAGTTGTGCTAGTGATTCTTGAAATGCTTTTCCGTATTTGGAAAAATCTATACCCTCAGTCATTTTTTCCTCTTGTTAGTTGTTGTCTCTCATTCTCTCAAATGCTTTGAACATACCAGAAAACGGTACTTGTCCAAACTCGTCTCTCATCATCATCTTTATAACATTCATCTTGTTGAATGTCAAGTCAGGATCTTGAATTGTCTCCTGAATCTCTTTTTTGTTTTCGATTGATAATTGTGGAGCGTAAAGTTGCATCATCTTATAATTTAATCTAATAACGCGCTCGTTATTGACAATCTCTTTCCACATTTTTCTTTTGCTTGTTGTTTGATTTTCACGACAGAAATGGAGCAGTTCATCAATAGTGACTTGCTCTTCGCTATTGAACATGGGAAAGTCTTTTTTGATTCTGCCTTCGCCAACACCAGAAATACCAGGCAAGTTATCGCTCTTGTCACCAATCATAGCTTTTGCTAGGGCAAAGTTATGCGGATGGATATTGAACTCGTTTAGTACAGTCCGTTTGTTGTACACGCGATTCTTCTCAACTGGACGCATTAAGACTGTCCTACCAGAGCACAATTGATAAAAATCTTTGTCATTTGACACAATAACTTTTTCACAATCTTCTAGTTCTGGCATTTGACATACATAAGCGATGATATCGTCTGCCTCAACATTGTCAAACTTAAACTGCACAACTGGCATTTCATTGAAGTATTCTATAAGCCTAAGTTCCTGAAAGAAACGATTTTGTTTTGTCTCATCTTCGCTAAGATGGTGAAAAGCCCGATTCAGCCTAATAGGAGCCCTACCAGCCTTATAGTCTTTCTTCATTTGTTTTCTTTTGATGGAACCACCAGCCCCATCCCAACAAATAATAATGTGATCAGGCTTTACTTCATTGCAGAGCTTCTGCATTGATTGTAAAGTACCTCTCACTCCACCAATCGGGCCCCATTGAGACTCCGCTGGATTAATAACATAATTACGCAAAAATAGGTTAAGTTGGTCAATGACCAACACCCTTCCTTTAACTGACATTTTACCCTCTGTCTATCTATAGATTCTACTTTGATATTTATAGGCTCGGATAGGAATATATGAAAATACTCCATCAATTTTTCTAGCTTCTGCCGACATTTTTTTCAATTGTGTCGGGACGCTATTGCCGAGCATAAAAAATCTTACTTTTAAAGTAACTCTTTCAACTGTTTCAGAGACAGGCCTTGATGGCTCTGCAATATTTACAATTGTAATACCACACAAGCCACGAAGCTTATCAGTAACAATTGTTAAGTTCTCAGAACGATCTAACCTCATAACGACAAGTGCTTCATATAAGCCATCTTCTATGACTTCTTTTATTAGAGATCTCAAATCCATATACTATATATAGTCTCCAAACTACAACTTATACATTTTGAGTGACCCATCATTTGTAGAATAGTAAACTTTTTTTACACCAGTAAACTTCAATACCTTGTTGCACATTGCACAAGGTTTAGAGAGTCTAAGCTCACCTTTTCTATTTACTCTCGCAACAAAAATGCTAGCTCCATTGGTTTTTGATTTGTGTACTCCAGAAACACAACTTAGTTCAGCGTGATGTGTCGCTGGACCAATATCTTGGTCTCTAAAGCGATGACCAAAAGAACTAAACTTATCTTTATTGTGAGCTGTGCTAATCACGGAACCGCCTTTAACCAAGACGGCACCGTGCCAAAGCTTACCATATTCAGAGCGAGAAGCAACATCTTGAGCGAGAGACAGATAGCGCTTAAGTTTTTTTGTAAGCACTACCTTCTCTCCATCAATTGTATCTTTATACTTGTCTTCTTCGCTCACTTTGTCTCCTACAAGACTATTATAAGAACGAAATACTAGGAAGAAAGAGCTAAATCTTCTTCTAGTGGATGCCAGCTTTGTACAACAACCTCGTCCATTATTTCTAGAATTCTTGCTCTAAACTTCTCATTCTTGATCTTCTCGTGCCACTTGGTAAATTGGAACTTCTCTGACGTTCCGTCAGCATACTTTAAAGTATACCAAGCACCATTGCGCTCAAGATTTTCAGACGGCTGAATTGCGTCAAACCAACTTTCTTCGTCTTGAATTCCAACATTGTTGCCCCACAAGATCTTGAATGTACACTCACGCCCAAGAGATCCAAAACGAGACTTCTTGATGCGAGCCTTCACCTCAGATCCTACCTTGTAACCATATTCATCTGTGACGTAAGAAGCTTTTGCCTTGCGGCTAGTAAGCCAGATACGTAAGGAGTATGAATAAGGCAATGCCTTTCCACCAGGGGTAACATAAGGCTCTGTGAGCAAAGAAGCACGATCGGTAGTAATATTTGTCTTGAGCTGGTTTAGTGCCAAGAGCGTACATTGATTGTTGGCTAGCGGAATAGTTAATTTTTTCATAGCCTTAGAAAGAAGACGAGCCTTGTAGCCAATTGAAGCTTGTGGGTCAAAATCTTCGTCTAGCATCTTTCTAGTTGGTGTTTGAGCAACACTATCCCAAACAAACAGCATCTTCTTGTCTGTCTCGCCCAAAAGCATCTCAATTGTCTCAAAAACAAACTCTACAGTCTTTGCCTGTGTGTATGCGATCTTGCCCACATCACAGCCGGCTTGTTCAAGGAATGCTGGGTCTAGCGCTGACTCCGAATCAAAATAAACCACCTCAATGCCCATCTTTTGAGCATTAGCGGCAATTTGAGCAGCCATGTAAGATTTGCCTGACCCTTCAAGGCCTGCTAGCTCTGTAATCTTGCTAACAGGAATTCCGCCTTTGGGATTACCCACGCAGATAATCTTATTTAGCCAAGTTGATCCAGTTGGGATCCATTCTTTTACCTCGGTTGGATTATCTTTGGTAAGATCGTAAGCAAGGGTTTCACCTGCTTTCTTGTTGATTAAATCAATCAAATTTGTTGTGTCTAGTCTACCGTTCTTCTTCTTTGCCATATTGTTTACCTCGGGTTAAAAATTGAGGCACCTATAACCCCGTGCCTCCCTGCGGACATCTCTAGTTACTGGAGGTTGTAGTAGAGCTGGAAGTTGCCTCATCAGTAAGGCTCTGCGTAGCATTTTGTGTAGTGCTCTGCGTTGCACTGGTAGCATTGCTATTAGTGAGAGTACTATCAACTGCATCTGAGGTTGTGCTAACCTCATTTGTAGTTGTAGTTACCGTCTGAGTGGTCGTGGCACCTTGGACGGTCTCAGTTGTGCTACTATTAGTCAATCCAGTTGTAGCTGTTGTATCAGCGGTAGGATTACAACCACTCAACAACATTGTAAACGCTGCGGCTGCAGCCATAATTCTAATCATCATAATAAATTTCCTTTTTGTTAAATAAATGATGGGACCTCTGTATACCCAGGCCCCCCTGCGGTTGAGGGCTTAGCTATTAACTAACTCTTTAAATGCGCGATCGGTAGCTGTATCATTGCTCTCGTAACGAGTTGATTCAGTTGAGACGTCTTCCGCATCATCTTGACCGAGCAGGAATTCATCAAGCATTGCACGAACCTCATCGGCCGTCTTGCGCTCAAATAGTTCCTGAAAGTCTGGAACAGAATCTAACCAGGTATGAACTTGGTTCTCATCATCAGACAAATTTGATGTCTTGCGACGAGGTGTGATAGAAGTCTGCGGGAACTGTGCTCCAACAGGCTTGCCATAGTTGATAACGAGATCGGTGCCCTCAGCAGGATCCGTAATATCGCCGTAATCAGGGTTTAGCACCAAGCTAAGCAGCTCCTTATAAGCCATCTTGCCGTAGCCCCAGATCTTGACACCCTCGTCTTCTTGGCCACGTACAATGACTGGCGTAAAGAAGCGCTGGCGAGCACCAAGCTTCTTGGCAAGACGAGTGTTGTCCTCGCCACCCTCGCGGTAGAGCTGGCGAATGAAATCATCCAACGGATCCTCCTCACCAAAGTTCTTCTTTGGGCTCAAAAAGCCGGGGTTGTTTCCGACATTGTAATGAAACCAAAACTCCTTGAAAGGATCGCCATCTGCTGTCGGAACGAGGCGAATGGTGGTCTCTCCATCTTCAGGACGCCAGAAAATGTTCTTGCCGCCCTTATTCTCAAGCGCGTCCATCTTTGCGCGCATCTTCTTCAAATCAATACCCATTTTAAACTCCTTTTGTTTTTCCATTAAGGTATAGTCAACCTAACGATCTGTTAGGCCGCTTGTTGTGAATATATTATAGGCCCCGTTTATTGATCGTCAAGAGGAAAATCATAATTTTCTTCTTGGATCATTGAGGCGAAATATGCAGCATAAACATAGTCTTGATTATAATTGTTCTTATAAATTGAATAAGAAACTTTAATTTTAGCGTCAAGACGCTCTCTGATCTGCTGTTTTATTTCTGGTAATAGATTTGCCTTTTCCTCAAAGCTTTTGTTACAAATAGAATAGTAATAGTGTTTTTCTCGTGGAAATTTTAAATCATAGAGTAGGCTCTCTTGATTTTCTTGATTAATAAAGCCGAATGTAGCTATTTTCGCCGTATCGAGAGGGGGCCCTTGCGTTTGCATAATTGGCTCGGTGTTCTTAAACACGTTATACATATGATATGTCGAGCTTATCAGTTCATTAATTTTTTCGTAAAAGTTTTTGATTGTCAAATCGCCGATAATACTCTCGCATTTATTATTAGATACAACGAACATGCGCTTAAGTAAATTACTTCGACTGTACTGTTGCAGCACGTGAAATACAATACGTTCTTGCTTCTGTTTTACATCTGATAGAAGATCAATATCTGGCTTTACGTACAAAATCGTTATATCGTTCGACTCTAATGATTGTAGAAGTTTCAACGCTCCTCCGGAGATAGTTCCAGAGCCTCCCAAGATTAAAGTATAGGGCGGCGATGCGTGTTGAAAAAATTGCCTTAAATCAGGAAAGTTAGCCTCATATGCTTCATGGGTTTCCTGTTCTCCAATGAGCATAAAATTGCGATGCTGATGTTGTTCCGTGTCCACCAAATAGGTCGTATATTGTGGATATTGCATCATTTTTTTAGCAATAGAGCAGCCTGCGTGGCCCAAACCAATTATTGTTGTCATTCTACCCTCTTCATAGTGCCATAATTTTTACCAAGCGATATGTTGACTTTGTAATTACCTAGATCTGTCTGAGAAAATATCGATACAAGTTTTGAAACATCTGCTTGCTGATCCCTGCTAATATCTATTATGATGCTATCGTGCATAACAAATGAGATGAAAGATTTTGTATCTTTTAAATAATCATCTATCTTTAAAGCTTGTCGCAAAACAATATCACTAGTTGTACTTTGTATTAAATAATTAACTGCTTTTCTTTTATCAACTTCTAGGGTCCTACCAAATGGTGTTTTGACACTTTTTCCATCGTAAAATTCATCTATTATTTTATCACGTTCGAATAAATTATTTAATCTTTTGTTGTTAGCATTGGCATTATATAGCCACGCAAAAACTTTTTGCTTCACATCCTGTCTGCTGTATTTATTCTTGTAGATTTCAGAATTGATCCAAGAGTGTAAATCTATATCTGGCTGCTCTTTATCCGTAATAGATAGGAGTGTTCGAAGTTCTGCAGCATTGTAGTCCAGTTCTAGAAATAAATCATTTTTTGGCTTTATAATAGTGCGGTTAAGCTTGTCAATAGTCAGAATAGGAAAAGAATCGAAATTCGTAGAAAGGCGCCCAGTTGCAGTTCCATACTGATTGTAGACTATTCTATTTCTATCATTATTCTTGATTTTCAATAGCGCTGGAGTCTTTTTACTCGCCTTGTTGAGTTGTGACCAATCTAAATTTAAAGTTCTATTCTTTATTTTCTCAATCAAAAAAGATAACTTTTTTTGAAATTCATAATTTTCTGGCTTGGGGTTTTTGATTACTTCTCTGCAAATTTGATTCTTCATTTCGCACCAATCTTTCAAGAATTTCACAGGGAGAGTATCATAGAAACAGATCTCATCCTTATCTAATTTTGCTTCTTGAAAAGATATATGAAAAGCTAAAAAGCGTTTTTGCATTGCATCAAATTGCTTCTTCATATCTTCAGGACAAAGATCATCAAGGTCGCTGCCTTGGGCCCAAATAAATGCATAATCGTGATTTTCTGGATCTTTTATATGCCTATTGTACTTCCAAGTAATAAGCTCTTGACCCTCTGGGATATCATCAATAATCTCTTCTAGTGAGTAAAACTTACTTTTACAATTTTCTTTATAATCTATCGTTTGAAATAAAGATCTGCTAGTATTTGATTGGCTAGCCTTCATTAATCCCCTGTTCTATGAATTTTTATAGATGTGTTTGTGGCGTTTTTTTAACTTATTATTGAGGAATTCCAAGGTTTTGAGTTCGCCATGCAAATTATAGATTTTTTTTACATTTTGTAAAATTATTTTTGTTTCCGTATCACTAAAATTTGCGCCAGTTTCAGCTTTTCTTATCTCAAAGTATAGAGGAATCCAGAAATCTCTTACATTATAATCACTCTTGCTGCTTTCGTCAAGGGCTAATCTCTTTTTTTTCACTCTGATATTCTTATCGCCACTTTCACATCTAACATACTTTTTATACGTGGATATCTGCGCAACATAGCTATTGTACATCTCAAACATATAAGTTTTCAAAAAATTCATATCCAATTCAAATGTTCGATAATAATATGTATCAAATATGTTTCTTTGGTTAATGCTGCTGTTCAATAACTCCTGCAGTTCTTCGATTTTAGCTTCATCATATTCTTGGCTACCGTATTTCAAATTTTCAATTTCTTTTACTATTTTTTGACTTGATTTCTGAATTTCAGCGACCTCTCCGTAATATACAAGATGTTCATTCATCATCTTGTTTTTCATGTAGGTCGAATTTAGATTAGTAATAAGTCTCCAGGGAGCGTTTCGGTCTATGACAAAGCCATATCGAGAAGCATAACTACGGAATACATTAAATCCAGGATCATTTATGAATGTATTATACTTTATTTCATCATTGTCATATGCAGCATCAGAAATTTCGATCATTAGGGCACCAGAATTTGAAGCACATAAGCGGCTGCCCACATATCCAGAAAGTGTAAACGGCATATTTCCTTGCTTCATATAATGATAGAAGTTCATAAATTCTCTTACGAAATCATCAAAATTTTTTATTTTATTGCTTATCGTTGGCTTATAAAAATGCTGATTTGCTGCAGCATATATATCCTGTGCATATTCGTGAAACTTATTATACACACTTGTCCAAGATTTTGAAACTGTAAAATTCGCGAACGGAGATTCCACCGGTATAGCTGAGCCCACTATTTGATCATCTTGCATCTTTTGCAACATTTCATTATAAGCGTCGGCAACAAAATTCAAAGCAAAGCGTGAGGAGCCATCTTCTGTTCTCAAGAAGCCAAATAAATTTTCTCTAGGTATGATAAAGTCTCCCCGATCATTAATTTTACCATATAGGCCACTAGATTCCCATATGTCAGTAATTGCAGCTTCAAGCTTATTTTTATTTCCTTCGGTAACTAAAGATTTGCTTTTATACAAGGAACGATGATAAAACAAATCAACCGTCTTCATATCATTGTTAGCTTTCAGCTCTGATGGCTTTGGTATCGGCATACTAATAAATAGTTATATTTAATTTTAGGCACTGCTAGAATCTTTATTCACTCCGGATGGACGAGAGGGCATTTCACCAAGTTTTCTTTTAGTATTGCTTACATTTCTGCCAGCGTTAGATACTCGTTTTCCAGTATTTGTTGCAGCAATTTCATTGGCATAATTAATTTTCTTAGAAGTATCCGAATCTGGGCGATCTTCCGGTGGTTTTTCGCCAAGAGCACTACAAAGACCATTGTTTTCAAATTTTGCATCGAGTGTTACAGTATAGCCGGCAGCGGATAATTCGCCAGTTACTCCAACAATTATGTAGTACCCTCCCAGGCCCAAAAGACGTGATATTCCAGACGAAACTCCCATTGTACGAGGATCTATATACACGTGCTGCCCCGTTTTAAACAAGGAACACCCATATAACTCAACAGATGCATCATATTTTTCAAATAATTGTCCTAGATTCGCCATACCTTGATCAATGATTCTTGTCTCTGCATGATGCTTGACCTTGCTAGCTTTAAAATTAATATTTTTTACAATTCCCCTATCTAAGCCAATACCGAGATGGTAAATTCCATTTCTTTCGTCCAATTCTATGTTTGAAGGATCTAGAGCAGCTGCAGCCTTCAGGGAGGCGTGCATTACAAGATAATTGACATAAGATCCAGCTGGCGCCTGACTATTTTTACTTTTGCTAAATGTTCTTTTAAGGTCATTGATTCCAATCCTAGGATATCTATCAGATGGGGCGCCCCCTGTGCCGCGTTGAATTGGTTCTGTGCCTCTTTCACTTAGAGGGAACTGTATCGGGACCAAACTTAGTTCCGGTAATAAATTTCCAAGACCCTCAAAACAATTAAAGCCTAGTGCTTGAGCTACAAGCTGTGTCATAACATCCTGTATGAAATCCAGGATTTTATATTGAGTTCTCATAGGCCTAATAACATTATTCGTATACCATATTACAAATTCATCCAATGCGATTGGTATATCTGTTATTTTAGCATTTATTAACCTTCCTGTAGCAGGATTAATAAATGTCATCTTAGATACTATCATACGAATTTTAGCATCTCTAACCTTTTCTACATTATTTGTAAATGTGGTCATAGCTACATCTAGGATATCACCAAAAAAAAGATAATGAATTGTCTTATCTTCAATATCAGTTTTTTCAGAAGATAAATCTTCTATTTTCTTTTGAGCATCTTTGATTTCATCTGCTGCATCTTTTCTTGAATCAACCGGATCATCTGGATCTCCTTGTTTTTGAGCATCTTTTAATCCTTTTGTCAACGAATCATAAGCACTCGATTTAAAAGCTCCCTTTTTGATCTTTGTGCTATTTCTTCCTAAGATTGCAGCTGCCGTGACTCTATTGCTGCCCGGTGTACGAGCTTTTGCGTAATCACTTTTAGTTTTTAAATTGTCAGTATTTGTGCCCATCCAGGCTCTCAGATCGTCTCCTTTAACGTCGACAGACCAAACATTACCTTCAGATATTAATTTGTCCAAAAACTGTTGATAAACTTTATATTTTAGTAAATCTGTTTGTAAATTTACGCCTTGTTCAAGAGATTTTTTTACTTCTGCCAATTCTTCTTGAGCATCAGCATCGACCTCTCTTGCGTCGGCGCCTCTCCTCTTTAGCTTAGCTCTTCTCTCATCAAGATCTTCCGCGGCTATATCAACCGCCCTTCTTTTAAGATTTGTGGCTTGGTTGATTTTTTCTTGCATTTCAAAAAATAGATTTGCTTCCGGTGAAAGCATTTCTCCTTCAATAGAAGCTCTATAATTGACAGTTAATTCAATCCGTCCATCATTTTTGAAGTCGAGTGAGTGAGTCGTCATCTCAAGAAATAATTCTAGCTGCATGCGCTCTAATAAATTAACCAGACCACTTCTAGAGCCTCCTTCAAAAAATGTTTCATTAAAAAATTTCTCTGCGTTTGCCCCCCTAGGTACAGCCCAGCCGATTCTCGCTTTTATTCTCCTGTACACAGGATTTAAAGTAGTCATAGTAGGGTTAGTTTTAGCCCTTTCTTCCTTTGTTTTTGGCTTTACACAGAAAGAGGAAGGATTAGATAAATCTTGTTTTTTGCTAACATTATAAGATCTTTTATTAGGTATTTCTTTGTTGACACGAGTCACCAAATCAATAAAAGAGACACCGTTTGGCTGTGTTCGCGTCATTACTTCAGTATCAGTAAACAGCATCTTTAGTGTCGCTGAAATAGACTTATCAATAGTAGCAGGATCTTTTCCGTCGAATGTATATGAAAAGCTTTTTATGCCGGCACCAGACCCGCGACCAGATGCGTTAGTGAAAATATTTTGTATATCAGCTTCTCTTGTAAAATCATCAAAGACTAATTCTTTTAGTTCTCCTTCAACGTGTCTTCCGTCTTTTATATCATAATCTAATATATATAATTTAATCGTAGGTACCAGAAGCGAAAGCTGTGCTGGAGTAAGTTTAAAAAATGTTCCTGCATCTGGCTCATTAGCTATTATTGATACTACTTGTGCAGGATAACCTCCAACAGGAATAACATTTCTATAATATGCATTTCTCTCATATCTATCAGCTAAAACTTCCCATCCATCGATCAAAAAACATTGATCTTGCCATCTTTGTGCTTTTGCTTGCGCAGCATCAGATATTACGGTATCTTTAGAAGCATTATCTGCTTCATCCGGAGTTACGCTCGGGTTCTGGCCAGCGCCGGCCTGTGTTTGTTGTTTATCAGAAGTTTTTGACATGTTTATTCCTTTTCAGATATCAAATACCAAAATAACTATATACTTTATCTAGAGGAGTGGGAATATATAATAAATCTCCGACGCGCATATGCTGCTCCGTTGGTCTTTTGTTAAACCAAGCAATAACCCACCATAATTCAGGATTCGAATAATGCTCAGCAGCAAGTTTCCAAAAATGATCTCCCATTTTCCAAAAATGTTTTTTTAAGAATAATTCTTGTATTTGTTCTTCTGTAGGATATTTTAACTGCTTTGTAAGATATTGTTCAACAAAAATTCTATTTCTCTTATCCAGCATCCTGGCATACAACGGACTAGAATTGTCTACTATCTCTCTTCTTTCATTTCTTGGATTGCTCATAATATGGCCTCTTTCAATTAAAATTATTTAAATATTTTATCTCTAACAGCTTTTTCGACTTCTGCACCTGACCAAGAGCCAGCTGGAGACTGGCCACCTAAGCCGTCAAAATTAGATATAGGCAAGCTTTGTCCATCCTCCGAAGTATAGCCAGATACTTTATCAGCTTCTCTTAGTACGGAATTTGGATCATTTGGATCTCCGACAGCCTGGACACTATTTGGATCTTGCGGGTTGCTAGCGTCGCTATCAGCTAGCTGATTAACCTTATTGGATGATTTTTTCGGAAAGGGGGCGCCATATGGAAACTGTGGTGTCCCTGCATCTGATGTGCCTGAGCCTCTAGAGGTTGCGTCACCAGAGCCGTTACCTTCCCATCCTAGTTTGTGGGTATGCAAAACAGTAAAAGTACAACTTAAGCCGAAAGACATTGGATATATCAAGCCAAATTCAGGATCATGAAATTGACTTTCAAAATTTGGCTTAAGCGAGAAGCCATCAACATATCCTAGAAGACCTGACTTTTCTACTCCTCCTTTGCCATTTCCATTAGTAACACTACAAACTAAATTTGCAAATTTCATTTTCAGCAAAGGAGAAGCACTAATTTGGCCGGCGCCGGAAAATTCACTTTTTTCATACACTGGATATAGCATTTGAAATAGTAATGATGCTTTCTGTAAGTTAAGTACCGCCTCATCATTACTAAACGCAAGTACATCCCACGAAAGTGATATTTTTCTTTCTGTACCTTGGAAAGTTGCGATAGGATCCATTCTTCCATATACAGGCTCAGGTTGCCAATTCGAAGCATACTGGTCTTCAAAATTTGTTAAAAATGCTTTAAATTCTACTATTTTTCCAGTTGCAACATGCATAATCTGTAAGGCATGCCCCTTTTGAGAATATAAATTATTTGAACTATCTGCACCCATCTTTATTTTATCCTCCTAAGTCTAAAACTGGCTCTATTTTACTTTTTAAAAAGTTTTCATAAACTACTCTTCCTAAACGCTTTCCATCTACTTCTAATACAACTTCATTTCTGCCGCCGGCAGTACGTTGATTTGCACCTGAGCCAATAACATTTATTAGCTCGTCAATCTTTGAAATTAATTGACTTGTCGTATCGGGGCCACCACCTTCTGTTCCTGGGACTCTTTTAGCTGGCGTAATTGTCTCTCCTTCATGGATAACAGCTAGGCCAGTTTTCTCAACCTTTCCGCCAATATCAAATTTAGGAATCTCTGCTATGTTAAAGCCAAATTGTTCACCACCAATCATTGGCACCCATTCAGGAACTGTAAAAGAAATTGTGTTAAGAGAGCGAATAACTGCATTAACACCTTCTAAAACAAGATTAAATGGAATTTTAATTATTTCAAGAATGCCACTAAAGATACTACTAATGCCTTCTCCCATATTTGTAAAGCCTGATGAGACTAGATCTATAAAGCCTGATATAAGTCCTATCGCGGCGCGGAATGGCGATGTTAAGACATCAAAGATTACTCCTTGAATATCTGCGAGCGTGTTACCAATATCTTCTCCAAAAATTGCAACCAAGATATCTCTACCAAGATTAGAAAGATCATCGATAAGTCCAACAAATCCATCATAAATCCTTCCTGGCAAGCTAATAATATAGTCTATGCCATTTCCTATAGATTCGACTACAATATCGATTCCGTCGCCTATAAGCGATACAAAATCTTCAACAAAATCTACTATAAAACCAGGACCTTCAGTAAATAATTCATAGAGAAACATCACTGCTGCTGTAATTGCTCCGATTACAGCAATTACAGGCAAGAAAGGACTAGCAAGGGCGGCGCCGAGGAAGCCAGCAATTGCAACTATCGCCTTAAAAGCAATATATAATGTTCCTAAAAATGTAATTAATTTAATTAGTGGCGCTAGCAAGTCTCCTAAGATTCCGAAAACAAATTCGAAGACAACAAATAGTGGTTCTAGTACCGCCATGGCATCTAGAATACCATCAACAAAGCCATCAAAAACCTCAATGAGACTGTCGACCACAAAAGCCATTCTGTTTCCAATTGCTGTAAATTTATCCGTGATTGACATATTCTCTCTTACAGCATCGGTAAGATCTGTAAGGCTGCCTGATGCCACAGCTGCGGCTGCAGCTTGATCGTAGTAAGCTTCGAGACTGTTACCAAATAATTTGTTGGCTTCGGTCATATCAGTAATGCCTGCGGCGCTCATAATTGCTTTCTTCTGAAAGCGACCCATTTCATCAAATTGTTGCCCAGAGGCTTCTATGCCTTGCCTCAATAATTCAATTCTTTCTGCCTCTGTAGCGCTTACCATCTGCATGGTATCAAAATACGCACCCCCTAGAAGAGCATTCAAGGAGCCAACTTTATCAGCAGCATCTTCAAAAGTATCAAAGCCTCCAGCAATATTAATGAGACCCTGCATTTCGACACCAGTTGCTTTTGCCTGGGCTGCTAATTCCTCAAATACTTTCATTCCCTGTTTGCCAAACTGTCCAATAACATTTTGAGCTGCAGCAAAATCTTTCATTATGATACCTGGAGGTACCTTTAAAGCTTTTCCTAGTGCTACCAAATCTTTTTGTGTTTGTTCTGCCTCGCCTGAAGTCATTTGTAGCGACATTTGAAGAAAATCTTGGCTACTAGCCACTTGATCGCTCGCGACTCCTAAAAAGCCTAATTCTGCGGTCAAAACAGACAATCTCTCTTGTGATTCTTGCGTTAAACTTGAAAAACCAACGAATTCAGTATATAATGTGCCAATATTTTCTTTGGCCTGAGCAGCGGATAATCCCATCATCATTGTTGATCGATGCACATCCAGGAACGTTTCAGTCATTTCTTCGCCTTCGCCTGTGACTTGTCGAAGGCTAGCAGCGAGATCTCCAAGCTCCTGTACGTTGGCGAATGTATTAACAAGCATGTTACCTAAAAGGTCAACTGGATTGGATAGCGCGGTAAATTTATCTGCCATATCATCCAAGAGTTCACCCATATCAGCGCCTCCAGTTAAAACTGCGGCGATGGATCCTCCCAAACCCTGATCTCTCCATTCGGCATTTAATCTAAGTGTGCTTCTAAATAAATTATCGAAGCCATCTGATAGTCTTACAGTACTATTCGTTAATTCTGCTTGTCTCTCAATATTTTCTGCGACACGCTGCTCGTGTTCTTGCAAAGCTCGTATATTATCTATTATAGAATCCTGACCTTGGTCACGAAGAGCAGTAAGTCTTGCCAGCTCTTCTTGCTCCTGTCGGCTTAATTCAATACCCTCGTTCTGACGATCTTGCAACTTTAGCATTTGTTCCACAACTTTATTATATGCTTCTTCTGCTCTCTTTGTTGCATCCGCAGCATTTTCAGTTGCAGTTAATAAATATGCCATCTGAGCTGCAGCTTCTCTAGAACTTGCAGCTTGTTGGTCTAGAAGTTGAAGTTGTGCCTCGGCGGTTCTAGTTTCCGCGCCTCGCGCTTCGTTGACAGCTCGAATTATATCTAGCTCTCGCTGCCTAGTTTGATTTAGATTATCGATTGCATCATTTAATCTTTGA
>Ga0208794_1000272_pt1 | contig 39682 bp, 60 predicted proteins | sample 32_taG_FD_184106 | JGI IMG/M metagenome (GOLD analysis project Ga0208794, IMG submission 184106) | Marine viral communities from the Gulf of Mexico - 32_GoM_OMZ_CsCl metaG (SPAdes) (version 2) | ecosystem: Environmental > Aquatic > Marine > Oceanic | place: Atlantic Ocean: Gulf of Mexico... | reverse complement strand
GAAACAAAATCAGCTCCAGAAGCTTTAAATACAGAATTATCTCCAGCTAAACCAGTAAACACTAATCCCTCGAAAACTATATTTTTACTATTTCCATTTATAACTACAGCATCAGTACCTAAAGTATGAGTAAGAGTTACTACTTCGTTTGGCTTTGCCTTGATAATAACATCATCTGTAAAGTTACCTGTAATGGAAGCAAAACCACCACCTGAATCCATATTATAAGAACCTCCTTCAACCCAGATAGTAATACCACCAGCAGCACCAACAGTAGTAATGGCATGCTCCCATGTTGCAAACGGGTTACCCTCAGAACCATCTCCAGTAGTATCATTACCAGTAGTTGTAACCAGTAAATCAGAACCACCAAATACATAATTATAGTCCTGTAGTTTTTTAGGCCCTAAGAATATAGAACCATCATCTACTAAATACCTTCTGTTTTCATACTCTTCTAAAGCTTCATAATCATTTTTAGTAATAGATAAATCTGGTTTAGGCGCGTTGTAATCAAGTATAGCATTTAAAACATTTCCTACTCTAGTATGCTCTAACTCTTCGAAAGGAGTTTCAATAACAGGATCAACAGGAGTACCGCCCCCGCCTTCTAATGAAAATATAGCAGTCTCTAAAGCTGTTTTTAACTCCTCGGCATTAGCCCAAGAAGTAGTCCCATTTACATTAATAGTATCTGTGTCTGTGTAAATGCTATAATCTACTCTTTGAGTTCTTTTATTATAAAGCTCTAAAGAATTTACATCTTCACTATTAACCTGAACTATAAGCTCATTAAAAGGGTACTCCCTTGTGTAAGTGCCTTGCTGTACTTCAAAAGAAGCCGTATTAGTTGTTATTACAAAACTAGCCATTTAATATTATTTTATAATTTTAATTTAAGCCTATGGTACATCGTTAACTATATCTGAACTAGTCATGTTATTCATAACGAAAACACAATTAGCTTCAGTTCCACTGTCTTCTAAATTTGGAAATGTATCACCGTCTCCCATTCTCCACCAGTGTCTAGGTTCATCGGTTAAAGTTGATAAATTAAAAACAACCCCTGAATTGTAAATATCTGATACATTAGAACTCTGATCGCTATCCCACAATGCTAGCTCGTCAACATTAGCTTGCCTCATGTGTGAACCCGATGCAAATCTCCCTACTCTCCAATTTTGACCTATAATAGAATTACTCCAGCCAAAATTTGAATTCGTATTACTAGTCGTTTGTAAAGTTCCGTCAATGTATATTTTAAATCTACTATAATAATCAGATATGCTGCCAGAACTTGATCCTGTAGTTCCTCCATCATAAGTTATCATAACATGCTGCCAAACTCCAGCTGTTAAACTTCCTGATGGCGTTAGTAATTGTATATAATTATTATTACTTCCATATCTAAATCTTAATCTTTTTTGACCAGAAGCATCAACTTGCCTTGTTTCTAAGAAACCATTATTTGTTACATCATTATTACCGAAATATATAATAGTTTGTCCTTGACTGTCACTAGACGCTTTATACCAAAAGCTAATAGTCCAAGCGTCACCAGCTCCCGATCCGTTCCCACTTCTTCCTAATGTGGATTCAACTTGTGCAGCGTTTGCGCCTAACCAGTCTTGATTTGAAAACCTAATACTTTTAGTATTACTAAAAGGAGGTGCTGAAACTGTTAAAACTATTGTTTCACTATCTTCACCATTGTAGTTAATAGCTTTAACAGGTATATTATAAGTTCCTACAGCAAGACTTGAACCGCCTATTATTTTTCTAATGTTTCCCTCAACATTAGATACTCCAGAAACGCTTGAAAAATCCCACTCATAACCAACACCATAATCTGCTGTAAGCTCATAATTTAAAACTTGTCCCTCTGTTAAGCTTATAGTCAAAGGGCTAGTAATATTTGGTAATTCATCAGTAGGCGTACCTGAACTTTGAAATATTGAATTTAAAGTGTTTACGGTAGTAGTGGCATCCACCCCCCAAGGTTGAGAGTTTTCATCTTCAAACTCAGTGTAATCTTTTTGTGATACTATTTCTAATCCTTTAGCTAAATCTGTAATACTTAAAGTATCACCTAAAGGATCATCTATAGTTGCCTGTAAGCTGTTTAAAAACTGAACACCGTTTGCGTCTTCTATGAATATTGCATTAGCAGACGTATCTTTATATATTTTTATACTCATCTTTTTAATACTTGAATAACTGAACCAGCATTATTTAAAACACCATTAGAGCTTAATTTTACCTGTAATTTTATAGGATTATCTTTTGTGTTTGTGTCCCCCATATATATTAAATCAGGCTCTAAACTAAACCTATATGCCACGCCACTTCCGCTGTCTAGTCTTCCAACAATTTTCTGTAAATTATAAACTCCTGAACCGTTCCCTAATTCATACCTAAACTCAAGCAATGAATTATTAGTGCTTGGTGTTATAGTATAATCGTTTCTTATTAATATACTATCTCCTAAAGATAATTCTGAAGTGTCAATATATCCAGTGGACACATCTATTAATTCACTCACTCCTGAAGGTTTATAACTAGAATTACTAAAAGGTCCTTGTCCATCATTAGGTATATCTACCCAAGTATTAGCTGTTAATGAGATATTCCCTGTATTATCATTATAATCTATAAACCCCCCTTGTGTAGAAGAATCAGAACTAGTTAAAAAAATAATTGTTCTTAAGGCTGTCTTCAACTCTTCAGCGTTAGCCCAAGAGGTAGTCCCATTTACATTTATGAAATCAGTATCAGTATATACTATATATTCGTTTTGAGATTTATGTTTATTAAAAAAAGTTAACTCTTGAGGGTTTAATTCATTAAGTTGTAAGATAAAAATATCTTTAGGGAATGTTTTAGCATACCCATCTTTTGAAACTTCAAAAGAGTTATCTGTAGACGTTATTACATAATTAGCCATAAACAAGAATAGTTTGCTACAAAAATAACAAACTATTCTATCATAAACGGGTATTTAAAATTTTGCTTAATTAGATAACAATTCATAAAAGCAACGCTCATTCTTCGCGCAGTCGCTCAAGCTCTTTTATAAAGGTATTATATGCAATTATTGAATCACCTCACCATACTGCCAAAACTCAGGTAATAACCCCATGTTACAAGCAATATTGTTGTACGCATATCCTCGGTTGCATTTTACAAATGTCTTTATGTATTTACGAGCTTCTCGTTTCTTGCTTTTGCTTGTAATACCTACTTTCTTTAATTTTCTATTTCTTACTACACTCATAATTTATCAAGTTTTAAAAAGCATATAACACGGCACATACTCCATGTTTCGCTACCGCTTCACACGATAGCATGTACTAATCGTTATTCCTCTCTTATATCTCCATTTATATAAGCTTTAAGTATAGCGTTACTTCTTTCTATACCTATATCTTGGCTTTTTTCTATTAAATCTAGGATCTGATTAGCCCATTCATCATAATTATCTATCTGATCTTTGCTAGAATCTTTAAAAATCAATCCTGTTAACTTCTTAAATTGACTTCTTAAAACATTATAACATCTTCTTAACTCTCTCTTAAATCCTCCATCTTCTATCCCCATTATAATATTCTCTTGCAATACATGAAGAACTACGGCTAATCTTATTAAATCTTCTTTATTCATCTTTTATAAATGTTCCGTTTTCCATTTTACCAGTACGCTTACTAATAACTTCATAAGCTAACTCAATACAGCTTTCTATGTTAATAGTTTCTTTGGTTTGATTATTTAAAGTCTCAGCTATATTAGTTAATACTACAACACAATCACCAATAGCATCTATTATATCAGGTTTATTATTTTCTAATATAGCTTTAGATAACTCCCCTACTTCTTCTTGCAGTTTCAATGTTTGACTCTTCAAATCTGAATGAGTATAAATACCTCGTTTATAAGCCCATTCTCTAATTAATCTAAAAACTTTCTTATTCATGTTATTTTATTTTTTACTACAACCACTAACAGTAGTTACATAATCAAAAATCTTAACCTCTACTAAATGATTAACTGCATTCAACACAGCATCAAAACGATCATCAACATAATTAGCTGTTTTATTATCACAGTTTACTTTATGTAAATCTAAATACTCTTTTAATTCTTGTTCTGTTATAATCTTCATATTCTTAAGGTTAAAAACGGGGGAAGCATGAAACCCCCTTTAATTATATGCTTTTTAGTGAGGTGGAGGCATACCTCGTATTATTTAGACTTAAAACATTCATTTTGTTTATAAATTTGAATGACCCCCTTAAATTGTTATAATGTAAATCTACTACTTTATTTATAAGTAACAATATTTAATTACTATTTATAATAGTTCTAAATTAGAAAAAACCGTTGTTTTTGTTAGGTTCAAATATATTAGGATCTAAATCACAATCCTCTAAACATAGCTTAGGTTTATTGAATTTAAATAACTGGTCTATAGTGTCTCCTGTACCCCTCTTATTAACAAACCTTATCCATCCATATTCTTTAGATTCATCACCATTATCAAAACACTTACTAAACATCATATAGAAGTCTACGTTATCAATTATCTTTTCCGATCCTCGAACGTATTTTTTAATATCTCTATCGTCAGGGTTACCTCCTTTTGAGCAGTGACAAATTATAGGAATAAATATATCTTTTTCTATTGCTAGTTGTTTTAATTGCTTTGTATGTGTGCTGTATGCTTCTGTTTCTGTTCCTAGCATTTCCATCATACTAAGACCATCTACTACTAAACTATCAACAGTTCCATATTGCCCCTCTACAGAATCTATTAAGGTTAGATACTTGTCTTTATTCATTGAGGGCTGCCAATCTATAATTAACCTATCACCGTAGTATCTTTCTAATATTCCTGTTAGCTCTTCTACTACTTGCTCTATATTTCCGTTTTTTATAGCCTGTCTATAAAGTTTGTGTATGTTTTCTTCTACACTTGGGTTTTCATCTACATAAGCATAATCTATAATTCTGTCTAGTAGTCTTGTTGGTGACATCTCCATAGTAGAGTAAATAGTCCTAGTCTTATATTTTATAGCGTTTTGATTTGCTTGGTTTAAAGTCCATAATGATTTTTTAGTACCAGCATAACCAATAACCGCACACACCTCACCTCGTAATACTAAGTCTAAGTTTTCATCTATTTTAGAAAAACCAGTAGTTAAAGGTCTTTCCATAGACTTCTTAACACGTTCAGCCCAAAGCGAGACTAACTCGCTAGGCTTTTTGTGTTTTCTTTCTAGTTTCTCTAATAACTCTTTCATTAAAACAATGTTAATACAGCGTTTTCTTTAATTGCATTAGAATGATTCTTTTTATTAATAGCAAAGTATGACTCTTTTAATTCAATACTAATGCTCTTACGATTCATTTTTAAAGACTGGTAACCCTCTGAACCAATACCACCAAAAGGACTTAATACTGTTTCTCCTTCATTAGAATAAAGATGAAGTATTCTTTCAATAGTATCTAATTGTAGAGGGCATATATGCTTTTCATCATTAGAATCTCTAGCAGTTGTGTATTGTAAAGTTCTAGAATAATCAACATCCATCCAAACTGGAGAAGCATATTTTTGCCATAAATCAACAGGTAAATAATCTGGTTTACTTGGATCTGTATCTTGGTGTGTTATTGGTGTTTCATTACCATCACCATTCCTAAAGAAAAGAATATAATCAGGTATACCTACTCTACTCATTACACTATCTTTTTTAATAGTCTTGTGTAATAAACCTAATGCTTTAGTCCTTTGCATTTCTGTTACTGGATTCTTCCAAACAGTAGTACGAGCATGATATATAAAGCCTTCTGATTCAAACATCTCTCTAATCATTCCACTAAAATCTCTAAGACCTATAAAACCTTCTTTACCTTTTTGAATAGGTAAGTCCATACAATGAACAGCACATATCCTACCCTGTTTTATAGTTCTTTTAAGTTCTGGAACTAGATAACTAAAATGAGTTTTAAACTGTTCATAATTAGATACATTACCCATATCCTCTTCTTTATCTGAGTAAACATAAAGCTCAGCAAATGGAGGACTAAACACACATAAATCAACTGAATCTGTAGGTATTTCTTTTGATCTTTGAACGCAATCTCCATTCATTAACCAGTAATTATCATTTTTAATATCTTCGTGTTTCATATTTTCTTTTTTAAATTGATTAAACTCAGCACTATGTAAAGCCATTTTATGCATCATCTCATGATGTTTAGCTTCTTTTTCTAAAATTGATTTCCTAACATTTACTTGTGATTTAGGTATGATTAAATGTACATTAACATCTCTATTTTGACCAAATCTATACTCTCTCCTTACTGCTTGATAAAAAGCTTCAAACTTAAAATCATAAGAAGGAAAACACATATTACAAGCATTTTGATAATTCATACCAAATGATGCTATAGAAGTTTTAGTAATTAAGTTTTTTACTTCTCCATTTGCAAACCCTAATAAATAATCTGCTTTTTGTTGTGGCTTTAATCCACCATGAACATTCACAGAATTAGGTATTATCTTTTCTAACTCTTTAGCTTCTTCATTTCCTAAAACCCAAAATATCCACTGTTCATCTGGTTTCTCATTATAAATATCTAAAGCCTTTTGTAATCTATCTTTTTGAGACTTCTTTAAATCTCTATGTAATTCAGTAGCCGATACAATAGCCTCACCAAATAAATCTAATCCATCACTTTCTACATCTACAAAATGCTCAACATAATTTATATTAGGTAATTCATAGCTTTTTTCTGTAAATCCTAATGTAGCTGGATTATCCATTGCTAAACCCCATGAAGAAACAAACTGCCAGAAGTCCTTTTCAGCGTGTTTTCTAAGTCTCCATTTAGAAGTTTCTCCGCCATCATGAACAAAATACATTGCCAACATTTCTAAATAACTCATTGATCCTAGAAATTCGCTATGGTTTCCAAGTTCCATATGGTCATTAGGTGATGGAGTAGCAGTACAGCATAACTTGTATGGAGTGTTTTTAAAGTATTCTAGCAGCTTATTTTTTGTTTTACTATCCTTTCCTTTAAGAATAGAGCTTTCATCTAATACAACCCCACTAAACAAACTTATATCAATATTATCTATCTGCTCATAGTTTGTTATTTTTATACACTTAGTAGATACTTCATTTTCATCTGTATATTTTGAAACATAAAGATTACCAAACTTAATAGCTTCCTGTTCTGTTTGCCCTACTACCGCTAAAGGTGCTAATATTAAAACAGGTTTGTTAGTATAATTCATTACTTGATATGCCCACTCTAGCATTTGAGCTGTTTTACCTAATCCGCAATCTTCAAATAAAGCTGCTCTACCTTTTTTTAACGCCCATTTAACAGCGTACTTTTGAAAATCAAATAAATGATCTGATAATTGATCTTCATTAATTTCAAATCCAGAATCTAAATGGCTCTTTCTTTTTGTCTCCAGAAATTCTAAATACTTACTTGACATACTTTTTTCATTTGTGTTAAACTATTCATTATTTTTCTATCTCCTTTTATAAACATTGGAGGCTTATATTGCCACCCGTCACTAATTATCATATTTAAGGCTGTTTTTACCCATTCTCTTGCTTTTTCTTGATTGAATGGTGCTACTGATGCATGGTAACCTATTACACGCTCTATAAAGCGATGTTTTTCAGATACATTTAATTCACTTGTATAATTAGTTTCTGCCTTATCAATTAAGAATCTTATAAGGCTATCAGTATAATTGATATATCCTATAATCTTTTCTAGATCATCATGATTTTTTGAATAGAAAATATCAAAGTTATTAGTAATATCTTCTATCATTGCGTTTTTCTTTTGCTGGTATTCAGCTATTAATCTTGAAGGTATCATTTTTTAAAATTATTTTTATTATTCATCCAAGTATTTAGTCTCCTATTTGTATCCCAAGTTTTATTTAGTTGAAATCTCATTCTACCTTTAGAATCTTGCTCCGTCCAATAATTCGCAAAAGCATTTAAATCATCCTTATCATAACTAACATTTAAAGATTTAATAGATTCTATAAATTGTTTTTCATCCCATTTTTTAAATGGGTTAATATATTTCTCTTTCTCTTTCTCTTTCTCTTGTAGCGAAGCCCCTTGCACAGCCCCTAGCATACCCCCTTGCGTACCCCCTAGAGAAGTGTTTGTTTTAGCCTCATAACCAGACACTTGCGAATCAATACTATTTATCTGACTTATATAAGCAAACTTAGCCATACCTTTTAGATTATCAGGGTCAACTCCTAGAAACTGCTTATCTAATAAAGCCTCAATAAAAGCTATTTTATCAGAATCTTTAGTTAACTCATTATACACATCGTAATAACTTCTAAAAAATTTAAAAGCCTTTCTTTTCGTTAGCTTCATAATTTAATATTTTAAACGTTTTAGGGTAAATTTTTTTACTTAGTTTTTACTAATACATAAGAGCCTATTTTAGTTGATTCTAAATAACCTCTTTTTATCTTCTGATATACAGCTTGAACACTTATATTATGTTTAGCTGCATAATCTTTTACTGGCATATAACCGTTAATCATAATGCAATATAGTTTAATTTTTTAAACTTACAAATATTCTCGATGTTTTTCTATTTCTTTTTCTACTTCCATCCAGTTAGTCAAGTATTCTTCACTGGTAGGAATATATAAACCCTGCATTCCAGCGTATGATCTAATCCATTCAATAAATTTAGTTAGCTCTGCTGAATCCATTTTGGAAGTCTTAAGAAGAAACTTCTGACCATTCTTTTCGTACACCATGAAGTCACACATTCTTTTAAGATAAGTCTTAGCTTCTTCTAGTGTATACCCGTATTCTATTGCAAATAAGGATATGCATACATGAAGATATTTATTCTGATTAACAGTTCTTTTATGGTTAACCTTTTTTATATCCACCTTATGCGACTTAGATATTAAATACTCAGTATATCTTTTAAACTTGTTTAGGTCTATATCTTTACTTAAATCTAGCAGCATCCTGAACACTTTAAAAACAGCAACATTATTAAACAAAGCATGGCAAAAGCCATTAATTGTACGAGTTCTTTTAATTCTTGATAGTTCATATATTACCCCCTAACTTGTTTTTATAATACTTAGCTATTTCTTCGTAGTCGTTCTGGCTGCGCTTACATAGCATTTTACTTTTCATGTGTAGCTTTTCAGCAGTTCCTTTGCCGTACATTTCATCAATCTTTAAACTATGTTCAAACTGATTACCATATTCGAAGCGGTTGCATTTCTGGCACTGACCATGAGAGTTCTGTTCATCATATCTAGTGCTTTCAAAACGCCTTGAAATAAAATGACCACAATCTTTAGAGTCTGTATAAACCCCACAAGTAACACACGGCTTGTCTTTGTCTCTTTCTCTAATAAAAAGACTGAAATATTTATCAGCCTTCTCTTTAGATTTAGCTTTTGTTTTACTTCTTCTCATCGTGGTAAACTACTTAAAACGTGTCTTCTTTTGCTTAGTGACATACTAGATTGTCTCGATCTACTATTACTTCCGCAACATTTACATTTAAGCTCTGTGTAAGCATTAACAGTGGTGTAATATTCTCCAGTAGGTTCTAATTTATCAGATCCACATGAAGGGCATCTAGTAACACCATCACCAATATACAACCCAAGATTAGGATGAGGCTTAATATAAGGGCGCATCAATAAATAAACTTCCTCTAATAGTAAAACATCCTGAATATTATAATCTTCCATCTCTTGAAAAGCTTCATCTTCTCCAGCCATACATCTAGCCCATAAATCAAAGCCTCCTGTGTCTATTTTTCTTCCTACCCCTAACATATTCCCTAGATAGTCTAAACGATTAGAACTAAATGCTAATTGTTTTCTAGCGTGTTTTAAAGTATCTATACTCTGGAAACTAGAAGGAGTTCCTAAACCATGAAGTAAAAACCTAGTATTAACCTTTCTTAGATCAAATTTGTCTCCATTGTGAGCTATTACTATATCAGCTTCATCTATTAGTTTAAAAAGGCTCTTAACTATTCTTTTGTCGTTTTGTTTTAAAGCTTCTTTAGATGTTAATTTATCTGCCATAACTTTATCATCAAATAACCATTTAGCAGACCATGTAAGCATAAACCAATTTGATATAATTTGTGATCCTCCTACATTATTTTTCCATAAACTCCATACATAAGCAGCTAGTGGAGCAGTCTCAATATCAAATATCAAAACTTTAGCCCCTTTATTAGTTCCTCTTATCTCATATAGCTTATTTATTAATTCTTTTTTAAGTCTGTAACGTGGATTTCTTTTACCATCCTTACCTTTCCATTTAAGACCTAAAGAATCTACTTCAAATCTAGTTAATCTATATTGGTTGTTTCGTGGCATATCGCTATATTTTTTAGTTTTTTAAGGCTGTAAAACTTCCCGTCTAAATAATATCCCTCTGTGCCTTTGAATTTTTCTGTCCTATTTCTATAGGTTTTTCTAAGCTTAAAAGCTCTGTAAGATCTTCCGTTTTTTTCATGGGAGTCTTTATAAACCTCATCATCAACCATATAATAATTAGGATGCTCTTTGAAAGTTTTTTTCATAATCTTCTGCTAATCTAAACTCTTTGCTAATCAAACCCATTTTATGTTCCCACTTTTTCAAATCCCTTAGCTCAGAGTATTGTTTAATCAATGTTGTTCTGTCTCTTCTTAAAATAAAACCTATTAAAGGCTCGTTAAAACCTTTATCTTTTAATATAAGTAATAAAGCTTTACGGTGTAAAACTAAATTAGCTTTTCTTGATGTTGTAAGCAATAGGTCTTTATCTAATTCAAAGTATTCGCAGTAATTATTAACAATGTCTATCGCTTTTTTTATATCTGATAAGTTTGCTAACACCTTGAACCTGTATACGCTCTTTTGTTTTTTCATAATTTTCTTTCGCTTTAACCCAACACACTAAAACAATTATTAATATTAAAACCCCATATAAGAGGTTATCTTTTTGCTCTTTCATGTAAGTAGTTTTTAATCTTTTCAAATCTTACTTTATCAGAACAGGCTTTTATATAATCCTGCTCTGTAAATTTATTTTCTAATGTATGATCTACGATAACTCTATTACACTCGTAAATCTTTTTATCTATAACCTTTTCTAATCTTGCGTATCTATACACTTTCTTCTTTTTTACTCGGTCTTCACTAGGGTTATAAATTTCTGGTGTTTTATGAAATCCAAACATAATTTATAATTAAAATGGTAAATCGTTTTCTTCCTCAGTTACTTGCTCAGTTACTTGCTCAGTTACTTGCTCAGTTACTTGCTCAGTTACTTGCTCAGTTACTTGCTCATTAACACTAAACACATTCCATGCTTCTAAAGTAGTGTAATACTTACCCTGCCATTCGTTGCATTTAATATTAAACTTAACCTCTACTTGCTGACCTACTTTATTATACTTATTAAAGTTCTCTACTTTTTCAGCACCGAATAACTCAAAAGCAAATATCTGCTCCCTTCCTTCATACCCTTCGTTATTGCTTACTACAAAGGTTTGCTTAACCCAGTCTTTACCAGCTTGAGAAGTTCCAGACTGTTTTTCTTTGATTTCTTTAATTGTTCCTTTTATCATTTTATCATTAAGTTTATATGTGTAATTGCTTCTTGTATTTCTGTTTTCTTAATATTTAAGTATTCCTTTAAATTACCGTCTGGCAATACTTCTATCTTAAATTGCAAATCATCTAACTCCTTAGTTAAAACGTCTATCGCTGCGTTAGTATCCATTATAGTTGAATTTTTAAAACTGACTTACCTTTACTTTTAATTGGTATTCTATCAACCACTATGCCCTCGCTATCTATTATTTCATCACTAGATTTATAAGCTAGTTTTAATAATTGCTCTCTTTCTTTTAATTTATTCTTCCTGTTTAGATATTCAACATCTTTATCATAATCTAACCTATCTCCAGTAGAGCTTATTGAAACTTTAGCACCATATTTAATTAGTTCTTTTTCTGGGTAATCAGACCTCTCAGAAAAAGCAGTATCACCTATATGATTAAGTATTGTGTTGTAATAATGAATGGCTTTTTTACACTCTAAATATAATTCTAAAGCATTTTCATAACCCTCATCTACAGGAACACATCTTTCTAATGCTTCTAATTCTAATTCTTCTTTATTTAACCCTATAAACTTTTCCATAATTAATTAATTTTTATTAAGTCGAACTCCTTTATCAATTTCGCTCATGATAATTGTGCTTTACGCTCATTCTTAGCTGTCTCTAAGGTTTTTTGTAACCCTTGAGGAACACTACTCCAAGCTTGTTTTAATTCTTCTAAAGAATTAGAATCGTATATCTTATCAGTTAATTCTTTAACTCTGTTTTCATGTGCTGTTGATCCAGTGTTTTGGTTTGAGTTATCTAAACTATCTGAATCTTTTGTGTCATCAATTAAAAACAAAGCGTTTAGCGCGTATTTTCTAGCGTAAGAACTAGAAGCTCCGAAACTTTGAGCTATATCCATTCCTTTTTTATCTGGATTAATACCAGCCTGAGCTACAGAAGTATAAACCTTATCACCGATCTGTAACACTACAGCAGATTCTACATAAGGAATACCACAAACATCTTTTACTTGATCTGTTATCCTTAACTCACATTCATCCGTAAGTAATGGTTTTAAAGCTTCTAGTATATCTTCACAAGAGCGATAGTTATACTTACCAAATGCGTTATATTGATTCTTTGGTGCTTTTAGTTTAGTTTGTAATTCTGTTAAATTCATCTTATTCTTCTTCTCTTAAGTCGTACATCATTTCTTCATTAACCTTATCTAGGTGGTTCTGACATCTATCTAAGATATCATTATATAACCCTTGTGAAGGCTCTTTAATCTCTCTTCTTACTTCGTTAGCTGGAGAACCAGTAACTAATACAATCTTTCTAATGGCTGTAACACTCATACCATCGTGATCGTATCTAATTTCGTATTCTTGTCCTTTGATTGTAGCGTTCATATTTTTGTGTTTTTGTTATAATGTAAATTTATATATATAAACTTTAAAAGCAAAGAAAAAGTTGCAAATATTTATATTTTAGAATGATTCTAAATAACAAATTATATCTAAATAAATATAAAATACACTAAAACAAGCTAAATTATATTTAATTAAATATAATTATTCCGCTTTCGAATAAGGAATATGAACCCAACAAACAAAAGAAGTAAAGGAATAGCATTTAACTGTAGCTTATCCCACCAAGACAATCCGACGTATTTGGTAACAGGGATTTTCTCTTCTAATCTTATAGTATCGGCTTTACACTCTGCTTCGTGGTAAATCTCCTGTCTTAATGTGTCATAAAAATATTTAACTACTAAACGATCATTATTAATTACAGTAGTAGTATCATGAAATTCTAATTTAGTAATAGTATCTGTAACATGGTTTTCTACTATGATAGTATCATAATAAATTATGGTATCAGTTTTAAATAATTCAGGACTTAATTTCTGCGCTTTTTTAACCAGTTTATCGGCTTTTCTTTTCTTTCTAAGGTCTTTACCTACAAAGCATGAAGAAAATGCAACACAGAGCGTTAAAACAAGTATCCTGATCATTTTTTAAATTTATTAGTTATCCATTCGTCGTTAGCCTTTAAAAACCAAGCCCCTGTAAGAAATAAACCAACCTCTACAGAAGCCCATTCGAGAGCGTGAGTATCTTTATAAGTAACATAAACCATGATACCTCCACCAATAAAAAAGATAATCCCTATAATAGTAGATATCAAACCTGCCTTTATGCTTTCTATTATATCTTTAGGGTTAATCATATAGCTTACAAATTTCAAAGTTTGGACATGATTTAGAACTCAATTCGTAATGTCCTTTGATTTCTATTCCTTGGTATTTATTAGATAGTTCTGCTTCTAGTTCAAGATAAGACTTTATTTGTGCCTCTAGTGGTTTCTCCCATTTAGAACCATCTTCATTTTTCCCTCCCATAAAACAAACACCTATAGAGTTCAAATTATGCCCTTTACAATGCGCTCCAGCTCTTTCTTCTGATCTTCCCTTTTGAATAGTTCCATCTAAAAGAATTACATAATGATAACCAATACCATTCCACCCTCTCTGCTTGTGCCATTTATCAATATCAGCAGCAGTAAAATCCTGATCCACTCTAGTATCAGCGCAATGAATTATTATCTTGTTTATCTTCCTCACTGTACATTCCTTTTATTTCTTCTAACTTTTCTTTACCTAAACTAGATTTAAAGTCTGGAGAGTTTAATATTTTCCAACTTTTTAACTTTTCCTCTTTTATCTGCTTCTCTAGTTCTGCGTTCTCTCTATCTATTTGGTTTTTAGCTTTTTCATGTATTCTGGAATAGATATACCATCCTAATCTAACACAAGCATATACTAAACCTATATAATAAACATAATCAAAGTCTTTGCCTGTTGTTAACTCACCTGCCAACCCCATAAGCTGTAAAACTCCCATCTCAGCATCTAACAGTATAAACTTAGAGGCTATGTTTTTAAATTCTATCAACACGTTTTGCATGTATCGCACCCCTCTATGTATACTTTAACTTCTTCTTGCTTTATAAACGTAGCTAGATTAGGATCTAAATTAACATTATCTGGGTTTCCGTAAATATTTACAGACCAGTAGCCAATATAATCTAGATTAATCTCTCCTAGTAATACATTTTCGTCTCCTGAGCATACTTCTGTTATACTAAATACAGGATAAGCACAATCAAAGCTAGTGTTAGCAAAAACTGCAATAACAGAGCTGCAAGTAGCTGTATTAGAAAACTCCAAAAGGTAATTCTCATACTGATCAATATCATCAGTAATACGGCTAGTATCATTTTTCTTTATAAATATCATACGAATAAATCGTTTCCGTTTAAATCTTTTCCAATACTACTAAACCCAAACCCGAACAACATATTATTGTCACTGCAAGGGCAATTATATTCTGGGTAATCTTCACTAGACTCTAAGAAAGTTCTTATCTTTTCTTCATAAGCACTAGCCTTAGCATCTGAAGCCCTAGAGATATCACCTATGCGCTTTATTTCCGCTCCTGTTGCATTATCTCCATTAATCTCAACCAAGCCCTGTCTAGTGCCTTGGATGTTGTGAGCGGTTAAATAATCACTATAAGAAACATAAACCAAATAAGGTTTAATATATTTATCTAAAAGGTATATAAAACGATCTTCTAAAATACAGTTTTGTTTTTGTTCTATAATTATATCATATAGCCCACATAAAAGAGCGTCTAAATGCATTTCCTGAGCATAAATTATAGATGGGTTAATATCCTTATCTTTAAGATTTTGAGATATTTTAACCCTGTTCTGGAAGTCCTGTAATGTTATCAGTAAAGTCATAACTAAATCTCTTAATCTTTGGCGTTGTGCCGTTTAATTCTGGAATAGCAGAGTTTTTAAATAATTTCTTATAATGGTCTTCTAATAATGATTGCTGGCTTTGTACTGTACCCTGCATGTATTTAACCGCGCTTGTTATTTCGTTAGTGTCACCTAACTTGCCAGCTGTACCAATATTAGCTAAAACTCTTGGCACTCCAGCAGCTATTACTAAGTTATCTGTAACTAAATTCTGTAAAGCAATAAATAAATCATGGTTAGTGCTTGCTGGAAACTCTTCTAGTTCTGGGAATTGTTCTTTAGTCTTAGCCCATAGAACCATAACCTTTCCTCCGTTCTCTGAGCCTGAAAAGTTTTTAGCCATCTCATCTTTAAAAACTTGACCTTTTTTCTTTTTAATAGGCACAGATTTCACTCTATCATTTTCATCTTTTTCTAGTTTAGTTGCTGCCTCATCTGGATCACCAACAACTTTTAAAAGAACAGATAAAAGGAAATTATTATCAATGTTGTTAACGTGAAAATTACCAATCTTAGAATCTACTTTTATCCAATTTTCAGCACTATAATACTGAGGCACAGGATAAAATCTTTTTTGAGGTCTTTGTATGTGAGAATACAACACTTGACCCCTATAAGCCGCTCCTAATTCTTGAATCTGACTAGAAACAGAAAACATATTATAAACAGGATATGTAGTAGTGCATTCTTGTTCTCCTACTCCTGATGTCTGCCCCCAATTAGGATTATATTTAATATTAGTAATCTTGCCTAATTCATTATACATTCCTAAACGAGAGTTTTCGAAAGGAAGATGGAAGTACTCAGTAGTCTGTAGGTTAGAATTATATTTAGCATTAGTATAAATCCCTTCAAAATAAGCTAAGTCCATTGCTAGACTTTGGTGTAATTCTCCTAATGTTTGACCATCAGAGTTAATTATAACGTCATTTAAAGAAGGATCTTCAAAACCATCCCCCACAATAAATTTATAGATAACATCAATACATCTATTTGTAACGTGCGAATATTCAACATTATCAAGTAACTTAGCTGGAAAAGCATTGTTAGTACCGTAATCTAATATTTCTAAAGCTTCATTTTCTCTAGCTGTTGAGTCTAGAGGTTCGTTAATGTTAGCTTGGTTATACATACTTAGCATAACGTAAAAATAAAAAAAACACCCCCAATAATAAGGGTGTTTTCATTATGCTTTATAAAGAAAAATCTTAACTAATAATCTTTAATATAATTTTTTCTCTATTAAACTTGCCTTTTGGCTTACTACCAAACATAGTTTTATAAAACTCTTTCAACTCTTCATCTGTCATTTTTTCTAAGTCATCTTGAATAACATCGTCTGTATCTCTTTCTTGAAAATCTGCTTTAACAGATTCTTCAGCAACTAAAAGATCATTAATAGCAGATTCTTTTGCTGTTATGTTTTGTATCTCTTTTACTTCTTCTGTTATATTCATATAATCTCTCCAGTTCATGAAATTCATTAACTCAGATTTATTCTTTAAAAACTCTTCTGGGCTAATGTTTTTATAATCTTCTTCAAATGGTAATTTATCATTTTTAATGATAGTAACACCGTAATCATCTGGAATAGTTACTACAGGATAACCTTTAGCTTTTGCCTCTAATACTGTTTTCCAAACTTCACCACACCATGCCTTTCCGTTGTTTCTAGGCGTGATTTCTTGTAAGTTATTCGGGTTAGTGTCATGCATTAAAATTAAACCTCCTTCATTAAGGCATTCTAAAGCATTCTCTAAGTCTTTCTTGCTCTGAATGTATGTATGGTCGCCATCAATGAAAATAAGGTCGTAAGTGTTTACTGTAGCATTCCCGTTAAAATAATCATCAGAAGATATTTTATAAACACTTTCCTTGTCTACACTAGGGTCAACGCCTTCTTTTAAAGGGCACTCGATAGCATCAAAGTTTTTACCGTCATAAATTCCAATTTCCAAGTATGAAGTATAACCATTCTTTTTTATAACTCCATTAATAATCTCTGTTCTAGTCATATAGTTTGTTAAATTGATATACACTGTAATTATTATGCTCCAAGAAAATAGTAAACAACCTTTCACAAAGGAAAGTATGCATAGTATAGCCTTTATATTTAGGTATATTAGGCTCTTTGTTTACTAGTTCTGGGTTTTCATTTAAGAAGCTCATAACAGGATTTAAATATTCCTGTATATATTTCTTATATATTTCTGTTTTAGCTACAAAAGCGTTCTGATAAATAATGTGTTTAGGCTGTTTAGTAAAGTCTATAGTCCAATCAAATTTATCTTTTAAAATCTCTAATACGCTCAAACCTGTAGGATGCCATCTCTCAAATAGCTCCCAATAGTTATTCTTATAATTTAAAGCAAAGAAACTTACTACATCTTCATTTCTAGCTTCAATTTTATCTAAACCTACACCTATTTTTTTACTATAAGCGTGAGAAAAAACACCTACTCTATCTGTTTCTGTTTCTGGCACTAACTCACTTATAACATCATTCTCAAAATAGGGATGCGGATTCTTATAGTTAGGCGTAGGTATAACTCTATAATCCTTTAAGCAGCTGTTAAAACTGTCTGTATCAAAATGTATTTGATATATTATCATAATTTACCAGTCATTTTTAAATACCTCCCTATTATCTTCATGTTAGCTTTTGAAGAGCAAGATGAAGCTTTTAACTTATGTCCTGTAGCTTCTCTAAACTCTACTATTAACTTATGATAATCTCTTAACATATCTCCTTTCATGTTGCAGTTAGGATTTATTTTCTTGAATAATTCAACCATATGCAAATATAACAATAAATAATTAAGATTAACTATTGTTATTTATAAATAATTGGTTAAGTTTGTGATGTAACTAAATAAATAAAATCAAGTCGATATAACGCTCTGGCTAAACTGAGTTTTAATGCTGTTTAGGTCGTGTTGTAAACAGTACGGACTTAATAAATAAAACTTATGAATATAATAGAAAAAGCAAAACACTTAAATGACAAATTCGGAAAAAATGCTGTTAATGTGGTTGATGAAATAATAGAAGAGTATGAAAATGAAATTTGTTATTGTGGGTATGACAATGACTGGGAAATGTGGAATGCAAGACAAAATTTTTGGAAAGGGGTAAGACAAGAACTTGAAAAATAGTATTGTGTACAACGTTTAGTATATGAGCCTGTACTTGTATGGCTTATATACAATGTTGTACACAGTACGGAATTAATGAACTAAAAATAAAATTATGATAACAGAATTAGTAAAGCAATGGGAAGAAAACAAGCATAAGCTTGAAGAGTATTTCAAAACGACAAAACAAGATGAATATGATAGTTATGAAACTATTGTGAAAAAGGTATTTGAATTATGCATACCTGAAGCAACCGATTATAGCGGTTGGGATTTAGATAAAATGACTGTAATTGATGATGGTGATTATCAAGGCACACAAATATTTATAATACCAACTGACACCTACCAACCTAGTGTAGAAGATTATGTGATGACTGATACTTACTATGGGAGTTGTAGTGGTTGCGATACTCTTCAAGCGATTAGTAGTTACGACTATGACTTACCAACCGATGAACAAGTTAAAGAGTATATGACCCTTGCTTTACATTTGGTGCAGAAACTTAAAAGGTTAGGTACAGAGTAGTATTGTGTACAACGCTAAGGCTATGCACAGTAATTTTAACGACTTAAAAGACAGAAACAATGACAGCAAAAGAATTTATAGCAAAAGACCTTCGAAGTAGGTTTGGTGTTGACGTAGAAGTACACAACCAATATTACACTGGAGAACAATGGATTGAACAAATGGAATTATACCACGAAGCTAAGTTAAAATTATTGGGTATAGCCAATGTTGTAGGGCGAAGCGAACAGTACCATTGCGAATTATACGACTTTGGTAGAAAAAATAAGCCTTGCGACAAACAATGCGATGGTTGTAAAGCAATGAACCTTGATTAGCAGTGGTATTGCCTACAATGTTAAGTGTATGCGGTGGTTTTATTTACGGTTAAATAAGTAAGAAATGGAAGAAAAGTTTTTAGAAATACTAGGTAATATTTGGGGTACAGATATAGCCCACCAAGAAAGTCAAGCACAAATTGACTTAATAATGAAAGCGATGAATAAAGCATATGAGTTAGGAAATAAAACTAACGACATACATAGTGTTATGCCTAGTGTTTATGGAATATTTAAGTATTCTAATAATGAGGTATACTCTCTATTTTGGAAAGAAGAAGATGCTGAATCAGTATTTGCTTCTGAAAAACTTGATGACTCTGTGTGGTATGTCGATGAAGCATCTTTTTGTGAAATGTAAATTAGGCATAACGCTTAATCTAAAAACTGGTAGGGCAGTAATAACCCTAAAGTCTACCGCCGAGTTTAAAAGCCCTACTTGGTTTTAGATATTGTTATAGGGCGACTTTATATTATGGGAGTAAATATTTCAAAATTAAAGATAGATAAAGTTTTTGAAAACGAGAAGATAAAAATATCATTCGATACTGGTGATGTTTCTGACTCTTTATCGGTTTACATTAAGGATGAAAATGGTAAAAGACACCACATTTTATGGGAAATATCTAACGATAGATGTAGACAGAGTTTTGATAAAACAAATAAGAAAATTAAAAACTTTGTCGAATCCAAAATTGATGAATGGGTAAATGAAGAAGAGGAAGCTGAAAAACTAAGAAAGGAATCAATACAAAAGAGAGAACAGAGAGAAGAAAACGAATTACGAAAATTAATGGATGCGTTTTAAATGACCTATAACAGTTCTGTATGTGTAATTTTACTTAATCAAAATGGACAGATACTCAATAAGTTATAATTTAAAATGGCGTATAAAATTCGCTCATAATTATAAGTTTACTGAATGCGGTAAATTAATAAATGCTAAAACTGGTAGAGTACTAAAAAAATGTATGATAGGTTATAGTATTGGGTATACTGTTAAAGGTAAGTTTTATACATTAGATAAACTTAGAAAACACTTAGAGCTTATACCTAAAGAAAAAACACCGTTTTAAACAAAAAAGGCTACCCTAATGGATAGCCCTTTTTTCGCTAGTTATGGATTATTATGGAGTTACAACATAAGACTCTAGCAAAGCCTTAGTAGTGGCGTAATCTGTGTCTAAAACTCTTTGAGGAAGTTTTCTTTCCTCTCCTAAGAATGTAAGCGTATCAGTAATATCACTTGCTCCTTCTTGACCTGAATTCTGCTCTGCCTCTGTCATTTGACAACCTGAATCAATTCCGTAAGCTTTAAAGCGTTTATTCTTAGTCTCTACAATAAATACTACATCTGCAACAGTCATATCTTCTACAACCTGATCATCAGTAGGAGTTGTAGCAAAGAACTTAGCGACAACATTGTGATTGAAATAAGTGTTAGCACCAGCAGCCCCCACAGCAGCGGTATAACCAGCAGTATGTGAGTTGTTTTTAGAACTAAACTTATATAATCCTGCGTATTGCTCGAAAGTAATAGCTGTAATATAACCGTCTACATCAACGGTATAAGACAAAATATCACTTAGGTTAGCAACGTATAGATCGGCTCGCAGACCTCCAGTTGCCCGAAGATCATCGCAATCCGCTTCTACACCATTATTAATTAAACAAACTGGCATATTAAATAGTTATAATTTGTAAATCACAGTGGATATATTGATATCCCATTTTATATCTAGTCAAGTACTTCATGATATCGTCATCATCTGAGTACCAAGTTTTAATAGACATTGCATCTCTTGATACATCGAATCCAGCGATATGGTTAGCCTTAGTAGTGTAAAGGATTCTGTGAGGGTTAGATAAGCCATCAGCAGCAATTGTTTCATCCCATGCGTAAACAGGGATTACCTCAATACCTCTGTAGTATAATCTTTGTACACCGTCTTGGATAACTTTCCATCCTGCTTCAGTACCTTCTTTAGTCTCTAAAGATGCTTGGTAGTTCTCAAATACAGAACCAGTTACATAGAATGCCTTCTCAGTGTTAGATTTTTGCTTTAACACAATTGCAGCCTCTTCATAAGATGCTTTAAGTCCACTCAACGCTTCACCATCAGTTAAAGTTGCACCGAAAGAAACAGAAGACTGATCAACACAGTAAGAAGCAACACCTGCAATCATTTTAGTCCAAAGACCATCTAATTGGTTAATATCTGGATCACCAGAACCAGTATCCCCAAAAGAAAGGATTCTAAACATATCTCTAGCAGCCACATCAGAGATTAAAGGCTGGATGATGTTTCTTTGGATATCAGTACCTGAAAGGTCATTGATAGCCGTTCCTGTTTTTAATGAAGTTTCCCATACTTCATCTTTGAATACATCCGCACACTGAGTTAAATAAATTTCTAAGTCAGCTACTTCTAAAGTTGTGTTTGTAATATCGATACCTGTACCAGTATCAGAAAGCCCACAACCATCATCAGCTTTAGTTACTTTATTAAGAGCAGCAGCCGTATGGATTTGCCATTTAGATTTTACTCTTTGTTGGATTGTAAATAGATTTTGAATATCTGGAGTCTGAACCGTTGGATCCAGAAAAACTTCTCTTGGAACTTCCCCATTCCAAGTATAGTTTAAATTTGCGTTTAATACTACGTCACTCATTATTTAAAGAATTTATCTGATTTATCTGTTTGTTTTTTACTTGCTACATTTAAGAAAGAATCTTTAGCACCTACAGTTAAATTTTTCATTTCATTAACTGATTCAGCTAAAGCTTTAAGCTCTGCTTTGTTTTCTTCTTCTTTTTTCTCTGCTTCTGCTTTAAAGTTTTCTAAAGCTTCATTAGCTGCGTTTGCTGCTGCTTTTGCTTCTTCTAGTTCTTTCTTTAAAGCTTCTACATCTTCCTCAGCTTCTGGTGTAGAAATAGATTCTACCATACCTTCTGCAACAACGATCATTGAACCGTCAGCTAAAGCGTACTCACCATCTTCGATTGGTTCTTCAGAAACCTCTCCAGCAACGATTTTCATTACCTTTCTCCCTGCTAGATCTTCTCCCTCGATAGCATCAACCCAGATATCAAATTCAACTCCCTCAGCGGTGGTTAAAATGATCTTTTCGCCTTCGGGCGCATTTTCTGGTGAAATCAAGTTTTGGATCTTAGCAAGAATCTTTTCACCTAAACTATTGACTTTATTTTCAACAGTTAGGTCTAACTCTTTTTTGTCCATGTTTAAAATATTAGATTTAGATTCAACCAACGCCACCGCCTTCGATGGCTCTTTGATACTTGTGATAAAACCGAACTCTTTAGCCTCTTGTGCTGTAAAGTTCTTTTCCTTATCCATTAAATCAGAAATCAACTCCTTGTCTTTTCCTGTTTTACTGTAATAAAGACTTACTAACTCATTCTTAATTTTATCTAACTCATCAGCAGCAGCATTAATAGCGTGAATATCGCCCTGTACTTGTGTTGATGGGTTATGAATAAAAAACCTACCATGCTCATTCATGTAAATGTTATCAGCAGCTAAAGCTATCATTGTAGCAATAGAACCACAGAACCCGATTACATGAGCATCTATAGATTTACCTGAGTTTTTTAATTGATTGTAAATAGAATACCCCTCAAAGACAGAACCGCCTTGAGAGTCAATGTATAAGTTTACCTTCTTAGCTTCTGGATTTTGCACTAATAGCTTCTGAATGTAAGCAGCAGAAACACCATCCTCACCAATGTTTTGAAGTATATATATATCTAAGTTCTCCATACACCTCAAATGTATAAATGAAAACATAGACTTTATATTTATTTAGACTAATTCTAATTAAGCATTTTCTTAACTATCCCTGAATCCTTTAAGTATTCCAAAAATAGTAACATCACTTACTCTAAACTCGTCAACACATTCAGCTATTAATTGCTTCTTTAGTTTACCTTCTTTTTCTAATTCTTGATAGAAAGAATAAACCATGTGATAAAACTTCCATGTATGCGCTAACTTCTCGCGTGAGTCTACAAAGTTAACCACTTCATTAAATTGTTCTTTACTGATATCGTTATCAGTATGCTTTTTAAACATTTCGTAATAGTACTTGTAATCCATTATAAACTAGCTGTTTGTTCTGTAACTTGGACGCTATCTTGAACGTCATTTATTTCTGTAACGCTTACTACTGGTGCTGGCGCGCTTAACAAGGCATCTTGAATAAATGCGTTAGATTCATTCTGTGCTGATATCTGATTAGCTGTACCAAAACCTGTAACCCCTCCTGTTTGAAATTTAGTTATACCTCCATCAGCAAATTTAACACCACCACCAGCTACATTAAGCCTAGATAGTAATGGTTTAAACATTGCTGTACTTCTTTTATTGATTACTGCTTCACCTCCTTCTAATTCGTTTACTTGACCGCCTACAGCGAATTTAACACCTCCATTAGCGTGAGAAGGCCCGTTAACTAGTCCACCGTTAGCAAACTTAGTAGAAGTGATTCTAGCAACGTTAGCAAGACCTGTACCGATAGCAGCAGCAGCAGCAGCAATACCAGCAATAGGAGATAACCCTGATCCACTACGTAATGCAGCATTCGCAGCTGCGTATGTGTCTGTTACTGCCTGAGCAATAGCAAAGGCTTTAAAATCAACACCGATAGCGTTTAAAGCGGTGTTAAGATCTCCAAACACTCCAGCAGTTTGTTGTATTTGTCTTTGTTGCTCTCTTGTTGTTTCGTCTGTGAATCTTCTTTGTAGTTCTGCTATTCTTTTATCAGACTGCTCTCTTATTAATTGTCTTTCACTTTCTGTAAGTCTTTCATTTTCTAAAAGTAGTGCTGATTTATCTCTTTCTAGCTGTATCTCAGCCTCTAAGTCAAATTGCTTCTGCTCTAATTCAAACTCTCTTAACTCTAAAGCTGCTTCTCTTTCTCTCTGTTCTCTTTCAGCTCTTTGATCAGATAAAGTGGCTTGTGTTTCAGCAAAATCCTGCTCAGCTATTTGACGCTCTTTAATAACCTCAAATAATCTACCCTCAATAACCTCACTTAACTCTAAGCCTCTTATTCTTTCTTGTAAAACAGTAGCATTAGATTCACTTATTAATTCATTAGCATTTACTTGTTGATCTGTAAACTGTTGAATAGTTGCTATCTGTGCATCAAAAGATTCTTGACCTAATCGCTGTGTTTCATTAGCTATTTTTTGTCTTTCATCTAAGGTTAGCTTTTCATCTGCTATTAGTCTTTCATTAATAGACTTCTGAACATCAAAACCATCAATTAATATATCTAAGTTCTTTTCTAATGTATCTTGTCTTAGCTCCCTATTAAGTTTATCGTTTTCGAATTGTACAGAAGTTAATTCTCTTTCAGCATCAATTACTTTTGCTAAAGCTTCAGCTTGTTCTTGTCTTAAAGCATTTTGAGTTTCTATTCCTAAATCTCTATTTGCCTTAATACGTTTGTTTACAATATCTAATTCTTGCCTAGCTAAATCTAATTCAACCTCAGATCTTGATATACTTGCTTTTCTGGCTTCATCAGCAGCAGCGGTACGCTCTTTGAATGAAAGCGTAGCATCATCAGCGATAGCATTATACTCTTCCTCTTGTTTAGATAATTGAGCTAAAGCTACAGTAGACTGAGCTAAACTAATAGCGTATGCGTTTTGAGCATCAGTAACCGCGTTTAAAGCTGTTGTTTGAGTGTTTAATTCTGTAACTAACTCTCCTACAACTTCAGTAGCTTCATCATAAAGACCATATAAAACACTAGACTCTATAAACAACTTCTTAGAACCTTCAGCAGCAGCATCTAAAGCCCCTTCAAAGTCTCCCTTAAAAACTTTTTGTATAGCATCACCTAAAAGCCCTAACCCATCTACAACGGCATTAATTCTATCTAATACAAAAGATTGTACTGAATCTCCAAAATTTTGTAGTGCTGTTTGTGGCTCTTCAAAAGCAAATATCAACCCCTCTGCTACTTTAGTCAATAAACCAACCAGAACATCAAATGTAGCACTCAATGCATTAGTAGCTTTTTGTAACAATAAACTACCTTTTTCAGATCTACTTAAAGCGGTTCTAACAGCTTCAAACAAAGTAGTAATAACACCGACAGCAATTGTTAAAGCACCAAAAGCAGCAGTAACACCACCTATAACACCTTTAACGCCATCTAATGCAGCACCATAGTTACCAACGTTTCTTCTAAAGTCTCCACCAGCCTGCTCTAGTTTACTAATCTCTTCATTTTGGTTCTTTATCTGCTCTGTTAATTCAGCAAATCTAGCAGCCCCTTCTTTTGTTCCAGTGTTTATATTGTTTCTTTCTGCTGTTAATTTAGAAAGGTTATTACGCAATGCGTTTAAAGAGTTGTTTTCTAAGTTAACTTCTTTTATAGCTTTGTTTCTTTCCCCTCTTAATCTTTTAGTAGCTAACTCGTTTTCAACTATTCTTTTATTAACAGCTGCTCTAGTAGTTCCTTCTGCTTTTAATTGTGCTGAACTTTGTTGTACTTGCTTATTAAGTTCTTTGCGTTCATTCTGTAATACGCGAAGCTGGCTAGTAGTACGCTCTAAGTTTTGTTGAGCCTTATTGTTATCAACCTCTATTTCAATTAATATTTCTCTAGTCTCTGCCATTACGCAATTTTTATTAATTCAACTCTAGTTGTACTACCATCAGCCTTATATTGAGTGATTTTATTAATATAGTAGTAACTGTGTGTTTGAGGTAGATATACAGGAACACTAAAATCTAGGTTTAGAATATCTACATCGTTTAATTTGAACTTCGCCCTTGTTAATACAGGGTTGTTTAATAGCTCTCGTATTGTTTCGTAGTTTCTTATAAGTAAAGAATCATTGGGAAAGTTTCTTTTCTTCTCTTCTACAAAAGGCTCATACCATAGAGATCTTCCAGTTAGCTCGTTGCCATTACCTAAATCATATAATATAAACCACGCGTGAGCAACCTCATCTATACCAGAAGTAGCACCTATAGTAATACTAGCAGGGCCACCTATATCAGGCAAGCTATAAAGACCGTTTATCCTTAATGTCCTAGGTTTTAAACCGTCATCTTGATTATTAGGTATATAAGGACACTGATAATCAAATTGGTTTGCTGTTTGCTCTGTTGTTGTAGGAGCAAAAGGAGAAGTATATAGTGTTTTCTCTCCAGTGTAAAACTCATTATTAATAACTAAATCACCTCTACCTAAATTAAACCCGTTTTTGCTTTTAAAGTTAGTTAGCTTATCATCCTTATCATCTTCTTGATACTCGATTTTGTTTACTCTACCATATCCTTTAATATTATTACCGTATAAAGACTTAAAGCCGTCTTTTAAATCTAGTTTATCACCCCAATTAACCGCTTGAGGTATTTTAAGAACAATATCATCTAAAGTAAATAAGCTTACTTCTTTAGCATTAAAATCTGTTTGTACAAAAACTCCGTATCTAAATAGAACGTCTTTTATAAAGTCGCCTTGATTTATATCTGGAATAGCAGCAGAAATAGAAACATCATCACCTACTACGAACTGATTAGCTACATCTATTTGACCAGACATATAAAATTCTCTTAAATACCCATTAGGTAAAAAGAATGTTTCAATCTCTAAATCATCAGGCCCATTATTTCTAATAAACCATTCTACAGTATCCCCTTGTACTAAATTGTAATTACCAGAAGGCTGCTCTACTCCGTTAATCTTAAAAAACACATCTGTTTGCCTAATTCTATTTATATCGCTAGGGGCTGCACCATCTCTTTGAACCCACCAACTATCAACATTATATAGAAAATCTCTAGCTACTACATATTGTTGAGCAACATAATCATATCTTATAGAATCAAAGAACCCTGCATTTAAAAAATCTTCACTTAAAGGTTCAAAAAGAATCTTTTCCTCTGCTCCAGCTAGTAATTCTGTTCCGTTAATATAACCTTGTGAATAAAATTGGTTTTGCCTTTTAACTTCTCCTTTATCTAAATAAACAGCATTAGAAGAATAGTCATTACCAGAATAAGGTGTTATATCTTTTTCGAAATCTACATTATTATCCCAAAAAGAACCCGTAACAGTATAGCCGATATCCTCGAATATTAATTTAACTATCTGCTTATTAAATATAGCTACAGGGAATTGATCAACAGTCCAATTGGTAGTACTTGTTTTATCTCCATAATTAATAATAGGGTAAATATACCCATCCTGCCAAGTATTTGTCCAGCTGTTTATTATCTCCGCTTCGTTCCAGTTATGATTAAAACGAGTATAGTCTATATCTAATAAACTTTTATCTTTTATCTCTTCAAACCAATCGACATTATCACCAAAAAAAGTAGCACTATATTCTTTTTTCTTAGAATCGTAGTCCTTAATTCTCAAGAATCCACTAATCAATATATTACCCCCTTGGTAAACAATGCAATCAAGCTTATTAGTAACAAATGAAGCTAGATTATTATTATTAACTAAGTTAGGGAAACCTAATAACCTATTGTTTTTCTTAGTGGATGGTATCTTAAAAGAAGTAGTAAAAGATCCTTGCCTAGAGTTGATCTGTCCAATATCGCCAACGCCTAAAGTCAGAGCGAAATTGTTTAACTCTTTATTATCTAAGAACTCGTTATTTATCTGGACTCTTACCATTTATTTATAGGGCATCTATTAGTTTTTGAAGCAGCTTTAGCACGAAGTACACAACCACACACAGGACAAATATGTCTAACATTACACTCTTTTTTGCAAGTTTTTAAACGCTCTTTTATCAATTCTTTATTATTACCCATAATCATTTCGTAATAAGACTCAATTATATTACTGAGTCTGTATCTGATTATTAGGATACGTAATTTCAAATTCAACCACATACAGTCTATCTCTATCTTCATACTTAGTAAAAGACCCTTTATCTACTAATACAGTAATCAATGAATCATCATCCCTAACCTGTTGAACTCTTAGACTATCTTTAATCTTCCAGATAGCATTAGCTTGATCCTTCGTTAACAATTGACTTCTAACAGTAATTGAATCAGCAGAATCTATAGAAGCTACATCCCCTTGTGTGTCTCCCTCTATAAAGTCTACATCCCAATTATTAAATATATCTCTCTGAATCTCTACGCTTCTATTTCTAGTCTTATATTCTTTAATAGCTGTAAAGTTCCAATACTCTCTTCCTCCTAATGAGTTAAGCCATGTTAAATAAATTTCTTGATTAGCACAGCTATCATCTAAGCAAAAAGGCTTTTGTTCTGTTAATGACTGAAACGGCCCTAACAACTCTATCTGATCAATTCCAAAAGCCCCACCAGTACCGCCAGATATACCGTTTTTTAAGTCTATATATAAAGAAAATGTGTAAGTTCCAGAAGTATCAGTAGTGAATGTTGTAGTAGACTTATACCAGTTATTATCCCCATCTACAGGTATTGGATCTGAAGAACTAGAATAAGAACTATAACTACTAGGGATTATTCTGAATACATCATTTACACCATCTAATCTAGGATCATGACTTGTAGTAGGTTGATCTGAAAAGAAAAAACTAACAGTAAATTCAGTGTTATCAGGCAGTGTTACAGGGCTAGTAAAATCACATATTTTATTTAATCCTGCATTATCACTAAATCCAGTATTAAACCCAAAGATACCTAAAGCAAAACCTTCTAATGGATTATTTAAAGTTTCAACATCAACATAATTATAAGCAGTGCCTATTAAACCATCTCCAGCAGATACATTAGGCGTAATAGTAATACCCCAATCACTAGGAGGGTTACCAGCTTGATTAGTAGTGGTATTGTGGTTACCTGTGTTAGCATCTATAAATAAATTGTCTGGAACTGAATATATCTCAATAGTTCCTTTTTCAAAAGACCCTATCAACCCCTCCAACTCTAATACCATGCTTTCAAAAGCATCCTCTATAACAGTGTTCCCAATCATGTAAACACCATCATTCATGTTTTTAATCTTACGGTCTACAGAAGTACCACCTGAACTCATTCTAAAAAATACAGAATCATTCAAATAAGAATTAGTAAAAGCTTCATTATCTATAATACTACTAACAGTAAACTTTTTACCCCTAAAGTATACCAACTCACTAAAATCTGTTAATAGTTTAGCATTATTATTAGGTAGACATACATATTCACCCATATTACCCCCTAAGAAGTATTTAAACTGTTGAACCGAATTAGAACCCCATAAATAAGTAGTACAATCTCCAGCTTTTAAACTAAACTCTGCTATTCTTAATTGACCATCAAAAGCCGCGCCTGTTTCTTGGTATATACCTATTAGGTTTAACCTAGTATAATCCTTATCCGCTGTAAACTCAATTGTGTTAGTTCCTTTAGTTAGGCTGTTAGTAATAACCTTAGAAACCATGAAAGCTGTAGCAAATATTCTTATCTCAGTATTATTATCATTAGGCACATTTACAGTAATAGTATATGTAACACCCTTACTCATTACAACATCCTGAGATAGCGTTCTACTTCTATCTGTAGCTGGGTCAGGTCTGTTAGCTTCTACATCACTACCAATAGTAGACCATATCTGACCGCCTCCAGTTTGACTCCAACCAGTTAAACCAGAAGAGAAATCTGGGTTAGTAAATAATTCTGCATCCTCAGTACAACCGCCTAAATTATCTTTTTCAAATGTACCAGTGAACACCCTTAAACCTGATCCATCATTATCTTGATATTGTTCTGCATATTCAATATAAAAAGATGTGAACGCATTAAAATCTAAAGGAGCATAGCCAGTAAATAAATCGTTATCATTCCGAATAGCTGAATTAACTAATCCAGTAATATCTACATCTACTTCATTATTAATATCTGGAGAAACTTTTAATTCTCCTATTTCTAGCATAGGTCTATCGCCACTTAATATATGATAATCAGGCAACCCACCATAAACCTTAACAACAGCTGAATAATTATTATAATACCTTATAGCCTCTCCAGTACTACCACCTATATAAGCAGTCTTAATAACAAACTCTGTAGATGATATAGTTTGATCTATTTGATATATTCCATTATATCTATCGTCACTCATGTTTTTAAGAGTAACGTAATTGTCTACTATATAGCTACTAGAAGCTGATGTAGTAACCTTTGCTAACCCAAAGAAATTATCAATTGAGCTTACAGTAAAAGTAGTGTCAGCAGTATTTAAAGGGAATAGATCAGATTGAAATTTATATCTAACTGGTAAATTACCTCCTATCGCATTCCATGTACTCAATACGTCAGAACTTAAAAAGAAATTATCAGACGAATAATTAACTAAATCTGGATTACCATTAATGGTTAAACTTCCATATTCTCCATAAGCTTCTTCTAGTTCTCTATTAAGAGCTAAAAACTTGAATCCTTGAGTAGTTCTGATATAGTCAGTGTTAACAGGTTTACCGTTGTTGTATAAAGCCTGAATTTCATTATAGCTAAGAACTCTATCGTATACAATGAACTGATCCCAAACTCCCTCCATAGTTTGAGCAAAACCAGAACCTATAGCTAAACCATTACTAGCAGGGTCAAATTCTGGAATATTTAATGATATAGGACTTTCAGCAGTGATAACTCCATTTATATAACAGTTGCAATTACCGTTATTTATTGTTAAAGTTATATTAACATCTTCATCTAAATTAATACCACCAGTACTAATTATACCACTTAATGAACTATCAGAAACAAATAAATTAGCACCATTAAACCATAGAGCTAAATTATATGATAGAGTACCGTTATCCCATAAATAAATAAATCTATTATCCTTGTCTGAAAGATTAACAGTTATGGATATAGTAATATTACCACCGTTGAAATCAATATTAGTATATTCAGCATAATCATCCGCACCATCATAAATATATTTATTATTAGTGAATGATGAATTATCAGAGTATAGGTATTTAACAGGTCTTCTAATTATATTAAGACTCATATTTCTATAGATTTAGTGTAAACAGCTGCTATCCTGTTAGCTATTTGTTGCTCTATTGATTGTAACCCCTTTTCGATAGGTTCAGATATAATACCTTTAGTACCTCCATTTGGATTAGTTCTATTAGGTAAAGATGTATTCCAACCTCTTTCTTGAATAGTTTTCCATATAGGATAAAACGCCTCAGCTGGTATACTTCTAGCCCTCATCCATTCTAGTAAGTCTTCTTTCCATCCACCAGAGCCATTAGATTTAGAAGCACCTCTACCAGTCTCGAGAGTTGTGATAAACCCACGACCAGAAAGAGTACCAGTAGTTTCGTTACCAGACTCTTTTACTTCTACCTTTAAAGATCTAATTGTTTTACCTGTTGCGCTTCTGTCATTGTCTTTAATAGACTGGGCAACATCTTGACTAATCTTATTAAGTTCTTTCTCTAATATATCAGCAACAGAAATCATACAAATTATCAGAATTAGCTGTTATATTAAATCCATAACCACTAGCTACATAATCCGTATTTCTAAACTCAGCTTGGAAAGAATAAGAAACCGAGTTAAAATAATTCCCTTCTGTATCATCTGCTAACCTTAGTTGACCAATAAAGTCATTCATGATTCTATCAGCTCTCTCTTGCATCTCTACCCTCTCTTCATCAGTAGCATCTATATCATCTTCTAAGGCAACGAAGCCAGCGATAGACCATGATCTACCATCTGCTATAGATTGCGTATACTGAGTAGCCGTAGAGCTTACAGGGAATATCCATAAAAAAGGAAAACGATAATCCTCGTCTGTAAATTTTAACTCTAATTGAACAGCTGTACCAATACCAAAGTCCACATCGTAAGACATGGACTCTGAGGCATCTTTCATAAGCTGGTATAAGGCTTTAACTGTCATTCTCTAGTAGGTTGTTGCAATATAAAGAAATTTCCTTATAACAAAAAATTATTTAGAATGAAAATAAATTAGCTCTTACCTACGTCTTTCTCATTTAATATATTTTGATACCTTCTATCATAAGTTCCCCTCCAAGAGTTGTATAGAACAATCATATGGTAAAAGCTTACCTCCCATTTCATTAACTCAGTTATACTAACTCCTTGCTCTTTTGATGTTTGCTGAAAGTCATGAAACGCTCCAAAGTTCTTTGCTAGCTTTGGATATCCAGCTCTATCCCTTTTTTCATCTTCATTCGGTGGAGGAAGTTTAGAAAGAAATTGGTCTTCTTCGAGAATAATTTGTTCAAAAAAAAACTAGCATTACTAATAACTTGCTCACATGGCAAGTTGTTAACCATACCTTCTAGTCCTTCTGCTTTCTCATAATTATATTCGCCATCTCTCTCGCCCTGTAAGTAAATAGCAAAGATCTTACCTAAGACATTATTAAACTTCTTTTGATCCAATGTACCATCTTTATCATAACAAGGTTTTAGAAGTGTCTTGCAGTCCTCGTACTGGGCTATTGATCTAGTCGTGATATCTTTAGGTAACATTATAGAACCATTTAACAATTCACCTTTATAAGGTTTAATGTTAACTAATCGGTTAACTTCTGTTCTTTCAAAGTTAGGATGAGAATTAAATACTTCACTTTCCAACTGTTCGGCAAAACTGTACAGTTCAAGAATCTTATCACTTCCTTTAATCTCAAGAGGTAAACCTAATGTAGTTAGAAATAAATCATCAGCATTATCTTGCTCACACATTTCTAAATACTTAGAGTAAGTAACCTCACTCCATTTAACTGGAATAGTTACCTCGAATACTTTGTTATCTACTTTTACTTTTATCACAGACTATTAATTATGTGAGTACTCCATTCTCTTAACCAGATGAAAACCTGTAAACAGACTAGTCCAGCTAAATAAACCATTGATGCAATAGTACACCAGTATAGTGTTTTGTGTAATATCTTTTTCATTTAAACTTAATTTTACTTGTATCTACTAAACTATTGTAAACTTCTAAGAAGTCTTCATATTCTACTCTTGGACCATATTGTATTAATTCCTCTTCTTCAATCTCTTCGAAGTCAAACAATAAAGGCATTAACTTTGCCCATAGATAATTAGGATCACTAACTAAAAGATCAAAGTGAATCAAAGTATGCGGTAAATCATAACTAGCTACATCATGCATTAAAGTATGTATAGCTAAATCATTAATCTCTGCTTGCTCTTGTTTGTTGTGAGCATACCAGTAACCACCACATAAGTTCTGCTTTTCGTTTTCTTCTCTACTTAACACAACCTCCCAAGGATCACGCATTAATATAAATACATGGTCTATAGGTTTAACAGATAATATCTGCTTTATCTCATAGCAAAATTCAGGATTCTTAACAATATAATGCCAGTGATTGATGTTCTTATAATGAACCTCCATCCCTGCTCTATTCCTTGGGTCTAATCTATACCCTTTAGGAAATCCAGTATCTAGACCTAATTCTGTTAGAATCTGCATAAGTAGAGAAGTCCCTGCTCTACCTGTTCCAGTAATTAAAACATGACTATCCATTACAATAAAGGTTTAGCTTGTTCTATTAAGTCTCTGTTGTGTTCTAGGAATTTATCTCTTATTTCTGATGATTTGAAAGATAAAAAGTATCGATTACGTATACATGAATCTATACTGGTTTCATCATCAATAAATCTTATAACATACTTTTCCTTTACATTGTTCCAATCAGGCTGCCAACCTTCATTATAAACAGGCAACAACTGACTAATTTTTGCTAGTGCTATAGCTGCTTCTGCTTGTTCTTTTGTTTTGAATGGTGTGCATGCTTCGTAATCATATCTAAAAGTAGCTTCTACAGGTTTTCCAAAAGGACTCATTAACCAACCTTCTAAATTACCTAAGTCCTCCCACCTCAATACTTCTTTTTCGTTCTCTAATTGCTCTGCTTCTAATCTTAATCTTTGAGCCTTATCAATAAGATAATTAGACATTTTTAAAAGCTCTTTGATTTTTTCTTGTTTGTTCATAACTCCATTTTTTTTACTACATAATCCCCAACCAAACTTTTGATTATAGGAACTAATTATTCTATTTTGAAAACTTACATAATCCATAACTATCTAAAGCTTACAAAGTCGAATTTAGTATTATTATATGACAATTCAAAGTACATTCTCATCATTATCATATCAGAGTAGTCAGGAGATCGCCCTATTACCTTTTTAATATCTTCCTTAGAGTATATCTGTAGCTTGTTATCCCTATCCACTCCTTTCATTCTAATCATCTCTAACTCTTCTATTATCTCTGCTTTGTTATCGTCTATCTCAAAGAATATTCTACCCTTGTTAACTGCTTGTACTAACTCAAAGTAACACTGTGTTTTAAGGTTTTGATAGTTCTGTTTATCACCTTCTACTTTTAAAGCTGTAGAGTTGTTAACAAACCCAGTAACGCTCCCGCCAATGATATCAACGACACCACCCCCAACACCATCATCATCAATAACCACGTTGCTCTTTTGAATACCATAATCGTAAATTAAATTCTCTATAATATCTGCACACTCTTTAACGCTGCTTGACTCCATTGTAATCATTTTAATTAACCTAAGACCATCCCAAACACCTATCACAGTTTTATCCCTACCAAATCTAGCAATATCAGCAGAGATGTAATAGTTACCACGACTAACATAATCATTTGTCCAAATGTCAGCAATCTTGTCATTACTTATTAATCTATCCTCATCCTCACTAGCCTCAGCTAGGTAAAGCTCTTTAAATATCTTAGGCGGTAAATCCTTCTGTGCTTGCTCTACTTCCTCTTGACTTATTATTCCTTCTTCTACTGCATCATAACAAGTTATCTTAAAATACTCGTAATTTGGATTCTGAGCGTTCTTAATCTTTAATTGATGCATCCAGTTGGCTGTACCTCCAAAGTTGCCTATAAACTTACAAGGGGCGTTTGTAGCGGTTAATGTAGAGCGTAAAGCAAAATACGCTTCCTCTCTTGCTCTTGGTGCTTCATCAAATACAGCAGCATAAACATCTTCACCGTATAGGTTGTCTGGTTTCTCAGCAGATTTAAAAAATATATAAGAACCTACAGGAGTTTTAACACTTAAGTCAGTCTCATTGAATTGAAACAACTTAGTAGGTGCTAGATAAGATCTTAACCTTTTAAAAGCAATCTTAGCCTGATTATAAACAGGAGCTACCCACCAATAGTTACACCCTTCTTTAGGCTGTGCTTCCATTGACTTTCCAAACAACCATATGATATGGGAATAAGTCTTACCTACCTTAGTACTAGCCTCGGTAATAGTAAAACGTGCATCGCTAAATAATATAGCCTTTTGATAAGAAGTTAATTTAGGTGGCGTTATTTCCATTTACTCAAATCTATCTTTTAATATTGCGAAAAAAACAGATATCCATAAGAATATAGAATAAAAAACCCTAGCACCAATACCCCATTCCATAGGGTTTAATTCTCCTTTTAATACGAAAGACATAATTAGATACATAAAGAAACTAAAAAATATAGGTATTAATAAATTATTCTTTTTCATATTATTTCCATTCCTCTAAAAGCAATTCAATATAAGCAATTTGATCCTCTAAGCTAGAAGAAATATATTCAGAATCTATAAACTTGAAATCTATTAAATTACCAAAACAATTGGAAGACCTTTTTTCTAATATATATGAAAGATATGTATCGCTATACACAATAACATAACAGTCAAATCTAGACCAAGTTTCGTTAAGAATAAATCTAGATGTTAAACCTTCCGCTATTTCTCTATTTGAAAAAACTACTTCCATTTACTCATATCTATAACACTTACAGGATTATCTTTATCTCCTGCTAATTCTGTTCTACTTAGTTTAGGTTGAACGTATTCTAATAATGTCAAATACATTCCCATAGCCCCTTTAGGATCATCCTCTGCTATTCTATCTAACCAAGTCTGAACCTTATCTAAATTATTATCCGCTAAATCCTTTAAGGCTGTTCTAATTTCTGTAGTTACTTTGTTAGGAACTCCTTTAGGTCTACCTTTAGGATTGTTTGTATGACCTTTCTTTGGCATCTTGAAAACATTTGTTCTTTTCAAAGATACAAAATTATTTAGAATTATTATAAACAAGAAAAACTATACCGAATCAGTATAGCCTTTCTTTTATCAGCTATAGTTTTTTAATACTTCTTAAAATTATCAACTGCGCTAATAATTCCCTTATATTTATTTTGAATATCTTCAGCGTCTTTTAACCTTTGCTTATATCTATTTTCTAATTCTTCTAGTTTATGCTCAAAATTCTCTTTTAATCTTAATACGGCTGTTTCGCCTGAATAAACCCTTATTTCTTTATAAACTGGCTTATGTTCTCTCCAGTCATAATCTGGGTATTCAATTTTAACAAACTCTTCTGGTGAGTTTTTACTTAATTCATGTTCCATTTGAATCTTTTTCAAACGGTCATACTCTTCTTTCGATAATGTTACTGTTCCTTCCATAATATTAATTAATCTATTCTCCTAAAGCTTTGTTTATTGCTTTTTCTGCTCTTTTCATCGAATCAAACACGCATTCATCAATTTCTGAGTCAGAGTTCATAACTGACATAGTTAAATCCTGCAAAGCCTCTAATAGCTCTGGTGCTGCTGCTATTAATTTAGCGTTTGCTTCATAGTCTGAATGATTTAGATTTAAAACACAAACTTGTTCCCTGCTTCTGCCGTTATCCTTTTTATGAAAATCAGTAAAAATAATCCTACGCTCAAATTTATCGTTTTCTTCAATCATATCTTTTGTCCAGTTCCTTGTTACTGGAGTCACTAAAGTAATGCCTCTTTTAAACTCTTTCATTGTTCTTTTGTTTTAGTTATACTGTTGTGCAGCTTATTTCTTTACTGGTGGTTTTGAATCATCTAATAACTCTTGCTGTTCTAAAGGTGATAAAACTATATTCCCGTCAGTGTTATATCTTTTAGACGCAAATATCTTTCTCCATTTATAGTTAAAGTTTTCTTCTTTAGATTCTAGGTGGTCAATGTATTCATCAAGAGCATGGTAATAATCATCGTAACAAAACGATCCATCTATGAAATAGTAATCTTCTTTCTTTGGTCTTTCCATAACTACTTTAGTCTTTCGTTGTCTTTTGGTTTGTAAGGAATGAACTCACCGTTTTCATCCATTTTCTCAACATTGCCCTCTTTGTCTAAAAGATACCATTCAGACTCAACAACATTTAATTCCCCAAACCTATTACGCATATTTTTATCTAGCGATTCCTTAAGCCTGAGATTATCTTCTTTATCTAATTCATTAAGTATAGTGTCAAATACTTTCAAAGCTTCCTTCAACCCATCAACATGCTCCTCCACCACAAAAGGATGCGGAAGCTTCCCACTCTTTAAGTCTTCTAGTAAGTCTATTGTTTTTTGTAGGTTCATTATCTTAGTCTGTGGCTATTAAATTTAACAAAATAACCCTCTTCTACTGCTTCATAGATTCTTTTTTCTTCTAAAACAGTTGCTAACGCTATTTCTTTAGTGTCTCCTAATCTCACAAGAGAAGAAAACATATTAAAAGAAACTTTATCCTCATTAGTAGTTCCTTCCGCCCAAGAATTAACAACGTTATTAACGTCTTTAGTGGTGAATCCCTCTGCTAATGCCTTTACTGTTTTAAAATTTAAGCTTTCCATAATATTTGTTTTTTGTTACACTCAAATATAATAAAAGATTTATACATAACAACATTTACTTGCTATTAATAATGATTCTAAACAAGAAACCCCCACTACTTGAGTGAGGGCTTTGTAACCTTTAGCATGTTGCAAGGAGGAAAATATGAAGTAAAACCCCCTAGTAGAAAGTCAAATATAATAATTAATTATGATAAATCAATACTGTTTTCATCATTATTTGGATTTGATGGATAATTAGCTAACCATTCAGCCTGCATATCTGCTAGAGAGCTAACAGGATTAAATAAGATTCCCCATGTTCCTTGGTCTGCTACAAAGTATCTATTATTGTCAACTACATTACCAGTACCTAAAGGCGTTAGAACTTCACCAGCTTTTATTATAGCTCCTTTAGTTGATTCCATGAAGCAATACTGAGTATTATTATTACGAGAAGCAAAAGCAGAACCCTCAGTATATTCTAAACATTGTCCTCCTGCTACTCTTTGTAGTAATAAATCACCCCACTCTAAACAGTTCTCCGCGTTTTTAAAATATATACAGTTTCTACTACCTCCATACAATACATTATTAGCTATCTGATGACCACCGCCTTTAATAACTGCTCCAAATAAACCATTAGTAGAATCTAGTACATTATCGTGTAAATAATTGTTTAATCCATTCTCACCAAATAATACAGTATGGTCTTCGCTTGTCACATAATTATAAGCTATCTCTAGGTTTTCCGTTTCTTGACCTACAGAAGGCGTTGCTTCGTCTGGAGTAGCTAAAGGTACATTAGCACAACACAGCTTATTATACATAATCTCACCACCATCAACACTAATAGTAGTTGCAATAATTCTATCTCCTGCAGATTTAAAATCATTACCTTTAATAAATAATTGTACCCTACCAACTCCAGCAGCACCATCAGTAAAGAATATTCTTCCTCCAACTTTTCTAGCGTAGTTTCTATTTAAATTAATAGTGCCTCCTGTGCTTAACATTCTGCTAGAGAATTGGAATATCTGATGCGATAAACTTGTAGTCTGGTTTTCGGCTACAATAGTGTTGTTACTAATGTAGTAATCATTCAAACCTAAGTCAACTCTAAAAGCACTAGCAGTAGTTGAAGTACTTTCATAGTAGTTACCTATATAAGAATCATTAGAAGAAGCATCAAAGAAACACGTTCCATTACCAGAACCGGCATTTATAGTGCACCTCTTAACCTTTTGAAGTGTACATAATCCTGTATGTCTAAAATCAAATATATAAGGAGAGTCTACCATATTAAATGTACAATCCCTTGATTCTATTTCTGAAACAAAATCAGCTCCAGAAGCTTTAAATACAGAATTATCTCCAGCTAAACCAGTAAACACTAATCCCTCGAAAACTATATTTTTACTAGTTCCATTTATAACTACAGCATCAGTACCTAAAGTATGAGTAAGAGTTACTACTTCGTTTGGCTTTGCCTTGATAATAACATCATCTGTAAAGTTACCTGTAATGGAAGCAAAACCACCACCTGAATC
>Ga0208794_1000269_pt1 | contig 40333 bp, 54 predicted proteins | sample 32_taG_FD_184106 | JGI IMG/M metagenome (GOLD analysis project Ga0208794, IMG submission 184106) | Marine viral communities from the Gulf of Mexico - 32_GoM_OMZ_CsCl metaG (SPAdes) (version 2) | ecosystem: Environmental > Aquatic > Marine > Oceanic | place: Atlantic Ocean: Gulf of Mexico... | reverse complement strand
CCCGTTCCGGTGCGTCATGTCCTGCCATTTTGTTGTCAATCGCGATGGCCTGGAGCTGAAGCGGAGTCAATTCGCGATCCGCATTCCCAGCCACAACACCGGCGAGAAATTCGCGTTTCTTGGTCCGCGTGAGAGTTTCTGCGGTTTCTTGTTTCTGGCGGCGAGATTCTACATACTGCCGAACGCAATCGGTCGCAATCAGTCGGGAACCGTTTGCCTTGGCTGCTTTGTCGGTCGTGTGAGGATATGCAGCCTTATACGCCTTAGCCTGACTCATCCCATCCAAAATCGCTTTGGCAAAAACCAATTGTGGCGGCGTCAATTTCCTTTTTCCTGCCATATTAACCTTTCGGGAAGTGTCTAACCATCTGCGCGATCATGTGTTCATTTCGATCACACCACGCGACGAGCCAATCCAATTCCGCTTTAGTCAGCAAAACCCGCCGCGTCCCTTCATGCCAATAAAGCCAAAGGCCCAACGTGTTTGCAAATCCTTCTTCCATACTCGTAAATTGTTAACCCCGAGGCGGCTCGGTAACTATGCAAACCCGAGCCACCCCGGAGCCACTGTTCAACATCCCACCGAAACAGCGGGGTGAAAGACACAGGTCTTGTTCTTTAGTCACCGCCAAAATTGCCCCCGCGCTTCCCCAGCGTCAACAAAAAACCCTCCCCAGCCGAAGCCAAGGAGGGTTGCAAAAATTGTTTTGAGCCTATGCCCAGAACCGGCGCTCTAATTGTGCGCCAGAACCTTTAGCGCGTTTCAGCAGTCCATTCCGCGCCCATCTCGCCCGCTGCCGTGTTCGATATGGGCCGTAGATGGTTTCCCCGCCAATGGCCGGGAATTCGTCCACAAACCATCCCCCGCCTAGTTGGCGCATTCGGTATGGAACCGAAATGTAGTTATCTGGGAATTTGCCCCCCTTCACGCTTCACCCCCGTTTTCCTCGTATTCAACTATCGCGTCAGCATATTCTTTCGCGTCGCGCAGGCGTTCAAATGTATCAACCTCGTGGCAATCGTCGCGCAATTCCCAGACGGAGCTACTCTCCGTGTGCCAGTCGTCAAAGCGAAAGATTTGAAATCTCTCGCAGGCAGACCGGATGATGTACTGGCCGTACTGGTCCTCTTTTCCTCGTTTCCATTTAACACTCACGCCGCACCCCCACCGTTAACCCGAGCCGCAGCAAAAGCCCCATCAAAGGCTTTTGTTGCTTTGTCAAAATCAGCCTTTGCCGACAAAAACTCAGCGTCACCGATTTCAAGATTGCGATAGGCTTTGCGCACGTTCTGAAAAACCTCGCAGGCCTGGTCATGCACTTTTCGCGCTTGTTCGTAGTTTGCTTTCACGCCCTCACTCTACCACTAGTCGCCAGCCTGTCTACAGCGGGATCAGGTCAACGTAAGAAGCTATCAGGTCATAGCCTTTTTCCGTCTCCCCCGAGCGCAGCGACCAGGGGAGACAACCACGGAGCCCCCGACCGTCCCGTAAGGGAAAGGGAGGAATAGGGCGGGCGTCCCGAGGCGCAGCCGAACTGGACGCATGGAGGGAGCAACGCGACCGGCTCAGGTGGCAACGCCACCGCATTCAACCCCTCGCGAGCGACAGCGAGCCCACCGTTTTAGCCTGAAAAATTTTTTTGCCGGTTTGCCTATAACAGTAGTCCGAGAGGACCACTGTTATTCCTGCTCCCGTTGGTCGCAGGTGAGCCGCTTCCGTTGGTCGCTCCCTGCCGCTGGTCGCTGCGCTTGGCGGCCCGCCGCTGATGCTTCGCTTGAGGCTCCGCGCGGCTCCGGCTTGCCCTGGTCGCCTAACGGCTCGGGGCGGCGCTTTGCGGCAAGCATAGGCTTGCCTTCGCAAGCTGACGCTTGCTCTATAGTGCCTACCAGCCTCAGGGCTGGATTCTAACGAGTTGGGAATTGCCGTCAAGCCCGGATTGAGGGGGAAAACTTTTTCTGGAAACTTTGACTAGTGGGCTTGACTAGTCGCGACTAGTGCGTATTGTCTGCCCCGTGCAAATTCAAACAAACACTTACACGTTGCCCGCCTACTGGGCAGGTGCTCTTATCAATGGAGACTATACCGGGCTCACAGATGCCGAGGAAGCCGAGCTTGACCAATGGCTTTCCGACAACATCCCAGCCGGTTGGGCGGTTGATGTTTCGGAGGAAACGTTTTTCGCCCACCGCAATGACGCTAACAACATGGGCGCGGATTGCGCCGAATTCACGTTCATCGTTCACTAAGCCATGAAGCACAACGAAGCGGACATTAACCCCACGAACCCAATGGTGGCTATTACGAACGCACACACGTTGGCTAGCTGGTGGCAGGCTCCCTATACTGTGTCTGTTTTGGCCAATGGATACGCCGTGCGGCCAACACATCGACTTGATGCTGATATTGAAAGCACCTTAGCTATCATCCACCCGGACGGTGATTGCGTTTTGTGCGCTCAAGCCTCCAACCCGAAACACAGTACCACAAAATCATGAAAACCCTCTCAGCCCTTGCCGATTTCGCCGCCGCCCTCATCGGCGCGATCTTTTTTGCGCTTCTCTTCATCGTCCTGTAACCCACAAACCCCGACCGGGCGGGTAATCCCGGCACCAATAAAAAAACATGAAAACGAAACAACAACTCCTAACGGACCTCGCAGGCTCATTCGAGGCTAGAACCCGCACCAACGGCAACACCTATTACGTGTTGCACGGCACCGGCCCTGCATGGTTTGACATGCACGCCATACATTCAGACCTGGATGACCGTTTGCCGTGCGACTGGATTTACGAAACCGTCTACGACTTCGCCTCGATTGCGGCAGGATACGACGAGCCCGAAGCATTTGAAATTGCCCAAACACTCTCAACCCGACTGAGCACACACGATCTGTTGGAGTGGACAGCCGATCACAGCGGCAATCAGTCTTACGTTGAAGAGGCTATGGCAGACTGTACATGTGATTCACTCGACAAGGCTCTCAGGTGCGGCTATGAGCTGGCAGTCGATCAGATTGCCGCTAGCGTATTGGCTCAAGTGGACGTGGCGTTTGAAGATCAGGAGGGCGAAGAATGAAACTTAAACAACTCGGAAGCAATCAAACCCTTATCCAGCTATCCAATGGCAACGAAGTCTTTTTTTCCTACGAGACTCCCGTTGCTGGATACGATGCCTCCCGTGGTGTCTATGAAAAAACCTCTGCGCATTACTCTCGGACCACTAGTCGCCACATTAGCAATTACCTTAACGGAGTGAGGGCAGTGGATATGCACCAAGACCACTTCAATAAATTATTTGGTTAAAATCATGAGCATAAAACAGATAGACCCCCAAATGTTATCCTCCCTCGTTTCCGTAAAAACGGAATTCGGCCACGACGTTCCATTCTGGGACGACGGCATTGGCCCCGCTTGGGTTATGTGCGACTCAATGGGCATCGTTGGCGTCATCATCGCGCAGACATGGGAAACCGCCTACGATTGCGCGATTGACGAACTCCTCCCGGATGGCGAAATCCCGCCGCTAGACTTCGCCGACGATCACGAAGCAGTTTGCTGGGATGAAGCCAATTCATGGCGCAGTGGAACCCCCAGCAACCCGGCGCTGAAATCGCCGGTCGCAGCCCACGACCTGAACGGTGAAACACTTGAGCCTCTCACGGTCGAGCTCGTCAAGAAACTAGGAATCAAGCTCAAATTCTCAAACCTATGAAAACCACATATCTAAACATACGAACCGCCCACGGCGTTGAAACCGTCGACCAGGTTGACAAATCCGACTTCCCATCTTTCCGCGAATACCGCGCCGAAGTCCGGCGCTTGTGCCAGGAGTACAGGTTTGCCGGGATGCCCGTTTACACTTCAAGCCGAGCAACCAAAGATTGGACATCATGAGCACTTATAGAATTCTTACTCAATGCGGGGCCCGTTTTTCGGGCGTCCCAGCCGACAAGGTGGACCAGATCCTCAACATTATCATCGGCGAGCAACATTACAGGACCGTAAACGAGGGCTTCGTCTACGAGTCGACCACGACCCGGAGAACACGCAAAAACGTGTTGGCCGTTGTGGAAAAGGAAGGGGGCGAAGTATGAAAACCGCATATTTTAACCGTTTCGCAATTGATCTCCCAGGCGAAGCCGTTTCCGACATGACCGGGCCGGGAGACGCATTTCCCGCCGCGCAATATTGGGCGGATCAACTTGACTTGAGCCACATTGCCCCCGATGACATTGCCGCCGAATTGAGCGAATACGGGGCATGGGACGCGGAAGAGCTGGAAGATTGCGGAGAAAACGAAATCCGTATTCTATGGATCGCAGCCGGGAATATTTACGACGAAGAAAGGAACGCAGAATGAAAACCAGAACCGTCTACGTATGGCGCATGACATGGACCACCGCAACCGGCGCAGAGCTGGCATCCGACGGCGGGCCGTATGCAAAAATAGTAAATGCTCAAGCGGCAATCGGCCGCGCTACCATGCAATTGCGCGAGGACAAAAGACACATTACATCGATTACAATCCGAGAGCTGGAAGTGCCAGCCGAACAGCCCTACATGGAACAACTAGAGGAAGGGGGCGAACAATGATCCCGAACGGAATCAACTACATCCGAATGCGCGGGCGACTTCTCCGCCGCGAAGGCCACAACAAGTGGGCCGTTGTTGTCGAAAGCGACGAACGGGAATCAAAACCCCGTACGGAGATCAAAGGCACGCTTTCCGAACTGCGGAGGATCTTGAAATGAAATGCCCCCATTGCGACCACCACTTAAACGCCCGCGAAATCAGGAGCCTGAACGGCAAACTCAATCGGAGCCTGGTAGGCAAGGACAAAGAAAAAGCCCGCAAACTCGAAGAGCTGCGGGCTAAGTGGAAACGAGCTTTGCGGAATTACCGCCCTTTTTAAATCAACCGATTCAATCCTGCGGGAGCAATGTGCTTCCGCAGGCTTTTCCCTTCCCCGATGGAGGCGATCAACCTTTGCGACCGCATACCCGGCAAGGCTTCCTTGACTTCCTCAATCGACAGACCGGCAGCCCTTGCGATCTCGGGATTTGACATGGGATCGTCCGCCGTAGTCTCCGCCATTGCCTCCAAGATCGTCATCACAACATCACGCGGTTCTGCTTTCTCCTTTTTCTTTACAAGACCCGGAGTGTGCAGGTCGTCAACGTCAGAACCGGGGGCGGGAACCAAAAACGGGAATTCAAACCTGGCAGCCATCGGCTCGACTGGCGGCAGATGGCGATGGTAGAAATCTACCCTTACACCGTTTTTTTCGGCCAACCTGCGGACGATCAACATGGAGTCCATGTCGCCAGCTTTGGCCGATGACCCCCGGATACAGTCCATTGGGTCTTTATCGGCCATTGAGCCTTTGCCGGTGTGATCGTTGAGAATGACAGCGCAGCCCGTTCGAGTGGTCAGCCGATCTATGGCATTACAGAGCCGTGTCATATCGCGGCTACTGTTCTCATCCCCCTCGTGGTTCAGCTTATACACCGGGTCTAGCACGACAACATCAATGCCCACGGCTTCGACCACCTCAATTACAGCTTCCATATTCAACTCGACGCCCACGCGCATATTGCCGCGCATGGGGATATGGTAAAAATGCTCAGGGTCAGGGGCATAGCCCAGATGCTCAGAAAATACACGAATGCGACGGGTGAAATTGTGATCGTCGATTTCCAAGTTGACGTAGAGCACCCTTTTTTTCTGGCACTTGCGACCAAGGAAGGATTCCCCGGCAGCTATCGCCGCCGCCAACTGAATCGTAATCCACGTTTTTCCCACTTTAGCCCCGGCTGCGATCATCATTTTCGAGCCGGGACAAAGGATGTCATCCACTATGGGGACCAAGGGTTTTACGTCGTCTCTGGTCACGCAATAATTCCACGATTGAACCAGGGGGAGCAACGACAGCTTTGCCGCCTCGGCGGATTCCTCTGTTTTTACAGGGGTAGGATCGAATGTATTTTGTTTCATTTTGCAGTAGGAAGAAATGTTTTTGCCTTTCTGAGCAGTTCAGCCCCGGAACAGTGAACCGTGTCGTTTAAATCACCGACAGGCTGACCGTCACGCTGCGACATTCCCATAAGCGAGAAAGTCCGAGGGTAACACCCGGCCATGAGAAGCTGCTGCATCCACCGTTCCGCCGCCTTTACACCTGCCTCATCGACATGCGGATAGACGTAAACCCGTTTACCCTTAAAATACGGAAGCGCAACCTCCGGGATTGAGTTCGACGCCCCGAGCATTGCCACCGGCTTTGTGTCATGCTGCCGGTTCTCAAACTCAATTCTGGCATATGCAGCCAGCAGATCCGGCCCGCCCTCGACGAGCATGATGCAGGGAACATCCTGCGCCTGTTTAATTCCGATAGGCCATGAAGCTGTTGACCCTTTCACTGTATGGCTCTTGCGCTCATTGTCACCGACCTTGATCGGCTTGCCGTCTAGCCTCCGAAGCTGGGTATTGTTTTCTGTCGGATCAGTGACGGCCCAGACCGCTTGTTTGTGCCACGTTCCGAACCGCACCAAGCCATTGTTAACAGCCAGGTTGACGGCTATCGTCCCGACCCCGCGCAGCTCTCCCAGTTGAGCCTTCTGCGCCTCAGTGCCGTGATGCAGGGACAGCCCCGTGAATTGGTTTGTTTTCATCGGGTTGGGGCGATTGAACCCCAGTGCCGAACGAATGTCGTCAAACGCACAACCCGAGAAGCATTTCATTAAGACTTTGCCCCCTTTTTCAGTGATCGACAGGGATGGATTGTTGTCCGGGTGACTAGGGCATTTCGCAACATAACCGTTGCCCGCTTTTCGGACTCCATCCAGCCTTGCCAGCGCGGCGTCTAGTGTCATTTCGTTTTCCATGAATTGGAACCTCTGCCATTTCCACAGCCCCACGTCAACCTGAACCCGAAATTTAAACCTGATTTCTACGGTGACTTAATGGTTCCGGTTTATCTTGCGATTGCCGAAAATATCGGTTGAACCGTTTCACAACCTGTCGTAATTGTATCGCCGTGAACAAGATCAAAAACTACTGGGTTTCGCTTGTCCTTCATGGACAAAAAATCCTGCTAGGAGAATTCGAGGGAAACTGTCCAGCCGACGCTTGCGTCAACTGCTGGAACCAGTTCAACGACGCCCGCAAGTTCAAACTTGAAGCGGAGGAGATTTCAGAATGAACACTGAAGAAATACCGCTGGCTATCACCGTCGTCAGCCAGGTCAAGGACATGGGACCGTGGGTTGGAATCGTAGAAGTCAAAGGCAAGGAGGTTTACCGGACATGGGAGGACTACGACCACCCGGCAGCGGCATTGAAAAGATGCGCCCGCTGGGTTGTGGTCGAAGATCCTTTGAACACGGGCGAGCCGGATGATCCGCGTGACTACGAACCCGACATCCGAAAAGAGATTGAGGAGGCTTCTCCATGCCGGTTCGGCGGAATGCGGGAGGAACAAGAATGAATTTCGAGCCGTTGGACAACGAACGCGCAAAGCGCATGTCGGACACAAACGCGGACGAAATCGGGGACGGGCGCAAAATACGCTGCGCCCGTCTTCTCTGGTTTCTTTGTGGCGCGGCTGTAGTCACGGGGTGGGCGGCGATGATCGCGGAAGCAATAACTGGAGGAAGGCTTTAATGTGGATAATACCGAAAAACATACAACATCAGTGCTTAGTCTCTGCTCTGGTTACGGAGGGGTTGAATTGGGACTTGAACGATTGGGGCTACCTGTGCGCCCAGTCGCTTACGTGGAGAGGGAAGGATTCGCCTGCGCGAACCTGGTTGCGAAGATGGAAACGGGTCAACTGGCTCCAGCGCCTGTCTACACGGACGTTAAAACCTTCCCATACTCAGACTTTCGTGGATCAGTGGATCTCCTCACTGCCGGGTACCCGTGCCAGCCATTTTCCTCAGCCGGCGCAAGACGAGGTGAAGACGACCCCCGCCACCTGTGGCCGCACATTGCAAGAGGAATTCAGCTTTGCCGACCCGGATGGGTGTTCTGCGAAAACGTCGAAGGACACATTACGCTGGGACTCTCCACAGTCATCAGTGATCTGGAAGAAATGGGTTACAGATCGACGTGGGGAATATTCTCGGCGGCTGAAGTTGGTGCGCCCCACCAACGGAAACGGGTCTTTATCTTGGCTTACGCCAGTGACACCGGCCCCACACGATTCGGAGAATTTAGTTGGCAATCCGAATATCAAACGGCGGCAAAAGGAACTTTGCCATCAGGTATCCGAAGCATCGATGTGGCCGACAGCATCGGCACGGGATTACAAGGACACGCCGGGGATGAGCAAGGAACGGGATGGCAGGGAATTGGGCCGCATAGATCAACTCCCGAGGGCGGTCTATCATTACACTGGCCCTCCCGACCGGGAGAAGCTCAACAAGGGTGGGAGGAGCCAAGAACAGTGGAGAACACCAGCAGCTTCAGAAGCAGGAGCCAAGGTGGAAACTCTATTTACAAAGGAGGGGAAACCTGCCCGCCCCGGAAGAAGGGCTTACAGGAGGACGCCATCAGGGAAAATGGTGCTCCAGTCTCAGACGATAAACCAGCAAGTCGAGATGGTCGAGGGCATCAACAGAGCTCAAGGCAAATTGAACCCGAATTGGGTGGAGCAGTTGATGGGCCTAGAAGTTGGGTGGACCCAATTGCCAACAGAGTGGACCGATTGAGAATGATTGGCAACGGAGTGTGCCCGCAGACGGCTGCAAAGGCATTTGCAACCCTTCACGCAGAGCTGACGCAATGAACTTTAACGCCCTGCCGGGCCGGAATGACAGACTCGGCCCAGCGACGGCACGCAGGCAGGGCACCAATTTATGACATACTACGACATAGAAACTGGTCCGCTCCCTCGCACGGAGCTGGAGAAACTACACCCGTTCGACCCTGAATCGGTTAAATTTGGGAACACTAAAGACCCTGAAAAGCGCCAGGCCAAACTGGTTGAGGCTCAGGTCAACCACCTCAAAGACCTCGAGGATAAAGGAGCACTCAGCCCATTAACCGGCGTTGTGCTCGCTATCGGGATTCTGACCAAAGGCGAAGAACCGGTGATCCTGACAGGCGAAGAACCGGACATCTTGGCCGAGTTCTGGCAACGGTTCCATGCATCAAACGACTATTGGGTAGGGTTCAACTCCCATTCGTTCGATCTTCCTTTTGTCGTAAAACGTTCATGGAAACACAGCCTGCACGTTCACGGAGTCAGGAAGGGGCGCTACTGGAACGACCGCTTCATCGACCTCCGCGACGACTGGCAAATGGGCGACCGTCAGGCCAAGGGATCGCTGGACGCCATCGCCCGCCACCTTGGCATTGAAGGCAAGAACGGAAAAGGCGAGGACTTCGCCCGCATGTTCCAGTTGAACCCTGAGAAAGCGATTAACTACCTCAAAAACGATCTTCGAATGACACAAGAAATACATGAAAGGATGAAATTGTGAGTTTACCACCACCTAGAAAATTACCGGCCAAGCGCAAAGTTGCGTTCGGGAAACCCAAAAAAACCGCAGGCCACCGCGTCGTTCTCTACGGACCTGGCGGCATCGGGAAAACGACGCTCGCCAGCCATGCCCCCGGCCCCGTTGTCTGGTTTGACCTCGACGACAGTCTGTCACGTCTGCCCGACATGAAGGACTCAACCGTCGTTGAATCTCAGTCATGGTCTGACATTACAGACGCGCTGGAGTCTGACGGCTGGGACGGCATCGGCACTATAGTGATCGACTCTGTTACCAAAGCGGAAGAACTGGCGATTGCTCACACGCTGCAATACGTTCCGCATGAGAAAGGGCATAAATGCTTGAACCTCGACGATTACGGTTTTGGGAAGGGGTTGACACACAACTTCACGACGTTCATCTCGTTGTTTGACATTCTGGATAAACACGCTCATGCCGGTCGCAACGTTGTGTTGATCGCCCACGATTGCACCAGCAGCGTTCCTAACCCGGCAGGCGAGGATTGGCTTCGGTTTGAGCCTCGCCTCCAGTCTCCCGCCAGTGGCAAGTCCTCTATCCGGCTGCGATGCCGGGAATGGGCCGACCACCTGCTGTTCCTTGGCTACGATGTCATTTCCAAGGACGGCAAGGGGCAGGGGAGTGGTACGCGGACAATCTACCCCGCAGAGCTGCCGCATTGCATGGCGAAGAGCCGTACGTGCCAGCAACCCATTCCGCTTGATGAGCCAGCCGAAATATGGAAGGAAATTCTGAAATGAAGTTCTTGAACACAAAACGACACACCAATACATTGCGCGGGGCTCTCGACGGAGCGATTCGCCACCTTCAGAAAGATTCAATTCTTGAACGGGTTGACGAAGCGTTCAGCGGGGGTTTCGGACCCGAACCCGTTGTGGATTTTAAGATCCGAATCCGCCGCGATGCAGCCAACCCTGAACAATTCACCTACCAATCCATCACTACCGTTTCCCATGAAATGGGCGACGGCGTAAAACTCCACGGACTGAAAAACGAATAGAAAAAAACATGCAAATACCATCAGGAACATACCAAGGAACCGCAACTGACGGTTCATACTACAAATCCAACGGCGGCGCTCTTATGGTCGCCATCTGTTTCAACCTCGAAAACGAAGGGGTTGAAGGCAAAACGATAACCTCGCACCAGTGCATCATCCGCAAGGACGGCTCACTGAGCGACATCGGAAAGGAAACCCTTGAACAGTGTTTCAACTGGACATCCGGCAACCCCGCCGACCTGGTTGAAATCTTCAAGGCAGGTGAGTCGCGTGTCGATCTCGTCATTGAAGATGAGCAGTTCATCGGCAGCGACGGCACCCCACAGACGGCCAGCAAGGTGAAGTGGATCAACCCGATTGGCGGATCTGGCGGCGGTCTACCGCAATGCGCGGACATTGACCAAATTATGGCTGAGTTTGGCGCGACGCTTCGCGCAGGATTCGGAGGCAAGGCCCAGAAGAAGCCTACTTCGGCACCGAAGCCTGCCCCTACCGCAATTGCCCCGCCTCCCCGCAAGCTACCTGTCACGGAACCCCAGTTCACGGCTGCAATGGCTTGGGATGCTTGCCGGAAGAACGTCCCGACCGGCGCACAAGAAAAATGGAGTGAGACGCTTGACTCGATTTTCGGCAGCAAACCGGAAGCCGATTTTACCAGCGCCGACTGGAAACGAGTTGCCGATCACTTCGAAGTTGGCGGTGACGACGTGCCGTTCTAACCCTCAACGCCAGCCCCTTTAATCGGGGGCTGGCTCTTTCCAATGTCAACGATTTACCGTTACGTGAACAAAAACGCCAAGCACAACTTCCGCGTGCGCAAACTTGTCCCCACCTATGGGCGCATGTGGCTATGCGAAGTGGTGGATAAAAACCCGAGATTCGATGTCGGAACAACCGTTCACGTTGAAGAATCATTTTTGAAAAGGACCAATGAATCTAAAAGAATTCACATTGCAGGCGATTAAATCCGCTGCGCGGCATGGTGGTGTGACAACCAAAGATGTAATGTCGCGATCACGCAAGGAACCCATCGCACGGGCGAGGCAGATCGCCATGTGGGCATCCTATCATCACCGGCCTGAGCCTTGTATCCAAAAAGCCAAGGCTTTCGGCAAGGATCACGGGACCATGATCCACGCCAAAAACACGATTGATGGATTCCGCACCTATGACAAGGTTATCCGCGACCAATCAACGAAGGTTCTTTACGATCTGGATTTGCTATGAACTCCCGAGACAAAGGCGCGAGGGGCGAACGCGAATGCGCCAAGTGGCTGACCGAGCACGGCTTCAACAGCCGCAGGGGACAGCAGTTTAGCGGGGGGAAGGATTCCCCGGATGTCGTTTCGGAACTCCCTTTCCACATTGAGGTAAAGAGGGTTGAGGCTTTGCGGTTTGACGACGCCACCGACCAGGCCAAGCGTGACGCGAACGGAAAACCTTGGGTTGTGCTGCATCGAAAAAACAACGGCCCTTGGTATGCTGTGCTGGATGGTGAGACGTTTTTGGACATGGTGAGAGAAACTATGGGCGACGATGGAGGTGCGGAATGACACGACGAGAACAAAACCAACTGAAAAAAATCCTCCAACTCGACCGTGAAATGACGAGCGTCGAGTTCACTGTCAGCGTAATCAATGCGCTGATCGCTGACTTGTCTCAGGACATGCACCGAGTTGACATGCAAGTCGAATTGGACGCGATCATGAAGCGTGTTTATGGAGGCGCGGAATGAACGAACATAAACCTGCTGCCCGTGGTTGGCTCCACTGGCTTGGTCTACGGCTCCGTCCTCTGCTGTGCAGGGTGGGTGCCCATGAGTGGGCTGACACTCGAAAGGTGACGGAAGTGCATCACACACGCTTTCACCCCGATGGACGTGGAAACTACATGATGACCGAAGATCAAAAAACCTATCCAATGCAACAATGCAAGCACTGCATGGAGGCGCGGAATGAAAACTGACGCCGACACTTATTGCGGACAATGCCGCTACTGGGACCGACTCAGCGAACGGATGGCGAGCCATTTTCCGTTTGCTCGCAGACTAAGCGAGAAACACGGCAGGACAGTCCGGCTGGGGTTTTGTCGGTTGACCGACAGTGGCCCAACCGCTGACCGTGACTATTGCGACAAAGGTGAGGAATGATCTTGGACTATAATGGGAATTTTCAATGTTCTCATCTTCACAGTGCATTATAGCCACTGGCGTTGTTGTAATACGCACGGGTGTCCCCGCTCCCGTTAAACTGGATCAACCCATATCTCTCGCCCGTGCTAACCGTGTCTCCGATGGAATTGCCAACCGCGTTGGACGCCTGCCAAGAACGATCAGGAAACCACCAACCGGTATTGGCAGTAAAGCGATGGAGCCAACTGATTTCAGCCATACCCGACTCGGCCAACTGATAGCAGTAAAAAAATGCATTCCCTACCATGCTCCAAGGTAGTGATCGGGAGCTAGCTGCCCCCGTTCGACGGCCAAATATGGCGCGGAAACCGTAAACGGTATTGCTGCTGAACTGAACCTGTTCGGCCAGGGTATCCTCGGACCCGCTGGAGTTGCTTATCTCCAGCACAGCCTCGCTGGTCAGCGCATTTAACTTACGGAAATCGCCTGTCGTACCACCCGTAATGTTAGCCGCACTTGCCCCCTTCGTCAGCGTCAATGAAAACTCCGCACCATCCACGGCCTGCACGTAAGCCACGTCTCCGTTGCTTATGTCGCCCGTCAGGTTAAACGTGCCCGAGATGTCCCACCACACGGCATCGCCTACACTCAATCCATGCCCGGAATAGGTGACTTCATCGCTGCTTGCATCCACCGCCGTGATCGTCAGAGCAGACCCGATGAACCCGGATTCCGTGAACGGCTTGCCGTAAAAGGTATTGCCGGTGATCCTTAGACCACGAACGTTCGACAGAGTGTTGTTGAACAACTGGATTCCAGTTCGCGGATGGTTCACCGTGTTGTCCGTGATGTTCACCCCGCGCAGATGTCCGTTGGGGATATTCGTATTCGTCGCGGCAACGTAAACCCGAATTCCGATCCCGTTGTCCACGTCGTCATCCTGTGCGCCAGTCGGACAGTGGATTGAGTTACCGGAAATGGAAATGCCACCCATTGCCGTTGTGTTAACCAAGTAATCCGACCGAGATGAATAGAAACTCTCCAGATTGGCCGCGCTCACGTCAATGCAACCACCAGACCCCACGCCATACAACTGTGTGCAAGAGTTACCACTGACAACCACATTCAAGGACGGTTCAGAGATTACTATTGCGCCATTGATCGCGCTAACCCGGTTCCCGCTGACAACTGCACCCCTCGAACGAATCTTGATTGAATTGCCCGTGCAGATCAGAACGTCCACTTGAACCCCGGAGCCGTCGCTGGTGAAACCTGTAGTACCGCCGCTCAAGGTTGCTTCAACCTCGAAATCATTATCAGTCTTGTTAATCACGTAATACCAGACGGTAGAACTTAGCTCAGATGGCAGCGTTCCCGTTCCGAACCGAACCCTGTCGCCATTCGATAAGCCGTGATCCGTCCAGTTGATTTTATTGGTCGAATTTGTCAACGTGACAGCATTACCAAAACTCACACCATCGGGGACTGTTACCGTGTTGCCGCAGACTGTGGCGTCCATGCCGGTGACGTAGATAGCATGTTCGCTGCTGTTGCGGATCGTGTTCCCGCAGATCGACCAATCCCGGCCTGCGCGGTTCACTGTGGCGGACAGGCTACTGTCCGTGTAGGTGTCCGTCTCGGTGTCCTCGAAATCATCATACGTCGAATCAGTTGAGACGAAATCATCGCACCACTCGGCATAGTTGTCCTCAACCACCAGCCCGTCCCCGGTAAAGTGAATCGCATGGATCAAGGCCCGCTCAGGTGTAGTATGGGAATTCGCGTAAAACGAACAGTTTACGACCCGTAAGTCATAGACTTTCGTTTTATTGTAGTAAGTGCCATTAAATGACATTGCGGGAGCCTGCGAGAATATGGCAGCCGAATCAATCTGTGTGAAGTTCACCCCGTCCACCAGGATCTTCTTGCAGTTCTTCAATTCAATCGCGTTGCGGTGATCGTGAACCGCGCTGCCACTTGTGCTGTGCCGAACGTCGGAACCCTGGAATGTGCCGCCCACAAAGGAGATGTTTTCCACCGCGCTGGCAACGTCACTGTCTGGAGCGCCGACAAGGACAATCGGATAGGCATTCGCCAGTGTCGCAATGCTGGCATGGCGGGCGAGAGTTGCCTTTGCGTCCATCTCAAATCGGACATTGGAAGTTGTAACCTTGAGCCCGTAATTGTCGTTAGTGCCAGAGACAAGGCCCACAAGGTAAGTCCCAGCCGGGAACTCCACAACTCCACCGCTGGCAAGCGAGTTGATTGCAGCCTGGATCGCAGCCCGATCATCGGTTGAGCCGTCTCCCGTTGCCCCAAAGTCTGCAACGTTCGCCCGGTAAATCCCCATCCTGCGCCAATACCAATTGGAACCACCGGCAGCAATCAGGATGTTGCCGTCATCATTGGCACCGGCACCGAGGGAACCGGACTTGTCCAAGACGAAATGCCCGCCCTTGCCATCGAAGGCTGCCGCGTAACCGCGCATGTAAGCAACGGATTTGTCAGCCACAGCCGACACGTTCACGGCTTCCAGCGAAGTCTTGGTATCCGCAATCGTCACAGGGGTATCGTCAAAAGCGATGTCCGAAAGTGAAATGTCAGTTTTGACCGCTCCAGTTGTCGCATCAAAGGACATCAGCTTGCCCTTACGATCTGCCACAGACCCGAGGACGTTGCTTGGGCTGCCAACCTCAGACTCCGGGAACTGGATTGATCGCTGCGCCTGCTCATCGGTCGCCTGCGCAACCATCGTGAGCTTGTCCAGCCCGCGCTCCTGGACACTTGCAGGGAAGGCATCGTTGCTGACGAAATCGGTCAATTGCGTGATGTCAATGTCACGCTTGATTGTCACGGTTTCGCCAATGGTGCCGCCGATCATGGTCAGCGTTCCGCCAGCTTCATTCCCGGCCCCCGTCAACGTGTAGTTGGTCCCCTCAACTAGGGTTGTCTCGACGCCCGAGGAATCAGTGTTGATCGCCTTCACGTCACCATTGGCGAGAAAATGAAACGAGACTGACAACACTTGGTTGGTGCTCGTCAAAGTGTATTGGACTTTGCTGGTTGAGTTTGAAACGCTCATATTTTAGGGGTCTTTCTTTACTCTAAGGTTGACAAAATTTCAATTCGATTCCCTGTATTTAACCATCCTTTTGGCATATGCCGTTGATTTGCTGCCGATCTGACGCATGACTTTCTTCGCATCCTCGCTACTCATACGTTCAAGGCTGGAAAGACGGCTGACGATCATTTCCCGCGCCCGCTCGCCTCGATGCTTCTGGAATTCGTAATATTGGTCTGAATCCATTTTGTGACGATAACTGTAGAGGCTTCCGAGAAACGCCTGCTTCTTGGCTATCATCTTCCAGATTCGATGATTCTCGCCGCCCTCATCCTCGACTGACCACAGCCACGAAATCGGACGCTGCTCGACAGGCATTCCCAGCGCATCCAGCTTCGGCCTGTTCCAGTGAGTTGTCACTGGCGTCATAGAGTAGAGCGCCCCGAGCATGTCATCCTTGTCGCGAACGTAGCCGTCCAGGTCGCGTGTAATCTGCTTCGCCAGATTCGAGAAGGGAATCATTGAAGTGGGGTCTGCCGTCCGTTTAATCAGGCGTTCCAGAGCCCGCCCGCGTGCTTCACCTTGACGCCCCATCGCCTCAAAGAAATCGGACAGACTGGAAAGGTAAGACTGGTCTAGGACCATTGCCGCGCCATCTGCAAGCGTGTAGGCAGCCTGAACAAGAGCAGACTGCTCATCGCCCTTGTAAAGTCCGTAACGCTTTGCGTCATGGACGCCGCCGACAAACGCGAACATCAAAGATAGCGGAGTGTTCTTGTAACTGTAATACTTGTTCCCGATCTGAACGCTGAAAGGCATCCACCCCTTTGACCTCAACTGCTTCGATTTGTTGAAGTCTAGCGGCCCCGCAGCGTGAATCCCGAAACCCTCATCGTCATCTTCACTTCCACCACGTAGCAACAAGGCAGCCACAGCAGCCGTGCCGACAATGCCCTTCTTGAACTCCATCGCCCGCTGGTCAGCCGATTTCATTTCATACGAGCCGCCCTTTTTAAATTCGCCAGCAAGCGGAGTTGCGTAGCTGCCCTTGCCTTGTCCCACAAAAACAGCAGGGAACACAGATCGGACAAAGCCCACGGGAGTGTAGTCCAGTGCCTTGTTTGTGACGTTCGCCGGAACCCGGACGAAAGGAACGAGAAACCTGCCCACACCAAATGGAGTTCCTTCTTTGAAACCACGACCCAGCATTTCACCCAACACCCCGATAAACCCTTCCGGCTTGTAGTTGTAGGTAGCTCTGGCTGCAAAATCTGAAGCCCGCTCGACAAGAGCCCCTTCACGCTCCTGAATACGCAGCTCCTTCACCCGGCGCTTCTGCCATTTTTCAGCCGAGACAGTCATCCCCTCCTTGTCCAGCTCATCCCACTCTTTCTTGGCCCGTTCCTCGAAATCGGCAATCTGATCGGATTGATTGTTCAGTAGCGTCTCCGCTGCGTCGAAAATCTCACCCATCGATGTCCCCTTCTCAGCCTCAGACCGCGCCATCTCAAGAGCTACTAACCGCGCTTTGACCTCTCTTGCCGTGTGGAAAAAGAAACCATCCTCCGCGATCAATGCGCGACCGACAAACTTGACCCAGTTAAATGGATTGTATTTGCCGCCAGCAAAAATGAACCGTTCAAGGGCTGACCGTGCCCCAAACTTTGAAACGGTCTCCCGGCCAAGCATCTGCTGCCCTGACGTAAAATGCTCCCAAGCCTCAGAAGCCCCGAGCATCGCCCCTGTTCCCCGGTTGAATCCGCTGAACAAAAATGAAACTGCTTCGATTGGGTGCTTCTGGAACAGCGCGGCAAATCCTGAGTCAGCCAAAACCTGCAAGGCGGTATCCCCCATGTTCCGCATATGGGTATGGTGCCCACTCAAGATGTTCGCGTACCAGATTGACCAAGCCAGGTCCACGCCTTTGACGCCCTCGAATTGGTCATAAACGAAATCCATCATTTGAACCACGCGATCACGCCGTTCAGCCGAACCAATCGGAGCCGAGCCGATTCGCTTGGCATGATCCGCCAGCTTCTTCGCCATGTCACCGTCCATTGACGGGATCTTGAACTTCTCTTGGAAAACTTTGTCGATCTCCGCGCTGGTGATCTCGCCCTTGTCCATCAGCTCAAGGATCTTCTCCAACGCGCTGCCTGCCTGCTTGGGGGCATCAATGTTTCGGTTTCTGAGCTTTTCCGAAGCCCGCTTCTTGACCCGTTTCTTGACCTCTTTCCTGCCCTCGTCCTTGACTCCCTTATCGCCCATCACCTTGCCCAAGGCTTCAAGCGTCAAGTCCTTTAAGTGCGGAATGATCCTGTCGCCGTAAGCCTCCTCCAGTGATCTAGCGAGTTCTTCAGCTCCGTAATTCTCCAAGATTTCCGCCGCCTTATCCACCATATGAGAGAGCTTTGGATCAAGGCTAAACGTCAACCCCGCCCATGCATTAACCGACTTCTGCCCAGCTCTCTTGGCCTTCTTGCCGTGTGTCTCCAGATACTCATTGACCCACTGATAGAGCAGCTTCCTCGCTTCCGCCTGAATGTCAATGGCGACATCGCGAACCGCGCCGATAACCGGATCTGTCTTGATGTCTTTCTTGACCGTGTTGGCGTGACGCTGGAAGAAAGCCTGAACCGATTCCGCTGAATCAAACGCGAAGCCCAGCAAATCAAACTGCTTCACCCCCTGACCATACTCAGTACCCAACTCAGCCAACCGGATGGCAACATCGGCAGCCTTGTCATGCTGCCCGTTGTCATTGTAGATCCTCGCAAGAGCAGTCCCAAGAGCCCCCCGAACCGCAGGCTTCAGCCCGCTTGTGTCATTGTAGAACGTACGCGCAGCTTCATCCATGCCCTTGTCAATGATGGCAACAGCTTCATCTGCCATCTCTTGCATCGGAAAGACCTTGTAGAGCAGGTTCTTTGTTTTCTCCTTTACCTTGCCTGAAAACTCAACGCCCTTGTGATCGCCCTTTGATATGCGTTCAGAAATCTTGCGCTCCCGGAACTTCGCCTCAATCGCCGCAATCCTTTTGTTGATTTGCATTGCGTAAGTGATCTCAGGTCGCGATGGATCGAAGCGTTGAGAGAGGGGGATTATGTTGCCTGCTTCGTCGTAGGTGACGGGATCAGAGGACTTCACTTGGTTAGGGTCAAATAATATGACCTCGTTCGGCATCCCATCCGCTGGCGTCCTATTTCCGTAGTAGAGGTGGATAGAGTCGTAGCCTTCTGCCTGGACGTTCGCCACAGCTTCGTCGGTCATCAGGTAGGGGAAATCCTTCATGCCTTCACCAAGCACTTCCACTGCCCACTCCTTTGTATCGACATCTAGCACTAGGGGGTTTTTCGCATTGGCATACACCGGGATCATTCGCTCTTTAGCGTCCTGTTTCCAATTATGACTCGCGGGAGTTCCCTCCTTCGTTGGCTGAGTTCCAAACCAAAATGCCTTACCAGATGCCCCCCTCAACGTGCGCTTAACGCCTGCCTTTTCCCAAGTCTTGATGTCGTCACTGTGCTTGAACTCGTTGAATTCACTCCAAGTGCGGTGCCAAAGTGGCATGTCCAGGTTGAACCCCGCCGCCTTCGCCGCCTCATCAACCATCCTCTGCGCCGCCTCCATGTCGCCAGCCTCAACGGCCTTCATGTATGCAGCGTCTTTTTCAGGGGTGACTGCGAGGCTGTAGGTCGTGCCCATAGCTTCACTTGCAGCCACCCTCAGAGATTCCTCCAATGCTTCAGCTTCAGCATCACTCTCCCCCCTGTAACCGTATTCCATATCGCTTGCCGCCTGGTCCTGCCATGCCTCAACAGCCTGCGCCATTGCTGGTGTGCCTTCTCCCTCGCTGACAAGAAAATCCATTTCGTCGGCAAGATCCGAGTGCGTCATCCACGGGTATTTCTCTCCATCCTGCAAATCCCACCTTTGCCAAAGGTCTGCGACCCTACTCGCCCCCTCCTTCAGGCTGTAGGTCGTGCCCATAGCTTCACCCGCAGCCACTCGTTCGCCATTCTCCTCTAAAATCTCAATATCGTTCTCGTCAAAGATCACGTAGTTGAAGGTCTGGTCGCCAGCCTTGCCCCGCGATTGCCCGTCGGCATATTTGATGCCTTTGATGCCAATGGATTGAAAATAGGCACTGGCAAGTTTTTCGCGCTCATCATAACTGGCCTCTCCTTCAAAATGGATGTAATCCTGCTGAATTGCCCTTGCCGTAAACCTGTAAAGCTCGGCCCCATCAAGTGATTCCAACGTGTAATCAGGAGCGTAATCAGCAAGCCATTGAGTCATTGATTCCTGATCGGCTTCAGGGAGGACTGAGGCAGCGCCTTCGTTGTCCCAAAGCAATAGCTCCTCATCCTTCACGTCAAGGTTGACCCTGTAGAGGTTGCCCTTTGGCGGGGGATCAATTCGCGGGGACAGGGATTCAACACGATCCAAACCATCTGCTAAAACCTCCTTGTCAAGGTCAAGGTTTTTCAAATACTGAATCGCCCCCTCTTTCCCATACCGGGCAATCTTTAGAAATATTGAAAAGCTCCCGCCTTCCAGTCCTTCAGGTGTACCAACATCAGACTGTCTTACAGGCTTTCCGTCAAACATTCCTATAATATCGAAACCATCTGACGAAAGAGCCTTCCCGTAATGTTCCGCCACTTTCCTCTCTTCAGCAAAATACAAGCCCCATCCATACACCTGCGCCCCTTCACCCATGCCGATCTTCTCAGTCAGGAATTTTCTTACCTTATGGGGCGTTCCGTGCCACGCCTGAAGGCTGAACGTAGTCGGCCCAACTACCGTGGCGTTCTCCGCGTCAAGCCGTGGAGCATCTTTCGGGAATGATGCTCGCCCGATTGTCTCTTGCCCCTCCTTCAGGCTGTAAGTCCTCTTCTCCTTCCCTCGCCGCCACTGTTCCGCAGCCTGCATCAACAGCTCGATCACATCATCTGGACTATCAACATTAAGACCACGATCACTAAAGTCCGTAACAACCGCATCCCAATCCGTTGCCCTCCTGCTGCCAATCTGCCCCCACATACCCCCAAGAGCCTCCTTGAGCCTGTCCAACTCACCCTGCAAAACCTTGTGAGTTGTAGGCAGCTTGATCTCCCTTGCAATCTCAAAAACATCAGGCGTTACCTCCATGCCTTCAGCTTCCATCTCCTGCTGTTGAGCCTGCATGTCACGTTCAGCGGCAGCCTCCCACATCCCGACATCCAACCCGACGCTGCGCTTTAGGTGCTTCTCAAGTTGCTTGTTCAGCTTGCCCTGCTTCTTCAGGCGCATCAGGTCAGCAGCGATCTTGACAACCGCCCTAAACATATGCCGCATGGTGTCTAGGAACTTGATAAGAGATGAGGGCATGTATGTGGCAGCCTCTTCACTCTTCCGCTCGCCCAGCAAATAGCCCTGCGCCGTGCTGGAGAACCATTCGGTCAACCCTTCTTCGCTGTCACTGTGAGTTTTCTTTCCAGTCGCTATCTCAATCTCATTTTTCCAGCCTTTGACATTCTCCCATGTCAGCTCGTCATTCGCCACCGCCAGCTTGATGTAGCCTTCTGCGGTTTCCTCGAAAGGCGTAAGTGGGTTGGCTCCCTGATAGATTCTTGAAACTGCCTTGGCAATCTTGCCGCTGGTATCAAGCTCGTTCTCGCCCAATATCTGCATTTGTGCAGGAGTCAGCCCTTCAGTCGAAATCCCCTCCTGCTGTGCGTATTCCTGAATGGCTTCCATTGCCTGCTCAGGAGTTGTCAGCTTCTTGACGATCTTCTCTTCAAGGTTCATTACCTCCTCGACGCCGACAATTGAAGCGCCCTTGCGCTGGAACATCTTGATCGTCTCAATGGCCTCGTAGACATCCTCGCTGATCGACTCAGCCGCTTCACCTTCCGCCTCGGCAATGATTGATTCCCCTTTATCCATCGAAACCCCTTCAGCCACAGTGGTCCCATCGGGGGCGATCACATCAATCCCACCCTTGGGATTATCGACTACAGTATGCCTGTTAGGATCATCTTGCCGCTCGAAGAACTTCTCAACCTCATCCCTGCTTTCCTTGTCCAGCTTGCCAAAAGCCTTTTTAACCTGCTCCTCAGTTCGCTCCTTCCACGCATCACGTAACAGCTTGACCCCTTCGTCCTTGTTCGTCGCCTTTAGGATCTTGTCGATCCACGAATCACTGAGCCCAGCCCCTTTCAACACCTTTTGCCGCTGCGCCATTGCCTGGAAATCAGCGAAATCCTTGAACGTGGCCGCGGCCCTGCCGACTATCGCCAATGGTGCCACCTGCCAGAACGTATCCATCGCGCCGTCAGCGTATTGATCGAATTCCTTCTGCCAATCCACTTCAGGATGCGACTCGCTGAGTGTGTCGGCTACCCAACCAACCAGCAATGGCATCACGTCTTGACCACGCTCTTGAAAGAATTGCTCGCTCCAACCAAGAGCGCCGCCACCAACCATCCGAGCCGCAAATCGTTTCGCTCCCGGCCCCTTCAGCTTGTCAAGAAGTCTGCCCGTAACAGGCAGCTTGCCAAATACCAGTTTGGCCTGAAGCATCTCCATCGGAGTTTCAATAAACGCATCAATTCCAGCCCGAACCGACAACTGCTCATGGTTAAGCCCTGGGTGCCTTTCCTTCATCTCACGGTAGCGGATGTCGTAAGTGGATGACAACGTTCCGGCAATGCCAAGCCCCCCCGGCAACATTGCCTGAGCCGTGAAGCTGATGTTCTCCATGAACGGATACCACATCTTTTCCGTGAACCAGTTGCCCGCCTTGATCGGATCAACGACACGTTCAGCGACCTCGACGAACTTCTCGGCCATTTCCAGCCGGTGAAGCCCACGTTCAGCCTTACTAATCAAAACAGAAGCGTCACCCTTCGAAATGTCCTCAAACTTCGTTATCAGCCTTGACGCCAACCCCACTTGAGCAATCCCAGTCTCAACAACCTCCACCCTTCCGGCTTTTGCGTTTGCAATAACATCATTCAACGCAGACCGCTCGAACACACGAAAATGCTCTCGCCCACGCATCTTGACGCCACGCAGCAAAGCCTCTGCTGACTGCTTCAGAAAACCCTTTTCGTCTCCTCTCTCGGCAGCCCGCAAGGCAGCATACTCGGTAAACCTCTCAATATCCTCAATCTCCCAGCTATCCAGCAGAACGTCAATCTCCTTGTCGGTCGCAGCCCAACGCTCGCCCTCCCGAGACTCAACCCCCATCTTGTCCTCAAGATATTCGTATGCCTTACCAAACTCTTCATGGCTGCCCGCCATAGCCTCAGACCCGCGTTCAAATGCATTCTTGAACGTGTCTAGGTAATCGTCAGCCTGTTTGGCATCAAACCCGTCCAGCTCTTTCAGCTTTTGATAGAGCGGATTGTATTGATCGCTCCATTTGCCGCCTTTGCCGACTCCAGCCGCGTAGCCTTCCGTGGCAATCGCGTGAAGGAATTCCTTGCGCTTGTCGGAAGCATCCACCTGGGACTTGATGGCATTGAACAGGTCCACATCCGTGGCACCATCCTTCAGTCCAAGAACCCCACCCAGACCAGTCTTGTAGGTTCCGTAATTCTCCGAAACGTCATCGAGCGAAATGCCCATCGATGATGACATGAAATATTCGTTGGCAACCCGAGCCTTTACCAAGTTCTTATCCTCATCCGAAAAGCTCTCAAGCTCCCCCTGCACAAGCTCCCTCTGCTTTTCTGGAAGATAGTCAAAATTCCCCAACCCCAGTCGGAAGAGGCTTTCCCCGTAATCCCGCCTGCGCCGACGATGCTCCCGCTCGAACCTCGCTTGATCTGGATTAACTGAACTGAGTTGGTTAGTGGTTTTCGGCATTAAGGAATCGGGTGTGTTGACATCCAGTTGAAGGCATCAGAAGCCTTGGGGGCAACTTTCTTCTCATCTTTCGGCTCCTCTGGTGGAGGTTGTAACATTCCCGGCCTGTCACTGAACCTGCCGTATTTCATCAACTCAAGCACCTTGCGCACAGACCTTTCCCTGAACATCCCGTGAATAAAATTCTGCCCGTCTCGAAAAGTTGCCTTTGGATTCTGTTTTGCCCACTCGTCAAATTGCTGTTTGTAGGCAATGATAGCCTCAGACCTTTCAGCGATACCCTCCTTGTCTATGCCCTCGTCGTGATGCTCTTCTATCCGATTCCGCAGATATTCATCCAGCTCTTTCTCGACGTGTGCACCAAGCCCGCCCGATCTCGAAACACCCTTCACCCGACTACGGATCATGTCGTGAATGATTGAAACCTGACTCTGCGGGAGGTTCCCAATCGCAGCCGCTTTGTAAACCGCCAGAACCTCGTCGCTTTTCGGATCTGCACCAACCGGCAAGGCTTCCGCCATCTCCATGATCTTGGGAACGTTTTTCCAATTGGGAAGTGTCTGAGTGCTGTAAAGAGAGTTGTAAAGGCTCAAGCCTTGCCCTTCGGTCAATTCCCCTTTTGCAACCATCGGCTTCACAACGTCACGGTAAAACTCATCCCTAACCTCGGCAGACATATCTTCTTCCGCAACCATCGTGAGAAATTCGCTGTAGAACTGAGTCCCCTTGACGTTGCGCTCATTCCGCGCATGAGCCTTCATCGTGCGCCTGTCCTGGTCGTCAAAGCCCTTCCAATTCTTGTAAGCCCCGCCCTCCGTCCGCTCTTCAAGGTCGCGCAAAGCCTTTGCCGGATCTGCCGAGATAGCCTTCTCAATTTGCCGCCGCTGAATCCTTGGCAGAATCGACTTTTCCAACTTCCGAGCCTGCTCCGCAGAAATCACACCCGAGCCCCGCATCCCGTGAACCTCTTCAATGGCTGCTTCCGCGTTGTCGTTCTCAATGTGAGACTCAATCGCCGCGTTACCTTCCGCAATCGTTTCGTCAGCAACCCGACGTGCTTCTTCTGTCTTGACCAGAATCCGCATCCGAGACTCATGCTCTGCCTGCATCTCCTGGATCTGATCGTGAACGTCCGGTGAATACTCGCCACCCTTCAGGGATTTCGTAAGCTCTGACTTATGTTTCTCCCATATTGCCGGAAACTTGCTCCTGTCGCCCTCCTGCGAGAGCTTGACCTTCAAGTCATTGGCTGACTCGTTGAACATCCGCGAACGCTTTGACAGCTCTTTCTGGTTCAATGCTGCCTGCTTACGCTGGGCAATCTCGCCAAGCATGGACCCAAGCCCGGAAACAACCTCGCCAGCCCGCGCCATAGCGCCAGCCGCCGCGATCTCGCCGCTGGTGTCCATCATCGCCCCGACCGTTCCGGGGACAACCCTGCTTCTGCTAACTCGTTCCAGCATATTTCACCTTGTTTCCAAATGCGCCTGACTGCTTGTATTGATACCCTGACGCAGCCATCTTGCCCAACCCGCTGAACAGCGTAGCGCCTGCCCCGATCATCCGAGACTTGGCCGCAGCCCGCCCTTGCTGCTGGGTGAAGAGACTTTGCTGCCTAAGATTTTCTGCCCGCATCTTTGCCGCCCTTCGCTCGTCCTGCAATTTCAGCTCCATCATTGCCGCATTCTCAGCAAGAACAGCCAAAGGACTTCCCGCTTCCTCAACCCCGGCTTTCGCAATCTGAGTCCGCTGCCGCTCAATCAGCTTCCGGTTTTCCCGCCGCTGACGGTTACGATCCTCCCGAGCCTCCTGCTCAACCCTGATTGCTTCATTCCGCTGAACCTTGGCATTGTACTCAGCCATCCGGCGCTGGGCCGATGCTTGCTGCATCTGTCCGTAAACAGAAATGCCCGTCCCCACTCCTGTGGCAACTAATGAAGTAATTGCTAATGCTGCCGGTGCTGCCATATCAAAGTCCCATAATCAGGTGATTCACTTTCTCAACCCGCGAAAATCCGTTTAACGACAAGACCCCGGCCAGTTTGTCACTTCCACAATGAGACATCAAAACCGAGTAATTCGCATTCGCCAGTTCATTCTTCAGAAAATCAATGATCGCCCCGAACGCAGGCTTCAAAACAATTCCAGAAACATCCGGCTTGCCAACAATCCATTCCATCATTGCAACGCCGACCGAGTTGTCCATGTAACACCACGCAGCAGCAACCTCTTCAGGCTCTTCGCCTGCATGATTTCTGATGGCTATTACGCCCAGCTTCGGCAAGACCACCTTGGGAACCGGATCATGCCCGTGGCCGCGCCACCATCCGGCGATCATCTCGTAATCCTTTTTCCCGTATTCCCGCAGCGTAATCATGCCCAACCTGTCACCGCGTATTTGACCACAAAGTATTGAACCTGCCAAGGAAGCGGCTGAGTTTGCTTGACAATCAACGTTGGCTCCTCCCCGTAATCGCCATCAAACTCGATCTCCTTGATACCGCTGAACAACGGAGGACTTCCGTCCATCTCGTCCCCGGTGTCACGGAACGGGAATTGATATTCGTCAACCCCGTCACTGTAGGCAAACCCAAGGGAGTTCAACATCCGAACGCTGATCGACCGAATGCGCTTCTTCTGCCCCTGCGTGTTCCCCATTGTCGGGTCAACGTTGATAATCATTGGCTCAATGATCGTCTCGAACTTCAGCCCAACCTGAGCCTTTGTCACCGGAGTATCCAAAGTGATCTGCCCGCTGCTGACCACCTTTGTATTCTGGACCGCACCATCACCGAGGATCTGGACCGTCTTGCCTTCCAGGTGAGACAGCCCGGTTATCGTTGTTGTTGAAGCCCCGGAATACGTAATCCCGGAATCGACGTAAAAAGCATCTTCCTTCAGCGTCCACAAATTTGGATTGAACCGTTCAACGTAACGCTTGGTCGCCCCATTGATTGTACGCTTGACCGAAATCCAGACCTCATCGTCCGCGCTGCCGTAAAGGCTGGTCACGCTTTCAATCGTTCCATCGGTCACATGACGGTGCCAGCCAACAACCTGTTGCTCCCGCTCATAGGTCATCCCCAGCAACTCGCCGTCACCGTTCACAGCCCACACAATGGAATCCGGCTGCTGCTGGTAGTCCATGTCAACGATACCACCGGAAGTGATATGTTCAGCAAGCAGCGTCATGTCGGGCGAAAGATAAGTGTCCTGCCCGAACGAGTAAGCCATTTCCCGGAGCTTCAACCCCTGACGCTGAACAAACAGCGCAACCTCGTTCACCAACAGCGCCGAGATGTTTTTCGACCCGTACGTTGATTGACGTTTTACCTCGAAGTTGGAAGGAGTGATTGCCTGGTCAGGATTTGCCGAGCCAGCAGCCCACTCGCCGCCAGATGTTCCGATCAACAACCGGTTCTGCGCCAGCATCCACTCGATCTGATTCCGTTCCTTGGCCGCAATGGAATACTTGAGTGCATCAGTGTCAGCCGTGCCTGCCCGGAAGTTCTCATACTCCCCAGTCGCAGAACCCCAAACCGTCTGAGGCTCGTAGTCAGATCCAGCAAACATCAGGCGTTGCTCAAACACAGTCACCGTCCGAGGAAATCCGCGTTTGTCGCTCCATGCGCCCTCAGACCAGTATTTACTGGCTGAAGTGGCGTGAAGATCCGTCACCACGTCAGCCGTAACACTCGTTCCGCCGGTATATCCCGTGATCTTGACCAACCCGTAGCGAAATGCGTCATCCGCCTCAAGAACCGCCCTTCCAGAACCGGAAGCAGAATTAGCAACCCTTACCCGCAATAGCGCGTCAGTGCCCTCGCTTCCGCTAGCCTCAATGTTCCTGTCCGAAGAGCCGTTGTAAGTCCGCAACGTCTCCCATGTCGATCCGCCATCCGTGGAGCGTTCAACCAGAACATCCGCCGACCACGTTCCGTAGGTCCGAACTGTCCACCCGCCACGAACCCAAAGCGATGAACTGGTGTGATTGTGAGTGTCTATTGCAACTTCTGTTTCCGAGACTTCCCGCAAGTGGGCAATCTGCCAATAACTGCCAACGTGGGTTGATTCAAAAATGTTGGACGATGCCGTCAGTGTGACGCCCGATCCTGTAGTCGCAGAGGATGCAATCGTCGTCGTGGTCAGGTTTTCGTCAAGGAAAGGCGGAATGTCGAACACCACTTCGGCAATCGTCCAATTCGTATCCCCAAACCGCGACAGTTTCATCACTTCATGGTCTGGATGCGTGATATACATCACGTCGTTGATCTGGCTGAACTGAAGCTCGAAAAGCTCTGCCTCCAGGTATGGGGTAGCGATCTCGTAAGGAGCACCGAGAACCGCGCCGTTTTTGTAGAACCTCAGATACAGTTCGCCAAACTCAAGGCAGTAAGTCGTACTTGTGGAGAACTCAAAAGCCTGCAACCGCACCTTCTTGGTGCTGTCCTTGACCTCGTTAATGTATTGAGTTCCGGCCCGACGCTTGGCCCCGCCGTGCGTCTGGATTACCGCGTTCTGAAGCTGACGGCAGCCCGATGAATACTTTTCAAGGTCAACGCGACCATCAAGCAAAGGGGACAGTTCACCGGCATTAAATGCAATAATGCTCTTGTTGGAAGTTCCGCGTCCACCCATTACCCATTAGTGCTTTGCCGCCTGGATTGAACCCAAAGGCTGCTATTGCTGTAATCATACTGCCGATGCCCCTTCTCGTTCCCGTCAACCCGACGAGCGCGAGGCATGATGACAGTCTCGAATTCCTGCATAAGGCTGGCAGAAAGCCCTTCATGCTCCGACAGGCTGACGCACATTTCCGCCGCCAGCTTGCAGGCAATCGCCTTCACCAAGAGTGAATCATACTTGGTGGTATCCTCCTCATGCTTGATATACTGGACCTTGGCCGCGTCCTGATCGGTCAAGAGGACGTTGCCCTCGATCTCATAGAAATCTTCAGGCTCCCACGCAAGCAGCCCGTTCAAACGGACCATGCGCAGGAAATCAGAAGGAAGCTGATATTGGTAATCCCACTCAAAAGCGGGAGCCGTTGACAACTGACCAAGCTCAACCCGAGTCTTGGCGCAGTTCCAAGGATGGGAACGAAGAACCTCCCGGACCGTATGGTCCCAGAAGGTATTGGCGAGCCGCGCCGTTTTGTTGGTGTCATCTGAAACGTCCATGATGCGTTTCGCACCCAGACGGCCCAGCGCAATGTTAACAATGTCTGTCTTGCTCGCCATGAAATTGTATAGGTAAACCCCGCCCGCTGGATCGCAGCGAGCGGGGCAACCAAACGCCTGATCTGTTAACCAGAAACAGCGTAAACGATGGTGAACCGCAGTTTCTGCGATGCCGTCAGCGACGTAGCCGTCTTGACATCAGCCTGAATCCACGAAGCGGAATCCAAGGTGTGTCCAGCCAGCTCGGCTGCGGCAACGGTGCCACCTGCGCTGAATGCGAAGTGACCACCAGCAGAAACGGTCAAGCCGTCACTGTAGCGATCCGCATCAGCCGTGGTGTCATCGTCGCCAATGTCAATCACCAGCGCGGTTCCGGGATTCTCAACCTCCACAGAGCAGAGGGAGGTTATCACACGGGAACCAGCAGGCAACTTGACCAGGTTCACAATGTCATTGGCTGCTTCCGAGCCGGTCAACGTGTAAACCACGTCTGCGACCCGAACATCACCGGTTGTTTGAACTGCCGCAGCGCGATTCCCCATCTTGGGGTCATTTTGCAGGGCAGCCTGATCTGAGTAAGTAGTAGCCATATCGGTCTATTCCTTTCAGTTGGTTATAGTTTACGGCGATTCGTCGCAGAGGATTTCAACGACACGCTCTTCCTCAACACGGGTAGCGCCGAGGTTGGCAACCGTGCGAATCTGAATCGACTCGCTCAGATCATCGCGAACGCTGATCTTCACCTTCTTCTCAACGCCGACGCCAAGCGCCAAACCGCCGCGATGCCATGCAAAACAGGTCCGCACGTCCGTGGTGGTGTTGAGTGCAAGCAGCTCAGTCCGCTTGAAGTGGAAACCGGCGAACATAGTCACCTTGCCGTCCACCAACGCTTTCACGTTGTTGTAGTCGGAGGACTTGACTTCGTTCACGTCGTTCAACAGGTCGAACAACTGCTGGGCCGAAACCGCAATGTAGCGATCTCCATCGGGAACTTCGTTCTCGTCGAGGATCATCTTTGTGCGGAGCAGCTTCGCCAAGGTCAGACCGCTATTGGCAGCGGAACCGGTCTTGACGTAATCAACCGCCACCTTTTGAGAGGACGGAAGAGCCGTAGCCGTGGTGCCATCTTCGCCCGTGTAAGCCGTGCCGACCGACGCATCAATGAGAACCTGGTCAACCTGACGGTTGTAGGCCATTGCGTGCGACTGGACGTGCTCGGACTCAGGCGCAGAAAGTTCACCGAGAGACAAATCATCAAATTCGTCAATGTGAGTGACCTTTTCATAGCCCTTGGGACGGAGCCAGCGTTTGGCAAAGGTGCTGTCAGAGGCGACAGTCTTGCCGTTCCGATTGGTGATAAGAGACATTGCAGACGTGCCGATCTGCGAGAGAGTGCGTTCCTTCCCTTGAACGGAAATTCGACGCACGCAATCGCCGAGTCGAGAATCACCCTGCTGAACAAGGTGCTCCCAGTTGTCGGCAAAATCGGTCTGGAAATGCTCTGGTAGAGTAGTAAGAGACATTCTTCTGTTTTCCTTCCGAAAAATTACGTTAATGGGTTAACGCAGGCTTCCGAGGAAAACCGAAGGTGTCCCGATTAGGGGCTTCACCCTCTGAAGGTATCTGCAATGCGGCAAAGACAAGTCCCGCCGCGCCTTTCATCTGTGATTAGAACACCTGCTCTCAGGATTGCAAGACATTATTGCATCTAATCCACTCCAAAACTTTTGGGTTGTCCCGCCACACGGTCAGCAGTCCGGTCGAGAGTCTTGAAACGTAGTCCTCTTCAGACATTCCATCCGCCAGGCTCATGCCGTCACAGACTGCGTGCATGACCTCATGTAACAACGTGTCCGCCTCGATCTGCGGAGTGGTCTTTTGTATGCGGATCAGTTGGCGAGCGTAGCTATGTTGCCCGTGGCTCTCCGTCTGCTCCCGCCAGTCGTCGTCGCACCATTCAACCCTGTAGTCGAGATTAAGAACCTTTATTGACTTGGGCCGATTCACCTACTTAATCTCCCGCCAATGTGTCTTGCGCCGCGCCCCTCGCTCGGGCCGGAATGATCCCGATTCAATGACGCCAGCCTTCACGCCAGCCTTCAGCAGTTCATAAACGTCGCTTCTGTCTTTGCCGTTAAAGCGCTGTGACCAATATTCGATGTCACGGAATCCCGGTGGCACGTCAGCTTCCGGCTGCTTGAGTGCCACCAATTTGGCGAGCAACTTATCAGGGTCAGGCTTCTTTGGCTTTTTGGAACGCGATTGGCTCATTTTTGTGAATGTGAAGGTTTGGTATCAATTCGTTGTCGCAGTATTCGCCATAAACCCAGGCTTGACGCCAAGCAAGGGTTTGCCTGCGGCAATTGGCATAATGCATTTCCGCCCGGTCTGTGAGCGTTCCAATATTCACACCGATTGCCTGGTTCATGCCTCGGGCCTGCCCAATGCCAGCCGTGTGTGTGTGACCGAAAATCACGTTTCCGTACATCTCAGCCATGTCCCGGCAAGCCATTTGATTGTAGATCGTGCCGTGCGTCAGAAGAAAATCGCCCAGCATCCGCCCCTGCAAAATGCCGTCATATTCAACAAACTCGGCGTTTCCTTTAATAACAGCCTTCCGAATGTGGCTTATTAACTCGGACGCTAATCCCGCGATCTTGCCGTCCTTGTTGTTCAGCTCCCGCCACAACCTCGCTTCATGATTCCCACAGAGCACCAATTGAGGCTCCAATTGGTCAATGTGCGTCAGCCCAGTCGAAATGTCGCCCCGGTAATCCTCCGCAAGATCACCCCCACTGGCACCGGAGCGCCAGCAGGTGGTGTCTACGAAGTCCCCCAGATGGAATGTGAAATCAGGCTTGAACGCCTTCTTGGCCTTCAGCATGGCACCCCACGCTGACCTATCCACCATCTTTGCGTGTGAACACGTAATCCCGAAGAATTTCTTCCATTTCCTCGTAACCGATGGTGATTTGGCCTTTTTCTTCATTCCACTTTTTCCATATCACGCAGGATTTGCGCCAGAAAACGCTTCATGTGTCTGCGGTTTACCACACTCACACAACCCAAGCCGTGCTTGTCAATCAGCCGTTTCAACTGATTCGCCTTGACCATAACTTCACGCCCTGCCTTTTCGCTGCAACTCATGGTATCTCTGATTGAACCGGCTGCGAGTCGCCACCGCGTGCTCATGCTGCGGATGGTTTGGATCATGGAACGCTGCGTGAAGCGGATTGGCCGGATTATCCCGGATGTCCAGTGCCTTCTCGCGATCTGATGCCCCGAAGTTGCCTTCAGACTGTCCACTCACCAACTTGGATTCACTCACCATCCCGGCAACCTGCGCCATCGCTTTTACCGCTTCCGGTGACTTGAACATCGGATGGGCAAGGTCCAGCCCCAGCGTGCTCGCGCCTCGGCTCGCCAATTCCAGCTTCTTGGCGTAATCTGCACCCCAATCCGCTTTCAGTGACTTCTCGGCCTCCGCAAGCTCTGCTTCCTGCGCCACAACGCCCGCGTCACGCCCTTTCAAGGCTTCACCGATGTCAGCCTCAACCAGCGCCTTAACCAGCGCAGGAGGAGCATTGTGCTCATGCAGGATTCCGAGATACGAGTTCATCCGATCCTGATCCCGCATCTCTTCCGGGAAATCATCAGGATAACCAACCCCGTAATCTTCAAATCGTTCCGGCACTCCGTTCAGCTTGCGCAACATCTCTGCCCGCTCCGCTTTTTGCTCTTCCGTCGCATCCGGCCCCAACGGCTCGTTGACAACCTTCTTGCCCACCATCTTGGACATATTTGCCATGCCACCCAGCAACGCCTCCATCGTCTTGTACTTCTCGAACGTGGGGCGATACTGCGCCAAGTGTTCCGGCAACCGGTCGTAATTCGCGTGGTTCAGGCTTCCGTCCTCGTTGTAGAGTCCCTGGTAGAAGGGGGCTTTCGGGGCTTCTGGCTGAACGCCTTCTGCGCCACCCCCGACAGCGCCACCAGCGCCGCTATCGCCACCAGCATTAGCCAGTAAAGTACCACCACCGCCGCCATTTTCGCCAGATTCAGGATCACGCAACAACCTCATTGCTCAACCCCCGATACGTCAGCGTTCCAGTCCTCATCAGATTCGTCCATCTGATCGTTCACCTTGGCCGTCCGATGCGTCTGCCGCTCCGCAGGCCACTTGCCATCAGCCATTTTCGGACCACGAACACCATACCGAGCCTTGAACTCTTCCGGGCGGTATTCCTCATACCACTCAACCAGCGCAGGCGTCTTGTCCCCAAACTTGGGATGTTTCTTCGGCATCCGGGGAATCGCCTGCGACGAAACCGATTCCGTAGACCCCTCAATGACAACCCGCTCCTGCGGCATGTCGTTGTTGTTCAAGAACCGGACCACCGCAGGGCGATAACTCTTGTGAGCATCCACCAACTGAAGCAGCTTGCGTTCATGGTTGTAACTCCCGACCCGGATTTCTCCGTATTCATCGGCTCGAAACACGTTCCCGGCTTCATACCGGTACGTGACCTTCTTCTGAACTGTATCCATGCTATTTCCTTTTTGCGTTTGGTTTTTCCAGTTTCTCCACATCCGCCGAAACCATCTTGCGGATGTTCAAGAAAGATTGCCGCATCCCGTCAGTCAGGGCTGCTCTCACAGGGTCGTAAGCACCGTTCTCATCCTTGCGAAATGCCGGAAGATCAACCCCGTTGCGTCGGTTCAAGTCGCGCCAAACCATGTCCTGATAGACTGTCCGCTGATCACTTGTCCCAAAAACAGCCTTGTAGGCCAATATCAGCCTTTGCTGCTCATTTTTTTCTTCGCTCATAAATTGATTCGAGATACTTCCGGCAGGAATCCGACAACGGACCCGGATACCACTTCAACGCAAACACAATGCTCCTGGCTTCCGACTCACTCTCAACTTTCCTGCGACCGGCCATGATCTCCCCGGCAAGCTCCATCCATCTCGCTCGCAACTCTTCGGGGTTGTCCATCTCATTGCCTCGTTGACAGCCAGCCCAAAATACCGCTCCCCACCGCAGCCAAGGCGCTGCCAACCGCCTTCACCCGACCAATGCTCACCTTGTTGGCAACGATCTCATTGTCCTGGTCCCGGATTTTCCTCAGAATCACCGATTGGCCTTCCTCGATGTTCTCCAGCTTGGTGTCCATCCTCGAAAGGACTGCATCCAGGCTCTTTGCATTGTACTCATCCTCGCTCATGGACTTACTTGGCCCAGTATTTGACCGCAACCCACCACGCAAACGCACCCACCGGGATGGACACAATCAACCCCAGCGGATAACCCGCCATCAATGGGGCTGCGGTAAGGATAATCGACGGAATTACCGCCGCCATGTTGTGGACAAATGCTCTGGGTTTCTTCATTTCGGAATTTTCTTAATCAGTTCACGGACCTGTGCGTCCTGCGCCCGGTCTTGTTCTCTTCGAAAGAATTCGCGCACCTTTGATTTTTGTTCCGGCGTCAAATCGCTGGCTTCCTGCAACGTTTTCAAAAACGCATCCCCGCCCTGCTTCACCTGCGATAGCGCGGATGACAGGGTATTCCCGGCAACCCGAAAAGCACCCACACCAGCGCCAACCACCGGGTTGAACATTCCCGCAACCTTGAGGACGTTCCAAAGAATCAAAGCCGCAATCCCGCCAAACAGATACCAACCCAGCTTAATCAGTGACCGCTTGAATTCAGCATCGGCAGCATTGCGCTGGTTCACCTTGTCGGCACGTTGCTCCGCAGCTTCCAATCGTCCTTCAAGCTGCCGGATGGCTTCATCCTTTGCCTTCAGCTCCTTGTCATATGCAGCCAATGCAACGGACGCGGCAGTTCGCAATTCGACGTTGGTTGACACAGCATCAGCGGCAGCCTGTTCCAACCTTAGAATCGTCTCTGCGGGCGGCATCACCCGACCCACTTCAAACGCTGCACGCGCAACCTTCAGCCTCCCTTCGGCAACCTGCTCATGGATTCCCTTGTCGGTCTTCCCCGCAAGCGCAGCCTGCGCTGCAAGCGCATTCCCCACTCCGTGCTTGGTCGCACTCAGTTCGGCAGCAGCAATGTCATCCTCTGCGGACTGAACCCTGTCTTTTGCGTCTTGATACGCCTCAGTCGGCCCCTTGCACGAAACAAGGACAAGCGAACAAAACAAAACTAAGCCGATCGGCTTCATTAGCTTGGTTGAGTAACCGGAACGCTCAAGACAAGGGTCGATTCGCCGGAATCAATTTGGATTCCATAGCCGTTGTTCAAATCGCCGCCTTCACCATAATCACTCTGGTATTCGGCGCTGATGGTATTGGAACCGTTGACGGAGATATTTCCGTCCATCATTTCGTCAACGTCAGGGCTGAAGCTGAAATCGTAAGTATGGTAGGTGCTGCCGTCTTTTGTGAAATCAATGTTTGCCGTAGGGCTCGCATTGGTAAGCGACTGAGTAACCCCATTCTTGTCAACGATGTCCAATTGCCAGCTACTAGGCTCATAATTGGTGAAGCTCAATGAAACAGCTACAGAGCTGCCGCCACCACCACCACCGCCGCCGCCACCGCTGACGCCAACAGCGTTCCCAGCCTTGCCCGCCACGCAAATAGCCATCAGTAGAGGGCGACCAAGTTCGTCGCCGTGGTGCTGGTGCTGTTCACACGGATCGCCTTGATCGGGATGATCGTCCCCGCCAAAGCTCCGGTGATCGTAACGGTGCTGCCATTCGGCTTCACCACCACCATGTTGCCCGCGCCACCAACGTAAATCCCACGGCATTCGCCTTCCGAGAAGTTCGTCGAGTTATGCGGCGTAATTGCCACGCCATCAGTGTAAAAATCCATTGTTCCAGGCATATCAGTTAAACATTCCTTCCATTCTGTTCATTCCTTCCGGTGAAACCTCGCTAGCAGTCTTGGCCGCTTCAGCCGTTGTCTTTGCCATCTCAGCCTGCTCCATAGCCTGCTGCGCCGCAGCCCGAGCTTCCCGCAACTCATCAACATCTTCCTCCGACCGCAACCATTCGTTGCGCAGGCTGAAGTTGCGAGCCAACCCGCGAGTCGCCTTGTCAAAATCAATCGCATCCAACACTTCCGGCTTGAACTGAGCCAACGGCCCCATGACCTCCGTGAACGCCAAGAATTGACGGCTCTCCATCATCTTGATCGCCAACGCAATCTTGCTGGTGTATTCAATCTTGGGCATCTGCATCCCCACACCCTCGTCCGTCTCAACCATCAAAGACCTCGGCGGCTGGGGTATCTTGCCCTGCTGATACAACAAACCGAAAACCCGCTCCAACATCGGATCAAGAATCTCACCCACCATCCGCGCAAACGTGGGGCTAAACTGAATCAGCTTCTCTTCCGCCAACTCCAGAACCTCCGTTGCCGTCATCTGCTTGTCGCGCTCGGCAAACATCCGAAACAGGTCATTATGGTAAGACCTCCGTATCGAATCCCGCTTCTGCTCGCAACGATCACGACCCACGTCATAACGCCCCTGCGTTGCCCATTCCTTCGGCATCGCTGCCGGGTTGTTGGGATCAAAGAACGTGATGCCCGCCGCCCGCATATCAACTTCGCCTTCCAGCGAATCCGGCACCAAAACCCTCGGGAATGCAGCCTGTTCAGCCAGTGCATCCAACTGCTTCTCAATGAAATTCACCTGCCGAATCGTCGGCAATGCCTCAATGCTCGGACCATAGCCGTAACACTCATCCCCCCACTTCAGGTAGCGCGAAACAAAATAGGGCATCGAATCATAACCGCCAACCTGGACAATCTTGTTCTCCTCCAGGCAAACGTAAACCGATGCAATCGGCTTGTTCTCACCGTCCTGCTTCGAGTAATCCCGATCTCCGTCCTCCCGTGGGTAAACCGCGTGGATGAACTTGAAATTGGCGTCCTTGCCTTTCGGATCTCCCTCTTTTACCAGATTCAGCAGCTTCGCCGGAAGCTCTTCCCCGAACTTCTGATACGCCTGCCGCGCCGTCATCTCGAACTCGCGGAACACCGTGTCCACCATGCCCTCGTGATTCTCCGAAACATGATAAGTCCCGGCCCGATGGCACTTGAACCGGATACCGCCATCGTCCGATTCCTCAACGTAAAGGTTAGAAGTCCCAAATGCGCCCCGGTCCAGATACATCTCGTGTACCTCAAGGTAGAAGTTGCTCCGCGCCAATGCCTCAAGCACCGCCGTCGTCGCCTCATTCATCCATCCGGCATCCTCGTCGTTGCCCTCAGAACCTACCGGTGACGCAAACGAAAACCACCTTTCCCCGGCTGGAGTCAAATAGTTCAACTGCCCCGCAGCCAGCGCCATGTTCGCGTGAATCGCCGTGGTGTCGTAAATCTCATCCGTCCACCCTTCCACATCCGGCGTCTTGCGATCCTCAATCTCAGACTTCCTCGGCATCACATAGTCCGCAATATCTTGCCACACCGTTCGCCAAGTCGCCGCCTGACTCTTCAAGTGGTTGTTGCGCTCAACTATGCTCTTGCCGTCCATAATCAACCCAAAAGAGTCTTTTTCGGCTGCCCCATGCTTCCCGCTGCTTCACCCGACAACAACGTTGAACGATACCCCTTGCGCCGACGCGCATCACGACGGGCACCACGCGAAGCCTGATAGACTTCTGCGGTTCTCTCCGTCGCAGGAGGATCGGGGGGAGGAGGTTCTTTGTAGTCGCCGCCTTTATGACAGCGCATTAGAAGATCAAATTTGCCTTGCAACATATATCAGTAAGGCTGATATACGCTCAACTTGCTGGAAAGGCAATTCATTTTTCTGATTCTGAGCACATTTCTACGCTCATAACTCACATACTCCAGCGGATACGGCATGAACCGGACAGCCTCCCGCATGTCGCCAGCAGCCAAATAAACGTGCCAGCAATCGTGAAACCGCCCCTCAAACGTGATCGCAGGATCAACTATGTCGTCAGGGTCAGCCTCCCGCACAACCGGCCTGCCCATGACAAAGCAAGTCGGGGTGCTGAACACGTAACCGTTCAACAAGTGTAGCTCCAGATCCTCCCTCAACGTGCGGGGACAATGTTCCCGCACATAGACAGCTGCGGCTTGTTCAATTGGGGTCATGGGGCTTTAGGCGGGATTTTCCCCGGCTTCGGTAGAATTGAATGGGGCTTTGGGCGAAAATTCACCGCACCAATCACAAGCCCACGTTGTCGGCCACTCAGCCTTACCACTAGACACAAACGTGGGCGGATTCCTCAAACAGTAACCGTAATGCTCCCAATCATCGTGTGTTTCCAGTCGCCAAAAACGGCACTTACTGCATTCTTCGTTTCTTTCACTCATAAAACCAAAGGACGGACGCAGAGCCTTAACGCCTGACCACCGCCCGCCCCCTACGGACTCCCGTCCGCACCCTTGGACCCCGACGCCGCCGACTCTCTTTTGCCACCGGGCTATTGTCCTTCAGCATTCCCCGCATGTGCGCTTCCGCGAACGTCCGCAATGCATCAGCCGTATTGCTTGCCCAATCATGCAACGGCTCATCCGCAAACTTGCCCAGCCGATCATTATAGTTCGTTCGATAGGCTTCCAGGCACTCAATGCCGCGCCTGCACCGTTCCGAGCTTATCCAAACCCGATTGAACATCTCCCGCAGGTGGTTGATCCCTAGCCACCTGTCAGGCGTACGGGGCACAATCACCGTGTTTCTCACCCCGGCATCCTGCAATTGAACCTCGTAGCTCTTGCCGCTCCCTTTTTCGGTATATCCGGCATCATGCGGAAGATAGTTGGCTTGAATGCGATATTCCCGCTTGTCAATCCAATCCTGAATCACCTTTGCGTAATGGGCGCAGGCTTCTCCATTGGCTTCGTAGTGGTCGATCAAGTGAACCTCCCGGCCCACCATTTGAGCTGCCCATATGGCTGTTGTGTCCGAAAAGCCAATGTCCCAAAACGTGAAAACCGGCACGCTTTGGTCGTGCTCGAATGGCCTGATTGCACCGGCCGCACGTTGCTTAGACAAACACTCGCCGTAGATGGCTCCCTCGATCAGGACTTCGAACGCTTCCGCCGGGGTAGACGGAAACTCCTGAAGCATTGAATGCCCCTGCTGGGCTCGTTTTTTCGCGTACCACGCCCGTTGATCCGGCTCAAGCTGGATGCCGTCCGCTTCCAGCTTGGCGAAATACTCAACGTCAAGAGTGGACAGCCTGACCGAATCGGCTGGGAGTCGATAGGCGGGATCAGCGTACCACGGCTCAAAAACGAACCGGAAGTCTAGCAATGTCAGGTCTTGCCCTTGCGCCTCCATCGCCACCTGACACAAATCATAGAACGCGCCGCCCTTGCCGCCTTCATGAGTTGACTCCACGAAGATCCGGGAGCCGGGCGCTACCGTGTTGAAGGCACCGGAAACGATTTCTTGTGCTCGCGCTGGATCCTTGTACGCGATCTTGCCGAACTCCGACACATGCAGGTGCTGATAGGTTCCACCGCGCAGGCTAACATCCGCCACCGCCTGAGAGCCGTTGCGCCAGGTTAATTTCTGCGTGGTCCAGGTCTCGCCAACTGGAATCGCTTGTTTCAACGGCTCCGGCAAATGGTCGTAGGCAAATTTCATTTTGCCGAGTTTGGCTTTGGCGTCTTCCAACGTCCGATCAACGATGCCAGCCGACTGCCCGCGACGGAATAGCAACAGGTCCAGGATATCGATCGCGATCAGGGTTGAAAACCCAAGCTGGCGTGCCTTCAGGATGCACTGAAGTGGATGTTTGGAGTCCAGCAGCCTGATCTGCGCTTCGTTCGGCTGGAATCTGACGGTTTGGCCTGACTTGTCCTGGATCTTGTACAGATTAGACAGCCGCCAGCGCCGGTTTCTCAGGTTGGATTCAAGGTTCATCCGGGTAACGGTGCTCGATAAACAATTGCCGCCGCCAGTAGGCTTCCCCGGTTGGAGTCAGCCGCCTGATTTCGTCAATGACAACATCGTCAACCTGCGGCAAATCGGGCGGTTCCGGTCCTCCGTGAACCAGGTTGTGCAACCGCTCAATCTCTCCGTACATGTCGCGGGGGTGGATCACTTAATCCTCTAGCTGTATCGCGTGAACCAACTTTTCGAGCGGATTCATCGAGACTTCAACCCGTTCCGGTGCGTCATGTCCTGCCATTTTGTTGTCAATCGCGATGGCCTGGAGCTGAAGCGGAGTCAATTCGCGATCCGCATTCCCAGCCACAACACCGGCGAGAAATTCGCGTTTCTTGGTCCGGGTGAGGGTTTCTGCGGTTTCTTGTTTCTGACGGCGGGAGTCGATGTAGCGTGCGACTCCCTCAGTTCCCATCAAACGAGATGCATTCGAGAGAGCCGATTTCTCGCTGGTTTCCGGGTAAGCCTGACGATAAGCCTGAACTTGCGACATACCATCCAGAATCGCTTTGGCGAAAACCAGCTGCGGAGGCGTCAATTTGCGTTTTCCTGCCATCTTTTAACCTTTCGGGAAGTGTTTAAGCATTTGCGCGATCATGTGTTCATTTCGATCACACCACGCGACGAGCCAATCCAATTCCGCTTTAGTCAGCAAAACCCGCCGCGTCCCTTCATGC
>Ga0208794_1000267_pt1 | contig 40669 bp, 48 predicted proteins | sample 32_taG_FD_184106 | JGI IMG/M metagenome (GOLD analysis project Ga0208794, IMG submission 184106) | Marine viral communities from the Gulf of Mexico - 32_GoM_OMZ_CsCl metaG (SPAdes) (version 2) | ecosystem: Environmental > Aquatic > Marine > Oceanic | place: Atlantic Ocean: Gulf of Mexico... | reverse complement strand
AGTTGTAGCTCCCGGCGAACAGTACGCTGGGGTCTTTGCTAGGGCGCTAGGATTCTATCCGCAATCTGCTGCACGATCTAACGACTTCTCGAAGCTGGTGATCCGTGAGTCACAGTATCATCGTCAGCTATCTGGTGGATTGCGAGACAGGTGGGTGCGCGCTATGTTGCAGGGTAATCCGGACGAAGCTCAGGCTCTCGTACAGTGGGTCAACGAGTGGAACGTCGACAACCCGGACGAGCAGATAACGAACTTTACTAAGCGCGGCCAGCGGGCCCTTAAGATGTGGCGGCAGACAGGCCAGCGTAGAATACTAGCCACTACGCCGTCAGCTATCCGAGCCCAGTTCGAAGAGATACTTAACGAGGACGACTAATGGCTATCATCTTATCTAACAACGTAGCCTCGACGCTTCTCTCCGCCATAGGTACGGGTGACACATCGCTCGTAGTAGCCTCGGGGGACGGCGTACTGTTCCCCTCTCCAACAGGCGGAGATTATTTCTACATCACGGTAATCGAAACCAGTGGTGCCTTAGAGATTATGAAGGTCACTAGTCGTAGCTCGGATACGCTATCGCTCACAAGAGCGCAAGACGGTACAGCAGCTGCGTCCTTCACAGCCGGGGCGCGGATAGAGATGCGAGTTAACGCAGCCTCCGTAGAGGATGCAGTGTCTGAGGCCACGGTAAACATCGTGACCGGGGACGGGACTACGGGGGGAACCGGCTCCGCTGGAGCCGGTAATCAGTACGTTGAGATAACGGTAGGTGGGACTACCTACCGCGTGCTACATGATGGTACTTCTTAGGGGGATTCTCTATGACTTCGTCAAACCATCGCATAAGCGTAGACCCTTTGTGTTGCTGAATAACCAGGGTGTGGCCTAATGTTCCAGCGCCTATCTCGGATGCTCGCTCGGGGTCTTGGCTACACTGTTCGCAGATGAAGTCAATCTCTATCCATTGACGTCGACCAGGAATAAACCAGCGGGAAGAGGTCGATACCTCACGAGTCGTAATGGGCTTGTGCTGCCCCACAGCCGGAACTTCGGTGATACGTATTGTTTCCGAATCTTCTTCCCGCGCGCATATACGGTAAGCGATTTGGTGCATATCTCCAGTGCCGAAGGGACATGCTAATTGTCCAAATTCGGCGTTTATAATTTCCGCTGGGGGTCCGAAGTCATGATACCCCATCCTTACGCCCGCCCTAGTCTGCGATAGCCCAGCACCTTGGATATCGGGTATGCCTTGAGCGACACCTTATCCCCTTGGTTGCCACCGACTACCCAGACACGGTCACCCTCGAAGTGACTGACAAACGCCACATGTCCCGGCGCGTTGATAACGTCAGGCCCCGGCTGTTTACCTCGGCCACGCTGGAAGATAACCACTGTGTTTCCAGTGGTGTTCTGTGCTGTGACTGGCTTGCCGACTTGTAGCCAGCTGCGCGCACGTAATGACTTCGTCCGCTCCAGTCCCATGTTGAACGCCACCCAGTTGGCGAACCCGGAACACCACGGCACGGCGTCATCAGTCGGCCAGCGTGCGTCGAGCTTGAGCATCGCCAGGATAGCGGGGTTGGACCCGTGTCCCGGTACTTCCTTCATGCCCAGGTATTGTGATGCGCAGTCAAGCGCAGTCCAGTTGGATTTACTCATGATAATTCCCTAGTGAGTAGCGGGTAGTTCTGGCACTTGAAATGTGCCGTCCAGTATTGCTTCCCTGGCCTGTTGTAGCCCTGTAGCCCAAGAGTCCAGCATGAATACTGCTGCATCCGGGTTGACTCTTACTGCGTGTCCAAATTCATACGGATTCAGCAGAAGCACCGCAACGGGGTCCGAGTCTTCCTCCGCCATATGGACGCCCAAAGTGCCAAGAAGCAATACGTCTTCTCGCTCTATGGTGTAGTCGTCGTCGCCTGTTGCGTTTATTGTTGGGGTCAGCGTTGTCATTTCTACCTCTGTAGGTTGGTTACTGTTGCTAGCTGTGGTGCGGTTGGTGTATCCGCGTCTGTCAGTACGCCCTGCATCTCCGGATGAGCTAGGTCGACTGTTATCACGTTAGACTGTGGCAGCCTAATTCCCGAATCCTTGGCGAGATATGCTTTAGTGCTTTTATCTTTTAAGAAAGCAGCGCCTAATCCACTGCGGAATACATTCCAGTCGTGGTTCCGGTCAAGTAGCCAGTCTTTTAAGTGCTTACGATTTATCTGCACGTAGCCTGTGTTAAACGTAGTCGTGTTAGATGCCTGCTGACGGAATAGATTATAACGTACATGGATCTCACCGCGAGGTATGCGGTCTGCTGGAATGATGGGCTTAGATGAAGGCGTGTTATACATCGCCGTGAGTGCCATCGATGCAGCCTCATTCAGGTACGTTGCCAGGATGGAGAAGCTATCCTCCTGGTTGTCCTTGGCATTGGTACGCATGGAGTCAGCTTGTTCAACTGCCCACCGTATTGCCTTTTCAGGATTAAAGGGGATCAACCCGCGTTCATAGATTTTGCTAGAAACATAGTCAGCAAGCAGGACACTCGCCTCCCAGAAGCGCTCCTGCCCGCTAAACTGGGTGTTGTACTTGTTCGCGAATTTCTCGGGGTGTGCATCCAGGTCTGCCTCCAGTTGCTCCGCACCTGTGTCGAGCAGCATGGCGACAATCTCCCGGCCCATCGTCCCGTGGTTCCGCTTCAGGAACTTGGCAATGGTTCGCCCAGCGGTGGTGTCCTTCTTGAACATGGGCAACACGGGCATCCTCACCTCGAATAAGCGAGCCTGCTGCGCCGATATGTTCCCGCCAAGGGCTAGTAGTTTGTCGTTCAGTGGGATGTTAGTGGACATGATGCACGGGGCTGCCCAGGTCTTTTGCTTACGTGCCTCGGCGTTACGGTTTAGGCGGTGCTTCTCCTTACCCTGTGACACGTTATAGATTATGTCGTTGATGCGGGCCGGAGCTAGAGTCGTGACCTCGTCAATGGCTATGGGTAGATGCGAGCTATGTCCCATGCGTGTGAACAGGGATGAGTCTGTAAACTGGGACGTCATCAGCAGCGGGCCAGGGTCGCCCCATACACTCTGCCCCCAGAGCTGGGCGATACTCTTGCCCCCTCCAGTGTCGCCCGTCAGAGACACTACAAGTCCGTTCAGCCCGGTGAATTTATAGAGCGGGGCCGACATCGCTACAGTCACAGCGAACATGTGGCCGACCAGTCCTGCGGTGTCCAGGACTCTGGAGAAATCGCACCAGTCTCTAAGCGTTCCGCATTGATTCCAGTTTGCTGCCTCACGCTGGGCAGTCACACCGATATGGGTAATCTCTTCTACCTCGACCTTGCCCCCACGCTTGCGGAATATCTGGTCGCCCAGTACGAACTCGGTGTTGTCTTCCTTCCACCCCATCGTGGAGTACAGATTGGTGACGGTGCGGGTCCGGCGCAACTCGTCCATGTATCTTCGTAGCATACTCTGGAATAAACCGAAGGCATCTTTCGAATCTAGTACGATGCCCTGGTCAGATATCTCCGTAATAAAATCCGTTAACTTCACACTGTTTATCAGTGCTGTGCGGAACTTCAGTTCCCGCCACCCTATATGGGGGCGATTCCAGTGGAAGCGGTAGACTTCCCAGCCTGCTGCTTCATCGTATCCATAGGATACGGGGTAGATATCGAATGGAGCGATGGTGTGCTCCACGTTATCGATGATCTGCTTTACCCCCTCGGCTGTCCGCTTATATGGGTGCGGGATCGGCACCACATCCTGCTGGGCTATCGCAGTGGGTCTGCCCTGCGGTGCGGCTATCTCTGGCGTGCGTACGCCCAGGATAATCGGAGACCGCACTCGCTCATTCTGTGCGTGGGGACACTGCGCGCACCCTTCAGGCCGCTGCTCCATGAAGTTCTGGCATAACGTAGCGCCAGTGGTCACGGCCTTCAGCCGGTCTACCCGGCTACGAGTCTCAGCCTCGTCGTATCTAGGATCTTTATGGCTCCATGTATGGGCCACGTCGTATGGGTCTTCGCAGTACGCCGCCACTCCAAGCATTGCGTGCCAGAGCGGTTCCTCTAGGCCGTCCTGATTATCTACGCAGTGCTTTACCTGGGCGCATTGTTGGTAGATCAGGCCCGCCTGAGCTGGGGGTAGGTCTTTCAACCCTGCTAATAAATCAGCGGCTAAGCTTCCCGCCTTCGGTGTGACTTGACTTTCTGTACGGTACTTTGTTATAGGGTCGTCTGGCAGGAGCGCAGCGAAATCGGAGAAAGATATCGGGTCGAAGTTCCCTTTGAGTACGCGGGCTTTCCGCCCGGTCATAGGGTTGGTAGTCCCTGGGAGTCTAGCTAGTCGAGCTGTGTCGCCAGTGACTGCCATGTCTAGCTTCAGCCCCTTGTTGTAGGCTAGAGCTTTGAGCGAAAGCGCCATCGGCTTCCACTCTTGAACCGATAAGATTCTATCGAATACCCAGTAAGCGTGGACTCCGTGGCCCGAGTAAACTAGTGACGGTGTCGGGAGCTTGGTCTCTTTGAGGAACGCGAATAGCCCCTCTAGTGCGGCCTTTACGGATAGATAGGTTTTCTCCCCGTCGCCGCCCTCTCGTACATCCAGGTCTATGTAGACCAGTTTGAACCACTCGGATACAGCCCCGGTTCGCTCGGTCTCTGTGGCTGTGGAGATGGTGTAGTAGGCGTCGGAGGGGATCCCCTTGGCCGCAGCCTCTTCGTGTTTGGTTAGTATCGTAGCGGCTAGTTCATGGAGTGTCTGGCCGTAGCGGTTCAGGAATATCCAGTTCTTCCGATACTTCTTGGCACTCTCGAAGTCTGTGCCGGGGGGCGGTATATCTGCCGGGGAGTTCGGTATATTGGTCGCGCCCCTATACCATGTACCCGAGTCAGGTAATACCTTCTCCAGAAAGGTATACGTATCCATGCTCTTCTCCGTTAGAAGCTGATATCTCAGCGACTATTCTTTCCAGTCGCTTCTGAGGATCCAGCGCACGGACACCGGCAGGAGGCCAATGGCCGTTACGTAGCAATGTAGAGATCCTCATGAGTACCCATCGAAGTCTATCACGCTGACCTCTACGGGGCTGGCTCCGTCCCCGTATCCAATTATTATATGTCTGACGCGTGATGCCCAGGAGGAACGAGAGTTCCTCCTGAGTTAAGAGGGCTCGCTTACGGATGCCCTCTAGTTTCGACAGGTCCACCGACTAGTCGTCGGAGTCTAACCCCGCAACCATAGCTTCAATCTCAGAGGCTAGCGCATCAGCGCTCGCTTCTTCAACCGGCGCAGCTGCAGGCTCAGGAGCAGGATGCTGCACCACCGGCTGTGGCTCAGGGGCAGTTACTGGCTGCGCAGCAAACGGGCTCGGCTCAGGAGCCTGTGGAGCAGCGGGGGCAGGACTCGGTACTTCAGCAGGAGCTGGAGGTACTGCCGCAGGCTGAGCCGCAGGAACAGGAGCGGGTGCCGCTGGCTGAGCGACGACACCAGTAGTCGCAGGAAGAGCCGGAGCGACCGGAGGAGAAACCGGGGCAGTCGCCACACCCAGACCAACCAGACTATCAAGTTCTGCACTGTCCGCTTCCATCTTATGGGCCATCGCAGCCGCTTCTTCTTCCGTGATCCAACCGCCGTAACGGAATAGCAGGCGCGGGAAGTCAGCCTGTAGGTCAAAGTACACAATCGTCTTGACCAGATCGATATCGATACCGCGCTGGGCCAGAAGCTGCACGTACTCACCGAAAGGCCGGAGCGATGCAGCAGGGACCGACAACTGATATGCCTTACCCCCTGGATCTGTAGCGGCTACGACTGCCATCCGCTTGCTGTCACTGCACGCCTTGATCTTGGCACCGGTTGGGCTGATCTTCGAACCCCATGCAGCCTGCGGACAACTCGCACACGAATCCGATTGCGGGCTAGTAGCTGCCGGGTTCGGACGGATACCGTCGTAGGAGAAGCAGTTGGGTGCTTGATCAGAGGCGTTGGGATCATACGCACCAGAGAAGAACGTCTTGATCAGCGCCGGGTTGGACTTGAGGATCATCACTGATAACTCAGTCTCTTGGAGTACAGTCTCGGCACCGCCTTCAACAATACGGAAGCGACCGGCACGAATGCTAATACGTGGCGGGCTACCCGTTGACGTACCAGCCAGTAGATCCTGGGTCAGGGCAGATCTGTCGCTGGCGTTGACACGGTTAGCCAGATGCGCAGGAATGGATAGGTTACTAGGTACTAACTCGTTCATTTTGTTTTCTCTCAAGAGTTGGGACGGCGAATGTTGACACCCAGTTTGGTGCCGTAGTCCACGCCGGGGGGTGGTGTACCCCCGTCGACAAGGGTGCGTACTGCGATCTTGCTTACTCGCCGTTCAAGCAGATCGTACGCTGCGTTCTCACGAATGAACCGGAGTGTGACCTCCCAGTCTTTGACCGTGGCCCATTCCTTTGTAGTGATGAAGGCTGTGCCGCCTTCGGTCTTAAAACTGGATACACCCAACGAGGTTAGCTCCCGTAGTAGATAGGACTCCAGCTTCTCCATATCCTTCTTGATAGGATCCAGTTGCTCTTTAAGAGCTTTCTCAAGATCAGACTTCTGGTCCCGTAGCTGCACATACAGCCGGATGACCTCGTCTAGTTTGACACTCATGGCTAGTCTCCACTTTGTAGCAGGTCCAGTAATATGCCCTGCATCTTCTGCTTATTTAGTAGGCGCTCGTACATCATCTCCTCTAACTTAGTACCGGATATATGTACAACACTAGAAGAGAACTTTTTACCAATGCGCTCAATGCGTCCATTGGCCTGGGTGTATATCTCATTACTCGTAGGAGGAATGAACCACACCACCGTTGATGCTGCAGTTAGGGTTAACCCGTGGGCCATAGTACCAGGATGCGCTACTAACACTCTAGGATCTTTTGAGTTCTGGAAGTCATGGAATATCATGCTCCGTTTGTTTGCGTTAACTGATCCTTCGACGATTGCTACAGTGTAGTTCTTTTCGAGTTCCTCTGCAAGTTTTTTTAATGCCGCAGTTAGCGATACAAATACAATAACTTTTTCGTCAGTCTGCTCGATAACTTCTTTAACCGCAGAGATTCTAGATTTACATTCTATATCTAGCGCATTCCGTTGGGAATTATATACTGCACCTGCACATATCTGTACAAGCTTCTGTACTTTAACCGCTTCGTTCGCAGCGTCTATGTATCCTTTGTCCCCGAGGTCAGCTACTAGCTCGGTCGCCATCTCCTTATAGGCTTCCCACTGCTCATCGGATAACTCCGCATGACGATGCTGCGTCATCGTCGGGGGTAGGTCCACGCAGTCTTCCCGCCGGAACCGTACCGAGGGGTGCAGGATCTGGTAGGCGTAGTGCATAGCGTTAGGTTTCGGTAGCCACTTCCACTGCCCCACCTTGTACATCACTCTGTCCCTAAACGTGGAGAACAGGCGGGGCACCTGGGGGTTTCCGAGTAGCTTCCCTAGTGCGTAGGCATCTGTCGGTGCGTTGGGCGTAGGCGTCCCGGTCATCAGCCACAGGCGGCGGTTGGCTTTCCCTTGTTCCAGGAACTTGAAGAACCTCTTGAACCTCTGCGACTGTGGGTTACGGTAGACCGCTGCCTCATCCACTATGATCAAATCGAACTCATCGGTTATGAACGGCTCGATAATACGGAACCCATCGTGGTTGACGATGTAGAAATCCTGGTCCGTACCCATCAGCTTGCGGCGTTTGGCCGCCGAGCCATGCACCGTTACGTATGTACGGTTGGGGAACGAATGAAACACACCGTCTGCCCATACCCGGTCGAGCGTAGACAGTGGGCTAAGCACTAAACACTTACGGACTAAGCCTGCCTCCATGAGGTAGTCGGCTGCCCATAACGCACTGAGTGTCTTGCCGGTGCCTATGTCGTTTAGCACCATTGCCCGTTTGTTTTGCACGAGGAAATTAACTGTCTCGCGCTGGTGCTTGAATGGTTCGAACTTACCCGGCCATGCGTAATAGTGATCAACGGGGCTGGGCGCTTTAATCCCTAAGTTGTTAAGGACTTTTACCTCGTCTAACCTGTGCGGGACAGTGACGATGTTGGGGTTTCCATTATACAGCTGTGCTGAAGGTATGGTTTGAAGTACCCGGTTGGGTTTGTTTAGCTTCAGCAGCAGCGTCTGGTCTTGTTCCAAAACGAGCATACTTTTCTCTCTAATATGTTATTATGTTTGCCTGTTCTAGTCCTTACAGGTATGTCACGTTACGGCAGGGCCATCGAGGACTAGTTATTGCAGGGCGACAGACGGCTACCCATTAATTCCCCCCGCCTTCAGTGTTCTATAGCTCGGCAGTGGACTCCTGCTGAGTAGCGATATACGCCTCAACCTCCGGGCTGTGCAGCACGGCCTCTGCCTTCTCCGGATCCACCCGATTCAGCGCTTCGGTCAACGCCGTTACGGTGCATCCCTTCATCGCAGCCAGTGCTGCAATTCTATCACGCTTGAGGATGCGTGGCCCCTCGTTTGCCTTCGGGCGTCCACGTTGATGCATGGACTCAGCGGTCTTGTTCTGCAGTTCCACTGCAATCTCACGGATTAGCGTGGCCTTGTCGGCGTCGGACCCTTTAGCTCGGCGTCGGGTTACGTTCTGGTTGATGTGCTGCTTCACACCCAGGAACGCCAGGGCCAGCAGCTTCTCCGCACTTTCGGGCATCAAGTCGTAGATCGGAACGACCTCATTCTCAGGCGTGTGCATGTCGATGCGACGTGCGCCGATATCCAGGGTGTAGCGGTAACGATCAGTGGTGGACACAATCAGGCTCCTTTAGCATTAACTCATGGGCCGCGACGACCTCCTTAAGACTTTGGATTGCAGCGGCTACCATATTTACATCGTCCTCAGAGCGGACCAGAAACCAGTGGCCTCCGGCTCTATCAATTCGCGAGCCTTGGAGTTGCTGTAGTTTCGTTGCGGCCTTAGTCTCGTCGGCTTTTACTTCAATTCCGAAGAACACTCCATGTGCGCAAGCAACTATGTCGGGGACACCTGACTTGCCGAATCCATTATTCCCAGGGTAGAAGTACCAAACATCTTCCCCGAAAGACTTAAGCATCTTAGTTACTTTAGCCTTCATCCTACTCTCTGGAGTAGCCATTCTAGCACCTCACTCAATCAGTGTAAACACAATCGTGCCTCGCTGGACAATAGTTACACAGCCCGCTCGGATGTGCAGGCCATTTCTCATTCTCGTATGCATCATAGATGCGGTTAATCTTTCCTAGTACCTTAGCGAATATGTTATTGTACTCGGTACGTGGGATTATTTCACTATCTATATCGTGGGTCTTAGTCCATACTAATGTAGTGGTTACTTGCTCCACGTCTGGATAGTGTCTGAACACAAGGCCAGCGAACAGCTCCAACTGGAACATATCAGGCCGTCGCTTACCGGTCTTCCAATCCATGACCAGGGCGTGCTTGCCCTTGACCACGAGTACATCGAGTTTCCCCCGCAGCCATGCGTCCTTGGCGAACCACCCGGTCGGCTCCAGGTTATCGTTGAGTGTCATCTCCCGCTCCACCTGGATGTCCTCCGCACCAGCGAGGACTGCACAGGTCGGCTCCAGTTTGGACAGGTGTTTGGGCAGTGGCGTACCGTCTTCTATCCTAGCCTCTAACGCCTCGTGTACCTTGATCCCGTGGGTAGCCGCCTCACCCATCTCATCTTTAATGTCCTTGATAACCCGTTGCCGGTAGTATCTCAGCGGACATTGTTCGAAGAGTTTGAGGGCAGAGTAGGAGTGGTTTAGTTTCATGAGAGGTCTCGTAGCTCACCGTAGTTAAGGCCAACCGATATCTCGCAATCAACAGGAAGATCCTGCGCATACGCTGGCACGGTTCGCATCCAGTTCTTTATACCTGCTGCATAATAACCTGCTGCCTTCCTAGGAACCATATAAACTAGTTCGTCATGTACCTGAAACACCGGACGAATCTCTAATCTCTCTTCGATCTGCACCATCTGCCATCTAATAATCAGTGCGGCTAAGGCCTGCACTACATTCTCCACCACCTTACCACCGTATATATTGGTGTGTTCTGTGATCGGTTTATCCAGTTGGTTCTTCTGGGATACATATCTGAAGCCCCCGCCCGCTCGGAAATCTAGCTTCGATAAATGTGCGTATGTAATCGGTAGCCCGTTGGGTAGGACGATAGAGTTATCCGCTGGGGTAAAAGAAAGTATGTCAGGTGCGAATGCCATAGTCTTAATCGATGGGCTGTAGTTCAGGGTAGACTCCGCAGTAGGGTCGTTCGAAGACTCCATCTTGCGTAGGATCATATCGAAGTTTTTCCACAGCTCGGGTATATGCGGGTACAGCTCACGGTATGCAGTGACGTAGCGCACGCACTCATGCATTGGCTCGTTGCGTCCGGCCATGATGCGGAATGTCTCGCGAAGTTTCTTCGGACCCATGCCGTACCCTAGCCCCAGGATGCAGGTCTTGCCGATGAACCGCTGGTCCTTGGTCACTTGATCTACCGGTATGCCGAACACCTCGGCAGCGAAATGCGAATACACATCTTGCTTCTGGGCGAACAGGTGGGTCAGCTTGCCCTCGCAGGCGATCCACGCCACGATGCGGGCCTCGATCTGCGACAGGTCGCACGCCAGGACAACATGCTCGGGCGGCGCGCACAGGCTCGCGCGTAGTTCAATGTCACCACCCCGCTTGGGGAAGTTCTGCAGGTTGAGCTTGTCGCCCCCGCTGAATCGCCCGGTGTGAGCGCCGTAGTAGTTCAGCATCACAGGCAGCCGCCCCCGAGTAGATGCCTCCGCCAAGCTCGCCGCCCTAGTCTCTGCGATCGTAGATTTTACTGCGAGTCTGGCTTTAGCTAGTGCCGATATGATCGGCCTGTCGCTATCAACCAGGGCCTGCATACCCTGGTCTTGTTTCGAGAATGCATAAGTCTCCTTGCCAGTGCGCGGAGATATCTTAGTCGGCGCAGCTTCTCCGTAAGATTCTAGAACTTTAGCGAACTGCTGGTTGGACATCAGCTGGGTTTTCTTGAGCCCAGTCGCTTTAATAATAGCGGCCTTGCGGTCTGCCTGTTCTGCTGCGTATGTACCCAAGCGTCGGGTATCCAGCTGGACCACTGGCTCGGTGAACATGCGAAGCGTCAGATCGATAGCCTTAATCTCTTCTTCTGAGAACTTATAGGCTAAGCAGTGCACTAGATCGTAGGTCAGGTCCACGTCGGTGCAGCAGTAGTCGCCATATGCTGATAGCTCTTCGGGTGTGAAGTGCTCAAGCCGGTAGCCCATGAAATCGTGAACAGCTGTACCCTTAGATCCTAGCGAGTAGTATTCCGCCAGAGCAGCGAGCGATCCGCCAGCATTGACACGATGGAACGGGCGGGCCATAGATAGAGTATCCATCAATAGCTTGGGCCGGATGCCGTAGTGCCAGGATAGGATGGCACCGTCGAATGCCATGTTGTGGGCCAGGACAGTCTGGTCTTCCAGGCGTAGGTCTCGCAGCGCTTCGCCAACGTCGTCGCCAGTTACCCACTCGGTGTTGTTTATACCGTCTTTGTAACCGAGCCCTATCACCTGGAACTCAGGCGAACGGAGGTAAGCCTCGGTCGTCATCTTCCGCAGGCTATAGTCCCTAGAATAATAGGTCTCAAAATCGATTGTTATCATGGCAGGTTCTCCAGGAGAGCGGGGCTACGTATGCAGCCCCTAGTTTATTATGCAGACTCGCTGAAAGTATCGAGCATAGCGTTACGCTTTATGGTCTGGTGCGCCAGGAGTAGCCGCGTAGCCAGCTCCCTGGTCAGCGCTGGCATACGGTCGCAGTACTTAGACCCTAGAACTTCATCGATTAATTCTTGGTCGTCCATCTCCACGTAGCGCTTGAGTTGCTTAGTCATTGCCTATCTCCTTAGATGGTAGGCGATAGGGATCCCGGTTGCCGTTGTCCCAGCGCGGATCTTGATACCGGTCCCTTACTTCCAGAGTAGGACGAGACATAGCCTCGTCCAGTATGGTGCCGCGTCTGGCAGTCGGAGGTGCACCCCGGTCAAAGCCGGGGCGTTTCATCAGGACTATGTTATAGGTCATCTGACAATACTCTCACGTTGATTACACGACCATAGCCGTAGATGCTAGCGGCTAGGGCTCTCACTTCAGCGACGCTACGCCGGTCCTTAAACTCTAAGATCCTAGCGTCTGCCGGACCCATGCCGTCGGACGATTCGACGGATACTTCGTACCTCCTAGACTTGTTCATCTGTACTCCTGTTCGTTAGCGGATAGCTTCCGCTTGTTCGTCTTGTGGTCCCATCGACCGGCACCGTTGCCGCGCCAGCGATGCTCGGTACAGATAGTGCAGCGAACCCGGCGCTTAGTTTTCTTTCTCTTGTGATGCATACTTATCTCCTAAGATTTAAGGGGCGAGTGATCCCGCCCTTGTTATGGCACGAAATTACGCCGTAATTATTCGAAGGTATTCAGCAGCGCTTCGCGAGCAAGAGCTTGCTTCTCTTCGGCAGTCAGCACCGGCCCTCGCTTGGTACGCTTGGCAGTCTCCTGACGCAGCCTAGTCTGGATATTATCTGGCAGTAACTGGAACAGCGCTGGTATGTCACGGACTAGCGCGTTGACTGTGGAGTATTCATCCAGTAATGAGATGATCTTCCTAGTGAACGAAGAGCTAGTCATATCCTGGCCTACGCTCGCTACTGCCTCGGCACCGGACTTCAACATGCCATGTACCCACTCCGCCTTCTCGTGTGGCAAGTTAATATCTAAAATATAATGGGTTAGGCTTGCGAATACCTTGCGATCGTAGCTGGTGTCCGGCACCGTGATCATGCCCAGTAACCTAATGTCCTCGCACTCGGCAGTCAGCGAGTTTGCCAGCGCTGCCTGGATTGCCGCGTTATGCTTCATGGGTCGGGCCGACTCTAGCCACTGCCTACTAGTAGGCCCAGCTGGCAACGGAATATTGCAAGCTACCATCGGCAGCACACGAGCCCCTGATATCTGGTCACAGATAGTGTCCACTCCTATCGCACGATGGAGCGCATAGTCCGGACCGCGTGACGGTAACTCATCCACCGGCGTCCATTGCTCTAATTGTGACTCGTCATGCGTGTAGTCACTGCCAGCGTGAGTCCGAATGCCATCGGCATACAGGTAATTACCCATAAGCTCTTTCTGTTCCAGTTTGGGCGTGTACCCCACGAGCATCGCCTTGGACGGATAGCTCACGTCACCGGGCCATTGGTAGTCCAGCGGGCAGCCGTTAACTGAAGCGATCACAGCATGCTGTGCGCTCTCGATGAACTCACTAGCCATAGGCTTACCCATAGACGCCATCATCTGGGTCAGGTATTCCATAACTGGTCTTACATCTCGCTGCCATTCTATATAGGTAGCCTGACGTCGACCCCGCACCTTGCGAATGTCGTTGTCGTTGAGTGCATCCACGATGGAATCTCTAGTTGACTGACTAATCTTAACTGTTGCCATTGTGATCTCCGAATAGATCTAGTTGGTGATGCCCACTGACTCGTGTCAGCGAGCGGACATAGGCCGGATAAGTTACTATCTTCTTAGATAGTTTCGGCCTCGTGTAGTACCGGGCTGCGTATGCCCTCAAGAATAACGCAGCGTCGATAGTCTTCTCAAGAAATGTATACTCACTATCATAGTAGGAATATACCCCTGGCTGTACTCCCAGCGCATCGACGTCGTGGGACGGAACACGCAACCAAGCGTGTCCCGTGTCGATAACCCACGTATAACTCTTACGCATCGATCAAAATGACTTTACCGAATGGCGCTTCGTCCCGGTAGGTGGACGCCCAGACCACTGGAAAGTCTGGCTCCTTGCCGCATGGACCACCCAGATCAGTCAGCATGATGCAGACATCAGGTTCATACTCGGCAGCCATAGTTAATGCCGGTACGAAGTGCGTGCCGCCGCCGCCCTTAACCTTCGCCATGTCAGGCTCTTCGCCCTGGTCGCACTCGTCTACCAGATAAGCCGACGTATCGTGACTAATAACTACTAACTTCTTAGGAGTATAGTTCTCCACGATGGAGTAGATCTCAGCCGCACGGAGGTTGAGTTCCTCCTGGCCGACACTGCCGCTGACATCCAAGCACACTACTACGCAGCCTACAGATTTACCTCCACGAGACGGGAGATATACACCCTGACTAGCGAACCGTGAACTCGGTCGGGCCCAGCTACGCTCGACGTTGTCTGATGCTAGATAATTATCCAGTACCTCGGTCCACTTCGGCTTGTCGATATCAAGCTCCTCGATGAGACGCTGAAGACTGGCGGACATACGTCCGAAGTTCTCGGACTTGCGAGCCCTAGCCAGGGCCTCCTTGATCTGTACCTTAACTTCGAACTCTTCGTCATGGTCGATAGGATCAAAGGTACAGTCGTCCCAGGACTTCGGCTCCTTGCTACCGTTACCCTGGCCGCTGCCGTTACCCTGGCCGTCGCCGTCGCCGTCGCCGTCGCCGTCGCCGTCGCCGTTACCCTGGCCGCTGCCGGTGCCGTTACCCTGGCCGCTGCCGGTGCCGTCTGGCTCTGGCTCCTTAGACTTACGATCCATCAAGATCTTGTAGATCTTGTCGGCGTTGCCGTCGCCCTCCTTGTACAACTCAGCGTCATAGATACCGCCTAGCTCTTCGATGACGGTCGGACGCCACTCGGTGCCGTCAGTCAGGACGTAGTTAATCACTACATCGCAAGCGATGTTGTACACCTGCCGGTCACGGTCCTGAAACCGCGACGGAGCTACGTGCTCCAACGCGCAGTGCATTACCTCATGCATGATAAGAAAGCGCTCCTGACTGGGTGTCATCGGCGCTACAAAGAACGGATTGTAGTACGTGTTCTTGCCGTTAGTGCCAGCAGTCGGCACAACGTCACTAACAACGGTCTCGATGCCCAGAATGAGGCCGCTGAACAGCGACCAGTACTTATCCATACATAGCTGGGTCTTGGACTTGGTCAGTCGCTTGCTAATGCTAGCGACGAACTCGGCGAACTCGCGTTCGGTCATGTTAGGACGGTTATCTAATGCGTGTGCTACTTGGGTCATGGTGTTGCTCCTAAAAAAGCGGCGGGCCGGAGCCCGCCAAACACTGGAGAGTTCTACAGGATGGCGTCCAACTTGGACGTAATGTCCGCAACCTTGCAGGCTGCAGTGATGCGGTCGGCAACGTCGTTGCGTGCCGTTGGGTCGTGCTTCAAAGTCTCTAAGTTATAAGCGGTCAACGCTTCTTCGAGACTGTCGGCCAACTGGGTAAGCTCGGGGTCATCGCCTAAGTTCATGTCTTTCATGAACTGGCAGTGCTGCCTAATCTCTGTGATCTTATCCTGACGGAACCGCTTCGGCCCGTCCCGGAGGTAGTCATCGAACGTCTTCGTGCCGTCCTGTGACTCGACCAGTAGTAGCTCTTGCAGTCGCTCATAGTGGCCCTTGACCATAGAGAGATACTGCCGGTCACGGCTAGCCTGGACTGCGTCACGGACTGCCTGTTCGTGCTCCGTTGCCGCTGCGACTCGCCAGTCGCTACTAGGTACTTGGTTAGTTTCTACGTACTGGTAGAACTTCGCCGCCACGACATCCGCCGGGACGTAGTCTAGTGGGTTATATAAGTCACCCAGTGCATCCTGGGCTTCACGCTGTGCCGTAGCATAGTCCGCTACAAAGGCAGCGATTAGCGGCTCCCGCTCGGCTATCATGGCATCCAGGGTAAGCCGGAACTCCGGGTACTTAGCCGCCTGGATAATGCGAAACGGCGACGACCATGCCGCTGTATGTTTCTTGACATACTGCAGCAGACGCTGGTCGGCTGCGTTGATATCCTTAAGCGCCCTGTTCTCAGGGAACAGCGACTTGGACACCCGTGCTGCATCGTCGCTGGATGCACCGGCGTCGGCCAGCAAGGACTGGGTACGGGACTTGTCCTTACGGTTAAAGCTGGGCTTGCCGGTACGGACGGCGATGAGAATGCATGAATCGAACATGGAATTAACTCCTAAGTTTTAAGGGGCTACGGTATGCAGCCCCGTTGCGGTTGTAATTAGACGCCCATCGGGTCGGACAGTGAGTCAAAGACGCCACTGAGTACTGCATCTCTGAATTGCTCGCTGCGGCTAAAGCCACGACCGAAGTCCCTGGCAGTAATCAAGCCCATTACGAGCATGTCCTCGTGGCCCTTACCAGTCAGACGGTTAAGCGCTACCATCACAGCGGCGGCGTTGTCGGCGCTAGCCTTGCGGCCAATTGCACTGCAGAGAAACCAACGTTTAGCGATAGTGCTAGGGATATCGAACGCCTCGGCGTTCTCGGTGGACTCCAAGACATAGTCCGGGTCAGGTAGCTCAGCAGCCAGTGACAGAAACGCCTGGAACTGGGAGGCTGCGGCTTCGCCGACGATGCCCATGCCGATATGGCCTATAACCTTGGGACTAAGCCCCTTGTCCAGGAAGCGGGACAAGCTCGTCCAACCTCGGAACGTCGGGGTCTTGCGGGCCGCATTGGATGGGTCAAAGTTATTCAGATAGCGGCCTTCTGAAGAGTTGTGAAATGCCACGACTGCCTCGTGGAAGTCTCCGGACTTGAAGCTGTACTCAGTCCATTCTTTAAGCGTCGGCTCGACGTCCGTTAGCAGGATGAAGCGGTCCAGCATATGAGTCAGAAGTTTATTGGCGCCAGCCTTGTCCTCACGGCGGTTACCAGTAGCCACGATTAGCCAACCGGGTTTCATCCGGAAGGTGCCAGCCGCTGAGTTCGGCGGGGCTACCTGACCAATAAACTTCTGAACATCGAAGTCTGCCTGGGGGAGTTCGTCCACCAGGAGGATGCCCCGTTCCGGCAAAGAGTCGTTGCCGATAACCGGCAGCTGCTGGAAAATTTTGTAGTTGAATAAACTCCCGTCACTCAGTACATCGGGGACCGAGAGATCCTCGGGACGCAGCGTCGAGGCTGGTAAGAATACAAACCCGACGTCCATGTCCCTGGCAAAGTCTTTGACTACCTGCGTCTTGCCGCCGCCAGGAGCGCCTTCCAAGAATACCGGGGTCATAGGTCCAGGCTCAGAGACTGAGCCGAAAGAGGCCGCCATTACGTCGCGGCAAACGGTTAAGTTAGTCATAGGAATTACTCCTGGTTGGTGTTAAGTACTGGGATGATAGTGAAGTCGGGACCATCGGGATCATCAAGCTCATCAAAAAGGCTAGCGCCGACAACGTCTGCCTCACGACAACGCTGAGGGATGCAGTCCCAGTTGGCTACGGGCTCCAACTCGGGGCAAGTGAGGCTGATTACCTCATCCGAGTTCGTGTAGATAAACACAATCCCATCGTTGATAACGAGACGGTCGACTGCGTCGTGGTATTGAAGCTGCATAATAGTATGCAGCAGTTCGTGGTGCAGCAAACGAGCATCTTTCTGCGCTTCGGTTAAGTTAGTCATAGGAATTACTCTCCTCCAAATTCAAAAGGTACTTCTTGGGTGTAGTAGCGCACTCCGTTGTAGTCAACGGAGGCTCTCGGGTCTAATAGCTGTAGGTCCAGTAATAGATTCTTGTCATCTTCGAACTCGTCGAAGTCATCCATGTCAGGGCCGAGGTGGTACTTGACTATGCTTTCTAGTCTGAATACCAGCAGACTAGCTTGGTACGAATCGGCGTAAGCCTTGACGACCCACTCTCGCCGGTCGCTGTACTCGCCGGTCGTCCCTATTACTAGAGTAACAGTCGGCTTTGAGCCAGTAGGCCAGATGACCTCCGGCAGAACTTTAGGCATAAGTATCTCCAGTTAATTAATAATTAGTAGTTCTTGTTGCTTCGAGGCCGGTAGTCGCTGGGAACCAAGCGCCGAAGCGGGCCGTAATGTGCCACACATTTCCGCCGCCTGTCAAATCGGCTCGTAAGTCGTTGATTTTCCTCGGGTTTTTCCGGCGAGCCAGGGATGTGTGGTCACAGTTTGCGCTGGGGTTATATACAGTGGGTGCGCGGTAAGTTATTGATAATCCACAGTAATCAGAAAAGTAATCCGGGGTTTCATATATTCTGATTACTGAATATACCAATAGAATCAGGGGGTTACGGGAAAATAATCCAATAATCAACTTTGGAGGTAGTAATGTCGGGGCTGGGCTCGGGGTTCGCTGGAATTTAATGTGTAGTTATTTATATTGTTTAGTACTTTATTTCAGGGGGGTCGCGCGGGAAAAGGTAAACGAAAACCCCTGATTATTTGATTATTTGATTACAAAAAGAGTAGTACTTTGGATTCCAATGGACCCCCATGGCGCTAAGTCCTTGATTTCCTTAGAGTTCTTGGCTAACAAGTAATGTACTAAACATTAGTTCCTAATAATCAGGACACCCCGCGGTTTTGATTACTGCTGGATTATCAATGACTTACGTAATGTACTATACATTACTACTGTATAGGCATCCAGTGTTTTTGCCCCCTAATATATCATTAACTAGCCTAGCGCCTCCTAACTACACATTAACTATTGATATATACATTAAAATAATATACTATACATTAAAATAATATACTACAAATTAACGACCTTGCCGCCCCCGCAGTATGGTGCGAGCGAAGCGAGCAAACAAACATTTTTCGGAATGTACTACACATTTCGCAGGCATAAAAAAGCCCCGCCGAAGCGGGGCTGTGTGGTTTAGATTGCCAGCAGGCTAAGCAGCCCGCTGATGCCGAGAACAAAGAGGAGCAGGCAAGCCAGCTCCTCAAGCCAATACTTAGCGTTTCTCACGGTCGGCTTTCCGTAAGTACCATACCTCTCGGTATCGTTCTTTCATTGCCGCTGTAGTGCGGCGGATTTGATCATCCAGCTCGGGCTGCGGCTCTTCGGCCGCTGCCAGCTCCTCGCGCAGCTCCTCGCGGATGGCCCGCAGTGCTGCGATTTCTCTGTGCAGATGGTCTATCAGCACCGCTTTGCTGCTGGGCTTGGTTCGCACTAAATGCATCATAATCATTCTCCAGGTTGTGGGCTCATCCTTGAGCCCGGTTGCTGTCCTTACTTGGTTAGTAGCGCCATCAGCGCAGCTTTCATCTCGTCCTTAGTCGCCTTGCCAGAGGCGATTCGGTCGATAGCCTCCGCCGATATCGGCGGTTCTTCCTTGAGCGTAGCCCGGATGTTGAATCCGGTGCCGGTATCCTTACCGGCCTGCATAACCTCGAACTCGATGATTCCCTCATCGGTTTCGGCGAAGCCGATGGTTTCGGCGGCGAAGACCACCATCCGACTGCCATCGAAGTACTGCTTCGCAGTAAGTTTCAGGGTAACCTCAAGCTCCACGGAAGCTGCGAGGTCAGTACGAGGCTTAGGCGCATATGCCTTAGACATAAGTCTCTCCAGTTCAGATTGTTAAAGAGCGGGGCGGATTCCCCGCCCGTCGAACCGGCTGGGCCGTGCTTCGACGGTTTCTATTAAACTAAACATTTAGCCGATTGTCAAGTTTTGACTAAAATTAAATCGAGTAACCAGGCTGAATGCTCGGTACTTTTCTAGCAGCAATCGGGTGTGTGAGTGAGTAGGAGGGGGGTACATGGACTGGACTTTTTTGCGCCCCCCTATGTATTATCAACCCCTCATAACAAAGTCCAAAATTCCGTAGATGTAAAATTTTTTACACCGAGGTTCCGCAAATGTTAGTAGCCCCCGTACGACCCCCCTGGAACGACCGGCTGGCGTTCGACGTAGCCCTGATGCTTGAGGGCAGTAGCGAGACACTGGCGGACATTGCATCCCGCCATAAGGTAACCGCGACGGACTTGCAGCGATTCCAGCAGGACAAGACCTTCACACGTCAGGTGGATTCCTACCGTGAAGAGATACGTGACAAGGGACTCACGTTCCGGGTCAAGGCTCGGGCCCAGGCCGAGGAGCTGCTGACCACCTCCTGGTTGCTTATCCATAACGACGAAGTGTCCCCGGCGGTCAAGGCAGACCTCATCAAGTCCACGGTCAAGTGGGCAGGACTGGAGGTAAAGGGCACCGAAGACAACGGGTCCGCCGGTGCTGGTGTCAGCATCACGATCAACCTTGGAGACAAGAACGATCCCAATGACGCACGAGTGATTAACGCCGAGGTAACAGACGCATGACCTGCCGGAGCGGACGTAACAGCGCCAACGTTTGGCGACGGAAGCTAACCAGCGATGATGTATATCTGATTCGGGCGTTATATAAGGAGCGCATCAAACTTGAGCAGACTCTGCTTGAGCACAAGGCCCAGATAAAGTTACTCCGTGAGGAGCTGCGGCAAGTGTCAGTGGCGGCTATCGGTAGGAAGTTCGGCGTGTCCGGGCAGCACGTCCACCGTATAGTTACGGGTCAGACTCGGGTCGACTACGAGGATGAGGAGGATACAGACTATGGCCCATGTGATTGACTATACCCCGCCGCCCACCGGCAAGAAGTTCATGCATGACGACTCCAAGATGCGCGTGCTGATGGGGCCTGTGGGGAGTGGCAAGTCGGTAACGTGTAGCTTCGAGGTCATCCGGCGGGCGACCATGCAGGAACCTGACTCACAGGGTATACGGCGGACCCGCGCGGCGGTGGTGCGCGAAACCGCTAGACAGTTACAGGATACGACGATCAAGACGTTCCTGGATTGGTTCCCGCCCGGTCTCTGCGGGCATTACATGAAAACCACCAAGACTTATTTTTTCAAGCTCGGCGATGTCGAGTGCGAGGTGATGTTTCGTGCGCTGGACGATGCTGATGATGTGGCTAACCTCAACTCCCTGGAACTTACGTTTGCTTGGTTTAACGAGTGCCGAGATATCCACCCGGATATTATTGATGCAATGTCCAAGCGCGTCGGCCGCTTTCCTTCTAAGCGTGACGTAGGCCCTACGTGGCATGGCATGTGGGGGGATACCAACCCGCCCACAATGGATACGTGGTGGTACTACCAGATGGAGCATCTCAACTCCGAGGATGGGGTGTCGCCCAACGACAACGGCTGGTCTGTGTTCAAGCAGCCCAGTGGGCGGGGGCCGCATGGGGAGAATGTGGAGAACCTGCCGGAGGGTTACTACGACACGCAGGGGCGCAGTGAGGAGTACATCCGGGTCTATATAGATGGTGAGTATGGGCTGAGTTCGGCGGGCAAGCCGGTGTATCAGTACTTCAACCCGGACTATCACATCGCCAAGAAGCCGCTCAGTCCTGTAGTTAATGGCATCCGGCCCATCGTGGTTGGTATGGACCTGGGGTTGACGCCTGCTGCAGTTATTGGTCAGCAGGACCCACGGGGGCGGGCGATTATTCTCGATGAGGCGGTGAGCTTCGACATGGGGGTGCAGCGGTTCGTGCGTACGGTGCTCAAGCCCCTGCTGTTCCACAGGTTTCCGGGGTCGCCGGTCCTGGTGGTGACTGACCCTGCGGGGCGGCAACGGGCGCAGACGGACGAGCGCAGTGCCGTGGACATTATCAAAGCAGAGGGGTTGCGGGTCATACCGGCCAAGACCAACAGCATATCTGCGCGGGTCAACGCAGTAGACGAGTACCTCATGCGGCAGGTCGACGGCGATGCGGGGTTGCTCATGGACCCCAGGTGTACGCGGTTGAAGGCTGCGCTGATGGGTGGGTATAGGTACAAGCCGAAGGGTGTCGCCACTATAGATAAGAATAGCCACTCCCATGTGGCAGAGGCGCTGCAGTACCTCATGCTTCATATAGGTGGGGCCGGGGAGCACGCCCAGATTACGCGGCTGCGGGAGGTCAAGACGATGAACGCCGCCGGGTGGACTTGATTCGATTTGTTTCGATTTGTTTCGATTTGTTTCGATTCGCTTTATTTTGGTACACTATGGGCAATCACTCCGTAGTGGTTGCTGGCTCCTTCTAGCTTTTGCTTTTCTCCAGGATTTTCCCCGGCTACTCCAGCCGGGGTTTTTTTGCCTGTCTAGTCTCTAAGATCTTTTTGTGCTAGCTTAGGTTTGAGATTTATCTAGAGCTAACTGTATGGCCGGTCTGTCATTTCTCCGGGTCGTTAGTAACTCGGAACTAGACGAGCAAGAATCCCTCCGGGATGAAGAGCAGCGTAGAGCTGATAATGCTGTGCAGCAGAGTCCGCTATTGTTGGGGCTCTCGGCCTATGTTCGCACCTGTTGGGATGCTGCTCGGATTGCCAAAAAGCCCCTTGAGGACGAGATGCTGCGGGCCATGCGTCAGCGCAATGGCGAGTACGAGGCGAGCAAGTTAGCCGAGATCCGCAAGCAGGGCGGGTCTGAAGTCTTCATGATGTTGACCGAGGTCAAGTGCCGCGCCGCCGAGAGCTGGCTGCGGGATATCCTCCTCGATACGGGCGCTCCCCCTTGGGACTTGCAGCCCACTCCAGTGCCTGAGTTGTCTCCTGACCAGATGAAGGAGATCGATGACGCGGTCGCGCAGGAGGTAATGTCTACCATCCAGACTGCTGGGCAGGCACCTACTGCTGCCGACATGATGGCGCTACGTGAGTCCGTGGCGCAGAAATACCGCTTCGCGCTCCTCCAGGCAGCTCAGAATCGTGCGGACAAGATGAAGATCCGCATCGAGGACCAGTTTGCGGAAGGCGGCTGGATGACTGCGTTCAACGACTTTATCACCGATATCGTCACCTACCCGTGTGCTTTTGTTAAGGGACCAGTCGTCCGGCGGCAGAGGAAACTTGGCTGGGAGACTGATGAGGATGGATCGACAAAAGTCGTCACTACCGAGGAGTTGGCCCCCGAGTACGAGCGGGTTGACCCGTTCCGGATCTATCCTGAGCCGGGTGTCACCGACATTAATGACGGCTACCTCATTGAGCTACACAAGCTCACCCGCACCGATCTGGCGGATTTGATCGGCGTCCCCGGCTACGACTCCAGAGCCATCCGGGAGATTCTGGCTAACGGTGGGCACTCTGCTACTGGCTTTGTCTACGATGGTGTAGAGGAGGCCAAGGAAGAAGAGGAGCGCAAGTTCTATACAGAGATGCGGCCCACTCGTGAGTTTGATGCTATCGAGTTCTGGGGGAAGGTTAGCGGCGAGATGCTCCGCGAGTGGGGTATGAGCGAAACCCAGGTCCCTGATGTGGCGCAGGAGTACGACGCTAACGTGTGGTTAGTCGGCCATTATGTGATCAAAGCGGTTCTGAACTTCGACCCCCTCGGTGAGAAGCCGTACACGAAGACGTCGTTTATCAAGTGTCCGGGCGCTTTCTGGGGTAAGGGCATCCCCAAAATTATCGAGGATCTGCAGGGTATTTGTAACGCAGCTGCTCGCGCCCTGGTCAATAACATGGGCATTGCTTCAGGGCCGCAGGTCGAGATTAACGTCGAGCGCCTGCCGCCGAATGAAGACATTACCAACATCTACCCGTGGAAAATATGGCAAGTAGTCTCTGATCCTACCGGGTCTAGTAATCCGGCGGTGCGTTATAACCAGCCGGACTCGCGTTCTAATGAGCTAATGTCTGTTTATGAGAAGTTCAGCCGCCTAGCCGATGACCACTCTGGTATTCCGGCGTATGTCTATGGCGACTTGAATGTTCAAGGGGCAGGCCGCACTTCGTCCGGACTATCAATGTTGATGGGTGCGGCAGGGAAAGGTATTCGACAAGTTGTTATGCACATTGATTCCGATATCGTGAAACCTATTGTGCAGCGTCAATTTGTGTACAATATGAGATACGAACCTGACGAATCGATTAAAGGTGACGCACAAATCGTAGCGAAAGGCGCTATTAACTTAGCGGTTAAAGAGACGGTGAACGTACGCCGTATCGAGTTCCTGAATGCTACAGCGAATCCGATTGATATCGAGATCATTGGGAAAGAGGGCCGCTCCGCGATTCTTCGTGAGGTGGCGAAAGGGCTCCAAATGCCCGTGGACGAAGTCATTCCATCTAGGGAGACAGCCGAAGTTGATACGAAGTTACAGGCCATCGCTCAGGCGCAACAAGCGCAGCAGGCCGCTCCAACTCCGACTCAACCAGACGGTACTCCTAAAGGTGGACAGGACGCGAACACGGTGCAGAGTAGAGGCAGTGGCGTAAATGCTGCCGCCCAGTGATGACGTGAAGAAGCAGGTAGAGCAGCTGATAAGGTCCGGTAGTCCGCTAGTGGAATACTTCCAGGCCAACCGTCAGCACGAGCTTGAACAGCTTCCTTACGCCGTCGACGCAACGGCACTGAAACAGGGTAGGTGCCAATTGTGGGCCGACTTAAGTCGGCTATTTTCATTACCCGAGTAACACGACATGTGTCGTAATCACGCATACCGGAAGGAGCGTAAATAGTGGCCGTACCAGAGCAGATCAGGAAGCAATCCGAAGCGGTAGAGCAGTTCTATGCAACCGTTGAAGGGGGTCAAGAGTCGCCCAACCCCGACTCTCCCCAGGGAGCACAGCCTGATGAAGCGCAACTCACACCACAACCTGCGGATGTGGGGGGACGGAAGGAGGATGAAGAGACCTATGAGCAGAGGTTTAGGACTCTTCAGGGGATGTACAACGCCGAGGTCCCGCAGCTGCATCGTCAGCTGAAGGAGGCCAATACGCGAATGCAGCAGATGGAAACCTTACTGGCTACCTTACCAGCGGAATCTACTGTAAAGCAGGAGCAGGGCTACGAGCCAAAGTCTTACGTATCCAATACGGATGTGGAGGAATACGGCAACTCTATCGACGTGATGCGCAAAGTGTCGAAAGAGGAACTTGATCCTATGGCCTACGAGATCGAAAGACTTCGTAGTCAGGTCGAGTCTCTCCAGGCAAATGTTGTGCCTCAAGTCGAGAACGTAGTTCGGCAGCAGACTGCTAGTGCGGATCAGATTTTCTGGAGTCAGCTGCAATCGACAGTGCCCAACTGGCAGGAGATCAATAACCACCCAGACTTCCATACGTGGTTGCTGGAGGTAGATCCCCTGATCGGGGGCACACGGCAGGCTCTCCTAGAGCAAGCGCACCGGAACTATGACTGGCAGCGCGTTGCTAGTTTCTTCACCACTTGGCTGCAGTCGCGGAATACCTCGCCGCAGCAGCCGCGTAACGAGGCGCAGCCCTCAGAACTGGAGCAGCAGGTTGCTCCGGGCCGTACTAAGTCTGCCGCACCGACTAATTCGGACAGCGACAAACCACAGTATTCCCGTACTGATATCGCCAAATTTTTTGATGATGTACGGGCTGGACGATTCCAGGGCCGCGAGAGCGAGCGCAATCGTATTGAACGCGATATCTTCGCCGCACAGCGCGAAGGTCGCATTTCTGATGCATGATTGAGGACATGTAAATGGTTTACCCTGTCTCCCCAGGGCGAGCGAATTACAGTGGCAACTTCATTCCAGAGATCTGGAGTGGGAAGCTCATCGAGAACTTCTACGATGCCACTGTATTGGCCGCCATCTCCAACACCGATTACGAAGGTGAGATTAAGAACATGGGTGATACGGTTAATATCCGTACTACCCCTGAGATCACCATTCGTGATTACGTCAAAGGCCAAACGCTGACGGTCGAAACGCCGGACAAGCCGAAGCTGCAACTGCTTATCGACAAGGGCGAATACTTCGCGTGCGTCGAAGATGACGTCGACCAAGTCCAGACGGATATCTCCATGATGGACAACTGGACTAAAGACGCATCCGAGCGGATGAAGATCAAGATCGACCAGCGTGTCTTGACTGATCTGTTGCCTGATATCTCTGCCGATAATAAAGGCGGTAGCGCTGGCGCTATCTCTGCCAGCTTTAACTTGGGCACTACCGGCTCGGCAATTGACCTCACCGCAGCTAGTGATACGGCGCTTGATTACATCGTGGATATGGGCACGGTTCTGGACGAGGCCAATTGTCCGGAAGGTGACCGGTTCATGATTATCCCGGCCAAGATGGCTGGTCTGATCAAGAAGTCGGATCTGCGTGATGCGTCTCTCGCTGGCGATACCACTTCGATCCTGCGTAATGGCCGTCTCGGTATGATTGACCGGTTCACTCTGTATGTGAGCCATAACTTGTTCAAGCCAGCAGCTGGCGAGACGCAGGTTATCGCCGGTCATAAGATGGGCTTTACGTTCGCATCCCAGATGACGAACATGGAGACCATCCGCTCCGAAACCACCTTTGGCGATATCATTCGCGGTCTTCAGGTCTACGGCTACAAAGTCGTTAAGCCCGAAGCTCTTGCGACTGGCGTCATTAAGTTTGCACCGTAGGGAGGGCTGTATAGATGGCTACTTATACTGACTCTCTGGGCTTCAACAAAGGCTCAGCGGCCCATCCGGCTATTGGTGTCACCAAGGTGGCTTTGATGGAGGTCGAACTGGATTTTGCAGCTATCGCTGCGGCACGTCTTGCTGCGGGGGCTACTGCTCTCGGAGCTGCGGATGTGCTGGAGGTTCTGCAGATTCCAGCGAAGACCTACGTCTTGCACGTTGGCCTTGACGTTACGACCGTCGAAGGCGGCACGCTCACTATTGACGTGGGCGATGGTGCTGATCCTGACGGTTATCTCGATGGCGTAGACGCTAACTCTGAAGCGTCCTATGCTTCAGCTCTGGCGCTTACTGAAGGTGCTCCGAATACGATTACGGGGTTGTCTGCCGGTAAGTATTATAGCGCTGCTGACACCATCGACGTGACTACGGTTAATGCTGCTGATACCGCAGTGATGCGGGTCTGGGCCTTGGTCGTAGACTGCTCGTAACCCACAGGGGGGCTTCGGCCCCCCTTCTCCCATGAGGTAGTACATGGCTACTAACCTTACTGGACAGCAGGTCAACACCACGTACGACCAGCTGCTTCATATCAATGAAGGCCCTACCGCTTCTGAGAAGGATGTGGTTAGTGGGATCGGTGTCGTAACAGCGCTCAAGCTAGGCACCGGTAGCGCCTCTGTGGATAACATCCGCATCGATGGCAACACTATCTCGTCAACCAATACCAACGGTGATATCACTATGTCGCCGGATGGGACGGGCGCGATTAACATCGCGAATGCGAATATCACAGGCGGCTCCGTAGCGGGTATAGCTGATCTGGCTGTAGCCGATGGCGGCACCGGTGCGTCGGATGCGACGTCTGCTAGGACCAACCTGGGCCTAGGGACAATGTCCACGCAGAACGCTACGAACGTAGCGATTACGGGTGGATCTGTATCTGATCTGACCGGCCTCACCTCCACGGGGGCTATAGGCTATGCGACCGGGGGCGGAGGCACTGTTACTCAGCTCACTAGCCGCACGACCGGCGTGACGTTGAATGCCCCTAGCGGGCAGATTACCCTGGTGTCGGCTCAGGTAGCTGCACACGATGCTGACGAGTTCGTTCTTACGAACAGCGCCATCGCGGCCACTGATGTGGTTATTGTGAACATCTCCGCGTCTACAGCCGTGGATAAGGCACTCTATACCGTGACCGTCACTGATGTTTCAGCAGGGGCCTGCACCATTGCAGTAGGCAATAACGACACTGTCGCGATCCCGGCTGCTGGGGCAGAGGTGCTAACACTCACATTTGCAGTAATTAAGGCCGCAAATGCCTAGTAAAATTGATAAAGCTGGAATGCCGTGCAACAAACCACGGCGTACTTCGGGTCACCCCAAGAAGTCCCACGTAGTTAAGGCTTGCTCTGGCGGGACGGAGAAGATTATTCGCTTCGGTCAGCAGGGTGTGAAGGGCTCCCCTAGCGGGACTAAGCGGAACAAAGCATTCAAGGCGCGACATGCCAAGAACATTGCCAAAGGTAAAATGAGTGCGGCTTACTGGGCTAACAAGGTGAAGTGGTAGAGATGGCTGACGACAAAGGCAGATGGCTTAGAAACATCGTGGATGGGAGTATCTACGGGTGGAACGAGATCCTCGCGGCTAACCCCAAATGCGAAGAGGTTACGTACGAAGAGGCGTTCCCCGAGAAGTACATTAAGCCCAAAGCGAAGGAGAAGATCACCAAGGCCCGCAAGGGTAACAAGCCACCTCTTGTGGACGAGGCGATCGTTCCGCCGGATAATGAACTCGATAATATCTTAGAGGAATTGTCGGCTGACGCGAGCCGCAATCTGCCGCAATGACGCCCACTGATGTCATCACCGAAGCTCGAAAGCTAATCCAGGATACAGCTACCCCGTATCGGTATAGCGACGACGCCCTATTGGGGTATGTGAATCAAACGCTAAAGCGGATCGCGATGGTGCGTCCGGATCTGTTTGCGTTTATCGGTGAGATACCTACTACGGCTGATGTCACGTTCCAGACCTGCCCAGCTGACTCTGTTCGCTTGGTCGAGATATTCCAGATCAAAGACGGCAACGCTGTAACTGAAGTGTCCAGGGAGACCCTGGATCAGTCTAATCCAGGCTGGCCTGCCGTAGCTTCCGGCACACCGGTTAATTATATGCGGCACCCGCGTAATCCGAATCGGTATTTTCTATACCCCCGTCCTGCGTCTGGCGTGACACTTATTGCGGAGTACGTTCAGTCGCCTCCAGATTATACAGCGCTACAAGATGTAGACCTCTTGCCCGATTCTTACCTACCCCTAGTGGTCGACGGTACTGTGTTCTTAGCCGAGTCCGAGGACAACGAGCATGTAAATTCGGGTCGCGCTGATAAGTTCCTGGAGCTGTTTACGGGGCAGATGGCTACTAGCCAGCGACAGCGCACGCTTACCGACCGGGAGGACGCTGCGGTTGATGGGCGTGCGTACGCTTCAGACCCGCGTGGAGTGGTTGACTAATGGCTACGACTACCCTTGATGAGTTGGTGTATCGGGTATCGCCCTATGTGAACGGGTGTCCCCAGCCTACTATTCTACGGGAGTTGGTAAACGCCGCACGGCATACCTTCGAGCGTACGCTATCGTGGCGATATCAGATACCGTTGTACACCCTTGATCCTGGCATCTTCGAGTACTTCTTCAATGTGCCAGATCAGACCGAAGTTCACGCGATTCTGCGCACACGTATCAACGGCCAGCCTGTGAGCGTGTGTACCTTCGAGCAGGCTGCTGACCAATACCCGAAGTGGGCAGACCAATACAGCGGTCTGCCAATGTCTGAGGTCTGGGCTAATACGCCTAGTGGCGGGGCGAATACCGAGGAGTTCAACGAGACCGAGTTCAACGACTCGCCCACTATTGATATTCCAGATGAGGCATTTGACGAGGCTGGGCAGCCACGACTTATTACGCAGCTCACCCCACAGAAATACGTGATCCTACCGCTACCTGACAACGATCAGAGTTATCAGGTCCGTATGTTTGTTGCGCTGAAACCGAAGCGCACGATGACGGACTATCCGCTAGAGATTGTTGACGAGCTAGAGGATGTACTCGTACACGGCGCGCTCCGTAACCTGTATACGATGAAGGATGCCGTCTGGTTCGATTTATCGCTGGCGCAATATCACGCTAGCCAGTATTCGTATATGACGGCGGAGCGTAGGGCGCGGGCGAATTTAACTGCTGCCCGTGGCCCGGTACGCGCACAGGCGCAGCCGTTTAGTTAGAGCTTATATACTATGGCAGTTTTACTTGCTAATAATGTATCGACTACGCTAGCTACTGCTATAGATACTACGGACACCACAGTCATAGTATCAGCGGGGACTGGCGACGATTTCCCTGTCGTGTCTCCAGGGGATCATTTCTATGCCACGCTCGTAACTACTACCGGATTGGTTGAGATTGTGCGGTGTACCGCACGGACTGGGGATTCCCTCACGGTAGCGCGGGCCGAGGATAACACCGTGGCTACGGCTTTCCCTGTCGGGTCCCTGGTAGAGATGCGGGTGAATGTCGCCGCCCTGACTGATTACCTGTCGCAGTTTTCTGCCGAGGATAGATACCAGGGACTGCAGGCGTCTGATCCGTCCGTACGGTTAAGCGGGTCTCCCCTAGAATCAGGGGACTTCTACTTCAATAGTACGACGAACACTATCCGGGTTTACAACGGAGTCTCGTGGGAAGGTACGTCTAGTACCAAGACGGTCGAGGAGCAGACTGCCAGCGCTGCGCAGACGATATTCTCCTTGGCTAATCCGTATACACCGGGTGGCGATGACCTGAGTGTGTATATCAACGGCGTGCGTCAGGACTCGACGGCGTACACCGAAACTAACACTACCACTGTGACCTTCGTCAGCGGTCTGACTAGCGGCGATGGTGTGGTCTTCGTTGTTCAGTAGGGGGCCATATGCCGATCACAGTAGTAAAGGGCTCAGTCTGGGATTCCGCTAATGCTTTAGAGGATACGACGCCCGCAGCATTCCGCGCGGATATATCCGTAGACCGTCCCGTACAATCGGGCTCGGGTACTGTCATTCAGACTGCCGACGACCGCAATAACCTTATGCGGTTTACAGCCACGACTACGTACGACCTGCTCCCTGCTGCGACTGCTACTAATGATTTCCACCTAACTGTCATTGCCGATGGTGGGGACGTCACTCTAGATCCCAGCGGGGCGGAGACCATTAATGGCTCTCCTACCTTAGTCATATCTAACGGGTCATTTGCGACTTTATTCTGTAACGGCACTACTTGGTTTGCCGGGGTAGCCCCTACAGCCACGGCCTTTGGTCAGAGCCTGATAGAGTCAGCTAATGCTGCAGATGCACGGACTACCCTGGAGATAGAGAACAGCGCTACCGTCCTAAATAACCTAACGGCTACGGCTGATCCCCTAGCTACGGATGACTCCAATGACGGATATTCCATTACGTCTATCTGGGTCAATACGACTACGGATTCGGCGTTTATCTGTGCAGACGCTACTGTTAGCGGAGCTGTGTGGATCCCCGTTATTGAGTTAGGTGAGGAGAATCTATACACCGCGCAGCAGCGCATGACGCTGCAGACGGACACTAGCTCCGGTGGGGTCGTGACGTTTAGTTTCGTTGGAGGTGATTGCTTCGTCGATCTGACGGAGAACATCACTAACATTACCATTAGTGACCTGCCCGAGAACGCATGGGCGACACTCATCATCCAGCAGGGTGCCGGGGGGTTCACTGTCACAGGCTGGCCTGCTGCAGTGCTTTGGCCGGGTGATAGCGAGCCGGTTGTCAGCACGACGGACAACGCTTACGACGTGTTTTCGTTCTACAAGAAAGGTACTGACATTATCGCCAGTGTCAGCCAGGACCATCGCTAATGGGTACTCCGTTACAGAAGCGGTCGCAGGTCGCTGCGGGTGCGGGCGGCTGGGGCGGCGAGTCGAACATCACGCGCTCGGCGTGGTTTGATGGGAGTGCGGACCATTTAGACCGCACGCCTAGTTCCGCAAGTTCTGACAGAACGCGCCAAATTTGGGGTTGCTGGATACGCCGGATCGACTTTAGCGCCGCAGCAAGGGGAATTTTTGGGGCGGGTACGGGCGCGACCGCGCGTGTGTTGACGTTTCTATCAACGCACGAGTTTTACTGGGCATTGGATGGTTCAAGTACTGCGACATCTGTCGCGGTGTTTCGCGATACTGAATGGATGCATTTGGTAGCATCGTATGACGGGAACGAAACGGGCAACGCTGAGCGGTTAAAAGTCTACGTGAACGGCGTAGAAATAGAGCTGACGTTCTCAGGGACAATACCGACAACCCCGCAACATTTTGGCGACGCGGTACTGCACACGATTGGCTCTAACACTAGCGTTGGCAATGTAATGCATGGGTCGCTGACGCAAGCGTTTCACATTGCCAACAAAAGCATCCAGAACGCCGACCATGCAATCACGGACTTCGGTGAAAGTGTCACGGCTGGCACTAACGGTAGCATTTGGGCTCCGCGCAGCGATGCCGCTATTAAGACGCTAGTAGATGCTGGGGGTAGCAATTCGTTTCTGATCTCAAGCGCATTTGGCGACGGCACCGACGACAGCGGCGGCTTTACGCAAGTAGCAACCGGCACTGCGGGCGGCGATATGACATCTGGCGGCGGCGTTGCTTCGGCGTTTGACGGACAGCGTTTCGTCAGTGTTAGCAGCGGGCCAAACAATGCCAGCGGCACGACCGGATACGTCGAGACTGACAGTATGGACGGGCTTGCGCTTACACTTGCCCGCGTGTACAGACCAAACGATACAGGGCATGACGGGGCCGCTGGTAGCGCCACTATTACGTTCGACATTGAAACAAGCGCAACGGGCGCTTGGGGCGGCGAGGAAACCAGTTTAGGGACAACCAACGTCACCGACTACGATGGGGGCTACGGGGCCTACGCATATACCGACATCACGCTGACCGGCACAGTTCTCGAATATGTACGCTGCAAGATTACGACAACCGGGTCCGGCGGGGTGCGTATGGGCGAGTTTGAACTATTCACAGGTAGCGGCAAAGTTCCTAATCATTTTGTGCCGACGTCAATGTCCGACGCAACGAACGGTAGCCGTGACACACCATCTGACCCGCTGATAGTGTGGTCAACGCTGTCGCGAGCCATTACACCAAACAACTCTTGGCAACTGGCCGAAGGTGGGCGGTTTGCGGATAACACCGCTGGCGGTGGGCTCGGGGTCATGGGCGGTAGTATGTCTGCTACCGCTGGCGACGGTGTCCTATACATTGAGTACGAGTTCAGCGGCTCATTCGCTGCGGGTAACGGTGCTTGCATTGGCATCTCTTACCAAATTCGCACCGACGGTGCGCGAAACCACGGTAGTGATAATCTTAATCAGTTACTGTTGGATAGTGGGGACTTTTCGGCCATCAGGGATGCCACCGATGGGACGCTGACTATCGAGAACGGTGGGTGGACTGGTACGTTTGCGCCCGGTGACACAATGGGCATGGAGATTGACTTCGACAATGACACCATCGAGTTCTACAAGAACGGCACCAGTATAGGTTCGCCGTACACACCTAAAGCCACGTTGGCTGGTAGACGATGGACCATCATGTGCGGAGACCGCACGAGCATATCGGTCAACCAGGACATACGGCTGAATGTTCATGAAGACGACTGGACAGGTACACCAAGTGCCGGAGCGAAGGCGTGGAAGTACAGTAGCCTACAGACACCGGCAGCGCAGGGCGCTGACTTGTTTAATGCCTTGCTGTACACCGGTGATGGAACGTCGAGCGGCTCGGGCGGACAGTCGCAGACTGGCGTCGGATTTCGGCCGGATTTTGTGTGGGTCAAAGGTCGAAATACGGCATCAAGTCATAGATTGGTTGATTCGGTTCGCGGAGTGCAAAAGTCGCTGCAATCGGATGTTACCAACGCCCAAATAACCGAGGCCGAAGGGCTGACGTCGTTTGACGCCGATGGATTTACGCATGGCAACGTGGGCGGATTTGGGCTGGCGTTTAACTACGTTGCGTGGTGCTCAAAACTGGCCGGCGGCACCACAACGACAAACAGCGACGGCGACATAACGGTTAACATCCAATCAAATGAATTTATGTCTGTCGTCGAGTGGGCAAACACTAATGCCGACGTCAATATCGGTCATGGGTTAGGCAGTGCAGATCTGACCATAATCGGTAGACGGTACGATGTTGGCAACAGTTTTGTCGTGACGTTTCCCAGCATGACAGATAATCAATTCTTGCAGCTTGAGAGCAATATACAGGTTCAAAACGTCACAAGTGGGACGATTCGATACCATCGCGACGATTTTACGAGCACGACGTTCCGGGTCGGTACTTATATCAACGCTAGCGCAGGAAACTCGGTTTGTTGGATTTTCAAAAACTTGCCGGGGGTTTGCCAGACGGGCGCATATGTCGGTAACGGCAACGCTGACGGTCCTTTTATCGCGACGGGAATGCGCTGTCGCTGGATTTTAATTAAGGGCAATGTGAGTTCGCAGGAGTGGTTGATGTTCGACACGGCGCGTGACCCGTTTAACAATGATGCGACGCTCTACCTGGAGGCGGACACCAACCTCGTCGAAGGCACGTCCGGCGTGAAGTCGGTCGACTTTCTAGCCAACGGTTTCAAAATTCGCGACACGTCCGCGACATTTAATTCCAGCGGCGTTGATTACTATTACCTTGCCATTGCCGACGTAGGCAGCGGCTCCGGACTGCCACCAATTCCTGGGAGATAACATGCAATACGCAATCGAAAGTGGAGCCACCTGGGTGCAGGCGTCACCTAACGCAGCCGCTGAGCGCGCGACTTCCAACAATTGGGGCAACGTGATTAGCCCCGGCAATTTAGCCCAGCTGCCTGACGCTACGCTGGCAGGTCTTGGTGTGCGCAGACTGGACCGTCCGACGTTGTCGCCGCCTAACACGTACATGAACGCCTCGCCTGGGACCATTACCCCAACAGGAGACCGTGCCACTCAGGCGTGGACGTACACTGACATGCTGTTAGAGCAGGCGCAGCAGCGATGCTCGCGTGATATCGAAGCCAGGGCCGCGCAGTCGCGCGTTCAGGGCGTGGTGCTGCAGGGCCATAGGTTCGATACCGACCGCGAGTCTGTGGACCGATACGGCCTGATTGGGAGCGCTATGGGTGCAGGTGTCACGTACCCTGCAGGGGGCATTCCGTTCCATTGCACTCAGGTCAGTAACGAGACGGCCAAGCGGGTGCGTCTGGACGCCACGCAGTTCCAGGCGCTCATCCAAGCAGTGGCTACGCTGATGGTGCAAACTGCCGACAACGAGGACACGTTGCTGACGCTCGCGGAGACGGCGGTCGACATTGATGCCGTGCGTGCGATTGATATTGATGCGGCATGGCCGTAGTGGAGGGGGTAAATGAGACTAGCGAAATTAGTGATTGTCGTGTGCGCGGCGTTTGCTGTGTCTGGATGTCTGGCGACGGTAGCCACTGTGGGTGCCAGCCTTGCTACGGGCATTGTTGCCGGGTGTGATAACGCTGCCACCACTGCCAGTGCTAATCGCTCAAAAGTCAGCGACGTCTGCGGCAGTCTGTTCGGTAAATAATCATGGGCTCGATGCGCGAAGACTTACTGGTAACGTACGGGCGAATGCCTGTCATCCGACCAATACCGACCAAGCGGGGGGATGAGCCGCGCTATCAGCTTCTGAACGTGTACAGGTTTGAGGATGAGGCAGGCCGAGAGTGGACGATTCGCCCTGGCTATGTCTATGACGGCGCGTCCATCCCGACACTGACCGGCCTGACCTGGGTGGCGACCTACAGCAAATTCGACCCGCGCGTCATGCGCGCCGCGCTAGTCCATGATTATTTCTGTGACACGCGCCCGCCGGACCTGAACTATATGCAGGCTGCGGACTTGTTCCATAAGATGCTACTGGAAGACGGGGCGGGAGAATGGAAAGCCCGGACGATGGTCCGAGCTGTGAAGATGTTCGGACCTAAGTGGGAGTGACTGATGGCGAAGAAAGCAACCAAGAAGGACCTCAAGTCCGCCAAACTGTATGTAAATACGTTTACTAAGGAGATTAGATCCGGTTCTGACGCTAAGACCGCTTCGAAAAAAGCGGATCGAGAGATGTGGAGGCCCGAAAATTGGTCAAATTTTAAGAGTACTGTTACTGACGTTTATCGTAAGAAAAAGAGGTGATGCCTAAGATGACGAAGAAAAAGAAGCCGATGGCTTACAAGAAGGGCGGCAAGGTGTTTAAGCCTTGTGCGGCTTGTCCATCACCAGCTAAGTGCCGCAAAGCTGGTAAGTGCGCCAAGAAGAAATAGATCATGGCTCGCCTGAAGTTACAGAAATTTCTAGGTAAGTCTCCGAAGATATCTGAGGAGCTGCTTCCTTCTGTCGGTGCGCAGGAGGCTACTAATTGTAAGCTGTATTCAGGCGACTTGATCCCGTACCCGTTCCCGGTCATCGTAGGCAATACGTCCTTGGCCGGGACCACTCAGACTCTGTATGGCCTGCGGGATCCTAGTGACAATAGCCTCGTGTTCCTAGCTTGGAACACTGTCGTTGACGTGGCTATTGCTTCGATTACGGACGCCGACGAGCAGCGTTTCTACTACACTGGCGACGGCTTACCGAAGGTTAGTACGTATGAACTAGCCACTAGCGGCACGCCGCCGTATCCGTCTCAGTTCTATGAGTTGGGGTTTGAGGTCCCTGATGTTGATCAGGTCCCTACGGCTACGGCAGTTACGCCAGTAACTTCCGAAACTGTTAGCTTTGCTCGTGATAACTCCGGGGTTACGACGCTTGTCACTGCTACAGCGCACGGTTTCCGTTCGGGTAACTCCATCTCCGTCCAGGGCTTTACGGTACGGTCAGGCACGTACACGAATGCTAACCCGACGACCATCACGATTACGGATCACGGTCTGGAGACCGGGGCTACGATCACGCTGGACTTTACGAGTGGCAACGCCGCCAGCGGCGTCTACGATATTACTAAGGTAACAGCCGATACCTTCACCGTAACGCTGCCGTCAGCACCGGGGTCTAGCGGCAACGTAGATTGGGACATTTCCGGATTCAATTTATCTAATACCGTCGTCACGGTTTTGGACGACACGACGCTGACTTACTTCAACCCTGGGTTTGAGGTAACCACTACGACTGCCGACCCACCAGCTCAGGATGGGCGACTGGATTTAGCCGGAGATACCGAGGCACGCACTTATGTGTTCACATGGTTTACACCGTGGGACGAAGAGTCTGGACCGTCCAAAGCTTCGGAAATTCTTTACATCAAGGGCGGCACGCGAGTCGATATTACGGACCTACCTACCGCGCCTCCGACAGGAGATAACTATATTCGCGGTATACGGCTCTACCGTACTATTGGCGGCTCTGGTGGATCTGACTTCATTCGGCTGAATACTCTCTGGTATCCGACTAGCATCACTACGGTCGAGCGAGATACCGACATTGCAAAGATCACCACGGAGTTCCCCCATAATTTGGCGGTGAACGATATCGTGAAAATTTCGGGCTGTACGGATACGTCGTTTAATGGTGCGGACTTACTAGTTATCGCCACTGCAGGCGACTTCTCGTTCTTAGTCGATCAAGTAGGAGCGGACACTCCATCTACGCCGGACTCCACGGGTACGCTGTTTCATGACGTGTCCGAGAATCCCGGCACTACCACTGCCCGGTACTGGGGTGACGGTGGGGACTATTCGTTCATTGATGATTTCGACTCGCTAGCTCTGACCGGGATCCTCGACAGCGAGGACAACTTCCCACCTCCGGTAGGGCTCAAGGGACTTACTCTGATCCAGCGTAATATCCTCGCTGGCTTTGTAGATAACGAATTGTATCTGAGTAAGATCGGCCGACCTTATGCATGGCCGGAGGCTTCTACCTACGCCCTCGAATATAACGTCGTTGGGATCGCCGCTATTGCTGGTAGCGCCCTGATTCTTACAGAGGGGTATCCCTATATCCTGGCAGGTAGTGACCCCGAGCAGATGTCGTTATCTAGGATCGATGCGTTCTATCCATGTCTGAGTGCCCGCAGTATTGTGGCTATGGACTACGGCATCGTCTACGCCACCCACGACGGCCTAGCTGTTTACTCCCCATCTACCGGCGCGCGGATCGTTACCGGCGCGCTTTATAACAACGATACGTGGCAGACTGAGTTCGACCCCACGACTATCGTTGCGGCGTATTACGGATCGAACTACTTCGCCTCCCATTCAGGAGGGGCCTTTGTATTCGAGCAAGACGCCCAGGCAGGCGGGTTCTTCGTAGACTGTACGTATACGTTCGACGCCAGCTGGTACGACCCTGTATCGGGTAGCTTGTTCTATGCGTCCGGGACCGGCGGCGATGTTAGCCAGTGGGATAATTTGGAGCAGCCAGCGTCTACGCAGGTATGGAAGTCCAAGATCTTGACCACCCAAGACATGGTTAACTTTGGCGCTGCCAGGGTTATAGCCGACTATGTTGATACGGAAACCCAAGACTGGGATACGTTTACCGACACTTGGGAGGCTACGACTTTTTCTTGGACGGTATCTACTGACGTGTCTTTCAAATTTTATGCGGATCAAGGATTAGTGTATTCTAATACGATCTCTAATAAAGACATATTCCGCCTACCCACTGGGTTTCGGACTGATACGTACGAGGTTGAATTAGAGAGTAATATCCGCATTCGGTCTGTTCATTTAGCCGAAACACCTATAGCGCTCAAGGCGGTCTAATGCCTGAACCAATTTACACACCAGTTCCCGGCGTACCTACAGAAGGGTTACCGTCTTCTGTGTTCCAGTTACTGAATGCGATTAAGGACAACGTCGAGCTACTAACTGGGCTCCGTGGCGGCACTTCCAATAGTTCGCAAGCTGTAGCAAAGGGAGGTATCACAATCTCCAGCACGCCCGCGCAGCGGCTTACGCGGGTAACAGCTCAGGGTTCCGGCTTCTCTATATCCGGTGAGCGCGTGGCTAGTCTCGATGACTACAATCGTTTGCGGCAAGACGTGCAAACCTTGGCGGAAGATGTGGGAGCACTAAACAGTGCGGTACAATCGCTTATTGATCAATTGAGGGCCTAAATTAATGGCTGGCTTCAACTCTAATCGCCCTGATCTACCTGAGTCTATTAGGGCTGCAATGAACGGCGGCGTCGGCGTCGGGGTGTACCAAGACGGGGGGATGGTAGGTCCGGGCGGTATGCCCGTACGTCCTACGGCTGTACCCGGAGCTTCCCCTGCTGGTTTGGGCTCGGGCCCAGGGGTTATGTCAGCGGCACCAATGGCGTCCAGTCAGGACCTGGAGGAATCTCTCCAGCGTGTCCAGCAGCAGGCCCCTGAGAAGCTAGCGGAAATTCGCGCCATGATGGTCCAGGCCATGCAGAGCGGCGAGCTAACCCCGCAAGAGCTGAACATGATGGTCCAGCTAGCTACTGTAGCGGCGCAGGATCCGAGTATGTATCCGCAGGTCCGCGCATTCGCTATCCGGCAAGGGCTCGCTACTGAGGCCGATTTACCTGTCCAGTATGACCAGGGGCTTGTGTTCGCGATACTGGTTGTAGCCCGCGCTATGCAGGGTGAGCAAGGTGCAGCCCCGGCGCAGCCTATCACTATGGCCTCCGGTGGCATGGTCCCCGGTATTGGCTCTGACGACGGCGCTGTGCCGATCATCGCGCATGAAGGGGAGTACGTTATCCCCAGTAATGTCGTAGCACGTAAAGGCACCGAGTTCTTCGATAAGTTGATAGCGTCGAAAGAGGGCGGCAAGTCTGGAGATGGCTGAGTCCAGCGTACAGATGCTAGCTCCGGAACAGGTCACGGATATGTGGTCTGATCTAATGCCTATGTTTGATGCGTCGGTTAAAGCTAACCCAATGGCCGAGACAGAATATGTCGCTGATGACGTACATATGTTAGTGCTTGGAGGTATGGCATCTATAGTTGCTGTATTGAAAGCAGGTAAACCTGCGTTTGCCCTGGCCTTTCAGTTCTGCGACACCAACGGCATCAAAGGCGTAAACATAATTGGGATGGGTGGGGCTAACCTGCTCAAATATAAAGCCGCTTACTGGGATGCGTTCCTCGACTGGCTACGAGCAAACGGCGTGCAGTTTATCGACGCCTACGTACCGACTGAGAGACTCGCTCTCTATGAGAAGCGGATGGGATTTAATAAGTCATGCGCCTTTGTGCGCAAACTACTGTAGGTCTCCGAGATGGGTAAAATTGTAAAGACCGTCCTCCCTATCGCCGTTGGTATCGCGGCTCCTTTCGTACTACCCGCTGTGGCACCGGCCTTAGCGGCCAGCCCGATCCTCTCCGGAGCGCTCACCGGAGCCGTTGGCGCTGCGATCGGAGGCGGCAACATACTTACAGGCGCGCTCACCGGTGGGCTAGGTGGGGGCCTTAGTCAAGCGTTCAACACTTTCGGCCAGTTCGGTTCTGGCGTGTTCAATCCCGCTAGCCCCGGAGCCGCGTCCGCCCTTGGAGGCGTAGGAGGTAGCCCGAGCTTCATAACCGGGCCCGAGTTCTTCTCTACCGGTACGGGCACCTTCGGCGGGCCAGGGTTTAGTGCAGCTGCTAGTCTTAGCGGACCATCGCTTGGGCAGACGCTGGGAACATCCGTGGATCTTTCAGGCGTGGGGAGTGACGGCTTTATTGGCGGCTTCGCAGATGACTTCGGCAGCTTCCCCGGTGTAGCACCTACTAGCTCGACAGCTGGCTTATCGGTCCCTACATCGACAGCTGGCTTATCGGCGTCTCCCACTATATCGCCCGCGAATTTCGCCGGTGATACTGGGCTAGGCGCTACTGCCACAGGCGCTACTGCCGCAGGCGCTTCCGGAGACGGTGGGCTACTCAGTGGGAACTTTGGGAAGAACCTTGGGAACATGGGGCTTAAGTTGCTCTCGTCGGCACTCGCCGAAGAGCCTGATCTAAGCGCTGCCGAGGACGCCCTTGCTCGCCAAAGGGCCTTGGCCGAGTCCGAGTTTGGTACTAACCAAGATCTGGCGGACCGGAAGGTTCGGGCGTCGGACGAGGTTATGGGGGGAGCCCGAGCGATCAATCCAAGAGACGAAGGTATTCGCGCTGGCGAGAGTCGGTTAGCTGCTGCCGAAAGACTTGCACGTGAGGTAGATGGTCCTAGCCGACGCGACAACGCTATTAGACGACGTATCCGTACACGGGGTATAGCTTCTGTACCTCAAGCAGTAGCATCGGCTCAGGAAGCCGCACGACGTCAGCAGCTTGCAGGCCTAACTGCCGGTGCAG
>Ga0208794_1000265_pt1 | contig 40735 bp, 30 predicted proteins | sample 32_taG_FD_184106 | JGI IMG/M metagenome (GOLD analysis project Ga0208794, IMG submission 184106) | Marine viral communities from the Gulf of Mexico - 32_GoM_OMZ_CsCl metaG (SPAdes) (version 2) | ecosystem: Environmental > Aquatic > Marine > Oceanic | place: Atlantic Ocean: Gulf of Mexico... | reverse complement strand
CGCCGCCGCAGCCGCGTCCCGGCCTTTTCGTGGGCGCCGCGAACGCCGCTGCCGGCGATGCCGAGGCCCCGGCAGAGCCCGCGCCTGCCGCGGAACCGGCCCCGGCCGCGATCCCGCAAAGCTGCGCCGCGCCCGAGGAGGTGCTCTCGGCAATCGCCACCGAGCGCGGCCTGCTCGAAGAGCAGCGCGACACACTCGATGCCCGCGCGGCCGAGATCGCGCTGGCACGCGAGACCTTGGCGGTCGAGACCGCCCGGCTCGAGGAGTTGCGCGGCGCGCTCGAGGGGCTGCTGGTCGAGATCGACGCGGCCCGGCAGGCCGATGTCGACCGGCTGGTCGCGCTCTACGTCAACATGAAGCCGCGCGAAGCCGCGACGATCATGAACGATCTCGACATCGAGGTGGCGGTGACGGTGCTGGGCGCCATGCCCGAACGCGACGCCGCACCGATCCTGGCCGCGATGAACGTCGTGCGGGCGCAGGCGATCTCGATGATCATCCTCGAACGCTCCAAGCTTCCGGGCGACCAGCGGCTCGACGGCATCCGCCTGCAATAACGGCTCAGTCCTCTTCGTGCAGCTTCGACCCCTCGGGCGGGGCGCGGCGGATGCGTCGTTTGAGATCCATGATGTAGCCGATGATCTCGGCCACGGCCTGCCAATGCTCGGCCGGGATCGCGTCATCGACCTCGACCACCGCGTGCAGCGCCCGCGCCAACGGCTTGTTCTCGACGATGCTGACGTCGTTCTCGCGGGCAATGCGGCGGATCTGGGCGGCGATCAGGTCGGTGCCCTTGGCAACGCAGACCGGGGCCGGGTCCACCCCCGGTGTGTAGCGCAGCGCCACCGCGTAATGGGTCGGGTTGGTGAGCACCAGGGTCGCCTGCGGCACCGCCACGCTGATCCGCTGCTGCGCCCGCTTGCGGCGGATCTGGGCCCGCTTGCCCTTGATATGCGGGTCGCCTTCGCTGTCCTTGTGCTCGTCACGGATCTCCTTGAGGCTCATCCGCTGCTTGCGGATGTAGTCGATCCGTTTCCAGATGATGTCGATCAGCGCCACGGCGGCGAGAAAGGCGGTGGCGCCGACCAGCATCCGGACAATCGCGCCCTGCGCATGCGGCAGCAGCGTCTCGGGTGAAAAGCCGGGCGCTTCCCAGATCTCCATCACCGAGCCGCGCACCGCGAGCGCGGCGATGATCGCCACCACCGCCACCTTGGCGACGTTCTTGCCGAACTCGACGAAGGCGTCGGCCGAGAACAGCCGCTTGAAGCCCGATAGCGGGTTGAGCTTCGACAGCTTGGGCTTGATCCGCTCCAGCGCGACCACGGTCTGGCCCTGGATCAGCACGCCGAACAGCGCCGCGAGCACCATCACCAGCACCACCGGCGCCAGCGTGCCCGCCACCGTCGTGGCCAGCGCCTGCGCCACGCCGCTGACGTCGCGCAGCCCGGCGGCGCCGTTGCCGATCTCCATCCCGCCGGCTTGGGCGATCAGCCCCGACAGGTCGCCTGCGAGCCGCGGCAACATCATCGGCAGCACGTAGAGCGAAATGACGAGCAGCGCGAAGGCGCTCATCATATTGCCGGTTTCCTTGGAGGAGGGGACGTCGCCTTTCTCCCGCGCCTTGCGCAGTTTCTGCTCGGTCGGTTCCTCGGTCTTGCTGCTCTTGTCTTCGTCCGACATCGCGCCCCCTCAGAAATCGAAGCCGATCAGCCAGTCGGCCAGGGCCTGCACCGTCCCCGATAGCATGGCAGGCCCCGCGAAGACGAGGCCCGCGAGACCGGCGACGATCAGCAGCGGCGCTGCGACGAAGAACACCGGCAGGCTGGGCATCGCCCGGTTGGCCAGACCCATGCCGAGATTGAGCACCAGCGACAGCACGTAGAACGGCGCGGCCAGCGAAATCCCGAGATAGAAGCTCTGCGCCACCGCCCGCACCATCTGCTGGGCGAGATCGCCCAGCATCAGCCGCCCCGGCGGAAACAGCTCGTAGCTGTCGAGCAGCGCCCGGATCATGACGTGATGCAGCTCGGTCGCGAAGACCAGCGCCACCCCGGCCATCAGCAGCAGCCCGGCGATCAGGGTGGAGCCCTCGAAACTGCCCTGGCTTGGTGCGAAGGCGTTCGACAGGCCCGCCACCATGCCCAGCTGGTAGCCAGCGAAGCCCAAGGCAGAGAACAGGATGCGCGCGGTGGTGCCGATCCACAGCCCGATGGTGATCTCGGTCGCGAACATCGCCAAAAGGGTGATCGGCGAGACCTGCGCCGCGCCCTCGATCGGCGCCAAGGGCGACAGGGCGGCGCTCAGCGCCAGCGCGAAGAGCAGCCGGTGACGGGCCGGAATCGACGGCTCGCCGAAGCCGGGCAGGAACATCAGCGCCGCCCCGAAACGGGCGAAGACCAGCGCGGCGGCCAGCGCCTGCGCGACCAGCAGCTCGCCCAGCTCCACCGGCCTAGCCGCCGATCGTGGCGACGGTGCGCAGCGCCGCCTTCCGATGCACCTCGTTGTGCGAGATGACCTGCGTCATCGGGCTCACCCGTTCGAGCATGGAGCGCACGAAGCTGCGCACCTCGGGGCTGACCATCAGCGCCGGCCACTCGTCGGCCTGCGCGAAGCGCTGGATCTCCTTGCGCGCCTCGAGCACGAATTCCTGCACCCGCTGCGGCGACATCAGGAAGTTGCGCTCCTCGCCGTTCATCCGGACGGCAGCGTTGAACTCACCCTCCCAGGCCGCCGACATGGTGATCACCGGCACGAAGCCCTGTCCGTCGGTGAGGGCGTGGCAGATCTGGTTCGACAGGCGGCGGCGGACATGCTCGGTGATCAGCGTCACGCTCGAGGTGGTGCGGTTGGCCTCGGCGATCGCCTCGACGATCAGCGGCAGGTTGCGGATCGAGATCCGCTCGAGCAGCAGAGCCTGCAGCACGTGCTGCACCAGGATCGCGGGGCTGGTGCCCGAGATCTCGCCCGCGAGCTTCTGGTAGGGGCGCGGGAGCTTTTCGATCAGTTCCTGCACCGCGCCATAGGTCAGCAGCTCGGGCATGTGCTGCTTGATGATCTCGGTCAGGTGGGTGGTGATGACGCTTTCGGGGTCGACCACGGTGCAGCCCGCCGCCTCGGCCGTCTCGGCAAGTTGCTGGTCGACCCAGACCACCTCGAGCCCGAAGGTCGGGTCCTTGGTGCGCTGGCCGGGCAGGTCGATCCCGGCCTCGGAGGGGTTGATCACCATCATGCCGGTGGCTCGCACCTCGGCGGTCGCGGCCCGGACGCCCTGCACGGTGATCGCATAGGCGTCCGCCGAAAGCGCCGGGTCGTCCTTGATCCGCACCGAGGGCAGCACGAAGCCGTATTCGCGCGCGAAGAGATGTCGCAGGCTCTTGATCTTGCCGGGCAGGGCGGCGTCGGGGCGGTTGATCAGCGGCACCAGCGCGCCGCCCAGATCGAGCCGCAGCTCATCCAGCCGCAGCGTCGCGGCGACGTCGTCTTCGGCCGGGGTCGCCTCGTCGCGCTCGGCCTGGGCGGCCTGCGCCGTCTCGCGCGTCACCCGGGCCTTGGCCTCGCGGTCCATGACCCAGCCCAGCCCGACCAGCATCAGCGCCAGTATGGCGAAGACCGGCAGCGGGAAGCCCGGCAGCAGGCCGATGCCGAACAGCAGCCCGCCAGCCATCCACAGCGCCTTGGGAAAGCGTCCGAGCTGGCTCAGCACCGCTTCGTTGGCCGCACCCTCGGTGCCGCCCTTGGTGACGATCAGGCCCGCGGCGAGCGAGACGATCAGCGCCGGGATCTGGCTCACCAGACCGTCGCCGATGGTCAGGGTGGTATAGACGTTCGCCGCCTCGCCGATCGGCAGCCCGTGCTGGACCACGCCAATGAGGATGCCGCCGACTATGTTGATCATGGTGATGATCAGGCCGGCCACCGCGTCGCCGCGCACGAATTTCGAGGCACCGTCCATCGCCCCGAAGAAGCCGCTCTCGTCCTCGAGCTCCTTGCGCCGGGCCTTGGCCTGCGCCTCGTCGATCAGCCCGGCGCCGAGATCGGCGTCGATCGCCATCTGCTTGCCCGGCATCGCGTCGAGCGAGAACCGCGCCGAGACCTCGGCGATGCGGGTCGAGCCCTTGGAGATGACGATGAAGTTGATCACCACGAGGATCGCGAAGATCACGATGCCGATCACGAAGCTGCCCGCGACGATGAAGCGCGAGAATCCCTCGATCACCCCGCCCGCGGCGCCGGGACCAGTGTGGCCCTGGCTCAGGATCAGCCGGGTCGATGCGACGTTGAGCGACAGCCGCAGCATGGTGACCACCAGCAGCAGCGTCGGGAAGGAGTTGAAGTCGAGCGGGCGAGGAATCCACAGCGCCACCATCAGGATCAGCGCCGAGAGCGCCAACGATACCGCGAGGCCGAGATCGAGCAGCACCGAGGGCAGCGGCACGAACAGCACCGCCAGCACCAGCGTCACGCCGACCGCGAAGCCGACGTCGCGGTTGGCCAGGCCCAGAGCCAGCATCCTGGCCCCGTTGGGCCTGCGGGTGGGTTCGCTGCTCATGACCGGCTCACGACGACGGCGCCGCGCGACCGATCATCGGTCGGAACGGCGCATCCGAGTAGATGCCGAAGCGGGCGCCATCGCCGCCGCCCACCGACCAGCCGCGCCGGATCGTGCCGGGCGCGGGGGCAGGGGCCGCCGAGGCTCCGGCATTGGAAATCGGTGCCGCGCTCCGCATGCCCGGCGCGGCCACGTCCCTGAAGCCGGCGATGCGCTCGTTGGCGACCTCGATATTGCCGCGCAGCGCCGCGAGATAGACCTTCTGCGCCTCGGGGGTGCGCGAATGATACGCGCCGGCGGCGGCGGTCCAGTCGCCGAACTCTTCATAGAGCCCGCGCAGGAAGCGGGCGGCGTATTCGACGTTGCGGGCCGGGTCGAAGCCCTGTGCGACGCCGTCGAAGGCGTCGGGGTGCCAGCGCAGATTGATCTGCATGCAGCCGACATCGATGCTGTCGATTCCGGCGGCGCGGCGGGCGGCGATCCAGGCGAGCGCCTGATCGCGGTTGTCGAACAGGCGGCCTTCGCCGGCGGCGTTGACCGCCCAGGGCCAGATCGTCAGATGGCCGCCGCGCGTCACACCGGCCTCCTGAATGCCGATCGCCAGAAGCAGGTTGCCGGGAATGCGATGGCGCAGCTGGGCGCGCAGGATCTCGGCCACGCAGACGCCGCGCTCGAGCGGCGCGCCCGCCACCGGCGCGCCGGCCGCTGAGATCGTCTCGCGGCCCGCGTTCAGCGCCTCGCTGCCGCGATAGAAATCGCCCCAGCCGGCGAGGCCGGTCTGGGGGGCGAGCGCCGCCACCAGCGCCAGGGCGAGGCCAAGCCGCCTCACGCGCCGCCGCTCGCGATCAGGTCGAACACCCGGTCCGACAGCCGGGTCAGCGTGGCGTAGATGAAGGGGGTCGCCGCCAGCAGCCCGAGAAAGATCGCCACGATCTTGGGCACGAAGGTCAGCGTCATTTCCTGGATCTGGGTCAGCGCCTGAAAGAAGGCGATGGCAAGGCCGACGCCGAGCGCCAGCGCCAGGATCGGGCCGGAGCCGATCAGCACCGCGAGGATGGTGTCCGACAGGATGTCGTAGGTGTCGCTCTCGGTCATCGCCGGGCCCCCTCGCGCCGCCCGATCGCCAGCGCGATCAGATCGGCATCCGTATGATTTCCTGGTAGGCCTCGACCACCTTGTCGCGCATCGAGATCATCACCTTGACGGTGCTCTCGAGCTCAAGCGTCGCTTCGACCACCTGCTGCGCGCCGACCTTGCCGGTCAGGCCCTGCTGTGCGACGGCCTCGGCCTGGCGCGTGGTCTCGACCGTCGACTGCGCGGCGTTGCGCAGCACGTCGGCAAAGCTTTCGCCCGTGCCTTGCGGCTCCGGCGCGACGGGGGAGGTCGCCAGCTCCTGCGACGACTTGTAGGCGCCACGGATGTTGGAGGTGGAGAGGATCGAGGAAAACTCGGTCATCGGTCAGTCAGCCCTATCGCAGGAGGTCGATCATCTGGTTGCGCATCTTTCGACCCGCTTCGAACATGTTCATGTTCGCCTCGTAGCTGCGCGACGCCTCGCGCATGTTGCTCATCTCGAGGATCGGGTTGACGTTCGGCATCTTGACCATGCCTCGCGCGTCGGCCGCCGGGTGGGCGGGGTCGTGAACGAGCGTGAACGGGCTGTCGTCGCGGCCGATCTTCTCGACCCGCACCATCGACGCACCCAGTTCGCGGTCGAGCATCTCCTCGAAGGCCAGCGTCTTGCGGCGATAGGGATCGGCACCGGGCGCGTTGCCGGTCGAATCCGCGTTGGCGACGTTCTCGGAGACGATCTTGAGGCGTTCGCCCTGCGCCCGCATGCCGCTGGCGGCAATGGCGCTGATCGAGGAAAGCGGGTCCATCTGTTACTCCTTGCTCAGCGCAGGCCGGTTGCCGACATGGTCAGCAATTCGTGGCCCTTGCGGTAGAGCTGCGTCGCGAGGCGGTAGCTTTCGCTGACCTCGGCGGCCTTCACGGTCTGCTGTTCGAGCACGACGGTGTTGCCGTCGAAGCTGCGCTCCCATGCGGCGGGGTCGTCCATCACCCGCGGACCGCCCTGCGATCCCCCGGTCGAAGAGATGTGGCGCGGATCGGTCGTGGCCACGCCGCCGGCGCGGGCGCCGGCCATCACCGTCTCGAACCCTGCCACTTCACGCGCACGGTATTGCGGCGTGTTGGCATTGGCGATGTTCTCGGAAATCACCTTCTGCCGCGCCGCGAGCCAGTCGAGCCGCTTGGAAGCAAGAGCAAAGAAGGACATGCCGTCGAGCATAAGCTTTTCCTTTTGGACGAGCCATGAATAGCATGTATAAATTGTCATGACTACGGGATGAGCTTCATGCAGACCGCCTTTTCCGAACTGACGTCACTTGCGCGCAACGCCCCCGAGGCGAGCATCACCGGCGAGGTGCGTGCCGTTCTGGGCCTGTCGCTGACGGTGAGCGGCCTCGAACGCGCGGTCGGCATCGGCGGGCGTTGCACCGTGCATGGCGCGCGCGGCCCGGTTCTCGGCGAGGTGGTCGGCATCGACGCGCGCGGCACGCATCTTCTGCCCTTCGGTTCCTGGGCGGGCGTGGTGGTGGGCGACCGGGTGGAGCACAGCCCGCGCGGCGACCTGGTACGTCCCGACGCCTCGTGGATCGGGCGGGTGGTCGACGCGCTGGGCGCGCCGCTCGACGGGCGCGGCCCGCTGGTCGAGGGCGAGCGCCCGCGCCCGGTCCGCGCCAGCCCGCCCTCGGCCTTCGCGCGACGTCGGGTCGGTGCCCGGCTCGATACCGGGATCAAGGCGCTCGACGTCTTCGTGCCGCTCTGCCGCGGTCAGCGCATGGGCGTCTTCGCCGGTTCGGGCGTCGGCAAGTCGACCCTGATGGCGATGCTGGCGCGCGGCGCCAAGGCCGACGTGATCGTCGTCGGGCTGGTGGGCGAGCGCGGACGAGAGGTGCAGGACTTCATCCAGGAGGATCTGGGCGAGCAGGGCATGGCCCGCACCGTCATGGTGGTCTCCACCGGAGACGAGCCGCCGCTGATGCGCCGCCAGGCGGCCTGGACCGCGACCGCCGTGGCCGAGCATTTCCGTGACCAGGGACTCGAGGTGCTGCTGCTTCTCGACAGCGTCACCCGCTTTGCAATGGCGCAGCGCGAGATCGGATTGGCGGCGGGCGAGCCGCCGACCGCCAAGGGCTATCCGCCCACCGTTTTTGCCGAGCTGCCGCAGCTGCTGGAGCGCTCCGGCCCCGGCGCTGCAGGGCAGGGCGACATCACCGGGCTCTATACCGTGCTGGTCGATGGCGACGACATGAACGAGCCGGTGGCAGACGCGGTGCGCGGCGTGCTCGACGGCCACGTCGTGCTCGACCGCGCGATCGCCGAGCAGGGCCGCTTTCCTGCCGTCAACATCCAGAAGAGCATCTCACGGATGCTGCCCGGCTGCCATTCGCCGGCCGAATACGCGGTGTTGCAGGCCGCCCGTCGCAGCCTCGCGCGCCATGCCGACATGGAAGAGCTGATCCGCATCGGCGCCTACAAGGATGGCTCGGACGAGGAGGTCGATGCCGCGATCCGCTTCGCCCGTCCCGCCGATGTCTTCCTCAGCCAGCGCAAGGGTGAGGCGATGGGCGCCGATGAGAGCTTTGCCGAGATCTACCGCATGCTGGGCGAGGCGGGCATCAACGTGACGCTGCCCAAAGCGCCGCAGCCGCCCGCGCCGCTGCGCCGCGCCGATCCGGCCGGCTGAGGGGCTTCCCTCGGTGCCCACACGAGGCTAGACCGGTCCGCTCGGTTTGGCCCGCGAGGGCCGTTCAGCACGGAGCGCATGCATGATCCCCACCGCCTGCGGCATCGATTTCGGCACCTCCAACTCCACGCTGGGGCTCGGCCGCCCGGATGGCGCGCAACTGATCGCGCTCGAAGGCGAGGAGGCGACGCTTCCGAGCGCGGTGTTCTGGGAGGTGGACGACCCGGCGCCGATCTTCGGCCGCGCCGCGATCGCGGCCTATGCCGAGGGCGAGGAGGGGCGGCTGTTGCGCGGACTCAAGAGCACGCTGGGATCGTCGCTGATCACCGAGCGCACCGCCATCGGTCGCAGGTCGGTCAGCTTCGTCGAAATCCTGGGGCGCTATTTCGGGCATCTGCGCGCGCGGCTCGACGCGGTCGCGCCGGGGATCGAGCGGGCGGTGCTGGGCCGTCCGGTGCATTTCGTCGACGACGACCCGGAGGGCGATCGCGCAGCCCAAGGCGCGCTGGAGGAGATCGCGCGCGGCGCGGGTTTCGCCGAGGTCGGCTTCCAGTACGAGCCCATCGCCGCCGCGCTGCATTACGAGAGCGGCATCTCGGAAGAGGAGCTGGTGCTCATCGTCGATATCGGCGGCGGCACATCGGACTTCTCGGTGGTACGGGTCGGCCCCGGTCGCAGGGCCCGTCCCGATCGCGCCGACGACATCCTCGCCAATGACGGCATCCGCGTCGGCGGCACCGATCTCGACCGGCTGCTGAGCCTCGCGGCGGCGATGCCGCACTTGGGCCTCGGCAGTCCGATCCGGGGCGGCAAGGGCGAGATGCCGCGCCATTACTACGTCGATTTCGCCACTTGGCATCGCATCAACCGGCTTTATGCGGCCCGGGCCTTGTCGGATCTGAAGGCACTGCTGCGCGAGGCCGACGCGCCCGAGCGGGTGGAGCGAATGCTGCGCGCGGTCGAGGACCGGCGCGGTCATGCCATCGCGATGGCGGTCGAAGGGGTCAAGGTCGCGCTTTCCGAGACCGAGGCAGCGCGGCTGGAGCTCAAGCCACTGGTCGGTGGGCCGAACCCGGTGGTCACGCACGAGGCCTTCGAGGTGGCGATCGCGGCGCCGCTGGCGCGGATCGGGGCGCGGATCGAGACCGTGCTGGCGCAGGCCGGGGTCGGCGCGTCGGCGATCGGCACCGTGTTCATGACCGGGGGCTCGTCGCGCCTGCCGGTGCTGCGGGGCCTGGTTCAGACGCTTCTGCCGGAGGCACGGATCGCCACGGGCAACATGCTGGGCTCGGTCGGGACCGGGCTGGCGCTCGACGCCGGGCGGCGCTTCGGCTGAGCGGTCCTGAAACGCAAAGGACCCGGGGCTTGGCCCCGGGTCCTTCATCGTTCTGCTGGTGGTCTCAGAGCGGCCGCTTGATCCAGCGCGAGATCACGCCGACCACGCCTTCGCGGAACAGCAACACCCCGAGCACGAAGATCACGCCCTGGATCACCGTGACCCAGGCGCCCATCGAAGCGAGGTAGTTCTGCATCGTCACCACGATTGTCGCCCCCATCAGCGGGCCGAAGATCGTGCCGACACCGCCCAGGAGCGTCATCAGCACCACCTCGCCCGACATCGACCAGTGCACGTCGGTCAGCGAGGCGAGCTGGAACACCTGGCTCTTGGTCGCGCCGGCGAGCCCGGCGAAGCCGGCGGAGAGCACGAAGACCAGAAGCTTGTAGCGGTTGACCCGGTAGCCAAGCGAGATCGCGCGCGGCTCGTTCTCGCGGATCGCCTTGAGCACCTGCCCGAAGGGCGAATGCACGATCCGGTAGAGGAACAGGATGCCGCCGAAGGTCACGGCCAGCACGAGGTAGTAGAGCGCCTCGTTGCTGTTGACCGGAAACAGGCCGAACAGCTCGCCGCGCGGCACCGACTGGATGCCGTCCTCGCCGCCGGTGAACTCGGCCTGCAGCGCGAAGAAATAGACCATCTGCGCGAAGGCCAGCGTGACCATGGCGAAATAGATGCCCTGCCGCCGGATCGCCAGCGCGCCGATCGCGAGGCCCAGCAGCGCGGCGGCTGCCGTACCCACCAGGATCGAGGCCTCGGGCGTCCAGCCCCAGACCTTGGAGGCATGGGCCGCCACGTAGCTCGCGCCGCCGAAATAGGCGGCGTGGCCGAAGGACAGCAGCCCGCCGAAGCCCAAGAGCAGGTTGAAGGCCGCCGCGAAGAGGGCGAAGCACATCACCTTCATCGCGAAAACCGGGTAGACCAGCATCGGCAGCACGGCGAGCACGACGAACAGCACCGCGAAGATCGCCATGTGCAGCTTGGACATGCCGACCGTTGCCGGGCGACGCTCGTTCTCGGTGGCCTGGATGTCGCTCACGCTCATTACGCGTTCCTCCCGAACAGGCCCTCGGGCTTGATCATCAGCACGATCGCCATGATCACGAAGATCACCACCGCCGAACCGGCCGGGTAGAACACCTTGGTCAGGCCTTCGACCACGCCAAGCCCGAAGCCGGTGACGATCGCGCCCATGATCGAGCCCATGCCGCCGATCACCACGACCGCAAAGACGACGATGATGAGATCAGCGCCCATGTTCGGGTTGACCGAGTAGATCGGAGCCGCGAGCACGCCCGCGAAGCCCGCCAGCGCCACGCCGAAGCCGTAGGTCAGCATGATCATCAAGGGCACGTTGATGCCGAAGGCGCCGACCAGCGTCGGGTTCTCGGTCGCGGCGCGCAGATAGGCGCCGAGCCTAGTCTTCTCGATCACGAACCAGGTGCCGAAGCAGACGATCACCGAGGCGACGACCACCCAGGCGCGGTAGTTCGGCAGGAACATGAAGCCGAGATTCTGCCCGCCGGAGAGCTGGGACGGAATCTGGTAGGGCAGGCCCGAGATGCCGTAATAGTTGCGAAACAGCCCCTGGATGATCAGCGCGACGCCGAAGGTCAACAGCAGGCCGTAGAGATGGTCGAGATGGTAGAGCCGCCGTAGCGCCAGCTTTTCGAGCACCACGCCGGTTGCGCCGACCACCACCGGCACGAGGATCAGCGCCCACCAATAGTTGATCCCGAGATATTCGAGCAGCATCCAGGCGACGAAGGCGCCGAGCATGTACTGCGCGCCATGGCTGAAATTGATGATGTTGAGGAGGCCGAAGATCACCGCCAGCCCGAGCGACAGCACCGCGTAGAACGAGCCGTTGATCAGCCCGAGCAGCAGCTGCCCCATCAGGACCTGCGGCGGAATGCCTAGAAGGTCGAACATGCCTGTCCCGTTCTTGTCAGTTGGCCCGCGCACGGGCGGGGATGGGCGCGCCTGAGGCGCGCCCGGTCAGGATCAGCTTTCGTTGGCGAAGGCGCAGCCCGAGCCTTCCATCGGCAGGAAGGCTTCCTCGCCGGGGATGGTCGAGACGTGCTTGTAGAGATCCCACTCGCCGGTCGACTCGTCCGGCGTCTTCACCTCGTAGAGGTGCATGTCGTGGATCACCCGGCCGTCCTTGCGGACATAGCCTTCACCGAACAGCGGATCGTCGAAGGAGTTGGCCTTCATCCATTCCGCCACGACGTCGCCATCGGTCGAGCCGGTGGCCTCGACGGCGCGCAGGTAGTGCATCGTGCCCGAGTAGACGCCGGCATGGACCATGGTCGGCTTGGAGCCGAACTTCTCCTCGAAGCGGGCGGACCACTCGCGGGTGTCGTCGTCGTGATCCCAGTAGAACGCCTCGGTCAGCACCAGCCCCTGGGCCGTCTCGGCGCCCAGCGCGTGGACGTCGGTGATGAACATCAGCAGCGCGGCGAGCGACTGGCCGGCCTGGGTGATGCCGAACTCCGAGGCCTGCTTGATCGCGTTGACCGTGTCGCCGCCAGCGTTCGCAAGACCGATCACGTCGGCGCCCGAGCCCTGCGCCTGCAACAGGAAGGAGGAGAAGTCGGTGGCCGGGAAGGGGTGGCGCACCGAACCCACCACCTCGCCGCCGGATTCCTCGACGATCTTCATCGTCTCTTCCTCGAGCGAGTGGCCGAAGGCATAGTCGGCGGTGAGGAAGAACCACTTGGTGTCGCCGCGCTCGGTCACGGCGCCGCCGGTGCCCTTGGCGAGCGCCGCGGTGTCATAGGTCCAGTGGATAGTGGTCGGCTGGCACTGCTCGCCGGTGAGCGCGGTGGAGCCGGCGCCGCTGTCGATCAGGATCTTGTTGGCCTGCGCGGTGATGTCGGCCACGGCGAGCGCGGTCGAGGAGGTCGGCACGTCGAGGATCGCGTCGACGCCGTCCTGGTCGTACCACTGGCGAGCGATGTTCGAGGCGATGTCCGGCTTGTTCTGGTGGTCGGCCGAGATCACCTCGACGTCGAGGCCCTTGGAGGCGGCGTCGAAATCCTCGACCGCCATGCGCGCGGCCACCACCGAGCCTTCGCCCGAGAGGTCGGCATAGACGCCCGAGCGGTCGTTGAGGACACCGAGCGTGACCTCGATGTTGTCCTGGGCCATGGCGGGCAGGCCGAAGGAGGCGACGGTCAGCGCCCCGAGTACCGTTTTCTTCATGTTTTCCTCCCAGTAAACGGCGCTTTTCATGCGCCTTGAAACGTCAGACGCCCAGATAGGCGTGCAACTTGTCGATGTTGGCGTCGAGTTCGGCGTTGGGGATCATGTCCACCACGCGGCCCTGATCGACGACGTAATGCCGGTCCGCGACCGAGGCTGCGAAGCGGAAGTTCTGCTCGACCAGCACGATGGTGAAGCCCTCCTGCTTCAACTCGCGGATCGTCGTGCCGATCTGCTGGACGATGACCGGGGCGAGCCCCTCGGTCGGCTCGTCGAGCAGCAGCAGCTTGGCGCCGGTGCGCAGGATCCGGGCGATGGCGAGCATCTGCTGCTCGCCGCCCGACAGCTTGGTGCCTTGGCTGCGCTTGCGCTCCAGCAGGTTGGGGAACAGCTGATAGATGCGCTCCACCGACAGGCCACCCTCGGCGATCTTGGGCGGCAGCATCAGGTTCTCCTCGACATTGAGGGAGGAGAAGATGCCGCGCTCCTCGGGGCACAGCGCGATGCCGAGCTTGGCGATGTGGCGCGGCTCGAGCCCGACGGTCTCCTTGCCGCGCATGGTCACCGACCCGGTGCGCTTGGACAGGATCCCCATGATCGCCTTGAGCGTCGAGGTCTTGCCGGCGCCGTTGCGGCCCAGCAGCGTCACCACTTCGCCTTCGCGCACCTCGAAATCGATGCCGTGCAGCACGTGGCTTTCGCCGTACCAGCCCTGCAGCCCTTCGACCTTGAGCAGGGCTTCGCCGGTCGCGGCAGAGCGGTGGGTCATGGTGGCGGCGTCAGTCATGTCCGGCTCCGATATAGGCGTCGATCACATCCGGCGATTTCGACACGGTGGCGTAATCACCCTCGGCCAGGATCTCGCCTCGGGCAAGAACCGTAATCTTGTCAGATAGATCCGCGACGACCTTAAGGTTGTGTTCGACCATCAGGATGGTGCGGTTCGCCGCGATCCGCTTGATCAACGCCGAGGTCCGCTCGACATCTTCCTGACCCATGCCGGCCATCGGCTCGTCGAGCAGCAGCATCTCCGGGTCGAGCGCCAGCGTGGTGGCGATCTCCAGCGCGCGCTTGCGCCCATAGGACAGCTCGCCCGCGCGGGTGTCGGTAAAGGACGACAGGCCCACCGCGTCGATATGCTCGCGGGCTTCGTCGTCGAACCGGCTCAACCCGCGCTCCGAGCGCCAGAAGTCGAAGCTGTCGCCGCGCTTGCGCTGCAGCGCCACGCGGACGTTCTGCAGCACACTGAGATCCGGGAACACCGCCGAGATCTGGAAGCTGCGCACCATGCCCAGCCGCGCGATGTCGGCTGGCGCCATCTTGGTGATGTCGCGCCCGTCATAGGTGATCGTCCCGCGCGTCGGCTGCAGGAACTTGGTCAGCAGATTGAAGCAGGTCGTCTTGCCCGCCCCGTTGGGCCCGATCAATGCGTGGATCGATCCGCGCTCGACCGCGAGGTCGACCTTGTTGACCGCGACGAAGCCCTTGAATTCCTTGGTCAGCCCTTCGGCCCTGAGAACAGCATCCATCAGCGTCGGCCCTGCATGCGCGGACCGGCTATCGTGATCAAGCTCACGGCCTTCCTCCCGTTTGACGCCGTCTCCGTTTCCCCCGGACGGCTTGCTCGGAGGCTAGGCGGGTGGCGGTTCGACTGTCAACTGCCGGTTGGCTCGGGGATGCCGCATACGCGAGGTCAATACGCCGCTGCGCAGAAAGTCGGCGCCCCTAGCCGCGCGATTGCCGAAGCCCCGGGCATTTTTCCGGGGCGTAGCTCAAGCCGGGCGTTGCGGCATGCACGTCCGACATGTCATGAGAGCGCGCAAAGCAAGGGACCCCGAGGGAGGACAGGATGCGCGCGCTCGCGGCGGTGGTGACCGCCATATCGGCCTTGAACCGGATCGTCGGACAGGTCTTTTCGTGGCTGGCACTGGGGATCGTCGCGGTCTGCTTCACCGTGGTGGTGCAGCGCTACGTCTTCGCGGTCAGCTATGTCTGGATGCAGGACCTCTACATCTGGCTCAACGGTGCGATGTTCACCGCCGTGGCCGGTTTCGCGCTGCTGCGCGATGACCATGTCCGAGTCGACATCTTCTACCGCCCGGCATCGATCCCGCGAAAGGCGCTGATAGACCTGATCGGCGTGCTGGTGTTCCTGCTGCCTTTCTGTGTGGTCGTCTATGTTTACGCGATGCCCTTCGTGCAGCGCAGCTGGGGCTATCACGAGGCCTCGGCCAATGTCGGCGGCATGCCCGGGCTGTTCATCCTCAAGAGCTTCATCATCGGCTTCGCGGTGCTGGTCGGGCTGCAGGGCCTCGCCATGGCGGGCCGCGCGATCCTGACGCTCGCGGGGCGCGACGGGCTGCTGCCCGAGCGCCTGCGCTACACCCTCAAGACCGACCACCTGACCGAGGCCGCCGAATAACATGGATCTAGTGCTCATCGGAGAGATCCTCTCGGGTCTCATGTTCTTCGGCATCATCGGTTTCCTGATGCTGGGCTTTCCCGTGGCCTTCACGCTTGCGGGCGTGTCGCTGCTGTTCGGCCTCGTCGGCTGGTGGATCGGGGTGTTCGACCCCTCGAACTTCGGCAGCCTGCCGAGCCGCTATATCGGCTTCATGACCAGCGAGGTGCTGGTCGCCGTGCCGCTGTTCATCTTCATGGGGGTTATGCTGGAGCGGTCGCGGATCGCCGAGCAGCTCCTGCTCACCATGTCCAAGCTGTTCGGCAACCTGCGCGGCGGGCTCGGCCTGTCGGTGGTGATCGTCGGCGCGATGCTCGCGGCCTCCACCGGCGTGGTCGGGGCGACGGTCGTCACCATGGGGCTGATCTCGCTGCCGGCGATGCTGCGCGCGGGTTACGACCCCAAGCTCGCGACCGGCGTGATCTGCTCCTCCGGCACGCTGGGCCAGATCATCCCGCCCTCGACGGTGCTGATCTTCATGGGCGACATGCTGTCGGGCATCAACAGCCAGGTGCAGATGGAGAAGGGCAACTTCGCGCCCACGCCGGTCTCGGTCGGCGACCTCTTCGCCGGCGCGCTGCTGCCGGGCGTCATGCTGGTCGGCCTCTATTCGCTGTGGATCATTTTCAAGGCCATCACCGACCCCGAGAGCTGCCCCGCGACGCCGGTGCCGCTGAACGAAAAGCGCGGCCTGTTCAAGGAGGTGCTGGTCGCGCTGCTGCCGCCGCTTCTGCTGATCATCGCGGTGCTGGGCTCGATCCTGGGCGGCGTGGCGACGCCGACCGAGGCGGCCTCGGTCGGCGCGGTGGGCGCGATCATCCTCGCGGCGCTGCGCTGGCGGCTGTCGTTCCGGGTGCTGCATGAGACCGTGGTGGCTACCGCGACCATCACCTCGATGGTGTTCATCATCCTGTTCGGCGCTTCGGTCTTCTCGATCGTGTTCCGGCTGATGGGTGGCGACAACCTGGTGCACGAGTTCCTGTCGAACCTGCCGGGTGGCGCGGTCGCGGCGGTAATCGTGGTGATGGCGATCATGTTCGTGCTGGGCTTCATCCTCGACACCTTCGAGATCATCTTCATCGTGATCCCGATCACCGCGCCGATCCTGCTGGCGCTGGACATCGATCCGATCTGGCTCGGCGTGCTGGTGGGGATGAACCTGCAGACCTCGTTCCTGACGCCGCCCTTCGGCTTCGCGCTGTTCTACCTGCGCGGCGTGGCACCGGACGACCTGCCGACCTCGGCGATCTATCGTGGCATCATCCCCTTCGTGGTGCTGCAGCTGATCGGCATCGCGGCGCTGTTCTTCTTCCCGCAGATCGTCACCTGGTTGCCGACGGTGTTGTGACATCGAGGGCAACGCCGCTGACGGAACGAAAAAGCCCGGATCTTTCGATCCGGGCTTTCTCTTTTTCCGACAGGGTCGGGATCACATCTCGAAATACTGCTCGCGCGCGCGGATGAAGTTGGCATCCGCGGTCTGCGCCTTGGTGCGCAGCAGCTTGAGCGACTCGATGAAGCTTTCGGTGGTGCGCTTGGTCAGGTCGTCGCCGCTGTCGCGCAGCTCGGTCAGAACTTCCTTGGAGGCGGTGGCCGCGGCCTCGAGCACTTCCTCGGGGAACTGCTGCACCTTCACGCCGTGCTCGTTGACCAGCGTGTTGAGCGCGCGCGGGTCGTTGGCGGCGAAGTCCGAGGCGACCATGTCGTACTCGGCCTGCGACACGTCACGGATGATCGCTTGCAGATCCTCGGGCAGCTCGCTGTACTTCGCCTTGTCGACCACCAGCTCGGTGGCGAGGCCCGGCTCCACGAAGGAGGGGAAGTAGTAGTTCTTGGCGACCTGGTGGAAGCCCAGCGCGAGGTCGTTGTAGGGGCCGACGAACTCGGCCGCGTCGAGCGTGCCCGACTGCAGCGCCTGGAAGATCTCGCCTGCGGCCATGTTGGTTGCGGTGACGCCGAGCTTCTCCCAGACCCGGCCGCCGAGGCCCGGGGTGCGGAAGCGCAGGCCCTTGAGGCTGTCGAGACCGGTGACCTCGTCGCGGAACCAGCCGCCGGCCTGGGTGCCGGTGTTGCCCGACAGGAAGCCCTTCACGCCGAACTGGTCATAGACCTCGTCCCACAGCTCCTGACCGCCCATGTGGCGCATCCAGCCCGCGAGCTCGGTCGAGGTCATGCCGTAGGGCACGCCGGTGAAGAAGTTCAGCGCCGAGGACTTGTTCTGCCAGTAATAGGCGGCCGAATGCGACATCTCGGCGGTGCCGTCGATCACCGCGTCGAGCGACTGCAGCGGCGGCACCAGCTCGCCGGCCGAGTAGACCTGGATCGTCAGCCGGCCGCCCGAGGCGGCGGTGATCCGGTCGGCCAGGCGCTGGGCGCCGACGCCGAGGCCCGGAAAGTTCTTCGGCCAGGTGGTGACCATGCGCCAGGTGATGTTGCCCTGCGCCACGGCGGGGGCGGCCAGTGCGGCCGCGCCTGCGCCGAGACCGGCCTTGGTGATGAACGAACGACGATCCACGCGTTTCTCCCTGTTGTCTCTCATGTCCCGCGCCCCTCCCGGGTGCGGGCCCTCGGGCGAGATAAATCCATGCGCGGGGGGCTTGTCCAGCCTCTCGCGCCGCACGCGGATCGGCGGGGCCCTGCCGGGTGGCGGCGAGGCTGTTGACGACAAAGGGCAAATGGATTCATGTCCGCCGAAGCGCAGGAGAGAACGGATGACGAACCCAGACAGCCAGCTTCCGGTCGCCGCGCCGTGCCTCGCCATCGAGGTCGACGCCGCCAGTCGGCTAGGCTTCGTCAGCGCCCGGCACGCGGTCTCGGTGCTGCGCGCGCTCACGCTGCGCCATGAGGGGCCCACCGCGCTGGCAGGGATCGAGCTGCATCTGTGGAGCGAGCCCGCCGTGTTGCGCCCGCGGGTCTGGCGGATCGACGCCATCGGGCCGGGCGAGGTGCTGGAGTTCGCCGATCTCGCCGTGTCGATCGATCCGGTGCCGCTCGCCACGCTGGAGGCGGCGACGCCCGCCATGCTCCGGCTCGAGGCGCGGCAGGGCGGGCAGGTGCTGGGGCGCGCCGCGCATGAGCTGACGCTTCTGGCCCGCGACGAATGGGGCGGACTGGGCGAGATGGCGCATCTTTTGCCCGCCTTCGTGCGACCCGATCCCGCGCTCGCGGTGGGGCTGGCCGACGAGGCCACGGCGCTCTTGGAGCAGGCCGGGCGGGGCGCGCCCGACGGCTACCGCTCGGGCGATCCGGGCCGGGCCTGGATGCAGGCGGCGGCGGTCTGGTCGGCGCTGGCGGGCTGGGGGCTGCGCGGCGCGGTGGCGGCCGGCCATGTCGCCGCGCGCGGCCAGCCGCTGCGCGCCACCGCAACGATCCGCGAGGACGCGCTCGCCACGCCCCTGGAGGCGGCGCTCCTGTTTGCGGCCGGGGCCGAGGCGCTGGGCCTGCACCCGGTGGTGGCCTTTGCGCAAGGCCGGATCTGGTGCGGCGTCTGGCTGCTGCCGCGCGATTTCGGCCGCGTGGTCGAGCCGGACGCGGTGGCGCTGCGCAAGGCGGTCGCCGCGCGCGAGTTCCTGCCCCTCGACCCCGAACGGCTGCTCGGCCCCAAATCCGGCTTCGAAGCGGCGATCGCTGCCGGGCGGTCCCTCGCGGACCCTGCGCAGGAGCAAGGCTTTCTCGCCGCCATCGATGTCGCGGCGGCGCGCCAGGCCGGGATCACCCCGCTCGAAGATACGCGGCTCGCGACCGCCTCCGGGCCCAGCCCGGTCGCCGCCGCGCTGCCCGAGGGGCCGACGGCTGCCGACCTGCCGCTCGACGACATCGAGCCCGCCCCGACCACGCCCGAAGGGCGGATCGAGCGCTGGCAGCGGCGGTTGCTGGATCTCAGCCTGCGCAACCGGCTTCTGAATTTCCGCGACGGGCGCGGCGCGGTGCCTTTGCTTTGCGCCGACATGGCCGCGCTCGAGGACCGGTTGGCCGGGGGCGCCTGGGCGGTGCCGGTCGCGCTCGAAGAGGCGGACAGCCTTTCGGGAGACGAGCTGGCGCATCGCGCCGCGCAGGCGCAGGAGCGCGGCCGGCTCGCCGCGCCGCTGGCCGAGACCGAGCTGCAGGCACGGCTGATCGCGCTGCATCGCCGCGCGCGCAGCGACATGCAGGAGGGTGGCACCAACACGCTGTTCCTTGCCGCGGGCTTCCTGCGCTGGTGCCGGCCGGGGGAAACCCGGGCCTATCGCGCGCCATTGCTGCTCATCCCCGCGCGGCTCGAACGACGCTCGGCCAGTTCGGCCTTCCGGATCGGTCACCTCGAGGACGAGGTGCGGATCAACGCGACGCTGCTGGAATTTCTGCGGCGCGATTTCGCGCTGTCGGTGCCGGGGCTCGACGGCGAACTGCCACGGGATGGCAGCGGCATCGATCTGGCGCGGATCTTCGATCTGGTGCGGCTGGCGGTGCGCGACATGCCGGGTTTCGAGGTGATCGAGGAGCTGTCGCTCTCGACCTTCTCCTTCGCCAAGTTCCTGATGTGGGAGGATCTCGTCGCGCGCGAGGCCGAATTGCGCGACAGCCCGTTGGTGCGCCACCTGCTCGATGGACCGGAGACGGCATATCCGCAGCCCGACCTGCCGGCGATCGGCCCGCGCGACCTTGACCGGGCGCTGGCGCCCGCCGATCTGGTGACGCCGCTTCCGGCCGACAGCAGCCAGCTCGCCGCCGTGGCGGCGGCGGCGCAGGGGCGGGACTTCGTGCTGATCGGCCCGCCCGGCACCGGCAAGAGCCAGACCATCGCCAACATCATTGCGCAGGTCATGGCGCAGGGCCGGACCGTGCTCTTCGTCGCGGAAAAGGCGGCCGCGCTCGAAGTGGTGCATCGCCGCCTCGCGGCCTGCGGGCTGGGAGATGCCTGTCTCGAACTGCATTCGAACAAGACCGACCGCGCCTCGGTGCTGGCGCAGCTGGGGCGCGGCTGGGACCGCGCGGCGGCCGGCGACGAGGCCGAATGGGTCGAGGTGACCGAGGATCTGCGGCTCACCCGCGACCAGCTCAACGCCTATGTCGCTGCGCTGCACCGCAAGGGGCGGCAGGGGTTCTCGGTGTTCGACGCGATCGGCCGCGTGGCGGCCGGCGAGCCGGACTTCCGGCTCGTCTTTCCCGGGCCGGACGCGCATGATTTCGCCAGCTATGCGCGGCTGCGCGACATGGCGGGCGACCTGGAACGTCTGGCCGAGGTCGCCGGACGCGATGCGCTGGTCGATCTGCTGGCAGGGGCGGAGTGGTCCTTCGACTGGCAGGAACGGTTTCTCGCTGCTGCGGCGGCGCTGGGCCGCGCGGCGCGGGGACAGAACCGGGCGCTTGGCGGGCTATGCGACCGGCTCGGCCTTGCGCCCGAGGCGGCGCGCATGACCGCGCGATGCAAGCTGCTGATGGGCCTCGTGCCGCTGGCGGCGGAGAACGCGCCCGACCTGTCGCGGCTGCCCGATCTGCCGCTGGCGGAGCTGGAGCGCGCGGTTGAGGCGCGCCGCGAGGCCGAGGCGGAGATGGCTTCCGCGCGCGGACGGCTGGCCGCCGACTATCCCGAAGATGTCGATACCCGGATCGACGTCTCGGCCCTCGATGCCGATTGGCGCGCCGCCGAGGCCGGGATTTGGCCGCTCTCGGCGCTGGCGCGGCGGCGCGTGCGCGGCGTGCTGCAAAGCCATGCGCGCTCCGGCACCGTCGATCCGGGCGGCGATCTCGACGCGTTGCACTGGCTTGCCCGCGCGCGGCGCACGCGCGACGCCTCGCCGCTGGCGCAGCTGCCGGGCGACCGGCTCGACGAAATGGTTGCCGCGCGGCGGGCATTGGAGGCGGCTCTGTCCGGGCTCGCGGGTGAGGGGGTGGAGCCCGCGCGCCTCGGCGCGATGCGGGCCGAGCTGATGCAGCCGGGAGCCGGGCCCCTGCGCGCGGGCCTGAAGGCGCTTGCCGAAGCCGATAAGGAGATGACGACGGCCCGCGAGGCCTTCGAATCCTTGGGCGGGCGGGTGCCAGACGACGCGGCCCCCGCCGATCTTGCCAAGGCGCTGGAGGCGCTGGAGAGCCGGGCCGCGCGGCTGGCGGACTGGACCCGCTGGGTGGCGCTGCGCCACAAGGCCGAGGTCGCGGGGCTCGGCCCGTTGATCGTGGCGATCGAGGCAGGGCGGCTCGACAGACCGGCCCGCGCCGCTTTCGAGGCAGCCTATGCCGCGTGGTGGTTGCCGCGCGCCATGGATGCCGACCCGCTGCTGCGCGACTTCGCGCATTGGGCGCAGGACGATCTCGTCGCCCGGTTCCGGATGCTCGACGCGCGCGCCGCCGCGCTCGCCTCGAACGAGGTGTTGCGCCGGATCGGAGGCGGTCTGCCCGCACGCGATGCCGTGCCGCGCGCCTCGGAGCTGGGCGTGCTGCGCCACCAGCTCGGGCTCAAGCGGCCCTCCATGCCGATCCGGCAACTGCTTGGCCAGATGCCAGAGAGCCTGCCGCGCCTGGCGCCCTGCGTGTTGATGTCGCCGCTCTCGGTCGCGCAGTACCTGCCGGCGGGCCAGCCGGCCTTCGACGTGGTGATCTTCGACGAGGCGAGCCAGATCACCACCTGGGACGCGATCGGCGCGATCGCCCGCGGCCGCCAGGCGATCGTGGTCGGCGACCCCAAGCAGCTGCCGCCGACCAATTTCTTCGGTCGCGCCGAGGAGGAGGACGAAGAAGAGGAGGTGGCGCTCAGGGACATGCCCTCGATCCTCGACGAGGTGGCGGCCTCGGGCGTGCCGGTGCGGCGGCTCGACTGGCACTACCGCTCGCGGGACGAGGCGCTGATCGCCTTCTCGAACCACTTCTACTATGACGGCGGCCTCGTCACCTTTCCCTCGCCTGGCGGCGCGGGCGACGCGTTGCGGCTGCACCGGGTCGGCGGCCGATACGGCCGGGGGCGGGGACGCAGCAACGCGGAGGAGGCGCGCGCGGTCACCGCGATGCTGCGCGCGCGGCTCGCGGCCGAGCTGGAGCGGCCCGAGGCGGCGCGCCGCAGCTTCGGCGTGATCACCTTCAACGGCGATCAGCAGGCGCTCATCCTCGATCATCTCGACGCGCTGCGGCGCGACGCGCCCGAGCTGGAATGGTTCTTCGACGAGGCGCGCGAGGAGCCGGTGATCGTCAAGAACCTCGAGAACATCCAGGGCGACGAGCGCGACGTGATGCTGTTTTCGGTCACCTTCGGGCCGGATCTCGCGGGCAAGCTGTCGATGAATTTCGGCGCGCTCAACGCCGAAGGCGGCGAGCGGCGGCTCAACGTCGCGATCACCCGCGCGCGGCGCGAACTGCATGTCTTCGCCTCGCTGGGGGCGGGGGATATCGATCTGGGCCGATCGCGCGCGCGCGGCGTGGCCGATCTCAAGGCGTTTCTCGACTATGCCGAACGCGGTGCCGTGGCGCTGCCCGCGCGCGACGAGGGCAGCCTCGGCCCGGCCGAGAACCCGTTCGAGGAGGCGGTGGCGCGCAGCCTCGAGGCGCGGGGCTGGGAGGTCCGGACACAGATCGGCGTTTCGGGTTTTCGCATCGATCTCGCGGTGGTGCATCCCGACCGGGGCGGCGCCTATCTGGCAGGGATCGAATGCGACGGGGCGAGCTATCATTCCGCCGCCACCGCGCGCGACCGCGACCGGATCCGGCAATCGGTGCTGGAGGGGCTGGGCTGGCGGATCGAGCGGGTCTGGTCGACCGACTGGTTCCGCGCGCCTGCCCATGTCGCCGACCGGATCGACGGCCGGTTGCGCCATATGCTCGCCGCCGACCGGGCGCAGGCCGAGACGGCGCGGCCGCGCCGGCTCGCGCTGCCGACGCCGCAGGCTTGACCGGCGCGGCGCCACCTCCTAGCCATGGTTCGCGGCCGGTGTGACGGCGGGCGATGGCGTCGCCCCGACCCGTGGGCCGCATCCTGCAGATGTCCCGGACGCCCGGACCGCCGCGCCCATGCCGATGGGCGCGCATGTTGGGAGACGTCGATGATCCGACCCCGTTCCAAGAGCCCCGTCGCGCGGCCGCGCCGCGGTCCTAGCGGCGAGATCGGCACCGGCATGGCGCTGATGGTCATGGCGATGGCGCTGCTGCCGGTGGGCGATACGCTGGCCAAGCTGCTGACCGGGGTGCTGCCGCCGATGGAGGTGGTGGCCTGGCGCTTCGTGTTCCAGCTCGCCGCGCTGTCGTTGCTGGCGCTGCTTCTGCGCCATCGGCTGCGCGGGCCGATCTTCTCGCCGCTGCTGGCGCTGTCGGGGCTCTGCGCGGTGGTCACCATGTCGGGCCTCGTGGCCGCCTTCGCGGTGATGCCCATCGCCACCGCCATCGCGGTGTTCTTCGTCGAGCCGCTGATCCTCGTGCTGCTGGCCGCGCCGCTCCTCGGGGAACGGATCGGACCGCGCCGCTACGCCGCCGTCGCGGTCGGTTTCCTCGGCGCGCTTGTGGTGATCCGGCCCGGCCTCGACGGCTTCACCCCGGCGGCGCTGCTGCCGCTGGCCTCGGCCACCGGCTACGCGGTCAACGCGGTGATCCTGCGCCACGCGGCGCGCAGCCGTTCGGCGCTGACGATCCAAACCGGTGCCACGTTCTACGCCACCTTGATCTCGCTGGGCCTGCTCGCGCTGCTGACCGCCACGGGGCTGGTCGCGCCGCTCTCGGCCAGCGCGCCGGGCTGGGTTTGGGGCATGCTGCCTCTGGTGGGGATGCTGTCGGCGGCGACCTTCCTGATGATCGCCGAGGCGTTCCGCCGCGCCGAGGCAGGGCTGCTGGCGCCGTTCCAGTATCTGGAGATCGTCGGCGCGGTGGGCTTGGGCTTCGCGGTCTTCGGCGACCTGCCGGACGCGATGACGGCGCTGGGCACCGCCGTCATTCTCGGCTCGGGCGCCTATGTGGTGCATCGCGAGCGGGCGGCCGGGCAGGGCGCGGCCGCCCAGACCGCGCCGCAGGGCTGAAGCCACGGGCCGGGGTGATCCCCGGCCCGGGCGCCCGCCCAGAGGGCGACGTCAGCTTTCGGCTTCGGGCAGGTAGAGCTCGCCGCCCTCCCGGAACTTCGCCGCCATCTTCTCCATGCCCTCCTTCTGCGCCTCGGCGCGGATGTCGTGGCTGATCCGCATCGAGCAGAACTTGGGCCCGCACATAGAGCAGAAATGCGCCGTCTTGTGCGCCGCCGCGGGCAGCGTCTCGTCATGCATCGAGCGGGCCGTGTCGGGGTCGAGGGCGAGGTTGAACTGGTCTTCCCAGCGGAACTCGAAGCGGGCGCGCGACAGCGCGTCGTCGCGGATCTGCGCGCCCGGATGCCCCTTGGCGAGATCGGCGGCGTGGGCCGCAATCTTGTAGGTGATGACGCCGGACTTCACGTCGTCGCGGTCGGGCAGGCCGAGATGCTCCTTGGGCGTGACGTAGCACAGCATGGCGCAGCCGAACCAACCGATCATCGCCGCGCCGATGCCGGAGGTGATGTGGTCGTAGCCCGGCGCGATGTCGGTGGTGAGCGGCCCCAGCGTGTAGAATGGCGCCTCGTCGCAACAGGCCAGCTGCTTGTCCATGTTCTCCTTGATCTTGTGCATGGCGACGTGGCCGGGGCCCTCGATCATCACCTGGCAGTCATGCTTCCAGGCGATCTGGGTGAGTTCGCCCAGCGTCTCCAGCTCGGCAAACTGCGCGGCGTCGTTGGCGTCGGCGATGGAGCCGGGGCGCAGCCCGTCGCCCAAGGAGAACGACACGTCGTAGCGACGGCAGATCTCGCAGATTTCCTCGAAATGCTCGTAGAGGAAGCTTTCCTTGTGATGATGCAGGCACCACTTCGCCATGATCGAGCCGCCGCGGCTGACGATGCCGGTGGTGCGCCCCACGGTGAGCGGCACGTGGTGCAGGCGCAGACCCGCATGGATGGTGAAGTAGTCCACGCCCTGCTCGGCCTGTTCGACCAGCGTGTCGCGGAACACTTCCCATGTAAGGTCCTCGGCGATGCCGCCGACCTTTTCCAGCGCTTGATAGAGCGGCACCGTGCCGATCGGCACCGGGGAGTTGCGGATGATCCAGTCGCGGATGTCGTGGATGTCGCGCCCCGTGGAAAGGTCCATCACCGTGTCGGCGCCCCAGCGGATCGCCCAGACCATCTTCTCGACCTCCTCCTCCATCGAGGAGGTGACTGCCGAGTTGCCGATATTGGCGTTGATCTTCACGAGGAAGTTGCGGCCGATCACCATCGGCTCGAGCTCGGGGTGGTTGATGTTCGACGGGATGATGGCGCGGCCCCGGGCGATCTCGTCGCGCACGAATTCGGGCGTGACGTGGTCGGGAATCGCGGCGCCGAAGCTTTCGCCGTCGCGCGCCCGCGCCAGCGCGGCGTCGCGGCCCATGTTCTCGCGGATTGCCGCGTATTCCATCTCCGCGGTGACGATGCCCGCGCGCGCATAGGCAAGCTGCGTGACGGCGCGGTCGCCGGTGGCCCGGCGCGGCAAGTGGCGGGTCGGAAAGGGGCGCAGCCGGTCCGAGGCAGCGGCGCGGCCGTTATCCTCGGGGCGCGTGGCGCGGCCCTCGTAACGCTCGGTATCGCCGCGCGCGTCGATCCAGCTCTCGCGGTGCCGCGCGAGGCCCGCCGAGGTGTCGATCGCGGTCTCGGGGTCAGTATAGGGGCCCGAGCTGTCATAGACCCGGACATCCGGCTCGCCCGCGCTCGGGTGCAGGGCAATCTCGCGCATCGGCACCCGGATCTGGGCAAACAGGCGGCCCGGGATATGGATCTTGGTGGAGGCGGGCAGCGGGCCCGTGGTGACCTTGGGCAACTCGGGCGGGGTGGTGTTGATCGTCATGCGGCGTCCTCTCGCGTCGGTGACGATCCAGCATGACAGCGGGGGGGAGTTGCGGATTCGGGCAGGCATGTAGAACGCCCGAGGCCGCGCACCGTCCCTACGCCAGTATGAACTGGATCAGGTTCGAAGGGTCCGCGCGCGCGTGGGTCCAAAGGACCTCGCCCAGCGCCATCTCAGCCCCTTGCCGGGGCCCCCCTGGTGAAGTGCCGCCACCCTGCCGCCGGGTCAGTCGCCTGTCAAGCGCGTCGCGGGCGGGTTCTGCGCATCATCGCGGTCACCGCGCCGAAGTCGGGATGCGCCTCGATCTCGGACAGGTCGAGCCGGGCGCGCGGACGCCAGTTCGGATACTCGTCCATCGTGCCGGGCATGTTGGTCGGGGCCTGCGGTCCGACCATGTCCGCCAGCCGCACGCCGACCAGCGCCGCCGGCGTCTTGGAGAGGTAGCGATAGGCCGCGACCAGTACCGCGCGGGGCATGTCCTTCTGACGTGGCAGCCGGCCACGCAGCGCCCCGGTGGCGCGCAGCGCGTCGAGCAGGGCCCGGCGCTCGCGGGTGCGCTCGCGGGCATGGGCGTCGCTGTCCTCTTCCCCCACGAGGCCCAGCTCGCGCCGCAGCGCGATGTCCTCGCCCGCCCACCAGCGCTCCAGCACCGGCAGGTCGTGGGTCGACAGGCAGGCCAGCGCCCGGGCGCGGTATTCCTCGGGGCGCCTGAAGCGGTGGCCGTCCTTTTCGAAGTAGAGGATCGAGTAGGACAGGATATTCGCCGCCTGCATCGCCTCGCGGAATCCGTCGGGCACGAAGCCCAGATCCTCGCCGATCACCACCGCGCCCTTGTCGCGGCTTTCGGCCGCCAGAACGCGCAGCAATTCGTCGAAGGGATAGCGAAGATGCGCGCCGGCGCTCGCCGGTTCGCCCTCGGGGATCAGGAAGAGCTGCCACAGCGCCATGGCATGATCGATCCTGAGCGCCCCGGCATGGGCAAGCTGCGCCGCGATCATGTCGCGGAAGGGCGCGAAGTCGCGGGCCTTGAGCGCGCCGGGGTTGAAGGCCGAGAGGCCCCAATACTGGCCGTCGGCCGCGAACATGTCGGGCGGGGCGCCGACCGCGAGATCGGTCATCTGGGCCGCGCCGTCGCCCCAGCGGGCCGAGCCGTCGGGCGCTTCGCCCACCGCGAGGTCGAGATAGAGCCCGATCCGCATCCCCGCATCGATGGCGGCGCGCTGGGCGGCGTCGAGCTGGCGCGCCGCCTGCCATTGCAGCCAAAGGTGAAACCGAACCGCATCGGCCTCGTCGTGGGCAAAGGCGGCGACCGCGTCGCTTTCGGCGTCGCGCAGCGGCTCGGGCCAGTTCGCGAAGCCCGCGCCATGCCCCTCGGCCGTCATCTTGAGCGACAGCGCCTCGAACAGCGCGTGGCGGCGCAGCGTTTCGCCGCCACGCGCGACGAAATCGTCGAACTCGGTCTCGTCGCCGTCGAAGGGGCGACGGTCATAGGCGCGTCGCAGCGCCGCGAGCTTGGCCGGCAGAACGGCGTCGTAATCCACCAGATCGCCGTCGCGCAGCGGGGCTGCGTCGATATCGGCCGGGTCGTGGCCGGGCAGATCGTCGAGCGCGACATAGGCCGGGTTGAGAAAGCTGCGGGTCGAGGGGAAGAACGGGCTGCGTCGCCCCGGATCGCCCCAGAACAGCGCGTGGAGCGGGTTCACCCCGAGAAAATCCGCCCCTGCTCGGGCGGCGATCCGCGCCATCTCGGCGAGGTCGCGGAAATCACCGATGCCGTGATTGCGCGCCGAGCGCAGCTCGTAGAGCTGGCAGAAGATCCCCCAGGACGGCGCGTCCTCGAGCCAGTTCGGAAAGTGGCAGACGCCATCTTCGGGCACCCGCATCTCGGTCGGTGCCGGATCGCCCGCGATCGGCGCATCGGGATCGACGCCGATCTTGTTCAGGATCAGCCGCAGCGTGGCCTCCGGGACCGGCCGGGTGCCGCCATGCGGGTCGTCGTATTCGGTGGTGATCCCATGATGACGGGCGAGGGCGGCGAGGTCTGACATCCGGGCTCCGTGATGGGGCCCGGGCATGGCCCGGGCCGTGAGAGATGGGGGCGGGCCCTAGGGCCCGCGCCGTCAGCGGTCGGGGACCAGAACGACGGTCGCCAGCGGCGGCAGCGTCAGCGACAGCGAGACCGAGCGGCCGTGGCATTCCTCGGGACGCGCCGTGATGCGACCGGAATTGATTACCCCCGAGCCGCCATAGATCTCGGCGTCGGTGTTGAGCAGCTCCATCCACTCGCCGCCCTCGGGCACGCCGATGCGGTAATCCTCACGCACGACGGGGGTCATGTTGGAGATCACCAGCGCCGGGCGGGAGCCGCTGCGACCTTTGCGCAGGAAGGCGAAGATCGACTTCTGGTCGTCGGCGCCGTCGACCCACTCGAAACCGGCCGGGTCGCAGTCGAGCACGTGCAGCGCCCGCTCGTCGCGGTAGATCCGGTTGAGATCGCGCACGAGGTTCTGCGCACCCTTGTGCTTCTCGTCCTCGAGCAGATGCCAGTCGAGAGACTGGTCGTGGTTCCACTCGCGCTCCTGCCCGAACTCGCAGCCCATGAAGAGCAGCTTCTTGCCGGGGTGGGTCCACATGAAGCCCAGATAGGCCCGCAGGTTCGCGAATTTCTGCCAGCGGTCGCCCGGCATTTTGTTCAGCAGCGAGCCTTTGCCATGCACCACTTCGTCATGGCTGATCGGCAGCACGAAGTTCTCCGACCATGCGTAGTGGATCGAGAAGGTCATCTGGTGGTGATGATACTTCCGGTTGATCGGGTCCTCCTGGATGTAGGACAGCGAGTCGTGCATCCAGCCCATGTTCCACTTGAAGTCGAAGCCCAGGCCGCCCTGGTCGACCGGACGGCTCACGCCCGGAAAGGCGGTGCTCTCCTCGGCGATGGTGGCTGCGCCCGGTGTGCGCACCTGCACCTGATGGTTGGTGTCCTTGAGGAACTCGATCGCGTCGAGGTTCTCGCGGCCGCCATACTGGTTCGGGATCCACTCGCCTTCGTTGCGGGAATAGTCGAGGTAGAGCATCGAGGCGACCGCATCCACGCGCAGCGCGTCGATGTGGTACTTGTCGAGCCAGAAGGTGCCCGAGCAGCGCAGGAAGTTCGCGACCTCGTTGCGCCCGAAATTGTAGATCAGCGTGTTCCAGTCCTGATGGAAGCCCTGCCGCGGGTCGGCGTGCTCGTAGAGAGCGGTGCCGTCGAAATTGGCAAGGCCATGCGCGTCGGTCGGGAAATGCGCCGGCACCCAATCGACGATGACGCCGATCCCGGCCTGGTGGAGCCGGTCGACCATGGCGGCGAACTGCTCCGGCGTGCCGTAGCGCGAGGTCGGCGCAAAGAGCCCGACCGGCTGGTAACCCCACGACCCGGTAAAGGGGTGCTCTGAGACCGGCATGAACTCCACATGGGTGAAGTTCATGTCCCGCAGGTAGTCGACCAGCATCGCGCCGATCGTGTCGTAGTCGAGCACCTCGCCATCGGCACCACGGCGCCAGCTGCCTAGATGCACCTCGTAGATCGAGACCGGTTTTTCGTGCAGCGTGGCCTCGTTGCGGCGCGCCATCCACTCCGCGTCCTGCCATTCGTGGCGATGCATGCCGTGCACGATCGATCCGGTGGCCGGCGGCTGCTCCTGGCGGAACGACATCGGGTCGGCCTTGAGCGGCTGCAGGTCGCCATGCGCGCCGACGATTTCGAACTTGTAGAGATCGCCAATGGCGAGGCCGGGCACGAACAGCTCCCACAGCCCGGCGCCGAAGCGGCGGCGCAGCGGGTGACGGCGGCCGTCCCAGGCGTTGAAGTGGCCGACGACGCTGACCCGGCGGGCGTTGGGCGCCCAGACCGCGAAGCAGACGCCCTCGACGCCCTCATGGCTGATCGGATGGGCACCGAGCCGCTTCCAGATCTCCTCGTGGCGGCCCTCGGCGACGAGGTATTCGTCCATTTCACCCAGCACCGGGGTGAAGCGGTAGGGGTCGTCGCGCTCCCATTCATGGGTGCCGGCCTTCATCCGCAGCCGGTAGGGCGTGCCGAATTCGAAGCCCTCGGGCAGCTTGCCCCAAAACACGCCCTCGGGATTCACCCGCTCGAGCGGGGCGAGATCGTCGCCCTCGGGCGTCACGGCGATCACCTTTGCCGCGTCGGGGGCGAAGACGGTCAGGGTCATCGTGCCATCCGCGTCCCGGTGCGGCCCGAGAAGCTCGAACGGGTCGCCCATCCGGCCGCGGATGATGGCCTCGATGCGCGCGGCGTCCGGGGCGGCCTTGTTGGGCTGGGCCTCAGTGTCGCTCATGGTCATGAATTGTCCTTTTCGTCGATCAGGTCGAGCAGACCGCTCAGCGGAATGTCCACCCATGCCGGGCGACTGGCAAGCTCGTAACCCACTTCGTAGACAGCCTTCTGGATCAGGAAGAGATCGAGCAACGCATCCGCGAAGCCCTCCTCGGTCGGATGCGCCGGGCTGTCGGCGATCACCTCGCGATAGGCGGCCATGAAATCGGCAACCGCGCGGTCGTGCCAATCATGCACCAGAACCGCCGCGTCCTCGCCGTCATTGGCCGATTGCTCGGCCCAGCGCAGCGCCGATTGCGCGGCGTAGTCGAGCGAGCGCAGCATCCCCGCGACGTCGCGCAGCGCATGGCTCTTGGCGCGGCGTTCGTCGAGGCTGCGGCGCGGCTCGCCCTCGAAATCGATGACCATCACGTCGTTCTGGGCCATCAGCACCTGACCAAGATGATAGTCGCCATGGATGCGGGTGCGCATCCCCGAGGGCGCCATCTGCGACACCGCGTCGATCCGCGCGATCAGCTTGTCGCGGTTGCTCTGGATCTCCCGCGACAGGGCGGAGGCCCGCTCGGAGAGGTCCTTCATTCCCTGCAGCCGATCGAGCATCGCCACCGTCTCGGCCCGCACCTCGTCGCACAGAGCGGCAAGCTCGGCCGAGGTCAGCGGCTCGGCCGCAAAGGCCGGGTCGTCGGTCGGATGCGCCAGAGCGCGGTGCATCTCGGCGGTGCGGCGGCCCAGGATCCCGGCGACCTCGAGTACCGGCATGTAGGAGGGCATCTCCTCCTCGTTGCCGGTGGCCGCATCCTGCAGGTAGCGGTCAAGCGCGCCGGTCAGCGCTCCCCAGGCGTCGCCCTGGTTGGCGACATAGGCGAAGGCCACGCCCAGCGCCGTGGTCTCCCCCCCGTCGGGGCGCAGCGCGATCTCGCCCAAGAACGCGGGGGTGTTCTCGAAGCCCGCCACGTCGGTGAGGAAGCGCGACACCTCGATGTCGGGCTGGGTGCCGGCGCGAAGCCGGCGGTAGATCTTGAGGATGACCTTGTCCGAGAAGGCGACCGTGGCGTTGGATTGCTCGACATTGAGCAGCCGCGGCTCGCCCGGATCCTCGATCTCGGCCATGGCGGCGCTGGGCGCGAAGACCAGCCGGCCGCGCGGCGTGTCGGTCTCGTAGCCTTGGCGCAGCGCTTCGAGCAGCTCGCCCATCAGCGTCTCGTCGACCGTGCCGTCGATCAGCCCGCCGACCCGCGGCCCCTTGCGCAGCTTGGCCATGGTGTAGCCCAGTGTCGCGGAGCCGAAGCCCACGCTGTCCTCGCCCCAGACCGCGGCCAGCGGCAGCAGGTAGTGCTGCGTCTCGCCACCGACCTCGACCTCAATCAGCCCGAGCGCGCCATTGCCACCGATCTCGGCGATCGGCTCGATGCCGACCCGGCTGATGCGCGCGTCCTTGGCCGCGAACCAGCGTTGTAGCGGCAGGAACTTGGGCAGCACGTCGTTGCCCAGGAGCCGCCCGTCGCGGCCCGAGATCGCCGAGGAGACCCGGCCGTCACGGGTGGTCAGCGTCACGAATTCCGGAAGGATCTGCTGCGCCGGGGTGTGCCAGGCCGGTGCCTGGTCCTCATCGGCCAGCAGGAACCAGTAGAAGCCGTAGGAGGGCAGGGTGATCAGGTAGGGCAGCGCGCCGACCGGCGGGAAAGCCGAATGCCCGGTGAGCTCGATCGGCACCCGGCCCTGATAGCCGGACAGGTCGATCTCAACCGCCTGAGCGGTGCGGCCCAGATTGGCGACGCAGAGCACCGCCTCGCCTTCATGCTCGCGGATATAGGCGAGCACGCGGCGGTTCGACGGGTAGAGCAGCTTCATCTCGCCGCGGCCGAACACCGTATGGTTCGAGCGCACCTGCACCATCCGCCGCATCCAGTTCAGCAGCGAGGAGGGGTCCTTGGCCTGCGCCTCGACGTTGAGGGCCTGGTAGCCGTAGATCGAGTCCTGGATGGTCGGCAGGTAGAGCCGCTGCGGGTCGGCGCGGCTGAAGCCGGCGTTGCGGTCGGGCGACCACTGCATCGGCGTGCGGACCCCGTCGCGGTCGCCGAGATAGATGTTGTCGCCCATGCCGATCTCGTCGCCGTAATAGAGGATCGGGGTGCCGGGCATCGACATCAGCAGCGAGTTCAGCAGCTCGATCTTGCGGCGGTCGTTCTGCATGAGCGGCGCGAGGCGGCGACGGATGCCCATGTTGATCCGCGCGCGCTTGTCGCTCGCATAGGTGTCCCAGAGGTAGTCGCGCTCCTTGTCGGTCACCATCTCGAGCGTCAGCTCGTCGTGGTTGCGCAGGAAGATCGCCCATTGGCAGTCCTCAGGGATCTCGGGCGTCTGGCGGATGATGTCGGTGATCGGGTGCCGGTCCTCCTGCGCCACCGCCATGTACATGCGCGGCATCAGCGGGAAGTGGAAACCCATGTGGCACTCGTCGCCCTCGCCGAAATAGGGGCGGGTGTCCTCCGGCCACTGGTTGGCCTCGGCGAGCAGCATCTTGTCGGGGTAATGCGCGTCGAGATCGGCCCGGATCGCCTTCAGCACGTCATGCGTCTCGGGCAGGTTCTCGTTGTTGGTGCCGTCGCGCTCAACGAGATAGGGGATCGCGTCGAGCCGCAGCCCGTCGACACCCATGTCGAGCCAGAAATGCATGACCCGCAGCACTTCCTTGAGAACCTCGGGATTGTCGAAGTTCAGGTCGGGCTGGTGGTCGAAGAAGCGGTGCCAGTAGAACTGCCCAGCCACCGGGTCCCAGGTCCAGTTGCTGTCATGGGTGTCGTTGAAGATCACCCGCGTCTTGTCCATCCACTTGGTCGGATCGTCCGACCAGACGTAGAAGTCGCGCTCGGGGCTGCCCTTGGGGGCATGGCGGGCGCGCTGGAACCACTCGTGCTGGTCCGAGGTGTGGTTGATCACCAGCTCGGTGATCACCCGCAGGCCACGGCGATGCGCCTCGTCGACGAAGGCGCGGAACTCGTCCATGTTGCCGTATTGCGGGTTGATCTCGGTGTATTCCTGGATGTCGTAGCCGTCGTCGCGGAGCGGCGATGGGTAGAAGGGCAGCAGCCACACTGCGGTCGCGCCCAGCTCCTCGACATGGTCGAGCCGGCTCATCAGGCCGGCGAAATCGCCCATGCCGTCGCCGTTACTGTCCTGGTAGGCCTTGACGTGAAGCTGATAGATCACCGCGTCCTTGTACCAGTCGCGCTGGGCGGTTTCGGTCGCGGCCTCGGTATCGGGGGTCACCTGGTCTTCCATCAGTCTCTCGCTCCTCCCGGCGGGATCAGCCGCCAGATCGCATAGGGCCGGCTCTCGGGATCGAGCGTCAGGCGGTGCTGCTTGCCGTGCCAGGTGAAATGGTTGCCATGGACCGCGTCCTGCACTTCGATCGAGGCCTCGTCGGGCAGATCGAAGCGCCACAGCGGCAGGTCGAAGCCGAACTCGCGCCCGGCATGTGGATCGAGCAGCACGTGGAACAGCAGATAGCTGTCGGCCTCCCGGTCGAAGCGGCCGTAATAGAGCACCGCGTCGTCATGCGCGTCGAAGAACTCGAGATTGGTGAAGTCGCGCATCGCGGCGTGCTGGCGCCGGATGCGGTTCATCAGCCGGATGTCGTCCTTGATGTGGCCCGGGCGGTCGAAGTCCCAGTCCTTGATCTCGTATTTCTCGCTGTCGAGATACTCCTCCTTGCCCGGAAGCGGCGTGCCCTCGCAGATCTCGAAGCCGTTGTAGACGCCGTAATTCCCGGCCAGCGTCGCGGCGAGCGCGAGCCGGATGCGGTGGCTGGGCCGCCCGGAATCCTGCAGGAAGTGCGGGTTGATGTCGGGCGTGTTGACGAAGAAGTTCGGCCGCATGAAGTGGCGGCATTCCTCCTGCGTCAGCTCGGTCAGGTACTCGGTCAGCTCGGGCTTGGTCGTGCGCCAGGTGAAGTAGCTGTAGGATTGGTTGTAGCCCAGCTTGGCGAGCCGCTTCATCATCTTCGGCCGGGTGAAGGCCTCCGACAGGAACACCGTACCGGGATATTTCGCGCGCACCTCGTCGATGATCCATTCCCAGAAGGGGAACGGCTTGGTGTGGGGGTTGTCGACCCGGAAGTTCAGCACGCCGTGATCCGCCCAGTAGAGGAACATGTCGCGCACCGCTTCCCAGAAGGGGGCGTTGGGGCTGCCATCCTCGCGATAGTAGCGGAAGTTGACGATGTCCTCGTATTTCTTGGGCGGGTTCTCTGCATAGGCGATGGAGCCGTCGGGCCGCCATTCGAACCAGTCCGGGTGTTCCTTGATCCACGGGTGATCGGGCGAGGCGTTGAGCGCGATGTCGAGCGCGATCTCGAGCCCATGGTTGCGCGCCTCGGCGACCAGCGCATCGAAATCCTCGATGGTGCCCAGCTCGGGGTGGATCGCCGTGTGCCCGCCTTCGTCGGAGCCGATGGCATAGGGCGAACCGACATCGCCCGGCTCGGCCGTCAGCGAGTTGTTGCGGCCCTTGCGATTGGTGCGCCCGATCGGGTGGATCGGGGTGAAGTAAAGCACGTCGAAGCCCAGATCCTGCACGTAGGGCAGGCGGTCGATCACGTCGCGAAACGTGCCGTGGCGCAGCCCCGGCGCGGCGGAGCGCGGAAACATCTCGTACCAAGCCGAGAAGGCGGCGAGTTCGCGATCGGCCCAGACGGCGAGGTCGCGATCGTATCGGGTGAGCCCGTAGCGCCGCCCGGCGCGGGTCATCAGCGCCAGCGTCTCGTCGTTCATCAGGATCGAGATCCGCTCATCGGTGGTGCCGTGATTGGTGGCGTGCACCAGACTTTCGAGCGCGGCGCGCCCCTCGCCCTCGGGGGCATGATCGCGCGAATTGGCGACCAGCCGATGGCCGATCTCGGCTTCGACATCGACGTTCAGCCCGGCGGCGATCTTCTTGGTGGTGTCCTTGCGCCAGCCGAGGAAATCGTCGCGCCAGCCGATCAGCGTGTAGCGGTAGAGCGCGTTCTCCGGAGGGGTGAAGCCTCCCTCCCAGCGGTCGTTGACGAGAAAGCGCATCGGCTCTTCATGGACCTCGTCCGATCCTTGTCGCCACCACAGCAACGCGGCGCGGATCGTGTCGTGCCCCTCGCCGAAGATGTCAGCTTGGATGGTGAAGCGGCGGCCGGCGACGCATTTCGCGGCAAAGCGTCCGCCATCGATTTCGGGATCAATGCCCTCGATGCAGATCCGCGACTTCGCCAGGTGCTGCAGCCCCCTTGCGCTGTCGATCACGTCGCGGCCCGTCTCGCCCGGGCGCGGCTTCTCGTCATACATGAACCAAGGTCCCTCTTCTTGGCTGTGGGTCTGGCTCAACCGGCCCGGGCGCTGCCGGTTCCCGCGGCGTCACAGGTTCCGTCGCTTGCGGTCACCTTTTCGCTTGAAGCCTCGCGGCCATCGCCTACCCTTGGGGCGCGTCGCTGCCGCGAGGGGCGGAAGTGGCCGTTATCATTCGCACAAAGGGCCACGTCATGCGCAACACCCCGCTTTTCGCAGCTACCCTCGCCGCCGCCGTCACCGGCGCCTCGACCGTCTCGGCCGAGATTGTGGTCGGTTCGAAGATCGACACCGAGGGCGGGCTGCTCGGCCAGATGATCAAGCTGGTGCTCGAGGATGCCGGCATCGAGGTCCAAGACCGGATCGGCCTGGGCGCCACGCCGATCGTGCGGCAGGCCATCACCGGGGGCGAGATCGACATCTATCCCGAATACACCGGAAACGGCGCCTTCTTCTTCGATCAGGCCGAGAGCGAGGTCTGGCGCGACGCCGATGCCGGTTATGAGGAGGTGTCGAAGCTCGATGCAGAGTCCAACGACATCGTCTGGCTGACCCCGGCGCCGGCCAACAACACCTGGGCGATCGCGCTGCGCCAGGATCTCGCCGAGGAGAACGGCCTCGAGACCATGTCCGACATGGGCGAATTCATCTCCTCGGGCGGCGATCTCACGCTCGCGGCCAGCGCCGAGTTCGTCAATTCCGACGCCGCGTTGCCCGCTTTCCAGGAGACCTATGGCTTCGAGCTGTCGGGCGATCAGCTGGTGATCCTGTCGGGCGGAGACACCGCCGCCACGATCCGCGCCGCGGCCGAGCAGATCGACGGCGCCAATGCCGCGATGGTCTATGGCACCGACGGCGCCATCGCCGAGGTGGGGCTGCGGGTGATGGAGGACGACAAGTCGGTGCAGCCGGTCTATCGCCCGGCGCCGATCATCCGCCGCGAGGCACTCGAGGAATATCCGCAGGTCGAGGAACTGCTCGCACCGGTCTTCGAGGGGCTCGATCTCGAGACGCTGCAATCGCTCAACGCCCGTATCCAGCTCGGCGGCGAAAACGCCGCCGACGTGGCGCGCGATCACCTGACCGAGGCGGGGCTGCTGGACTGAGCCGGGCCGTGTCCGCGCCCGCCCGGCGCGCCGCGCTGGTCTATGCCGGGCCGGCGCTGGGCGGGCTGGCACTGCTGCCGCTTCTCGATTTCCGCGCTAATCGCATCGTCGGCGGCGACGGGGTGATGGCCTGGGCCGCGACCGGTGGCTCGGCCTATGCAACCGCGCTGCTGGCGGCGCTGGCCTTGGGGACGATCCTGAGCGGGTCGCAGGTTCTGCGACTGGCACTGGCCCTCGCCGCGCTGGCGCTGCTCGGCTGGATGGCCGGGCAGGGGGCGGAAGCGCTGATGGCCGAGGCGTCGGAGTTCGCCCGGGTTTCGCTCGGGGGCGGGTTCTGGATCGCGGCGGCGTTCCTGGCGCTGGCCGCAGCCGATGCGGCGGCACGGATCGGCCTGCGGGCGATGGTGCGGATCGCATTGCTCGCCGGGCCGGTCGCGGCGCTGGCACTGGCGCTGCAGACGGGCTTCTTCGACGATCTGTCGATCCTGCGCGAATACCAAGCCAACCGCGACGTGTTCGACGCGGCGCTGGCCGGTCATCTGCGCCTCGTGCTGGGCGCGCTGGTCCCCGCGCTGCTGATCGGCTTGCCGCTGGGCTGGCTCTGCTTTGCCCGCCCCCGCGCCCGCGCCGTGATCCTGCCGGTACTCAACATCCTGCAGACGACGCCGAGCATCGCGATGTTCGGCCTGTTGATGGTGCCGCTGGGCGCGCTGGCCCGCAGCTATCCGGGGCTGCGCGACTGGGGGGTGGGTGGGATCGGCGCGGCGCCCGCCATCGTGGCGCTGGCGCTCTACGCGCTGCTGCCGATCGCTGCCAACACCTATGCGGGGCTCTCGGGCGTGCCGGCCGCGATGCGGGAGGCCGGGCGCGGCATGGGCCTGTCGCCCGCGCGCCTGCTGGCGCAGGTCGAACTGCCGCTGGCGCTGCCGGTGATCCTGACCGGCATCCGCATCACCGTCGTGCAGACCATCGGCCTCGCCGCCGTCGCGGCGCTGATCGGCGGCGGCGGCTTCGGCACGCTGGTGTTTCGCGGCATGGGACAGGCGGCGATGGATCTGGTGCTGCTGGGCACGCTGCCGATCGTGGCGCTGGCGATCGCGGCGAGCCTCGCCTTCGACGCCATGATCGAGGCGACGGCAAGAGGGGAGGCGGCATGAAGGGCGCGATGATCCGGGTCGAGGGGCTGACCCGCCGCTTTGGCGACGCGGTGGCGGTGGACGCCATCGGATTCGAGGTGGCGCGCGGCGAGGTGTTGGCGTTGGTGGGGACCTCGGGCTGCGGCAAGTCGACGACGCTGCGGATGATCAACCGCCTGATCGAGCCCGACAAGGGCAGGGTCGAGATCGCCGGTCGCGACGCGCGCGAGATGGCACCGGACGCGCTGCGCCGGGGCATCGGCTACGTGATCCAGGGCGTCGGGCTGTTCCCGCACTGGACCGTGGCGCGCAACATCTCGACCGTACCGCGGCTGTTGGGCTGGGACAGGTCGCGCATCGCCGCCCGGGTCGATGAGCTTCTGGAGCTGTTCGGATTCGACCCGGCCGAGGCCGGGCCGAAATACCCCGCCGCGCTGTCGGGCGGCCAGCAGCAGCGCATCGGCGTCGCCCGCGCCATGGCGGCCGAGCCCGAAATCCTGCTGATGGACGAGCCGTTCGGCGCGCTCGATCCGGTCACCCGCGCCCGGCTGCAGGACGAGTTCACCGCTATCCGCCGGCGCAGCGGCCTGACCGCGATCATCGTGACCCATGACATGGACGAGGCGTTCCGCCTCGCCGATCGGATCGCGGTGATGGATGCCGGGCGGATCCTGCAGATCGACACGCCCGAGCGGCTGCTGCGCGGTCCGCGAGAGGGTTTCGTGCGGCAGTTCGTCGGGCTCGACGACAGGGCGCTGCGGATCCTGTCGTTGCACCGGGTGCGCGAACTGGCCCGCCCAGCGCCCGATGCCCCCGCGCCCGCGCAATGGGTCGCTCCCGAGGACACGCTGCGCGAGGCCGCCTCGCGGCTGATCTGGGAGGGCGGAGAGGCGCTCGCCGTGGTCGAAGCGGACCGGATCACCGGCGAAATTCGGGCCGAGGACATCTGGCGCGTCGGCACGCGAGGGGCGGCGTGAAGCGGTACTTCCTCGCGCCGCTGGTCCTTGCCGCGCTGCTGGTGCTGCTCCTGCTGCGGCCCGAGCTGATGACGCCACTGCTGCGGCTGCTGGCCGAGCCGGGCCAGGATCTGATCTACGACCGCAAGCCGCTGATGACCTTGGCGCTGTGGCACCTCGCGTTGGTCGGCGCGGCCGGGCTGGTCGCGACCGCGACCGGGCTCGCGCTCGGCATCCTCGTGACCCGTCCCGGCGGGGCCGAGTTCATGACGCTGGCACGGATGGCCTCGAACCTCGGCCAGACCTTCCCGCCGATCGCGGTGCTGGCTGTCGCGGTGCCGCTTCTGGGCTTCGGCTTCGAGCCGACCTTCCTCGCGCTGTGTGTCTACGGCCTGCTGCCGGTGTTCGAGACCACGGTGGCGGGGCTGCGCGGCGTCTCCGCCCCGGTGCGCGAGGCGGCGCGCGGCATGGGGCTGTCGGGTGTGCAGCGGCTCTGGCGGGTCGAGCTTCCCTTGGCGATGCCGGTGATCCTCACCGGCATCCGGCTCTCCACCGTCATCAACATCGGCACCGCCACCATCGGCAGCACGGTGGGGGCGGTGGGGCTCGGCGAGGTGATCGTCGCGGGCCTCCAATCCGGCAACACCGCCTTCGTGGCGCAGGGCGCGGCGCTGGTGGCATTGATGGCGATCTGCGCCGAAACCGCGCTTCGGGGGCTCGGCCGGTTGGCAGATTCCGGCGCGCTGACGCGAGCTTGATTGGCCGACCATTGCCCATCCGGGCGCGGTCGTGCCATGCGGGCAGGGGACGGCCCTGTCGCATCGGCGTCACGGGCCTTGGTTTTCAACCCAACGCGGGAACCGCGGCGATCTCTTGCCGATTGGTTTTCCGGAGGCACTGAACATGATCGACAGACGATACTTCCTGGCCGCAGGCACCGCGCTCGGCATTCTCGGCACCGGCGCCAGGGCCCACGAAAATGGCGATGACGCGGCGCAGCTGCCGGAGCGGTTCCTGCCCCGGATGGTCGACATCCCCGCCAGCATGAATCCGGGCGAGCTGCACGTCGACCCCAACCGCTTCGCGCTCTACTGGACCCTGCCCGGTGGCAAGGCGATGCGCTACTCGGTCGGCGTCGGCCGCGAGGGTCTCTACGAGACCGGCGTGTTCCGGATCGGCGCCAAGAAGGAATGGCCGAGCTGGACGCCCACCCCGGACATGATCGAGCGCGAGCCTGAGAAGTACAAGCAGTACGAGGACGGCATGCCGGGTGGTCCCGAGAACCCGCTTGGCGCCCGCGCGCTCTACCTCTTCGACGGTGGCCGCGACACATTCCTGCGGATCCACGGCACCAACGCGCCCTCGACCATCGGCACCGCGGTCTCGAATGGCTGCGCGCGCCTGGTCAACGACCACATCATCGAGCTCTATCCCGAGGTGCCGATGGAAACGACGGTGTTCCTCTATCCCAAGCTGGCCTGAGGGCTGAACCGAGGGCACACCGCCCTCTCGGATGACGCAATCGAAGCGCCCCGGCCCTGTGGTCCGGGGCGTTTGCACGAGCAGGGCAGGGCGGTGAGCGGCGGGGTGAAAAAAATCTGCCACACCCCGAAAAAACCGCTTGCGCCCTTTGGAACCTTTCCCTAGATAGCCCCTCACCGGCGGCGCAGAGATGCAGCGCTGGTGACGAAATTCCGAAGGGGACGAGGCGGCGCGCCGGACGATAGGGCGCAGTTGTTTGGTT
>Ga0208794_1000263_pt1 | contig 40964 bp, 36 predicted proteins | sample 32_taG_FD_184106 | JGI IMG/M metagenome (GOLD analysis project Ga0208794, IMG submission 184106) | Marine viral communities from the Gulf of Mexico - 32_GoM_OMZ_CsCl metaG (SPAdes) (version 2) | ecosystem: Environmental > Aquatic > Marine > Oceanic | place: Atlantic Ocean: Gulf of Mexico... | reverse complement strand
GGGGGAGGTGTGTCTGAACGACGAAAAGTGGTTAAAAAGTAGCCGATGTAAGTCGAGCCAATAGGTGTTAAGCGGTGTTAGAGCCTGAGTGCGGTACTGGCTGAGGTGCTATGAGAAATCCAGGCTAGCTACCTGTACACTATCTATCCAAATTTATCGTCAACTATCTGATAGTCATAACTTACCCACCTGATGTCAGCTTAACGATATCCCCAACTGAGTAAGAGTCTTCTTTTCTATAATCACTTTGTTTTAATTATAAAGGAATAAAATAAGCCTAGGTGTTTGGTCCTGGGGTGTGGTGGTTTATGGTATGAAACCTTGTCCGCGGAGGATCCATGGCTCAGGTACTTCATCAACGCGCCACGACCACGCACGCCATCCGAGAAGACATACAGCGATCGACGGAGTCGGTCGCGACGTTAAGTCGACGCTACGGTATTAACCCTAAAACCGTACGCAAGTGGCGCAGCCGGACCTCTGTCGAAGTTGTGCGTATGGGACCCAAAGCAGCTCGCTCCACATCGCTGACACGGTTAAGTCTGCACCGACTCTACCAGCGCCACGGTACTAGTCAGCGGCCTAGGGCTGGCGAAGCAACGCGCGAGAAAAAGTTCTTCAAACATTACCCTATCGGCTATTTGCATATCGATATTAGCGATATCCAGACAGGCGAAGGCAAGGCCTATCTCTTCGTTTCAATGGATCGAACGTCCAAGTTCGTTCATGCGCAGCTATACTAAAAGATAACAAGGCAGGTGGTCGCTGACTTCCTTGTTCCAGGCGCTGTCTTATCGTGCCAAATCGGGGCCACCGCACCATCATTCTCTAACGACAGGAGAGCCGTGCTCTCTTCATGTATGAGTTCGCCAAAAGCCAAGAGGCCAACATCAGTGATGAGGAAGAGGAGGCTTTCAAACAGGCTGCTCAACACATCCTGTCACTATCGGATGCGCACCTAACAGCGATGATAGAAAAGGGGCTGTTTTCGGAGGTACATGACCATGACTAAGCAATACCGCAGTGAGGCGTTAGCTGCTTTGATTTTAAATATCCGATAGAAGTGATGAGCGAGCTGATGGCCAAGTACCATGAAAGCCCATCAACCATCCAGTGAGTGTTTTGTACTCAGAGTCTGCTTCCACCCTTACCGATAGCAGTTTTTGATAGTAAAAAATAGCTAAAACAAACCGTTACAGTAAGTTAGTGCGGTTTTGGTTTTTTCCCTGATTCAGGTATTTGGTGCGAGTGTTGCTTCAACCAAAATCAACTCCGCCTGCCCATCCAACCGCTCCTTCACCGACCGCCATTCGGGCATAAACCTATCCAGCAGCGCGTAGAAGCGCGGGCTGTGGTTGTGCTCTACTAGGTGGCACAGCTCATGAAGCAGCACGTAGTCGATGGCTCGCGTGTTGGCTTTAATCAGGTGCGGGTTGAGTAGCACGGCACCTTCGGGTGAGCAGCTGCCCCATTGGGTTTGCATGTCGATCATGCGCCAATCGGGTACGGTTTTTGTCCATGGCAACGTCTCGACCATCATCGTTAGGCGGCGTTGAAACACGTCTATCGCTATGTCGCGGTACCACTGGCGCACGGCCTTTTGTGTGCGCTCAGTGGTCAGCTCTTTGCCTTGCACCCGCAGTTGGCCGCCTATGAGCTTGCAGGTGACCTTTCGCTGGCTTGGGTCGTCGATTACCTTGAGTACGTATCTACGCCCCAGGTAGAGCATACACTCGCCGCTGACCCACGTTCTTGGCTGGACGTAGCGGTTTCGTTCTTCAATGTCATCCAGGTGCTTGAGTATCCATCTCGCCCGACGCTGCACCGCTGCTTTGATCTCGGGCAGCGGTGCCGATTCGGGTGCATCCACCTGCACCATGCCGTTGGGGTGAACATGCACCCGTATCGTGGCTTTTTTATGTTCGGGCAGATAGCACAGGTGGTAGCTGAACGTTCGCTCACCGTAACGCGTTTGATACACGCGTGGTGGTTCGTCCTGCGTGGCATCCACAGCGGTCATCACTTTGTTACTCCGTTACGCAGAATCTGCACCACTTCATCCAGAATCGCTTTGGCTTTATCCAAGCCTACCAGTGAGAACAACTTTGGGAGTAAGTGTTTGCGGACATCTTGCTCGATACCGACGGGGTTCAGTGAGTTTTCTGCCACGGCGCGGTTCACCACCGTATCGATCTCAAAGGCCTCGTCGATCAATTGCTCGCCTTTGTCTTTTTCCAACACAGCGAAGTTGTCACCAAGCACGAGTTTAAACGTGCCGTAGTAGGCCTGGGCATGCTTGTTTCCGCTAAACGCCTCTAGCGGTAGGTCAGGCACCTCTCGCTCTTCAACCTTGGCTTCCAGGTCGCTGAACAGCTTGAACTGCGCCTTGTAGTCGAACATGGATTCAGCTTTTTCGATGGCTTCCTTCAGCAGCGCTGAGAACACCTTCTTGGCGTAGGGGTCGTCGCCTAGCTTCTCCTCGATGGTCTTCTTGGTACGCGTCTTGATCTTGTCGGTTTCGTTTTTGGTCTTCTCGTCGCTCCAGTTATCCGGGTTGCTCTCTACGGGGTCGATAAGCACGGGCTCATCGCCGGGGGCAACATGGACACCGGTGACATAACGATCAATCAGATCTCGAATCTGACCTTCATAGGCGGAGTAATCGACGGTTTCCTGGGCATCCATCCGCACGGTCTTACGCAGGTCTGAAAACCACTTCAAGTCGGATTTGTACCGGCGGATATCCGCCTCGGTGAACGCCTTATCATCAAAGAAGCTCTGCGTGGAAAGCGCCGTTTTTAAACACATCCCGAAGTGAGTGACGGCCTCATAGAAATCCTCCCGCAGTGCCTGACGAACATCCACCTCGACACCGTCCTCATCGGCTTCATAGTGAGGCATGAACACCTGACGATAGGGTTCAGGGTCTAGGCGATTATCAATATGCCCGAAGAAGCTCAGAAGCCGGTCGTGCAGCCTTGGCAGCTTCTTGTATTCCGTGTCGACGTTGGCATACAGGCCTTCAATATCCTCAATGGCAAAGCCGCCCTGGGTCTGATCCTCAAAGTTTTGGTAATCCTTAATGGCGGTATCCAGCTCTCTGAGGATGCCTCGGTAATCGATCAGGTAACCAAAGGGCTTCTGGGGATGCAGCCGGTTAACGCGAGCGATGGCCTGGATCAGGTTGTGGCCTTTCAGCTGCTTATCGATATAGAGAACGGTGTTGCGTGGCTCATCAAAGCCTGTCAGGAGCTTATCAACAACGATCAGGATGTCTGGTGGGCCATCGGTGCCGAAATCCTCTATCGTGGCTTTCTCGTAGTCCTGTGGGTCGCCCGTGACGTTCTTCTTCCACCACGCTTGCACTAAAGGCAGGTTGGCTTCATCCACATCGGTATGGCCTTCGCGGGTATCCGGTGGGGAGATCACAATGGCACTGGTCACTTCGCCAATGCTATCGAGCGCCTGTTTATAGCGTATCGCGCTGAGCTTGCTGTCGGTGGCCAGCTGTCCCTTCAGTTCTAATCCCGCTTTTTTGAAGTTCTCGCTGAAATGGACACTGATATCAAACGCGTTGAGTTTGATACGATCCTGCGCGGTATAAATCTGACCTTGCTTGGCGTACTTGCGTTTGAGGTCGGCTTTCTGGTCATCTGACAGAGCGGCGGTCACCTTATCAAACCAGCTATCGACCGCCTTCTGGTTCACATCCAGCAGCGGTTTTCGCTCCTCGTATAGCAACGGCGTAATGGTGCCGTCCTCTACCGCCCGCTTCATGGTGTAGGCGTGAATGATGGCCCCGAACTTCTCGGCAGTTTCGCTTTTCTCGTTTTTCAGCAGCGGCGTGCCGGTAAAGGCAATGAAGGAGGCATTGGGCAGGGCTTGGCGCATCCGCTGGTGGTTTTCACCCCCCTGGCTGCGGTGGCCTTCATCCACAATGACGATGATATTTTCCGAGGGGTTATAGCATTCTGGCTGCTTAGCGGCGGAAGCGAATTTGTTGATGATGGTGAATATAATCCGCTCATTGCCTTGGCCAATGCGCTTGGCCAGCTCCTTGCCGGAACGCGTTTTTGCCAGGGAGTCCCCGCTTTTTTTACCGGCGATGTCACTGCCAAAAGCCCCACCGGTTAGGAAGGTCTTGGATAGCTGTTTCTCCAGATCCACCCGATCCGTGACGACGATGACCCGGCAATTCTTTAGCGCGTCACTGAGCAGGAGAGCACGACAGAGGTACACCATGGTGAACGATTTACCGGAGCCGGTGGTGTGCCACAGCACGCCGCCCCGGCGTTCGCCGCTGGGCTTAAAGCCCGAGATGCGTTCCAACAGAGCCTTGATGCCGAATGCCTGGGGGTAACGGGCCGCGATCTTGCCTACTTTACGGTCAAACAGGATGAATAGCCGGAGAAACTCCAGAAACCGGTGCCTATCCAGCAAGCCGACGAGAAGCCGGTCTTGTTCGGTCGGCGTGACGTGCTTTGACCATAGCTGTTCAAAGTAAGCCCGAACCTTTGGAGGCTTGCCCTGGAACAGCGCGTCCTTAATCGAGGCAGACAAAGGCTGGTTCTTGATGCCCTGAACGTAGTGATCGTCAAACTCTTCATCTTTCCACGTTGACCAGAACTTGGCCGGGGTATGGGTCGTACCGTACCGGCCATCGTTGCTGCTGATGGCGAGCAGCAACTGGGCGAAAGCGTACAGGTAAGGGATTTCATCGTTTTTCTGGTTACGGAGGTTCTGGCTGATGCCTTCCTCCACCATGTTCTTATTGGGGTTGCCAGAGGCAGCACGCTTGGCCTCTATCACCGCCAAAGGAATACCGTTCACGAACGCCACCACATCGGGGCGGCGGGTATGGGTGCCCTGGGTGGAGAGCACCTCCATCTCCTCGGTGATGTGGAATTCGTTGTTATCCAGATGCTCCCAATCGATCAAGTGAACCGTTGGCTGAGCTTTTTTGCCGCCCACGAACTCGGTCACGGTAATGCCCAGCGTCAATAGGTCGTACACGGCCTGGTTGGCGTCCATTAAGCCCTGCGCCATGGAGGGCGTCGTGATTTCGCGGATGACCTGATCAATCGCCTGATCGGACAGCGGGTACGATCTGCCCTTAAACGTGAACCGACGCTGGCGTAATACGCGCTCTAACACCGGCTTCATCACCACATCCCGCTGGCTGCCTCGCAGCGTCTGACACTCGGTGGCGGGTAGAAACGTCCAGCCCAGGTTGATCAGTGTCGCCAGAGCGGGAATGTGGCTGGCATGCTGCTCGTTCCCTTGCGGGGTGGTGTTCATGCGACCTCCGTACCGACCAGCGTCTCAGGCCAGATACGCTCGCAGATCATGCGATACAGTTCCTGCCGCGCTTCAATATCCGCTTTTTTGAAGGTGTCGTGCGGCTGGAACGGCAGATTCAACTCCGTTTTCAGCTTGAGAAAATTCGGATTATTCTCGTAGGCGAGCGGGCAAAGCGACTTCACCAACAGATTCTCTTTGATGTAGTGCGCCTTTTTTTGCTCATAAGGCTGGTCACCATACGATTGGTTCGTGCCTCTGGGCAGCAGAACAAGATCCCCTAGCCGATTGCGGTAGTGGTGGAACTCGTGTTCTCGTTCAAACTCATCTTGATGACGGGAAAACTTATCAGCCCATATATGTTCGACTTCAAAGGGCTTACCGCTGGCAGGCTGGTAGTAGGTCACAAAGCTGCTGCTCATGCCTGCCTGCTGTTCACACCAAGCGGTCATACGGGCCAGCAAGAATTTTACAAACCGCCGGTTCTGGCCGTGCCAGCGAAAATGCTTCATGCCCTCGAACGACTCGTGCATGCCCTCAAGTTTCTGACCTAGCAACCGCTGAAGTTCCGGCAGATCTTTGCCGCGAATCTCTTTGACCAGGCTATACATGGTGTAGCGAATGGAGTTGGCGGAAAAATTTCGGAAATTCACCGACCGGCGCACCACAAAGGTTTCGATATAGGCGGCCACGGTATTGATTTTAAGGGCCACGGTGGCTTGGCTGTCGTGCGAATTAAGCGCCGCCAGCATCAGCGGCAAACTCAGCGTGGGGGCAATTCCCCAGCGGGAGATATAAAACACATGCTCCAACCCCGGCACCAGGGTTTTCTCCGCATCCAAAATACGCAGGTACGCTTTGTAGTAGAAGCGGAATTCATGCTGAACAAACTGTTCAAATGAGTCACCGCTGTCCGCATCCAACCCTACCTTGGAAAGGTTATCGCGTACCCAACTGTGAAAACGGGTACCAATTTTCTCGAAATCCTCGTTCTTGGAACCTGCCTTACCGGGGCGGATGCTTTCGGCATAGCGCGCCCGTAGCCACGACTGGAAGAAGCGTTGATCTTCATCCTTGTCATAGGCTTTCAGCTCCAGCATGGCTTGCTTCCAGAAGTTGTTGGCTTGCTTACGTTTTTCGGTGCTGTCGAAACGCGACAACACAAACCCCTTCAGCATTTCTGAAGGCGTCAGGTTTAGGCCACGGTCGTTCATGGTTTCGAAGATGGTGTAGGCGTTTTCATCGGAGTAGGCGATGATTTCCACCATGATCACGTTGTACCGCAGCCAATCAATAAAGAAGTGAAACGCGTCGTTTTTCAGCTCTTCAGGGAACGCTTTATCAATATCCTGATACCGCTCCGCCATATTGCGGGTAGATTCATCAGCACTGTCATCGGGCACGTACTCGCCCTGGCTGAAAAGGCCTTCCAAGCACGGAATACGCTCCTCAACCGTGATATTGAACGACTTACTGCCGCGCAGCTCCGAGAAAATCATGGGCTCGATTTTCTCCTGAAACGGCAGCTCCTTCTGAAGGTTGTTCAAATAGATCAAAAATAGCGTCAGCGAGGTTAAGCGCTGCTGGCCGTCGATAATACTGCGTTTGCCATCCTTACTGCTGACCACAAAGGGGCCCAGGTAGTAATTATTGTAGTCCTCCCCCTGCTCACGCTTATCGCCAGGGGTGTACTCACTCAGAAAGGCCGAGGTTAAATCCGTCACCAGCGCTTCAATGTGTTTCTCGCCCCAACTGTATTCCCGCTGGAAATAGTCGACGGTGTACTTTTGCTCATTCAACACATCGAACAAGTTCCGGTGCCGAGCTTCAATTTTGTTTTCTAGCTTGCTCATGCGGCCTCCGTGTCCGCGTTTACCCGACGCTTGCCGGTCAGGAGCTGTTGCATTAGGGCCTTCTTTTCCTGTTTTAGGCGATTAACACGATTTTGAAGCTGTTCGGTTTCCTTACTTGCCGTCGTTAAAATATTGGCAATCGCTTGTTGCTCTTTTTTCGACGGTATCAACACACGAATAGCATGAAGATCTTTCGGGTATACATGTGGCTGGGCACCTCCGCTCTGAAGGGCATAAATCCTCTGCTGATTCCAGGTCATCAAGTGGTACAGAAACTCAATATTACTCTCTTCGCTGGCCTCAACTACAGAACAGTCCGATGCCCAAAACTTGTATTCGTGGTAAGCGACGTATCCTGCATACGCACCACTCGCACTTACAGTAATGGCGTGATCATGCGTATAGGTTTTGTGCGTGTATGGACTTGTTTTACCCCCTGCGACAACAGGAAACACTCCATCTTCAAGATCCTTGCTGCTTAGGGCTTTACCTTTTGAAATCGCAGCAATGTCTTTGAGGTGGCCGTCCTCCCACTCCTCCTCAAACCCCGGCAACCGCTTCTTCCCGTTCAGTAACTGCTGCATCAACCCTTTTTTCCGCTGCTGGCTGTTCTCAAGCAGGTGCTCGGTGGCGGTAATGGCCTGATCCCAGGTGGAGAGAATCTGGGCGATCTTTTTTTGTTCGGGGTGTGGCGGGAGATTTATTGGGTATCCTTTAACCAGGCTGGTGTCGAGTCTTCCCGTTCCGTGCCCGGCGGTGCTAACGAGCTGTCGAATCCTGTTTTTTTGAGCGACTAGCAGAAACGAAAGGAACAAGCCGTCTACATGGCTTTTGGGTACAAGGGCCTTAATATCCTGATTGAATGCCATCTCCCTGCTGGCGTAGCCGACCGGAAAATCCTTTAACAGCGTCATTCCTCTGACGAGAATCAGCGACGCTCCCATAGGAGCTTTCTTCGCAATGGCAAAGCCTTCCGCCGTGAGCGTATCAATACTCTCTCTAAGGTAGTGGGATTTCAGGTCTTTACCCGAGATCCATGGTTCAGAGCCGCCCCAGTAACCAGCAGTTTGCTTGCTGGGTGTACCCCCAGATGAAAATGTTGCAACATCCCCAACTTGAGTGGCTTTCCATCCCTCAGGAACCATAACCCAACTCCTTCAAATACCCGTCCATCTGCTCGTTTAGCTTTGCAATCTCGGCTTCGATGTCCTTCCGCTCCGCTTGCACGGCCATCAGGTCGATCTCTTCCTCTTCTTCGAAGGTGTCCACGTAGCGGGGGATGTTGAGGTTGAAGTCGTTTTCCTGGATTTCCTCTTGGCTGGCGACGTAGGAATACTTGTCCCTGGTGTCGCGCTGCTTGTAGGTGTCGATCACCTTGGCAATGTTATCATCGGAGAGCTGGTTCTGGTTTTTGCCGGCCTTGAACTCGCGGCTGGCGTCGATGAACAGTACGTTGTTGTCGGTCTTGTCCTTGCGGAACACCAGTACCGCCGCCGGGATGCCGGTGCCGTAAAACAGTTTCTCGGGCAGGCCGATGACGGCATCCAGCAGGTTGTCTTCGATTAGCTTTTGGCGAATCTTGCCTTCGCTAGAGCCACGGAACAGCACGCCGTGGGGTACGACCACCGCCATGCGCCCAGTCTTTGGCTTTAGGGTCTCGATCATGTGCAGAATGAAGGCATAGTCGCCCTTGGTCTTGGGTGGTACTCCGCGCCGGAAGCGACTATAGGGATCGCTGTCTGCGCCCTCAAAGCCCCACTTCTCCAGTGAGAACGGCGGATTGGCTACCACGATGTCAAAGTGCTTCAGGCCACCGTTTTCATCCAACAGCTTGGGGTTGCGGATGGTATCGCCCCATTCAAGCTTGTGGTTGTCGATGCCGTGTAGAAACATGTTCATCTTCGCCAAGGCCCAGGTGCTGCCGATGGCTTCTTGACCGAACAGCGCGAAGTTCTTGGAGCCATCGGCACCTTTACGGATCTGGTTAGCACATTTCAGCAACAGCGACGCAGAACCACAGGCGGGATCGCAAATCTCATCACCTTCCTTCGGCTCGACGAGCTCAGCCATCAGTTCGGAGACTTCCGGCGGGGTATAGAATTCACCGGCTTTCTTGCCGGAGGTGGCCGCGAAGTTTTTGATCAGGTACTCGTAGGCGTTACCGATCACGTCCAGCTTACCAATTCGACTCGGGCTTAGATTGAGCTCAGGGCGGGCAAAGTCTTCCAGGATGTGGCGCAGAAGCTCGTTCTTTTGCTTCTCATCACCGAGCTTGTTGGAGTTGAAGCTAATGTCTTGGAACACATCGGCCAGCTTAACGATATTGGCTTCTTCAATGGCGTGCAGGGCCTTGTCGATACGCTCGCCGTTGCCTGGCTCATGCCGCTGGTCATACAGGGCGTAAAAACCGGAACCATTAGGCAGTACGAAGCGCTCATTCTTCATCAGCTCTTCAATGAGCTCCGGGGTATCGCCGTATTCGGCCACGTAGTTGTCGTAGTGATCCTGATACACATCGGACAGGTACTTCACGAACAACATCGTCAGCACGTAATCTTTGTAAATGCTGGGGTCGACCGTGCCCCGGAAGGTGTCGCAGGCGTTCCAAACCGCCTTATTGATCTGTTCCTGCTTAAGGGAATCGTTACTCATATCATTTTCCTGTCGTCGTATTAGGACGAAGTAGTTGGTGGCCAGCGGCATCAACCATGCGCTGCCGATTTTCGATTAACTGGTTAAAAAGCTGTTGTTCGCGGGTGGCGGCATCGGCCAGTTTGACCATCAGCGCCTGCTGCTCAATAGGCGGCACCACAATAGGCAGGTTGCCCAGCTGTGACTTGGTAATGCTGGGTGCTGCTGACCCTTGAGAGCACATGGCGAAATAGCGCTGGGCATCCACATGGTTGAGCTGCCAAGCCAAAAACTCAGGCATTACGTTGCACGCATTGGGGGCTAGCCGGATGTGATAGAAATTCGGCGTGCAGACGGTATTACGTGGAAGCTCCCGAACCACCGCTGCATCGTTACGTGTGCCCTTGGCCATAAACAGGATGTCGCCTGAACAGAGATATTCTGGGTGTTTTCGGCCTGGCAACGTCACCCGATCCAGCGTTTTGCCTTGTGGGTCATAAAGGGCTTCACCCACGATAAGGTGGCGGTACTGCACAACAAAAGCATCGCCTTGGCTATCCAGCTCTAGCTTTCCACGAAAGGGGTAGCCAGGCTGAATGGCGGCAATACTCTGTAGCAAACATCGTCTTTTGGGTTGATGATTCATGCAGCGATGCCAATGTCATGGTTAAGATTAATTAACCTTACCACGCGTGCATCATCGCGCAAGATGCAGTTTAAAAATAATGGCAATGCCAACCAAGGAGGCTGTGATGTCAGGTGAAGAACAAGCACCGGTGGAGACTCCACAAAATAACCCACTGCAAAAGCTCAAAGGCTCCGTACAGCGCTATGAGCAGCCGTTTGAACCCGTTGGTGTCGAGGACTGGGAAGCAGCCCTGCTTGATGGGCTAACGCCTGAGACCGCCCATGCTGATGAGCTTGCGACACCATCCTTAAAAGAACTCGGGGAAGACCCTGACAGGAAGCGATAAATCTCTACTCAGAGCTTGTTGATGCGGCGCCTCTCCGTATACTGTATGAAACAACAGTTATTTTAGAGGCTCGGCGTATGACCACAACCGCTTCGTTCATAGGCACTGCTGCCCTATGCCCCGTACCCCAACCGTTACCCATGTTCGCCAGTGCTGTGCGGGCAGGATTTCCAAGTCCCGCTGATGACCACCTGGATGCGGAGATGGATCTGCATCGCCATGTCGTTAAGCGACCTGCGGCCACTTTCTTTGTGCGTGCTGAAGGCGACTCAATGTTAGGTGATGGCATCCATCATGGTGACCTGCTGGTGGTGGATCGCAGCCTAGAGCCGCTGCCTGGGCGTGTGATTGTTATTGCGGTCGATGGCGAACTCACTGTTAAACGGCTAGAGCGTGTCGGGCAACGTGCCTACCTGAGAGCAAGTAACCCTGCCTATAAGCCAATCCCATTGGAGGGTCGCGAATCGCATGTGTGGGGTGTCGTAACACATGTCCTGCACAGCCTGCCAGGTGCTACACCGCTATGATAGCCTTGGTCGATTGCAATAATTTCTACGTCAGCTGTGAGCGGGTGTTTAATCCCACGCTAGAAGGGCGACCTGTTGGTGTGCTCTCTAACAACGACGGTTGTGTGGTGGCCCGCTCCAATGAGCTAAAAGCGCTGGGTGTCGAGATGGGGACGGCCATGCATTTGCTGCCGCCGTTTATCCGCCGCCAAGCTATTCTCTTGTCGAGTAATTATGCGCTTTACGGGGATATGAGCCGTCGCGTGACAGAGGCACTAACAGAGTTTTCGCCGGACGTAGAGGTGTACTCCATCGACGAAAGCTTTGTGGGGTTTCACGGCTTTGAACCTGCGACCCTAGAAGCCTATGGGCAAAAATTACGCCAGACAGTACGGCAATGGACGGGAATTCCGGTTTCGGTCGGTTTTGCGCCGACACGGGTATTGGCCAAAGTAGCCAACCACGCCGCAAAGAAACACCCAGGCTACCAAGAACAAGGTGTTTGCCTGTTAACGGCGGATAGCCATGCCACTCAAGCGCTACTCAAACAGCTACCGGTGACCGAACTATGGGGCATTGCACGACGTACCGGCGAACGGTTACGCGTGATGGGGATAGACACCGCCTGGCAGCTGCGCGAAGCCGATCCAAAGCACATTCGGCGTCACTTCAGCGTGGTGCAGGAACGCATTGTCTGGGAATTACGCGGACAGCCTGCGATTCAACTCGACGATATGAGCCAACCCAAACAACAGATCATGGTATCCCGCTCGTTTGGGCGCCTCACCTCCAGCCCTCATGACCTGCGTGAAGCCCTTCGCCAACATGCTGCCCGCGCGGGTGAAAAACTACGCAAGCAGCACAGCGTCACCAGCGCCGTGATGGTGTTTGTGCGCACCAATGCGTTTCGACAAGATTTGCCACAGTACCGTAATCGCGTGGTAGTGACACTAGAACGCCCGACGGACGATAGTCGCGAGCTGATTCATGCTGCGATTCAAGGGCTCCGGCAGCTCTGGCGTAAGGGCTACGCCTACCATAAAGCCGGCATCATGCTTCTCGATCTCTCCCCCAAAGCCAACCGCCAACTGACACTGACAGAAACACCGCAAACAGAGGAAGAAGCAAGGCGTAGTGAACGGTTGATGGCTACTGTCGACAAGCTCAATCGAGAACTAGGGCGAGGGACAATACAACTAGGGCTGCCTCGGGCAGGAAATACCTGGACATTACGCGCTGAACACCGCACGCCGCGTTACACCACGCGCTGGGAAGAATTAGTGAACGTTAAGCTTTAAGCGGCAGCGATGCTAATGGAAAAAGCTCAGAATGGTGAGCAAATCTAATAATCTGGTGCTAAGGTGGTTTAGAAAATAGCAGTGCGTATTCTATTGGAGAGCAGGATGCCCCCAGCCAAGCCGTCTACTAACGACCCTTTACAAAGTGTGTTTGCTTTCCGCGCTTTTGATTTACGGGACAGATTCCCCCAACCACTAGAAACGTTTCGCCAAGCACTGGAGTGCTTACAAAGCGGTGATGCTTACCTGCCCGATATGAGCGGTGAGATTGTGGCTTACCTCCGTGATGGTCGCGCACTGCCTATCCCCGAATATTTTTTCATCATTCAAAGCGGCAACACTAGCGCTGTGGTGCCACCGCAAGAAAATGATTATGTCTGCGCAGCTGTTGAAGCTTGGTTACGAGACGCGTTGCTGAAGACATCGACACTGCTAGAGAAAGCATCAGCAGTCAGACCTGCTCGGCTCAACATCCTACTTGATCAATGCGATCCAAATGCCCCGGAACCTGACGACATTCAAGGATGGCAGAATATGCGCGATGTCGGCAGAGAAATCATCAACACCCCCAGCAGAGAAAAGGTCTGGGAAGCAGCCGTTCAGGTAATGGGGGAGGTACAGGCAAGACGCTGGATGAAAACAGCGCATCCGCAGCTGGATGGTAAAAGCCCCAATTTATGCATTGAGGACGATCCTGCGGGGGTTTATGAGCTTGTGTTGCAGATGAGTACAGGGGCGAGTTAATGGCTGATATCAACCCAAAGCGGAAGTCGCACCGCAAAAGTTAATCCGTTCCACGACTGCCCAAATTGTTGGTTGTTACCGTTCAGTACCGGTGGGCGTTTGCAGTCGAGGCATCCAGGTTATTAGTTCGGCCTGGAAATATCTCTCAGGTTTTGAGGGCAAATTCCACTAGCGCTCCCTTACCCTTGAGTGTGACCAAGTTTCATATGAGAAAGGGGCGCGTTGCCTTTCTGGCACATTGCTGAACATGGAGTATGTCATTGATGAGTAAGAAAGACGCTGCGGCTGTGCCCATTAAGCTGGAAGATTGGCTGAATACTCGCACCAGTTGGTTGCGCATGGCAGCGGATGGGGTCATCAAGAACAGGCGCATGCCTACAGAAGATGAGTTCAAAGCCCTCACCACCCACTGTATGGCAGAAGCAGCCAAGACCTTGGATGCAACGCATCCTGCTTTGGCCCCCGGCGTTATTCTCGGAACCACAGGCGCTGGTGCGTTGCGGATCGATTCCTTGACGACCATCCGCGGAGTGAACGCCATCGGCGCGGATGCTTCTTTGGATCTTTCCAAAGGGCACATGGCCGTCGTTTACGGTGCTAATGGATCAGGCAAGTCAGGCTATGCGCGGCTTATGAAGCATATTTGTGGCGCGCGTGCGAAAGGAACAATACACAGCAACGTTTTCGATGATGTAACCGAGATCGCCTCTGCTAAGGTGAGGGTCACCACACTAAGTTCGAACGAAGACAGCCCGATATCGAGTGAACTTCAGTGGGAGGCTGTCGCCGGGCCACACCCCAAACTCAACGCGGTGCCGGTCTTCGACTCTGCCACCGCACTGGAACTCGGGGACACTGAAAGCACCGCCACCCACCTCCCCCGCGCCATGCGCTTTGTCGGCGTATTAATTAGGATTTCTGATAGCGTCAATGATCGCCTGAAGGCTCGTGCTGACAAGCTCATCAGCCAGCTTCCGGTGGTTCCACCAGACTATGCGCAGACATCGGCGGCTACTTATCTTCAAAGACTAAAGCCGAACCTTAGCGATGACGAGATCGGGAAGGCTTGTGTCTTTTCCGACGCATTTCTTCAGGAACGCCTCGCGTTAGAGACAGCACTCGCCCAGCCAAACCCTGCGGTAGCCCATGCCAAGACCGTGGGTGATTTAGATCGATTGGATAAGCTGAGAGAGAGTGTTTCGGGCCTGATGGAAAGTTTGGGCAACGAGCGAGCAGAAGCCCTCATCTTGGCGCGCAATATCTCGATTAGAAAGCGCCAAGCGGCCACCGCATACGCGACGTCCTTCATAAACGGTTTGCCTTTGATGGGTGTCGGAGACTCGGTCTGGCAGACCTTGTGGGAAGCAGCAAAGGCGTATTCAACCGCCTCGGCTTACCCGGATCATGGCCATCCGCATGTGGGAGAGGGGGCGCGCTGCGTGCTATGCCAGCAACCGCTCGAACCCGAAGGAAAAGAACGGTTGACAAGCTTCGAGCAGTATCTCAACGATACTCTGCAGACGGAGGCAAAAGCCGCTGAAGATGCTCTGGTCACATTGACGAAGTCACTCCCTAACAAAATCGCCGAGCCAGCATGGCAATCGCAGTGTAGTGCCGTCGGTCTCGACACTCAGCAAGCCAGCGCGCTTGCCAATGAGATAGACGCCAGGCTCAAGGCAATGAGTAGCGCCACGGATCTGGCTGACGTCCCACCTGTAACTTGGTCGGTTTGGACGGACGCGCTTGGCCATGCTGTGGCAACAACAACGTCCCAACGCGATGCGCTAGCAACCCTGTTGGATCCTGGAGGGCGATCCCAGAAGGAGACCCGTTTGCGCGAGCTTCGAGCCCAGGAATGGCTTGCCGGTCAAATCGAAGCGGTCAAAGCAGAAGTTGTGCGCCTCAAGCGCGTGGCGACGATCGAAGCCGCTATTCAGCTTACCCAGACCAGAGCGCTCACGATAAAAAGCAATGCGATCGGCGAAACGGAGTTGGCGAAGGGCTTTTGCGACCGATTCAACGCAGAGCTTCAAGCACTTGGGGGCAGTGCGCTTCCAGTGCGAATGAACCACCGGGCTGCAGGTAAAGGAGTCTACAGTTTCTACATCGAGCTGAAAGGCGCAATTACACCCGTGAAAAACCGCGAGATCCTGAGTGAAGGCGAGCAACGGATCGTGGCGCTGGCCGCGTTTCTAGCCGATGCTACCGGTTCGGATCGAGGACTGCCAGTCATCTTTGACGACCCGATTTCGTCGCTGGACCAACGCTATGAGGAGGCCGTCGCGAAACGTCTAGTAGACCTAGCCAAAGACCGTCAGGTGATCGTGTTCACCCATCGTCTGTCGTTGATGGTGCTCCTTGGAAACGCTGCTGCGCAAAGGCCAGCAGTCGGGCTCTCGCCCGTGGATGTCCACGTTGAGTCTATCGGGCGTGACGGCGCTAGCACAGGCATGCCTGCAACCATCGACGTGTTCTCACTTAAGCCAAAGGCTGGATTTGGCCAAATGATCAGCAGTATCGGGGCTATCAAAAAGTATGACGCCCCACTAAGAGCGCTCGCATTGAAGGATGCATGCAGCAACTTCCGTATCCTCGTTGAGCGATCAGTCGAGGATCACCTTTGCTCCGGCATCATCAATCGCTACCGTCGTGAGATCCACACCTTTGGTAAGCTGAAAAGCTTGAACGCCATCACCTCTGAAGATTGCGCCATGATCAACGGGATGATGACCAAATACTCCGCGTTCGAGCACTCTCAACCAACGGAGACCCCGACTTGGCTACCCGATCCGGATGAACTATTGGTGGATGTCCAAGCTATGTTGGACTGGATCAAAGCTTTCGATAAACGTGCCAGGGAAGCTGCCGCCAGCTGAACTGTAACCTGGACACTGCCACGCCGGCAGCTTGGAATACAGACTAATCGCTCCTAAAAGTGCTGCTTCTTGGCCTGCTGGGATCGGGCCGCTTCTGGCCGACTGTCGCTGTTAGCGACCCTGAGCGGACATGCTGGTAAATGCAGCGAGCACGTTCATTGGTGATATGCAGCCCAATGGAAGTTAATTATGATATCTGTCATATGCTTAGAACACATCTTTTAGGCTGCATTTGTCGGATAAACGTGCCGGCACGTTTATCCAATCATAGAATGGGCAGTCTAATACCTGTTAGCCCCTATGGATTAAACTCGATGCACACAATCTATTTTCCTACGAGATTTGACCGAGACACGCTTTACGATTTTTTCGAGGAGTTGGACTCTAATCTGGACACTGGAGAGGTGACGCTAGATTGCTCTTCGCTGAGATATTCGTTCCCGACAGCCATGCTAGTTGCGGGTTCGAAGATAAGAACATGGGTAAGGTATCGTCACGACAATAAACTCCTTACCAAAAAAGCAGGGGTACATAGTTCCCAATCGGTCCATTCATACTTATCTCACTTAGGGTTCTTTGATTACATTTTAATGGGAGAAGGCAGTGTGGTTGGTCAAGCCTCTGGCTCAGGCACTTATCTGCCTATAACCCGTATATCAAAGCCTGACTTCAATTCTGATATTGAAAATATCCGTGACTGGTACGAAAAGATCATGTCTGCAGCTCGACGTCTTGCTCGTGTTGTTTCAGGTACAGTGGAAGATACGCAAGAAAACAGGTTGTATAACTATGCTTTGCGAGAAATTATAAGGAATGTTTTCGAGCATTCGGGTGCAACCGAATGCTATGTCTGTGGTCAGCGTTGGTATAACGGGAAAGTGGAAATTGCAGTCGTAGACGAGGGTGTAGGTATAGCCGAATCGTTAAGGAAATCATTTGAATTTGAAAATGATATGGAAGCGTTGAATATGGCTATTAAACCGGGAGTGTCTCGGACGTCGAATCTATCTGAACTTGAAAATATCTATGACAATTCTGGTTTTGGGTTGTATGTCTTGAGTCAACTAGCTACCAACTTTGGGTGGTATGTTCTTGGTAGTGGGACTTCCCGGATTGTTGGTCACAAGCGTGACATTTCGCAAGAGAAGCTTAACTTTAGTGGCACGTATTTCGGTATGCAATTATTTAACCCCCCGAAACAGTTCAGTGGGACATTGAGTGATATTATCACTGTTGGCGAAGAAGAGGCTGAAAAAAGTGGCATACACAAGAAAGCCTCTGGTATGTCGAAGCTTTTATAAAATTGGCTAACAATTCGCGTAAATCGGACGATCCTAATGGGCCGCCGTTTCGCTCTGCGTTGGTCGTCATACAGGGAGCGCGCATGAGCCTTCTTCATGAAATCCAAGCTGCCGTACTCCATGAGGGGGCGGACCTTGGGCCAATACTTCTCAGACTTCGGCTCTTGGCAGCCCGGATAGGAAGTCAGCCCCTTGCAGAATGGGTTCGGCATGAGTCGGAAGGGTACCCGCGCGACGCGGAACTCCCATACTATCGATTTATTCCTGTTAGATACAAAGCCAACTTTTCCGGAGCGTTTGGTTCCGGTATAAAAAACGCACCTATATCACCGTACTTGGTGAAGAAGTTCGCAGGGGAGCATTGGGTAAGCCACGAAATGCGGGAGAGCATCGCAGCAGTGGACGACTTGCTTGCCACCGCCGAAGATGGCGGTCATTTGGGAATAGATGCTGCTGACCTCATCCTTCTTCTTCAAGGCAAGGTATATCCAGACTACGCGTGCAATTCGGTCACTGGAAGCATCGCGCGCTCATCGCTCGCCTCTATTCGGCACGCAGTACGCAGCCGTGTACTCGAACTCACCCTTGAATTTGAGAAGTCTGTGCCAGATGCTGCCGCTGTAGCCATTGGACCTGCTGCTTTGCCATCGGCGCCTAGCGCGGCTGCGGCAACGCAAATTGCCCAACAAATCATCTACGGCAACTTCACATCAATCGCGGCCACCGGCGATGGGGCAACGATCCAAGTCACGGTGACTCCGCATGATTCAAAGAGCTTGGCGCAGTTTCTGATTGGTTCTGGCATGGCGGAAGAGGACGCCCAAGAGCTATCGTATCTTGCTGCTTCAGAAGAGCCTGAGAGCAGCGAGGAGCCCATGGGGCCTCAAGTGCGCAACTGGCTGGTTGAAAATCTCAAGAAGGCTGCGTCTGGAACTTGGAAAATGGGAGTTGCAGTCGCCACGGATGTGGTCAAAGAGGCGCTACTCAAGTACTACGGTCTCAAGTAGTCGAGGCCATAGAAAAAAGACGCCCAACCCATCATTCCACCGGACCTTGCGGATAAAGTCGCGAAAGTCCGGTGAATTCAGCTGTTATATGTTACGGATAAGACATGCAGAATAGTGTGATTGATAGCAAATACCAAGAACTTTTGGATAACCTGGCTGACCTTAATCAGTTGAAGCAGGTCGTTAATCATGCCTTCAAAAGGGAGTTTGAAGTTCTTGAGCGATACAGTGATTCACAGGAATCTGAGGGGATCGTGAGTAGGGAGGCTTTTGGATTCGACAATCCTTTCACTGGGAAGCTTGAAAAATATGCGTTTCGGACAGCAACCATTGAGGAACTAAAGCTCTTAACCTATTGGCATAAAAATAGTCAGTACTGCTGGTTGCTTATGAGTGCCTACGAGAAGTTCGAGAAATTTCTAATTTCGTCGTACTTTGAAGCGACGGGGAAGTGTTCCCGTACTTTGAATCCAATGCTTAGTTATTTCTCAGATGAGTTTTCTGGCATTAAAAAAAGGGAAGCTAAAAATGAGTTCGGTATTAATTTACGTGTTGCGGTGCATTTAGTTGAGAAGATGCGTCACGCAATAGCCCATGAGCAGGGGCTAGTGCCTGACGCAACAGAGTTCACAAGCAAGATAATTCGGCAGTCAGGAATTGGGAACGACAGGGAGCTCCATGAAGCGTTTGTGTCGCAGTTCATTTTTGAAAACAAAGTTTTCATATTGGAAGTACCTACAAATAACCATCCAATCCTTAATACTTTTCACGACCAGTATCGAATACTGGTGAGTTATCTTATTTCATATGCATATTTAGTGAAAGACGCGGCGTCTCAACCCAGTATGTAAAACGTATAACCAATGCAGGCACAGCGACGCCCTTTCCATTGCACCTTCGGCTCCATTCCAAGGCCGCGCATGTTGCAAGCGTTATATCAGTACCGACTTAAAGACCGCTTCTGGCCGATTCTTGCCTTCTAAAGGGAAGTTTTCTGGCTGATCAAGCCATCCCTTTCAGAGCTGAGTAAAGGTCTATTTTCGTGAAGAAAAACTCCCTCTGCTTCACTTGATCGGTAAAGCAGAGGGGAGGGCTGTAACGTGAAGGCTTGTATTGCCAGAGGATAATCTTGCAAATACATATAAAAAATTGCTTATGATCAGAGTTTTTATGCTTATGCGCAATTTTCAGAGACGGGTGATAATGTTGAAGTGCATGCGCATTTTTCTAACGAGCCTTACTAGCAGGAAATGGTATTTACCCCATTTATATCAGTGGATTAGATGATTTTTGGCAAGGTAGGGCTTCCCAGATAAAACTCGCATGCGCATGAAAAAGTTTGTTAAATTAACTGAGAGGTCTTAAGCATGCACGAATGGGATGACGATATCGAGGCGCTTGATATGAACGCTGCCGAAAAAAATGGCCTGCAGGTTTCTCGAAATTATATAAAGGCAGCGCAAGACGGAGAAATAAGTGATGAACAAATGGGGGCTTATAGCTATGCTAATGAGTTTAATAATTGTTTCGTTAGTCATGATCTGGAACCAGTTTCGAGAGGACCTTGATAAACCGCCACTTCATTCCTTGGCGTTTCACTGGCTTTTGAATCGCTTGCCCCCAAAATAAATACTGTCCTAGCAAGCGCTCATTCAACGTTAATTGCATGATCAGTTCCATAGCTACTCAATGGCCGGTGTATCTCATCACAGATGCGATCACATGAGAGGAAAGCGCTTAACAGTGGCTTTACATACCTCATCTGACGACTCAATATCTCACTCAGGATTCAACTCTGGCGAGTAGGTCGAACATATGCAAACGGTGTGCATTCACTCAACGACTTTTTGCCTGAAAGGTGTATCCTGGCGTTATCGAGCACTACAAAGTGAGAATACAGTTTTTTGCGCACTTAAAACTCGTCAAACGCTTTGATCACCGTCTTAGCTGTCACTGACCTCGTTGTGGTATGGCAGATCATTTTCGGCTCTTCGACGTTGGGTGTGGAATTCGCCCCCTGAGCTGGGCCAGAATATGACCTCCACAGCGGCAGGAGGTATGACATGGACGGCACCCAGATTCTAACACTCGGCCTGGGCTTGGAAGCGCCCTGGATCCTCAAGAACCAGTACCTGGATACCGCCGTGTCGCCCCACCGCCTGGACCTCTATGTCGAGGCGGAGCGAGGCAGTCTCTATCCCTGCCCAGAATGTGGTAAGGCCTGCCAAGCTCATGACTTTGCCGACAAAACCTGGCGGCATCTGAACTTCTTTCAGCATCACTGTTACCTGCATGCTCGCGTGCCGCGCACGAAGTGTCCTGACCATGGCGTCAAGCGCATAATAGAGGTGCCCTGGGCCCGGCCGGGCAGCGACTTTACCCTGCTGTTCGAGCAAGCGGCCATGTCACTGGTCAAGGAGATGCCGGTACTGGCCGTCTCCCGCCAGTTGGAGATTTCCGACAAACGACTATGGCGCATCGTGCACCACTACGTTGGCCGCATGTTGGGGGAACTGGATCTGTCCAAGGTGGTGACGGTCGGCGTGGACGAAACCGCCTCCCGGCGCGGTCATCGCTATGTCACGGTGTTCCTCGACATGCAGCGCAAGCGGGAACCGGTTATCTTTGCCGTCCCAGGCTGCGGCAAGGATGCCATCCAGGCTTTCAGCGCCTTCCTGGCGGCCCATGGCGGCGACCCGAATAATGTGGTCGAGGTCGTCTGTGATATGTCGCCAGCCTTCCTTAGCGGCGTGACCGAGCACCTTCCCAAGGCCGAGGTAACGGTCGACTGGTTCCATATCGTACAGACCTTCACCAAGCGGCTGGACGAGGTACGCAAGAAAGAGCGCCGGGAGCAGGGGCACCCCAAGTCGCTGCGCTGGGCCCTGCTGAAGAACCTGGATAACAAGAACCTGACACCCAAACAGCTTTCGGCGCTCCAGGAGTTGGTGGCCGATCAGAGCGCCACGGCCGATGCCTGTGGGTGATCAAGGAGAAGCTACGCTGGATCCAGAAGGCTCCAACGCCCAGAGCGGCTCGGTGGCGCATCACGGATCACGAACTACCTCAAGGTCATGCAGGCGGCGGTGTCTGAAAAGCCACTGCTGAAGCCGATGGGGAAAGCCCTGGCGACGCTTGAGCGGCACGCCGACGCGGTGGTCAGACGCTGGCTCTCGGGACTGACGAACGCAAGACTGGAAGGAATGAATGGTCTGTTCCAAGCGGCTCGGTCACGGGCACGTGGCTACCGTAACGAGGCCAACTTTATCGCCATGATCTACCTGATTGGCAGCCCGGTGGGCCGCCTATTCGATCAGGCCAAATCCACGTGAAGTGACGAAGAACCTTACTTAATAGCAATCATCCTAAGTCGTAAAGCATTGCCAATCACGCTCACTGAAGAGAGTGACATCGCCGCCGCCGCGATAATCGGTGATAACAGCATACCTGTGAAGGGGTACAAAATCCCTGCGGCAATGGGGATGCCTGCCGCGTTGTAAGCAAAGGCAAAAAAGAGATTTTGGCGAATATTACGCATGGTGGCTTTTGAGAGCTTATGCGCCGTGGCAATACCGGTAAGATCTCCTCGCAGTAGAGTAACCCCAGCGCTTTCTATCGCCACATCGGTGCCGGTTCCCATGGCAATGCCGACATCCGCTGTAGCCAGCGCAGGTGCATCGTTCACGCCGTCGCCGGCCATGACAACAATGCGCCCTTCATCACGGAGACGCTGAATCACTCGGCCTTTATCCTCTGGAAGCACTTCAGCTTCGACCTCATCAATGCCTAGCCGACGTGCCACAGCGTTGGCGGAGGTGCGATTATCGCCTGTCAGCATCACCACTCGAATGCCGTCAGCCTGGAGTGAACGAATGGCTTCTTCGGTGGTTTCCTTGACCGGATCGGCAATGGCGAGCAGCCCAGCTAAATTCCCGTCGATGCTCGCAAAGATGACAGTAGCACCGTCGCTGCGCAATTGATCGGCATGTGTGTCTTGAGACTGGGTGTTAACGCCCTCGCTTTCCATCAATAGCCGGTTGCCCAGGGCAATACGCTTGCCATCTATCTGGCCTATAACGCCCATGCCATTGGGAGCCTCGAAGTCCAACGCTTCTGTTAATTTTACCTCTGCCTCTTTAGCCTTTTCGACTATTGCATGGGCCAAGGGGTGCTCGCTGCCTCGCTCAAGACTAGCTGCCAAGCGCAAAAGCTCCGATTCAGCAATGCCTTCAGTGAGAATCAACTCGGTCACTCGTGGTTTGCCTTCGGTAAGCGTGCCGGTTTTGTCGACGACGACGGTGTCGACCTTCTCTAGACGTTCAAGAGCTTCGGCATCGCGAATCAACACGCCTAACTGGGCACCGCGCCCTACACCGACCATAATTGACATGGGGGTAGCAAGACCTAGCGCGCACGGGCAGGCAATGATCAGAACACTAACCGCCGCAATAAGGCCAAACGCCATCGGCGGGGTAGGGCCCCACAATGACCAGGCGATGAAAGCCACAACAGCAATGAGAATAACGACGGGTACAAAGATGCTGGCGACTTTGTCGGCAAGCCCTTGAATGGGTGCGCGGCTGCGCTGGGCGCTGGCGACCATTTGCACAATCTGCGACAGCATCGTGTCCTGGCCCACCTTGTCAGCGCGCATGACAAAGGATCCTTGACCATTGATGCTGCCGCCAATGACGCCATCGCCGACTTCCTTTTTCACCGCTAGTGGTTCACCGGTAACCATGGATTCGTCAACGTTGGAGCGACCTTCCATCACTTCGCCATCTAATGGCACCTTATCGCCGGGGCGCACCCGGAGACGATCCCCTACCTGAACCTGGTCAAGAGAGATATCTTCCTCATTGCCCTGATCATCAAGGCGTCGAGCGGTAGCAGGCGCCAAGTCGAGCAGAGCACGAATAGCGCCAGAGGTTTTTTCACGAGCGCGTAGCTCTAATACTTGTCCCAGTAAAACTAAAACGACAATCACTGCCGCTGCTTCGAAATAAACGGCCACCGAACCATCGGCTTGACGGAAGGCGTCGGGAAAGATGCCCGGTGTGAGGGTGGCCAGCAAACTGTAGAGCAACGCGGTGCCGGTACCGATCGCGATTAGCGTGAACATATTAAGGCTGCGATGCACTAGCGAACGCCATCCGCGTACAAAGAATGGCCAACCTGCCCAGACGACTACCGGCGTTGCCAGCAGCAGTTGAATCCAGTTAGAGGTTTGCTGGGAAATAAAATGCATAAGGCCAAACACGTGGCCACCCATTTCTAGGGCAAACACGGGGAGGGTCAGTACTAGGCCGATCCAGAAACGCCTGGTCATGTCCTTGAGTTCGTCCGAAGGGCCGGTGTCAGCAGAGACGGTCTCAGGTTCCAGCGCCATGCCACAGATTGGACAGTCGCCTGGGCCTTCTCGTCGAACTTCTGGGTGCATCGGGCAAGTATAAATAGACCCCGAGGGTACTGACGCTTGTGACTGTTTGCTTGGCTCAAGATACGCATCAGGCTTGGCAATAAACTTTTCCTGACACTTTTCTGAGCAGAAGTACCAAGTCTTACCCGCGTGATCGGCACGGTGGCGGGAGGTATGGGGATCAACGTCCATGCCACAAACAGGGTCTTTCACCTTTGTCTCGTTATGGTCTTCAGACATCGTTCATTCTCCCCGTTTGGCGAACAAGGCGCATGGCTTCGTGCTCTTCAAGTGCTAAAAGGGAATCTAAGAGCTCTTTAGCCTCAGGAATTTCCGCTTTGCCAACGAGGGTTCGATAAAGGTTTATCGTTTGTTCATGGAAATCAAAAACCTCTCGGCAAATGTCGTCAACACTTAGCGTGGAATAGGGCGCATCGCAGGTACGATGCGTACGGATAGGTTTATGCTCCAAATAGTCATAAACGTAGGTTTTTAATGCTTTCGCGTCAGCAGTCTGCTCAAAGCGCGCCACAACGCGCTGCATTTCCGCTTCCTGTGCAGCTAAGTAATTGAGCAACATGCGAGCGCGCTCTTCTTCGTGTATATCGGCGCAATGAGCAAGGCAAGCTGCAAGATGCTCGTGTAACTGACGGGTCCAATCGATCAATTCACCAAAGGTTCTAACGTCCATTTGGTACCTCCTATAACGCTATTAACGTTAATGAGTGTGAGAGTGCTCGCTATCGTTTGAAGCGTCGCGTTTGGATAGGAAAATCCATTCGCCGAGTAAAAGAGTAGCCATTACTACGCCAGCAACGATGAGCACCATGGGGTCCGAGATGGCTTTTACCCATAAAAAGCCGATTAACACGACAGCATCTAGTAGTATGGCAATGCTAGGAATAACAGGATTAGCCCCCACTCTGTCCTTGAGATGACGAAGCACACCCCAGTGGATGGCCATATCCATGATCAGGTAGAAAATGATGCCTAATGCTGCGATGCGGCTCAGGTCAAAAAAAGCGGTGAGCACTAAGCCAAATACGATGGTGTACACCAGTGTATGCTTTTGTACACTGCCGGGCATGTGGAAATGGCGGTGAGGAACCAGCTTCATTTCTGTCAGCATGGCGAGCATGCGTGAAACGGCAAAGACGCTGGCGATGATACCGCCCGCCGTTGCCAACATGGCGAGAATGACGGTAAACGCAACTGCCGCTTCACCCAGTGCGGGACGGGCAGCGGCGGCCAGGGAGTAGTCTTGGGTTTCGATAATTTCAGGCAAAGATAGGTTGCTGGCAACGGCAAAACCGACAAGGGCATAGATCACCACGCATAGCGCAATCGAGATCGTGATAGCTTTGCCAAGATTCCGCTTAGGATCTTTAAGCTCCGAACCACTATTGGTAATCGTCGTGAAGCCTTTAAATGCCAGTATGCCGAGCGCCGTAGCGCCTAAAAAGCCCGTTATCGTAGGCGTAGGTGCATCGTTGCCAGCACCCATTTCGATGGAGTCGGCAATAAACACGCCGACAATACCAAACACTATAATGCCACCTATTTTGATAAATCCGAGCACCGAGGCGACGGTCTCGATCAAGCGGTTGGCGGATAAATTGATCAAAAAGGCTATTAGCAGTAAACCAACCCCGAGTAGGGGCACAAATAGTGAACGATCCCCCAGGTCAAACAACTCAAGCGTGTAGGAACCAAACGTTCTCGCCAAAAAACTCTGTGCGATCACCATGGAAAAATACATCAGGAGGGCATGAAAGGCGGTGGGAAGCGTCGGGCCATACGCTTTCTGTAAATACATGCCAATCCCACCTGCTGATGGGAAGGTATTGGACATTTTAACGTAAGAATAAGCGCTGAAAGAGACAATGACGGCAGCGGCCAGAAAGGCTAGAGGAAATAGCCGACCAGTCATTTCGGCCATTTGGCCGGTTAGCGCAAAAATACCGGCCCCAATCATCACGCCGGTGCCTAATGCAACGGCACCGACCAACGAAAGACTGTTTTCTTTATATTGTGGCGTTCTATCCTGCCCAACCATGAAAGCGACTCCTTGTATTAACGGCAACCACAGCAGCAATAACTGCCGAGGACTCCTGTGCGGTGTTTTTTGATGCTATATAAATTAAATATAGAACCTATGTGCAGCCACATGGCAAATGACTAACGGAAGGTCTGATTTTGCGAGGCCACAGGCAAGCAGCTCTTACCCTAAACTAGCTAGTCTTGCTCCTGGTTGTGTCATGTAGCCGTTATGACTATTAATGACAGCTCCAAGGTTCCTGTTTAGCGTTGTCTTTAACGTTCTGATCGACGAAACGGTAATACTCCTTCTTAAAGCGGTTCCACCGATCAGCGCTGACCTGTATGTCATGGAGCTTGAGAATTTTTTCAACGTCATCGATGCAGAGCCTCAGCGCATCGTAAGCAAGGCTGATATTTCGGTTTTTCTCGTTGTAGACCACCTTATCCATTCCATAGAGTCGGTCGATATCTGACAGCGCTTCTTCAATGCGTTTGGATTTACTAGGCTTGATTTTTAAATTCCGAGTCACCAGTGTGTTTTTGGAAACACCCAAGCGGTGCTCTTTTTGTGTCGTTTTCATGGTCTTTCTCCCAGGCGCGTACATGTATATATAGAGTGGTTCAGTCCTTGTCTATTTTGTTCTTATGACCGCCGTGGTGTTTATGCATGAAAATATGCATCAGTGGGCATGCTGCCAAAAAGAGGAAAGGTAAGAACTGAAATAGGTGGAGACGGTGCTCGGTTCCAATCAGGTATCCCGCCCAAATGACAAACCCAGCAAGTGGCACCCACAACATCAGCAAACGACTACTTGTACTGTTACTCATAATCACCTCAGTAACTCGCCCAAAGAGCCAACAGCAGTCAAGGCCGTTGGTTTGGGAAAAATCAAATAAATAACCCCAATAACAGCATGGATGATTTGTCTGAACGCAACCTGAACAGCATCGGAGGGAAATATGATCCTGATCAAGCGCCTCGCAAAAAGTAGGCGATAATTACCCAAGCGGTATCCATAGCCTCATTCCCATCATCATTAGGTTTTCGGTGAGCGATACAAAGCTTAATGGGTATTACTGTTGCCGACACAGGCGCACTTGAGCTCACGTTTATCGAGGTATATCGCTTTAAAGACAGAACCTGTCACACGGTGCCAACGAATAGCGCCAGTGGCGCAGCCAGCCAGATAAGCGTATCGGCCAGCAATTAGTAGCTTCGGAAGTATCTAGGCGTGAAGGTAAACGTAACTGAAGGGGACTTGGCGCTGGGCGTGCAGGTCATAGTTGAGAAACATGGCGCTAAAGCTCGCTACGCCCTGCAGCTTTTGCAGACCCGGGGGTATGATCGCTGTGGCTACGGCATACTCTAGCACGCGTGCAGTGAATATTATGCACTGAACCTCCCAACTGGCAGAAAAATCGATGAGTAACGCAGTGGCAAAAATTGCCAGCACAGGGCGATAGGTGGTCGCATTAGGTGTCATTTTCAGCAATTAGTGCGACCCTCAGGGCGTAATATCGGGCTATTATGGTAGTCTGTACAGGATTGAGTGCGACAGAATTAATAGCAATTGATGCGACAGGTCTTGTTTTATTCAACATTTGGTGCGACTGCCCATGCCACTGCCTACATCCGTTCGTAAAATCGGCCCTACCCGACGAAGTGTGTCTGGCTACTATGCCTTTCGCGGGGAGGAGTCTATTGCGTTCGAGTCGACGCTCGAACGTGATTTCCTCATCAAGGCTGACTTTGATGTGAGCGTCCTTGGTGTGATATCCCAGCCGTGCGAGATCCCGTTTCATCATCCCGTGACCGGTAGGCGCTACACCTACACACCTGACTATTTGGTTTATTACCGTCTCGGTAACCGTCATTACAGGGATTACCCAAAACCTCTCCTGGTGGAGGTCAAACCACGGGAAAAGTGGCAAGCACATTGGCGTGAATGGTCGCCTAAATGGAAGGCGGCGATACGGCATGCCAACAATGAGGGCTGGGCGTTTCGCATTCATGATGAAAGCCGCATTCGTGATAAGACCTTGGACAACATTACCTTCCTAGCGCGCTACAAGCGGATGGTGTTTCCCTCTGTCGAAAGCCAGGCAGTCCTCAACACGGTGAGGGAAATGGGGGTGGCGACCTTGGATTACCTGCTTTCTCGGCACTTTATGGGCGATATTTACCGGGCAGAGGGGATTGCGCATTTATGGCATCTACTGGCGACTCGGCAGTTAGATTGCGATATGGCCCAATCCTTCAGTCCTCTATCGGAGGTATGGGTACCCGATTATGAATAACCATCGTGGCAGCGCAACTGAACCCAATAACGGCGTCGCCCAAACACGCCAACACTTGCAGATTATGGTGGGTGAGCAGGTTCAGAAAGATGGCACCGTTTACCGAATTTCCCAGGTGCTCGATTTTGAGACAGTCATTGGCATTGCCGTTGAGTCCGGGCGTAGTTGCCCGCTTCGCATCAAAGAACTAGCGCCTCTCAATAGCGGGTCCGTATCCCCTGAGCAGGATATGTCCGAGATTGGGGATGCCGATTGGCGGGAGGCCGAGCATCGCTTTTCCATCATTAAGCCCTTGGTGGATCGCCATACGGTGGGGCGGGATGCAGCGGAGGAGCGTGCGAAACAAACGGGGGTTGATACGGCTACGATCTACCGTTGGTTGAAGCGGTATAAAGCGACGGGCTCGGTGCTCGCATTGATTCCTCAAAAGCCAGGGTGGAAGAAGGGAAAGTCGCGTATTCCCGCGCATGCCGAGGCAGTGATTCAGGAAGTCATCAAAGAGGTGTATTTGACGCTGCAGCGTCCGTCTGCACAAAAGGCGGTACAGGAAGTCATGCGGCGTTGCCATGAGCGGCGCATCGACCCGCCGAGCCCTGGTACCGTTCGTGCTCGTCTGCGTGACATTCCAGAGCGTGATCGGTTGCGTGGTCATGGCTTTAGAGAGAAAGCGATTAATAAGTTTCAGCCGGCTGCCGGAAAATTTCCCAATGCGGACTATCCGTTAGCCGTCATGCAGATTGACCACACGCCTGCCGATATTATTTTGGTCGATGACGTGTATCGCAAGCCGATTGGTCGCCCATGGATTACGTTGGCCATGGACGTGTTTACTCGCATAGTCACGGGGTATTACTTGTCGTTTGACCCGCCCTCTGAAACATCTGTCGGCATGTGTGTGGCACACTCCATGCTTCCTAAAGATGAGTGGTTGCTACTGCATAATGTGGAGGCTGAGTGGCCGGTATGGGGCACACCCGCCACGATTCATGTGGATAACGGCCCAGATTTTCGCTCAGAGACGTTTAGGCGCTCATGCCTAGCCTATGGGATTAATCTTGAGTTTCGGCCTGTTAAGCAGCCTCGTTATGGTGGCCACATTGAGCGGGTGCTGGGCTCTCTTCTCAAAGAAATTCATAACCTGCCTGGGACGACCTTTTCCTCCATTAAACAGAAAGAGGGGTACGATCCAGAGAAACACGCGGCCATGACGAAAAGCGAGTTTGAAGAGTGGCTGGTGACGTTGATTTGCAAGGTTTACCACCAGCGCCTTCATTCTGGGATTGGTATGTCGCCGATGAAAAAGTGGGAAATTGGTGTGTTTGGCAATGCGGATGTGCAGGGAGTGGGATTAGCGCCGAGGCCTGCTGACAGGCTCTCTGTATTGCTCGATTTTTTGCCCAGCTTTCAGCGTACGATCCAGACCTTTGGTGTGACCATCGATGGCATAAACTATTACGATGAAGCGCTAAGACCTTGGATCAATGCCAAAGATCCAGACATGCCAGACAAGAAACGCACCTTTGTTTTCCGGCGCGACCCTCGCGACATTAGTGTCATTTGGTTCAAAGACCCGGAGCTCGGGCACTATTTTCGCGTGCCCTTTGCCAATCTTGCCCTCCCCTCGATGAGTGTTTGGGAGTATGCCCAAGCTAAAGCGCGCCTTCGGCAGGAAGGAAGAAACTCGGTCAATGAGACTGAAATTCTACGCGCTATTAGTGAGCTGCGAACCCATGTGGAGGAGTCGCAAGCACGTACTAAGCGAAGTCGCCGTCAGGCACAACGACGTAAAGAGCATGAGAAGAAGGTGACGCCTGCAGATCCCCTTTTACATGCGCCCTCAACTGCGGCCCCTAAAGAGACACCCGCTCAAGGGGACGGTCTTTTAACGGGTGATATCGATGTGAACTGGGACATAGCATGAGCACACACCTTCATCCTGATCTTCGTCACGTCTTGGGGCTGTCCGCTAAAGAGCGAATGGAGTTTATGGATCAACCGCGCTGGTTGGGCTATCCATTGGCCAATCGTGTCATTGAGGTCATGCGTGGGTTGATGGAGAAGCCCAGTCGTCCTCGTATGCCTAACCTCTTGCTCGTGGGTGACTCCAACAACGGAAAGACAACCATCGTTCAACGGTTTCGTAAGCAGTACGGTGAAGGCTACGTGAATGAAGACGTAGAGCCCGTGAAGCCTGTTGTTGTCACTCAGGCTCCCCCGAGTGCCGATGAGAAAAGTCTGTATATCGCAGTGCTAGAGAGTTTCTGGGCTCCCTACCGGCCTACAGATCCTGTTCCCAAGCTGCGCTACCAGGTGATTCATCAACTGCGTGCTTGCCATACGCGCTTACTGATCATCGATGAGTTTCACTCTCTGTTAACCGGTGGTGCTGTTAAGCAGCGCGAAACGATGAATGCCATTAAGCTTTTATGCAATGAGCTAATGATTCCCATCGTTGGTGTGGGGACGCAAGATGCTGTGCGTGTGCTGCATTCAGACCCACAGCATGCGAGTCGCTTTGATGTGGTCGCGTTACCAAAGTGGGAGCTCAATCAGGAGTTTCAGAAGCTGCTCGCTGGCTTTGAGAAGATATTACCTCTCAAACATCCTTCCCAACTGCATGAGCCCCAATTGGCGACCCAGCTCCACGCGATTTCTGGCGGTAATTTGGGTGACCTGCACCGGCTGCTGATTGAGTGTGCAAATGCCGCTATTTTGTCTGGAGCTGAGTGCATCGATGAGAAAATTATTCAGAGTAAATCATGGGTGCGGCCCACCCGTGGCATTAGGGAAGTGATGCTGTAATGACCTGGGCGCTGAGTGTGCCCCTGCTGCCTGAGGAGTCCCTTTCATCATGGCTCGTTCGGGCGGCGTTGCGACAGGGGTGTGATCCTTTGTCGCTCACCGGGGCTATTTGGCCAACATGGCGTATATGGACGAGGGACATTGATAGGGAAATACCCCTCGCAAGAATGCGCCCATTAGTGAATGCCTCGGGGATATCTTCCGCTAAGTTTCAGAAAGCGGGGATGCGGGACGATTGTGAGAAAGTGGTCGGTTACTCGTTACCGGAAACCCGGACTTGGCCCTGGTTGTTGGCACTCGGCAGCCGAAATCGAACCCGCCATGGAGGACAACAGGTATGCACGTTGTGCTTGGCAGAGGACTCAACCCCCTACTTGCGCCGGCACTGGCGATTCGCTTGGCACACTGGGTGCCGCTTTCATGGGGTGCAGCTGGTAGATGAGTGCCCAGCATGCAAGGCCCCTATAGAGCCCCATCGCCTGACAGCGGAAGATCAACATTTAGCTCAATGCAGCCGGTGTCATAACGATTTTAGAAAGGCGGTATGCACGTCGCCTTTACCTGAAGCGTTCAGTGTTCAAGTGATGGCTGATCGTGTGTTAGAACAGGATAAGGTGACGTTTAGGCAGGCCTCTATCGCACCCGCCGATTGGTTTTCTATGGTGGCCTTTTTTATTGGCGTTATACGGCGTGCAAGTCGGCGGCCTGTGTCACCCCTGGCCGATGCGCTTCTTTCATTGGGCATTTCGGTTACGGATTGCCGAATGCCTGTGTCTGGCCTGGCGTTTGAGCTGCTGGCTGTCAGCGAGCGTAGTGCCTTATTGGTAGCGTTGGAACGCTTGCTCAGTATGGGCCTTGAAGAAACGTTCAGCGTTCTGGTCGCGTGCAATGTCAAAACGAGCGCGCTTCATGATCCCCGAAGGTCGCCCCCCGTTGTGTTGTTGCCGCTGCTATCACGGTTATCTCACCACCCTCATGGGCCGCATCGCCGCCGTGTTCCCCCGGCTTGCGCCCCATGTCGGAACGCGCTGTTAGAGCCTCATGGGCGCGTTTAAAACGCAGAATGAAAGCGGAGCCAACCTCTTGAATCAACACCAAACGGTCGACTGCGATGAGTGTGGCCGAGAAGTCTCCAAATTGTGGCGACGCCATAAAGGGCACGGCTACTGTTCAACTTGCTATGCTCGTGTGTTTAAGCGGCGGATGTGCCCACGATGTGGTGAGTTAGCCCGTCTGCCTAAGAATGACCCAGACGCCGTCTGTCGTCAGTGCAACGTTGACAAACCGTGTGCACGATGTGGAAAAGCCAGTTCAGACTACAACATCGGCAAGGTCACTCCCTACGGCCCTGTCTGTATCGCCTGCGCTCCCTATTTCAAAGAACCAGAGCCCTGCGAGGCGTGTGGGAAAGCATCTCAACGTCTTACCCGAGTGGCGCGTATGGGGCATGATCATCGCTTATGTCCACGCTGTTCGACAGCAGACCACGGTACCTGTTCTGCATGTCGTCGACATCGTTTATTGGTGGTGGCACCCAACGGGGATGCGTTGTGCAAAGCCTGTAATGAGCAAGGGGAAATTGCCTGCCCATCGTGTGGTAATCCCATGCCAGCGGGTCGAGGTGATGCCTGTGAGCCCTGCTATTGGACGCGAACATGCCGTAAACGCATCACCATTGGCCAAGCCGGTATCACTACCAAAGCGTTAAGTGAGGCCTTTGGGGAATTTGGTGAATGGCTGATTCGTATCACTGGGCCGCATAAGGCTGCCCTCAAGATCAATCATTTCTTCTCGTTCTTCCTTGAGCTCGACCAGGCATGGTCACGGATACCGAGCTACTCGGAGCTACTTCATCACTTCGGGGCGGAGGGCTTGCGGCGTGTGAGGCTTCCCATGCGATGGTTGCATGAAGAGCAAGGGGTAGAGCCGGATCACCAAGCAAAGCGGATCGACTCAGAGAAAAGACGTATTCAAGCGTGTCTCAGTTCTATGCCGTTCGCTTCGCTATCAGACCAAGTGCTGCAAGCCTATTGGCTGCAATTGGAAACCCGTATAGAGGCGGGCAAAACGTCCCACACCTCCGCACGACTTGCACTAAGAGCGGCAGCCGCATTGCTACTCGCTACTGACCGGGAGGGGCAGCGACTGCCTCAACAGGGCGATGTGGACAACTATTTGCATGCGGTGCCCGGACAAGCAGCCTCGGTCACGGGGTTTACTAATTTCTTAAATCGCCAACATGCCACCACGTTGGCTCCTCGGGTGGATGTAAAACGGGCAAGAAAGCGGCGAAAAGAAACACTAGCCCGCACCCTGATGACGATGGCCCGGTGTGCTGATCAAGGAGAGGCCTGGAGGGAGGCATGGATCGTTGCTGCCATGGAGTATTTCCATGACACAAAATTAACGCAGAAAATGCTTCGACAACAGACCGTAGAGCGGACGACAGACGGGATACAGGTGGTAGTGGGTGGCGTTACCTACTGGCTGCCTCTGGATATTGAGTGCTAAGACACTGATAGCGCGCAGTCACTTGGAGGGCCCCGCGACTCTGTAGGCGAATGTCGCCCCGCCGTTTGGACGGGGCTATGGCTCTCTACCTATATGCCAGGGCTCAACGGGGTGCCAAAAGGCGTGTCATGACCGTTGAGATGACGTCAAAACCAGGTCTTCATAAATGCCCTTGATAGCCTTCTCTTCTGGGCTGTGGCGCTGTGGCTCCTGTTCCTGCTTTGGATGTAGTGGGGTTATAAGCCCGTTAGAGAGTGACAGGACATCGCTGAGCTGCTCGTAATCGAGGTTTACGTTATCGACATTGTATTGGTTAAGGCGTGTCATGGTCTCTGTGAGTGCGGTCATACTGTGCTCTTCTTCTCCAAGCGGCGGAAAGGCTTGAATCAGCGGCTGACCGCCTTCCCAACCTATCTTGATCGGCTGATTGATGATGTTGACTTGGGTGCCGGGTGGAATGCGGTCAAATATAGATTCGATGTCTTTGGGTAACATGCGGATACAACCTCGGCTTGCGCGCATGCCAATGCCATCGGGCTGGTTGGTGCCGTGAATCAAATAGCCATCGAAGCCTAGGATGATGGCATGGTCTCCTAGCGGGTTATCGGGGCCGGGCGGTACAACGCTTGGTGCGGTTTCGCCGCGTGCTTCCGCTTCACGTTTTACCGACTCAGGCGGGTACCATGCGGGGTTTTTAATGTTCATGGTGGTCTCGGTCACACCAAGGGGTGTATCAAACCCTTCGCGACCGATGCCGATAGGATAGGTCTCAACGCGCGGTGTCTCACCGGTTTTGACATCTGGGTAGTAGTAAAGCCGCAGCTCGGCGATATTGATGACGACCCCAGTACGCTCGACATTCGGCAGGATGAAGCGTCCTGGAATGGTTACTTCAGTACCCACTCCGGGCACCCAAATACTGACCTCTGGGTTAGCACGTACAATCTCCTGGTAGCCAAGGTTGTGACGTCTGGCAATATCAATCAGAGTATCCTCGTAATTCTTCACGATGAAGGTGTCAGCCTCTCCGATAATATTGCCTTCCTCAGGTAGCGGGTAATGCCCCTTGGGCCATTCCGTCTCCTGGGCAGTGGAAGGTTGTGCCGCCATGGCGACAGGGAGCCATGCCAGAAACGAAACCATCACACTCACGATGAAGCCGATCTGCATTGGCCATGGGAGGAATCTCTTAAGTATTGCTGCGTTCTTTGCCAAGAGCATCGCTAGGTTCCTTTTTCATCTAATGCGTCGTTTTTTGATCGAGATAAGTTCAGTTGTAACCCGAGCAGTGTCAGCACCGCAGCGAGTATCCAAGCGGGGCCACTACCGGTGCGTGTGAAAGGAGTTAGGCCCTGCATCGGGGTCACCTCGCCCGTTAAACTGGCCTGTTCAAACTGTGGGGCACGGGCTGTGACGTGACCTTGTGAATCGATGATGGCCGTCACGCCATTACTGGTAGCTCGAAGTAGGTGACGACCATTTTCTAAGGCACGTAGACGCGCCATTTGAAGATGTTGGTGTGGGCCAATGGAGCGCCCAAACCACGTATCGTTGGAAACCGTTAATAGCAGCTCGGCATTACGCGCCTGTTGGGCGACATGGTCGGCAAAAATGATTTCGTAACAAATGGCATTGCCAATGGTGGCTCCAGCCACGTGTAACGGAGCCTGTTCGCCTGACCCTGGGGTCAGGCGAGGTACTGGCAAGTCGAAAAAAGCAAGGGTGCCAGCGAGGAGACTTTGGAATGGCAAATACTCGCCAAAGGGCACCAAGTGCGCCTTCTGGTATTCGCCCTGCACATCATTTAGCCCTATGACGCTGTTATAAGAGCGCCCTTCACTGTCGCGTTGCAAAATGCCGGTCAACAAGGCGGTGTCAGGCCCCAGGTCGGACGCTACTTGCTCAAGTATTTGCTGTGCTTCCTGCTCAAGCATGGGAAGGGCTGCCTCAGGCCAAACGATGAGATCGATATCCCTTGCTTGCTCCCGTGTCATCGTCGTGTAGATACTGATTGCTTCGCGCTGCCCTTGGGCAGTCCACTTAATGCGCTGGTCAAGATTCCCTTGCAGCAATGCCACCCGGATGGGCTTGCCAGCCGGGGTTGTCCATTGGGCGGGCAATAGGAATGGAACGATCCACAAGGCGGCCATCGGGACAAGGAAACTCCAGCGGCGACGCAGTACCTCTACCCCTAACGTACCTGTCAGCGCGGTCATGAGTGACAGCAAGTACACACCACCAACGGGCGCCCATGGGGCTAGTGGAGAATCAATCTGAGAGGTGCCCAGCAATAACCAGGGAAAGCCGGTGAGCAACCAGGTGCGTAGCCATTCGCTCACCACCCACATACCGGCAAAGCTAAGACAGGCTAACCGTGGCCCCGTGATGCGCCGATAGAGCCCAAAGGGGATTGCAAAGAAGAGCGCCAGGGCGCTGACAAAAAGAGTGGTGAGGAGCATCGCCACCAAGGCCCCGGTGCCACTGAAATCGTGAATAGCAACGAAGACCCACGATGTGCCAGAACCGAACAGGCCTACCCCATAGCACCACCCACGCAGGGTGGCCATGGCGGGCGTTAGCGACTGTATCTTCCAATAGACCAGTGCCACGGCCACTGGGCCAAGCCACCATAGGGAAAAGGGGGCGGCACTCAAGGTGGTCAGTACCCCAGCGGCGAGCGCTACAACGCAATCGACTATTGGTGAGGAGCGCCCAGCAAAAAGCGTATATTCTTTATCTTTATCGACCACATCCATAGCGTTACTCAGAGCGCTTAAAAGCAGGACTTTCACGCCATAATGCCACTGCGAACATCAATACACCTGCAAACAGAGCGATATCGGCCATGTTAAAGGCGGGCCAATGCCATTCGCCCCAGTAAATGTCCAGATAGTCGACGACGTACCCTCGCGCTAAGCGATCAACGGTATTACCGAGCGCGCCGCCAAGAATCAGGCTGTACGCACAGGCCTCCAAGCGCGACAGGGGTTTGCATAGCTGCACAACCAATACGACGACCACCACCAACGCTAAACCAAGAAAGAGGTAGCGCTGCCAACCCCCTGCTTCTGCGAGAAAGCTGAAAGCGGCTCCTGTGTTCCCGGTATAAACCCAGTTAAAAAACGGCGTTAGCGGAATGACTTGGCCAAACGACATCTGGGCATGCACAATTTCCTTGACCAGTTGATCGGCTAGAGCCATCACGCAAGCTAATGTGAACCATGGCCAGCGACGTGAAGGGCTATCGTTTGGCGCTGTTCTCATGACGTTGTTTTTCCTTGTGACAGGCCTGTCATTGCGGTACTGGGCGAAAAGCGGTAACCCAGCAGTCGCATGGCGTTCAACGTCACCAGGACGGTAGCACCGGTATCGGCCATCACCGCAATCCACATGCCGGTAATACCCAGCGCCGTTGTAACTAGGAAAATGGCTTTTAAGCCAAGGGCGAGAACAACGTTGGTTTTCACATTGCGCAGCGTGGCACGAGAGAGGTCTATCAGCTCAGCGATGCCGGTAACGCGGTTCTTGAGCAAGGCTGCATCGGCGGTTTCCAACGCCACATCCGTGCCACCCCCCATCGCGATACCCACATCTGCTGCCGCGAGTGCCGGTGCATCGTTGATGCCATCGCCTACTTTACCGATGGGGCCACGGCCTGCCGCTTGCCAGTCTCGAACATACGCTGCCTTGTCTTCAGGCATTAGTTCGCCGTACGCTTCAATGCCTAAGCGACCCCCCGTGGCAGCGACGGTGCGGGCATTATCACCGCTGAGCATGACCGCCTGTACGCCTAAACGGGATAGCGCCGCTAGGCCTTCCATGGCATCTTCGCGTGGCTCATCGCGAACCGCGATCAAGCCCAGTAAACGCTCGCCTTCGACGAGGAGAGCGAGGCTCTTACCGGCTTCTTCTAACGCGACAATCCGAGCACTGAGACTTTCCTCAAGGATGACTTTCTCGTGAAGGTGACGAGGCGTCATTAAGCTCAGCTCGCGACCCTCCACCTGGCCGGAAACACCGCGCCCCGCCAGAGCGCGGCCGCCGGTGACGGTGGGGAGGTTGATGCCCGACTGTCGGGCATGCTCAACGATAGCCGTGGCGATAGGGTGACTGGAATCCCGCTCTATTGCGGCGGCGAGCCGCAATACGCTGTTATCGTCTTCCTCAGCAATCCAAGACTCCACATCTGTGACTCTTGGGGTACCCGCAGTGAGGGTGCCCGTTTTATCTAATGCCACCAAGCGAAGCTTACCTAACTGTTCAAGAACGGCTCCCCCTTTGATCAGTAGTCCGCGCCGAGCTCCCGCCGAGAGACCGGCGGCGATGGCGGCAGGGGTGGAAATGACTAACGCGCAGGGGCATGCGATTAACAGCAATGCTAACGCACGGTAAATCGACTCCGACCATGCCATGGTCGATACCAGCGGTGGCACTATCGCCATCAGTAGGGCGAGTAACACGACGGCGGGCATATAGTAATACGCAAAACGATCAATAAAGCGTGCTATCGGTGCCTTGGCGGCCTGTGCTTCTTCAACCAGACGAATAACGCGTGCGATCGTATTGTCATCAGCGCCTCGTGTTACCTCCACCTCCAGGGCGGCATCAAGATTCACTGTGCCAGCAAAAATGTCATCACCAGGCGCTCGCGAACGAGGTATGGACTCGCCGTTTACCGGCGACTCGTCAATGTCGGAGGTGCCCACCAGGATGCGTCCATCGCAGGGTACGCGATCACCGGGCCGCACCAGCACACGCTGACCGGGTTTAAGTGACTCCGCCGAGACATCACGCAGATGGCCGTTGTCCATCAGCCTCGCCGTTGAGGGTGTTAAGTTTGCCAAGGCTGAGATACTGCGGCGCGCCCGTGACGCAGCTACCCCTTCGAGTAGCTCACCTACGGCGAACAAGAACACGACCATCGCAGCTTCAGCAGCAGCATTGATGGCCAATGCGCCAAGCGCAGCGATGCACATCAGCATCTCGATGGTAAAGGGGTTGCGCATCTTGAGGGCACCCCAGGCACTCTGCGCAATGGGCATTAAGCCGACCAGCGTAGCCAGAATGAAAGGCACATTGCCCAGCGCAGGCCATGCTAAACGAAGCGCGAAGGCCACGATCAGCAGATTTCCTGTGATAATGACCAAGCGCCCTTTAGCGGTTTGCCACCAAGGGGATGCAGAGCCAGATGCGTGTGTTTGGCCATCATGGGAAGCCACTTGATAGCCTAGTTCGTTCAGGATGCCCTCAATGGTCTTTCGCGAGGGGGCCCCGTGATCGTGGTGATGAATCTTCACCGATCCCGTGACCGAGCTTGCCGTGACTTCCTCAATGCCGTCCAGCCGCTCTAGCGCCGACACGACCTTGCGCTCACAACCGCCGCAGTCCATGCCTTCAACACGCAGCGTCAAAAAGGTAGGCGCTGTCGCCTGCGTTGATGTTTTCATGGTGCCTCTTCTCCCAATGGGCTATGGTTTCGCAGTGTAAACCTTGTAGCAACTATAGCTTCAAGCCCTGCGTAAGGAGTTTTACCATGTCGATGATGGGGCAAAGTATCAGCATTGGTGAGTTAGCACGACGAGCCGATTGCAAACCTGAAACGGTTCGCTATTACGAGCGTATTGGGCTGTTGCGCGATGCGACACGAACCGGTGGGGGGCAGCGCCGCTATGGAGACGACGCTGTGCGGCGCTTGACCTTTATTCGTCATGCCCGAGACTTTGGCTTTTCGGTAGAGTCAGTGCGAGAGCTTTTGGCCATGTCAGATCAACCTGACATGCCTTGCCAAGAAGTCGATGCCATCGCCACGCATCACCTAAAGAAAGTGGAATCCCGCCTTCAACGACTGTCCGCACTGCGTGAGGAGCTTCAACGGATGGTCACACAGTGTGCCGGTGGCAAAGTGGAAAGCTGCCGAATCATTGAGGTCATCAGTGATCATCAGCTCTGTATCACTGAAAAATCGCACGGAGGGGCTCACGACTTGGGTTAGAACTAACGCTACGCCCCACGCCCACTGGTTAGCCCAGAGAAACATCCAAAAACAGCATGAGTACCAATCCGATGGAGAGGCCCAGCGTGGCCTTTTTTTGGTGCCCGCTCCGATGAGTTTCGGGAATAATCTCATGACTAATCACATACAGCATCGCTCCCGCCGCAAAGGCCAAACCCCAGGGAAGTAGCGCTTGTGACATGCTGATGACTCCAGCGCCTAATAAGCCACCCAACGGCTCAACAAGCCCCGTAAGGGCGGCAATCGTCCATGACCGCCAACGTGAATAGCCCACGCTTAGCAGTGATACTGCTACGGCCAGTCCTTCTGGGGCATTCTGAAGTCCAATGCCAATCGCTAGCGGCATGCCTCCTTCGCTTCCCCCTGCGCCAAAGGCCACGCCAACGGCCAGCCCTTCTGGCAGGTTGTGTATCGTAATGGCAATAATAAACAACCAGATACGGCGTAGTGAGGCAGCCTCTGGCCCTTCTCGCCCCTGTTCGAAGTGCTCATGAGGTAAGAGCTCGTTCAGTAGTGCGACCATTCCAATCCCTAGCAAAATGGCCGCACAAGCAATGGCAGCAGGTACCACGCTACCGCCATAACGCAGCTCCGAGGCTTCTAAGGAGGGTATGATCAGTGAGAAGAAAGAGGCCGCTAGCATGACACCAGCGGCGAACCCCAACGCTAAATCGCGAACACCACGATTCGGTGTTTTGGTAAACAAGACAGGAAGCGCCCCTACAGCCGTCATCAAGCCCGCCGCAAGGCTTGCCAATACCCCCATGGTGACGGGAGAAACCTCTTCCATACCGATTACCTGTGTTGTGATAGATGAGTGATTACACGGCTTGGGTTCCATAACGAGACAAGCGCACGTTCACGTTACTAACCCCCATGCAACGTTGTTAAGCACGAGTGGTTACGGCTCGTTAAACGAGATCAAGTCATAAAGTGACGCCGTACCGATAGCTTGTTCTAAGCGATCTCTTGCCTCGTAAAGTGACGCTTGATATTCACTTTGAGTCGGCTGTTCGCCTAGCATGATGCGTTGACCTTGACCAAGGGGGTCAACAGGCTGGTTATTGACTCTCACTTCGTAATGTAGGTTGGGCCCCGTGGCGACCCCAGAGGCACCTACCTCTCCGAGCGACTCTCCCGCATTGACTAAATCCCCAACCACTAGCTGTGGGGAAAATCGGCTAAGGTGTGTGTAGCGACTGATTGCCCCTGTGTCGTGCTCCACCTCGATCACCTGCCCATATCCCCCTTGGCGACCCATAAAGGATACGCGCCCAGGTGCGGTGGCAATGACCGGCGTTCCTGTCGGCGCAGCCAAGTCAATTCCATTATGAGGACGCATCCCTCCATACACAGGATGTCGCCGATTCCCAAAGCGAGACGTTAAGCGGGC